>Ga0116227_10014053_pt1 | contig 12350 bp, 15 predicted proteins | sample S1TSphgellanicum_FD_89693 | JGI IMG/M metagenome (GOLD analysis project Ga0116227, IMG submission 89693) | Host-associated microbial communities from peat moss isolated from Minnesota, USA - S1T2_Fb - Sphagnum magellanicum MG | ecosystem: Host-associated > Plants > Peat moss > Unclassified... | reverse complement strand
TCGCCGTCGAAATAGGCGTCCCAATATTTCTGGTAGGAGGCGATCTGGTCGGGCGTCCAGCTTTCCGGCACGCCGATCAGGCTGTCGGGAATATTGCCTTCGGTAAAATAGTCGAGCAGGAAGGTCTGCCGCCGAAGCGCGATATTGACGGTGGTGATGACCTGCTCGACGGGGCTATAGCCGTAAGCGCGATTGACCCGCAGATTGCGCGGCCGATAGATGAGATCGCGCACCGAATAATCGACGGCGGGATAGCCTTTCAGAATTTGCTGATAGGCGCAGGGATAAATAGTCATGCCGTTTTGCTGAAACGGCTGTGGCGTGCGGCCCCAATCATCGATCACCGGCTTGATCGTCGCGCCGTCGATCGGCATCAGCGCGCTCAAGCGTCCGGCCCGGTCGCGGCTCATATAAAGCGCCGGCGCGTCGATGACGAAGAGCTCCTCGAGCAGCAGCCGCAGCCAATCGCCGAAATTATGGATACCGTCCGGCCGCATGAAGAAGCGCTTCAGCACGTCGATGCGCGGCGCAGCCGCTTGGCTGCTCGTCGTCTTGCGCCGCGGCTGGATCGTCCAGGCGAGACGCGCGGCCTGGTCCTTGCGCGTCTCGATGACGAGGCGCAGCAGATCATGCGTCTCGGCAAGGCCGCGCAGCGTCGCAAACGAGATGGCTTCGTAGCCGCGCGGCCGGGTCGTCAGATTGTAGCCGGAGAGGAAATCCCATTGCCGGCCGGCGACCTCGGGCGGCGCGAGCGGCGTGATCGGCGCCAGGGGCCCGAACCAGTCGGCCCCCTGCCCAGCCCCTTGGCCGGCCGCATTCGGCTTGCCGTAGCTGACGCTCACCTCATAGGGGCTGAGCGGCCAGCTTCTCTGCCCGGCTCCGCGCTCGCTCATGGCTTGTCCTCTTGCTGGGCCGCCGCTTCGCGGCGATAGAATTCGATGATGCCGGTGCCGTCATCGGCGCCGAAAAGATGGGTGAGCGCCCAAATCGCCGCATCGGCATGATCGGGGCTGCCTTGCCCGCCGAAGCCTGCCGCCGAGAAGGCGCAGAGCTGATCTTCGAGCTTGCCGAAGCGGCCGGCGTGATGAACTTGCTTCTGCGCGTAGCGCACCGAGATCGGCTCGGCGCGCACGGCCTTGCCGCGGCTCGCGGTGACGAGGCGCACCGGCACATTGGGGTCGGCAGCCTGAATCGTCGCGCGCACCATGTCGCCGCCGAAATTCGATTCGGCGACGATGCAGTCGGCGCGGAACTCGTGATAAGCGATGACCGCGCGGCGGCCCCAGACGGCCGGCGCCTCGCGGCAGGAGCGGTCGGCGAGAATATAGCCGTCGCCATCGGTGCCCCGCGCGGCGACGATAATGCCGATCTCGTCGGCGCCGAGATCGTCGCGGCCAGCCGCGCCCGAGGGGTCGAGCGCCACCACCACCGCGGCGCGCTTTTCCTCCGGAATATCCTCGAGCGTGCAGCGGGTCGCATCGATCAGCGCATAGGTCCAGAGCGCCGCATCGATCTCGTCGACATAGACGCCTTCGTAAAAGCGCTTGCGCTGCTTCTCGGGCAAGTTGGCGAGGCTCGCCAAAAACTCCGCCGAGAGATTGGCGGCGTTATCCGGCGGGTTGAGGAATGCGCGCTGATAATTTTCCGGATCGGCGAGCGGGCGCTGCGATACCGGATCGCGCTTCTCGCCGAACAGAAGATTCGTCCAATGCATCTTGCCGACGGGATTGAGATCGACGAAAGCCCGTTGCAGCAAAGGCGGCGCGAGCTGCGCCAATCGGGTAAAGGCGACGAGCGCCGAGGCATAAGGGATCTGCGAGGCTTCGTTGAGGAAGACGCTGGCAAATTCAAGACCGAGGATTTTTTCCACGCGTTCCTTGTCATCGAGGCCGCCGATCCAAATGCGCGCGCCGTTTTCGAGCTCGAAGAACCCGTCTTGACGATGTTCCTTGACCATATGCTTCGGGAAGCAGAGCCGCATCACGCTCGGCAACGTATCGAGCGCGATCGAGGCGCGAGCCGCATTGGCGTGAAAACGCAGAATGGCGTGGCGCGAGGTTTCCGCTTTCAGCGCCCGCGCGATGATGGCCCGCACGATGAGAAACGTCTTGCCCGAGCGTGTCCCGCCGGCGAGGCAGGAATAGCGCTGCGGTCCCTCGAGAAGGCGGCGCGCTATGTCTTGCGCCGCGCTGAATTCGACCATGAAGGCTCCTCGTCCTGCCGTGGCAGGACGACGCGAGGCCACCCTGGCGCATGCAAAGAATCGTCGGTGATGTCGGAAGCCGGTGCGGCGCAAGACGCGTCTTGAAGCGCGCGAGGCGCACAACGCATGTGCCGAACGCAGTTCGGGCTCGGCATGCGCGCATAATGGCGACACAAATCGTTGCAGGTCAATTGCCGCGCCGGCTTATGTTTTGCGCGTTCTTACATCGGACAGAGGGAACTATTGTCCGGCAGACATCGGCGCGAGCACCCGCGATGCGGCATGTCTTCGGCATCGCGCGCGACTTTCCAGCCGGAGTTGCGAACGCCGAGACAGATACGGTATGAATGGGAGTTATGAAGGCGAGCACGGCGCGAAGGCGCAATGCGGGCACCGCATGCGCGCATATAGGCGCTGCAAATCGTTGCAAGTCAACGCTCGCGCGACGCCGCTTTTTGCGCGTTCTTACATCGCGCAGAGGGAACTATTGTCCGGCAGCATCCGCACGAGAACCCAGCAATGACGCAATTTTTTAGAAACGCGCTTTGCGGAACCGCTCTGATGATCCTTTCGCTCGCCTCGGCAACGCAAGCGAGCCTAGCGCAAAGCGATCCTCAGGCCGTGCAGTTTCCCGGCGCGGATGGCGTGCGCCTCGACGGTGCGCTCTATATGCCGGCCGGCAAGGGCCCCTTCCCCGCCGTCGTGGCCCTGCATGGCTGCGCCGGCCTTACAACGAAGGACGGCTCTCTGTCGGCACGCCATCGCGACTGGGGAGAGCGGCTCGCGGAACAAGGTTTCATCGTGCTTTTGCCCGACAGCTACGGATCGCGCGGGATGGGGCCGCAATGCCGCAATGCAGAGCGCGAGGTGCGCCCTTCGCGCGAGCGCGTGTCAGACGCCAAGGCGGCGCTCGCCTATCTCGCCGGCCTTCAGCAGGTGAAAAAAAATGCGATATCGCTGCTCGGCTGGTCGAATGGCGGCTCGAGCGTGCTCTATGCCGCCGCGCAGCAAAACGCCCCCTCGCAACAGCCTGATTTTGCCCGCGCCGTGGCCTTCTATCCCGGTTGCCGTCTGCCGGCGGAAAGCGGCACATGGCATACGCGGCTTTCGCTTCTGATCCTTATCGGGGCAGCCGATGATTGGACACCGGCCGCGCCGTGCATCTCGCTAGCGTCAGATGCCAGGCGAGCGAAGGAGCCGGTCGAGATCGTGACCTATCCGGGCGCCTATCACGATTTCGACCATCCCAATCTCGAAGTGCATGTCGTGCGCCACCTCGCTTTTACCGGCTCGGGCACGGGCATGGCGCATACGGGCACGAACAAGGCGGCCAGGGCCGACGCCATCAGCCGCGTGCTCGCCTATCTCGCGCGGTGAGAAGTCCCGCGCGTTCCCGAGGGCGGTGCGAGAGGCAACGTCAGAAGACCGGCACGTTGCGAGCGTTCAACCCGTCCGCGAGAAAGGCGAGCGCCTTGGCGCGCTTACGATAGAAAGTATGAAGGGCCCATTTCTTTTCGGCACACAGCGCGCGCACTGAGCGATGCCGGGCAGCCCGCAAGGCCCAAAGGCTGGTCACAAGCGCCATGCCGGAATCTTGAACGCGCAATTCGCGCAGCCAATCCAAGGCCATTTCCATCTGCGCGATTTCTACCGCAGTCGGGCGCAATATCGCGCGGTTCTGCAGTTCTGCGCGCTCGCGCTGTTCGGTCTCGGGCAATTCTGCACGCGCCAATTGATCGGCCCATTCGATCGCATGATGCGGCCAATGATGACCGGGCTCCCGCGGTCCTTTGAGGCGCGGCAACCGGTCGAGCGTCGCAAAGGCTTGGACGAGCCGTTTGCCAACATGTTCTTGTTCCCAGCGAGTCGGCAGCGGTTCGTGCTCCGGACGATACGGCGCCTCGAGCGCGTTGATTTTCAATTCCTCGTCCATATCAGGCTCCATCGTCGAGAATATTGTCGATAAGGCTCGCGTCCTCTGCCGCCGCCACGAGCAATTGCTGAATCAAGCCGTCGCGCGTGAGGCCGCGGCGCGCGGCCGCCGCGTCGTAAAGCGCGGCAACCGAGGGTGGCAGACGCGACGATGCCTCGCAGAAGGCAAGGCCGAAGCGATGCGCCTGGCGATGGACGTTGTTCGCGGTCGAGGCGATGAGCGGATCGGCGGCGATGCGGCCGGCATCCCAATTCAGGCCGATCAAGAAACCGAGCCGGGCGACGCGCTCGGCCGTCCAATGGCGGCGGCGAGGGATCATTGGCGAGAACCCAAAGCGAAGGACATTTTTTCTTTATCGGTAAAAATACCTTGTCTGTCAACGGTGAAATTACCGAGTGTTTTCGATTGAAGATTCGGTGATTCTACCGGCATGGAATTGGAGGATGTTCTCAACCGCATCGAAAGCCGGCTCAAGGCGCTCGGCCTGTCGGCGCATGGCGCCTCCTTGGCGGCGAAAAAGCCCGACGCCATACGCAACCTGCAACGCGCCGTCAGAAGCGGCGATCGGCGCGGCATCACCACCGAGACGCTCGCCGCGCTCGCGCCGGTGCTGCAGACCAGCGCCGCGTGGCTGCTCGAAGGCGTCGGCGACGCGCGGGTGCAAGTACCCGTTGTCGGCAGGATCGGCGCCGGATCGGAGATCCGGCCGGAATTCGAGCAGACGCCGCCCGAAGGCCTTTATGAAATCGAAGTTCCTTTTCCCGTTCGCGAAGATGCGATCGCCTTCGAGGTCGAGGGCGAAAGCATGTGGCCGCGCTATGATCCGGGAGACGTCGTTATTTGCTGGCGTCAGGGCATAGATCCGGAAACGCTTATCGGGCGCGAAGCGGCGGTGCGCACGAGCGACGGCAAACGCTATCTCAAACGCCTGCGCCGCGGCGCGTTGCCTGGGACTTTCGACCTTGAAAGTCATAATGCCGAACCGATTCGAGGCGCACCTCTGGAATGGGCGGCGGGCATCCAAGCCGTGATCCGATCCGGCCAATGGAAAAGGCGAGGTTAGGTAATTATACCTTTACTTAGGTAATAATACCTTATATGCTTCCTTCGCGAAAAGGGGGCAGCCGTTCATGCCAAATTTTGCCGAAACAGACGCCGAGACGACCGAAACAATGCGGCGGCAAGCGCAACGCGTCGTCGCTACGCTCGTCAAGGCGCGCGCCCGACGCTTTGCGCGAAGGCCGATGACGCTTGATGTTCTGATGCCCGGCCTCTCTTGCGCGCGGCCGGATGTGTTGATCGCCGTCGCGCGGCATCTCCTCGAAACCGAACGTTCGGATCTCCGCCGTTGGTTCGGTTTCGGCGGCGAAACGACGGCTCTCAATGCCAAGGCTGCCCTGCTTCTCGGTCGCGCGATGCGCCGACGGCAGGACGTTCCGCGCTGAAAATCCTCTTGAGCATCGCGCAAAGGGGACGCGGTTTCAAACACCGAACGATGCTCACGTTCGAAGATAGGATCGGCGGCAATTCGCGCTATGATCGGCGAAGACACGTGCAGGACCTTCGCGAATGACAGATCAACGTGACGTCGTGACCCTCGTCGGCAGCTTGCGGCGCGGTTCCTATAATGCAGCGATCGCGCGCAGCCTTCCGGCGCTTGCGCCGGAGGGCATGCGCATCGCCGCGCTCGGCTCCGTCGGCGAATTCCCCCTCTACAACGCGGATATCCAGGACGCAGGTTTTCCCAGCGCCGCGACCGCCATGGGAGAGGCGATCGCAAAAGCCGACGGCGTCATCATCATCACGCCCGAATATAATTATTCCATTCCCGGCGCTCTGAAGAATGCGATCGACTGGCTATCGCGCCTGCCTTCGCAGCCTTTCGCGGGCAAGCCGGTTGCGCTTCAAAGCGCGTCGACTGGTCTTCTCGGCGGCGCGCGGGCCCAATATCATCTGCGCCAGAGCTTGGTCTTTCTCGATGCTTTCGTCCTCAACAAGCCGGAAGTTATGGTCGGCCAGGTCGCGACGAAGGTCGATGCGACGAGCGGCGAATTGAAGGATCAGGCAACACGCGACTTCATTGCCGGACAGCTCCGCGCCTTCTCGGCCTTTATCGGCAAGCACGGCACGCCCGCTTCGCCTTGATTATTCGGGCAATGTCCCGTTGAACTTCAAGACCTCGCCGGCGAGATAGAGCGAGCCGGCGATGAGGATGCGCGGCGCGACACGCCAATCGCGGACGGCGAGGAAGCGCAACGCGGATTCGACGCTTTCACAGGCGACAGCCGCGAGATCCAGTGCATTGGCGATCGCCGCGACCTCGCGCGCCGAACGTGCCGCATGCTCGCTTTCGACCGCGACCGCCAGCACTTCCTGCGCGAGACCTTTGAAAGGCGCGAGAAACGCCGACGTATCCTTGCTTGCGAGCGTGCCGCAAATGATGACGAGCGGACGCGGACGCTTCTCCTCGAAATCCGCCATGGCCTGGGCCAGCACGCGGCCCCCATCTTCATTATGCGCGCCGTCGAGCCAGATCTCGGCATCTTCCGGCGCGAGCGCGGGGATGGTGCCTTTGGTGAGACGCTGCAAGCGCGCCGGCCAATCGGCTCGCACCATGCCGCGCTCGAACGCCTCCGCTCCGAGATCCGGCAAGATCCGTCGCAAAGCGGCAATGGCGGTCGCGGCATTTTCAAGCTGATGTCGGCCCGGGAGCCGCGGCAAAGGCAGGTCGATCAATCCCTGCACGTCCTGGAAGATGAGCCGGCCCTGCTCTTCATGCGCAGCGAAATCCTGCCCGGCGACCAGCGGCACGAGCGCAAGGCGCTCGGCCTCCCGCATCAGCACAGCCAAGGCCTCGGGCCTTTGCAGGCTGAAGATCGCCGGGGCCGACGGCCTCAATATTCCCGCCTTCTCATAGGCAATTTTCTCGATCGTCTTTCCTAAGAACTCCACATGATCCATCGAAACCGACGTGACGATGGTCGCCGCCGGATGATCGATCACATTGGTCGCATCGAAGCGCCCGCCTAGGCCGACTTCGAGCAGGAGGTAGTCGGCCGGGGTATCGGCAAAAAGCTTGAAAGCCGCTGCGGTCGTAATTTCAAAGAACGTGATCGGCTGCCCGCCATTGGCAGCCTCCAAGGCGAGCAGCGCATTGACGAGCGCCGCGTCCTCGACGAGGCGTCCGCCGCCTTCATGCGCGAGCCGGATGCGCTCGTGAAAACGCACGAGATGTGGCGAGGTATAGACATGCACCAGCAGGCCCGCCGCCTCGAGAATGGCGCGCATGAAGGCGATGGTCGAACCCTTGCCGTTCGTCCCGGCAACATGGATGACAGGCGGCAGATGGCGATGCGGCGAGCCTAACGCCAGCAGCAAACGCTCGATCCGCTCCATCGACAGATCGATCTTCTTCGGATGCAGCTCGAGCAGGCGCGCCAGAACGGCATCCCTATCCTCGGTGCTGGCGCCCGGCGTCATGCGGCCTCTTCGGCGCTCGGCGCATGCGTGAGCAAGGCGCAAAGCCGCGCCAAGGTCGCGCGCATCTCATGGCGCGGCACGACCATGTCGACCATGCCGTGCTCCTTCAGATATTCCGCCCGCTGAAAGCCTTCCGGCAGACGCTCGCGGATCGTCTGCTCGATGACGCGGGCGCCGGCAAAGCCGATGACGGCGCCGGGCTCGGCAATATGGATGTCGCCGAGCATGGCATAAGAGGCCGTGACGCCGCCCGTGGTAGGATTGGTCAAGACGACGATATAGGGAAGCTTTGCCGTCCGCAGGCGCTGCACCGCAATCGTCGTCCGCGGCATCTGCATCAGCGCGAACATGCCTTCCTGCATGCGCGCGCCGCCCGACGCGGTGAAGATGATGAACGGCACTTTGCGCTCGAGCGCCTTCGTCATCCCGGTAATGATGGCCTCGCCGGCTGCGATCCCGAGCGAGCCCCCCAGGAACTCGAAATCCTGCACCGCCGCGACGATGTCGCGCCCATCGAGCTTGCCGGCTGCGAGCTTGACGGCGTCGGACGAACCCGTCTTCGCCCGATATTCCTTCAAGCGATCCGTATAACGCTTGACGTCGCGGAAACGCAGCGGATCGAGCGGCACGTCCGGAGTGGGAATTTCGTCATAGAGGCCCTCGTCGAAGAGCGTTTGGAGCCGCGCCTTGACCGGCATGCGCATATGGTAACGCGAGCCCGGCACCACATAGAGATTGGCTTCGAGATCCTTGTGAAAGACGAGCTCGCCGCTTTCAGGGCATTTCACCCATAGGTTTTCAGGCGTGTCGCGCCGCAGAAACGATCTGATTTTCGGCGGCACGACATTGGCGATCCAATTCATCGTCTCGAGCTTTCACTTGACGGTCGCGGGCGTTGCCGATCGCACGCCTTCTGCAAGCGCTTTGACCAAGCTTGCGACCCGCTCCACGCTTGTTGCGCTCGCATGCCCCTTATCATCGAGGCTCGCGCGCAACATGTCGACGATGGCGGAACCGACGACGACAGCATCCGCGACCCGTGCGATTGTAGCCGCCGTCTCGGCGCTTTTCACGCCGAACCCGACGGCGACAGGCAGAGACGTATGGGCTTTGATCCGCCGCACCGCCGCGGCGACGCTTCCATAGTCCGGCGTTGCCGCCCCGGTAATTCCGGTAATCGAGACATAGTAGACGAAGCCGGACGTATTGGCGAGAACCGACGGCAAGCGTTTCTCGTCCGTCGTCGGCGTCGCGAGACGGACGAAGGCGAGGCCAGCCGCCAAAGCCGGAAGGCAAAGCTCGGCATCCTCCTCAGGCGGCAGATCGACGATGATGAGCCCATCGACGCCGGCAGCCTTCGCCTCGTCCAAGAAGCGCGCGACGCCGTAAACATAAATCGGGTTGTAATAGCCCATCAGCACGATCGGCGTCGCCGCATCGAAGGTGCGGAAATCGGCGACCAAGGCCAGCACTTTGGAAAGCGTCGTGCCGGCGGCGAGCGCGCGCAATCCCGCCGCCTGAATCGCCGGGCCATCGGCCATCGGATCGGTGAAAGGCATGCCGACTTCGATCATATCGGCGCCCGCCTGCGGCAGCGCCTTGAGAATGGCGAGCGACGTCGCGAGATCGGGATCGCCCGCCATGACGAAGGTCACGAGCGCCGCGCGGCTTTCTGCGGCGAGATCGGCGAAACGCTTATCGATGCGGGTGGTCATCAGAAGGGGCTAGCATGAAGACCAGAGCGAAGGAAGAACCGCGAGGCAGGAGACCTCGACAAGCTCCGCCCAAAGATATACACAATGTCTAATGTAGATCTACGCTCGAGGATTCAGTCGTGCAGGTGGCAAAATGGGGCAATAGCCTCGCTATCCGGCTTCCCAAGATTTTGGTCGAAGCGCTCGGACTGAAGGAAGGTGACGACATCACCATCGAGATCGTCGGCGCACGTGCTTTCGAGATCGAGAAATCGCCGGCTCCGCATGAGCTCGTCGCGCGACTGAGAAAATATCGCGGGCGTCTGCCTGCAGATTTCCGCTTCGATCGGCTAGAGGCCCATGAAAGACGCTGAATGCCGATCGTTGTCCCTAAGACGAAAGCGATTTAGTGCAACGCGTTTTTTTCGATACGAACATATTCATCTATCTCATTTCGGCCGATGCCGCGAAAGCGGAGAAAGCCGAGGCTGTTCTTGTGAGCGGCGGCGTGGTCAGCGTCCAAGTCCTCAACGAGTTCACCTCGGTCGCGAGCCGCAAACACGGGCTCTCCGTTTCCGAGCTTCGCGATTTTCTGGGAACGATCAAAGCGCTCTGCGAAGTCGTGCCTTTGTCTTTGCAGACTCATGAGCACGGCTTGGATCTTGTCGAGCGTCTCGGCTTCTCGATTTACGATGCCTTGATCGTTGCCGCCGCTCAGCTCGCCGATTGCACGGTGCTCTATACCGAAGATCTGCAACCTGGACAGGTGATCGATGAATTGACGATCTGCGATCCGTTTCGGGTTGTGTGAAGTCCGAGATCAGCCGGGCATCCGCATTGCAAATCGATCGCTACATTCCGCCGAGATGATCGGCGACAGTCAAAATATCCTTGTCGCCGCGGCCGGAAAGATTGATCACCATGAGATGATCGCGCGGCTTTTGCGGCGCAATCTCCAGCACCTTGCATCCTTTAACGGGCGGGCCCCCGATTGCACCGGCACGGCTTTGGCGCCGAGCACCGTTAGCATCAAGCGCCCGCCATCGATACCCGACTATAGCCGTAAATCACGGTTTCACACGTAGCGCTTCGATCACCGCCGCAGGGTTGTGTCCGATCACCCGAAGATAGGCGCGCGCGGCGGTATCGGGGTCTTTGCGGCCCTGCTCCCAATCCCGCAATGTACCGAGCGGAATGTGAAACCGCGTTGCAAATTCTTCTTGCGATAATCCAAGCGCACGGCGAATGACGCGCACCGGTGGGGTACGGGTCATCGTAGCCAGGCGCTCCGGCGTTAGGGGCTGCGCATCGGGATCGGCCAGCGCGGCGGCATGGATGTCCGCTTCAGTCATTGCGTCGGCGCGGGTCCAGTCATGCTTTGTTTTCGTCATGGTACCTTCGTCGCTCAAAGGGTTCGGCCAGCCGCGCCGAAATAATACGAATGGCGTCGCCTCTCATGGTATAAACAACAAACAGAAGACGGCCTTCCACTATGCCAAGCGTCACGAAACGCTGTTCGCCCTCATCTTGGCCGTCGTCAGGCCAATCGAGCGCAAAGGGGTCGTCGAACACATCACGCGCGGCCTCGAACGTAACACCATGCTTCGCATGGTTCTTAGCTGCCTTGGTGTCGTCCCATTGGAATGCGCCATCATTCATAAATATACGGTTTAGCCGTAGTTTTGTCAAGCGTCAACGGGGCATCCGCCCCTGATGCAAGCTGAACGTCCACTCAACAATCATTCGGCAGAAGAATCGATGGCTACCGGCCGACACATTGAGATCTGACAATTGTGCGGACCCGAGGTCCGGATCGCGGACCTCGGGTTCGCATTGCAAAATCGCTTTGTTACATCCCGCCCAAGTGCTCGGCGACGGTGAAAATATCCTTGTTTCCCCGCCCCGAGAGATTGAGCACCATCAAATGATCGCGCGTTTTCGGTCAGCCTAAAGAGCTGGGCCTCATCACCGTGATCACGCCACCGACGAGGTCGATTTCGCAGACGCTTCCCTGCGCCTTCTGCCGGATGATCTCGGCGCAAACCATATCGTAGATCTCGGACTGGCGGCCTCGTGCTCCGGGATGCCTCTCATCCCAGGCGCGTGCCGGCAAGCCGTAGACAAAGGCGAGTGCTCGCTCTGTGCCAGCAAATTCCCAATCGAACCGGATGGCGATCCGATCCTCACGATAAATGATTTGCCCAGCAGGACCGCTTTGCGTGATCTCGACCGTCGCTTGCGCCATCGCAACCCCCTTGGCGTCGCAGGCAATCTTTATCCGCGCTACATCCCGCCCAAGTGCTCGGCGACGGTGAAAATATCCTTGTCGCCGCGGCCCGAGAGATTGATCACTATCAGATGGTCGCGCGGCTTTTGCGGCGCGATCTCCATCACCTTGGCGATCGCATGCGCCGGCTCGAGCGCGGGGATGATGCCTTCGAGCTTGGAGCAGAGTTGGAAAGCCTCGAGCGCTTCCGCGTCGGTCGCGGAGAGATAAGTGACGCGTCCGCTCTCCTTCAACCAGGCATGCTCCGGCCCGACGCCCGGATAATCGAGCCCGGCCGAAATCGAATGGCCTTCTTCGATCTGGCCATCATCATTCATCAGGAGATAGGTGCGGTTGCCATGCAGCACGCCAGGACGCCCGCCATTGAGCGAGGCCGCATGCAGCTTGTCGAGCCCATAGCCTGCCGCCTCAACGCCATAGATCTCGATCTCGCGGTCGTCGAGGAACGGATGAAACAAGCCGATCGCATTGGAGCCGCCGCCGATGCAGGCGAAGAGCGAATCCGGCAGGCGGCCTTCGGCTTCGCGCATCTGCGCGCGCGTCTCCTCGCCGATGATGCATTGGAAATCGCGCACCATCGCGGGATAGGGATGCGGCCCGGCGGCGGTGCCGATCAGATAGTAGGTGTCCGCCACGTTGGTCACCCAATCGCGCATGGCCTCGTTCATTGCGTCCTTCAGGGTGCCCGCGCCGGCGGTGACGGGGCGGACCTCGGCGCCAAGGAGTTTCATCTGGAAGACGTTGGGTTTCTGC
>Ga0116227_10014052_pt1 | contig 12350 bp, 8 predicted proteins | sample S1TSphgellanicum_FD_89693 | JGI IMG/M metagenome (GOLD analysis project Ga0116227, IMG submission 89693) | Host-associated microbial communities from peat moss isolated from Minnesota, USA - S1T2_Fb - Sphagnum magellanicum MG | ecosystem: Host-associated > Plants > Peat moss > Unclassified... | reverse complement strand
TACAGCGACGTGGAGGGTGAGGGGATGCACTTCGCTTCGGCGGCGCATGTAAAGGCGAGCGGAGGCAAGGCAGAGGCGCAGCCGGACGGCAGCATGAAGGTGACTGGCGCGTCGTCCCTGGTGATTGCGGTGGGTTGCGCGACGGGATTTCGCGGGTTCGCGGTCGCCCCCGATATGCCGCTCGGCCAGGTCGTCGCCAGGGCGAAGGCGGCGGCGGAACGGGCGGGCGGCGTTTCGTATGAAGAACTGCTGGGGCGTCATGTGGCGGACCACCAGAAGCTCTTCCGCGGGGTGAGTCTGGAGCTGCCTTCGACGCCCGATGCGGCGCTTGCCACGGACAAGCGCGTGGAGGCGTTCGCCGAGCGCGCGGACCCATCTCTGCTGGTGCTGGTCTTCAATCTCGGGCGATATCTGCTGATCTCCAGCTCGCGGCCGGGCAGCCAGCCGGCCAATCTGCAGGGACTCTGGAGCGCCGAGGTCCGGCCGCCGTGGAGCAGCAACTGGACCACGAACATCAACACCGAGATGAACTACTGGCTGGCGGAGACCTGCAACCTCTCCGAGTGCCACCTGCCGCTGATCGCGATGGTGCGCGACCTGAGCGTGAATGGAGCGAAGACGGCCGAGGTGAACTATGGCGCGCCGGGCTGGTGCTCTCACCACAATGTCGACTTGTGGCGGCAGTCCGCTCCCGTGGGCAATGGCGAGGCCTGGGCGCAGCCGACCTGGGCGAACTGGCCCATGTCCGGCCCGTGGCTGTGCGCGCATCTGTGGGAGCACTACAGGTTTACCGGGGACAAGCAGTACCTTCGCGACGTGGCCTATCCGGTGATGCGGGGGGCGGCGGAGTTCTGCGCGGGCTGGCTGATCGACGATGGACAGGGCGGCCTGACGACGTGCCCGTCGGTCTCGCCCGAGAACGTCTTCATCGCGCCGAATGGAAAGCCCGCCGAGGTGAGCGCGGGCTCGACGATGGATATCGCGCTGATCCGCGAGATCTTCGCCAACTGTACTGAAGCCGGGAAAGTGCTGGGCGTCGACGCCGAGCTTCGCGGGCGGATGGCGGCGCTGACCCAGCGGCTTCCGCCTTACAAGATCGGGCGCTTCGGCCAGCTTCAGGAGTGGTCGATCGACTTTGAGGAGAAGTATCCCGGGATGCGGCACCTCTCGCATCTCTATCCGGTGTATCCTGGGGCGCAGATCACGCCGCGCGGCACTCCGGAGCTTGCCGTGGCGGCGCGCAAGTCGCTCGAGCGCCGGCTGGAGTATGCCTTCAAGGAGGCGGGCGCGTTTACCGGCTGGGGCCGGGCGTGGGTGATCGCGCTGTGGGCGAGGCTGCAGGATGGAGAGATGGCGTGGGACTCGCTGAAGACGCTGGTGAACCATAGCCTGAACGGCAACCTCTTCGACGATGTGAACGATACCCACGAAGGGCCGAACGTGAGGGTGAGCACGGGAGTGCCCGGGTTTGTCTTCCAGATCGATGCGAACTTCGGCACTCCGGCGGGGATCGCCGAGCTGCTGCTGCAGAGCCACGATGGAGAGATCGCGTTTCTGCCGGCGCTCCCCGGCGCGTGGACGCAGGGCAAGGTGAAGGGGCTGCGCGCGCGGGGCGGCGCGGAGGTTTCGATCGAGTGGAGCGGCCCGTCGGCTTCCACCGCGACCGTGCGGACGATGCAGGACGGCGCGTACCGGTTCCGAGCGCCAAAGGGACAACGGCTGTTGACCCTGGCGAGAAAGTCGGGAGCGGCGCTTCCAATGCCGGCCGGCGACGGTAAGACGTTTGAGATTGCGGGGCGGCAGGGCGAGACGTACCGGCTTGCCTTCGGGGCGAAGCCGGTATGACCAATAAGTAATATGATACGATGTTTCGGTCGAAAGGGACTGATGATCGCCGCACGCCGCAACACGAAGTTGTTCCGCGCGACCCTGCTGTGGGTCTTGCTGGCGCCGTGGGCGGCCCGCGCGCAGGAGCCATCTGCGTCGGGCACTCCGCCTGTGTACCTCGATGTGTCGGTCCCAACGGAGGCGAGGGTGCGGGACCTGATCTCGCGGATGACACTCGAGGAGAAGACTTCGCAACTGGTGAGCGTCGCGCCCGCGATTGCGCGCCTGCATGTGCCGGCATACAACTACTGGACCGAAGGGCTGCACGGCATCGGCATGGACGGCGTGGCCACGGTGTTTCCGCAGGCCATCGGCTATGCGGCGAGCTGGAGTACCGCGCTAGTGCACAGCATGGCGGAGACGATCGGCACAGAGGGACGGGCGCGCTACCACGAGGCACTGCGGAAGGATGTTCATGCGCAGAACGAGGGACTGACGGTGTGGTCGCCGAACATCAACATCTTCCGCGACCCGCGGTGGGGGCGCGGCCAGGAGACCTACGGCGAAGATCCCTTTCTCACTAGTCAGATGGGGTACGCGTACATCACGGGGCTGCAGGGCGACGATCCGAAGTATCTGAAGATGCTGGCAACGGCGAAACACTTTGACGTGCATAGCGGACCGGAGCCGGCGCGTCACGCGATCGACGTGCATGTCTCGCGGCACGATATGGAGGACACGTATCTGCCGGCCTTCCGGTACACGGTGACGGCGGCGAACGCGGGATCGGTGATGTGCGCGTACAACTCGGTCGACGGCGAGCCGGCCTGCGCGAACCGCTTTCTGCTGGAAGACACGCTGCGGAAGAGCTGGGGTTTCAAGGGGTATGTCGTCTCCGACTGCGGCGCGATTACGGATATCTATACCAGCCACAAGTATGTGAAGACGGCCGAAGAGGCGGCGGCGGTCTCGCTTCGGCGCGGGACCGACCTCGATTGCGACTTCACCGAAAGCGAGCAGAAGGGCTATCTGGACGCGGTGAAGAGCGGCGCGCTGACGGAGGCGGAGATCGACCGTTCGCTGGAGCGCATCTTCACGGCGCGGTTCCGTCTGGGGATGTTCGACCCGCCGGCGATGGTGAAGTACGCAAGCATTCCGTATAGCGAGAACGACAGCGAGGCGCATCGCGCTCAGGCGCTGAACGTAGCGATCGAGAGCATGGTGCTATTGAAGAACGATGGCACGCTTCCGCTGAAGAAGGGCGTGAAGAAGATCGCCGTGATCGGGCCGCTGGGCGATTCGGTCGCCGCCCTGCTGGGCAACTACAACGGTCTGCCGTCGCGGCAGACGACGGTGGTGGAGGGCCTTCGCAAGGAGTTTCCGGGTGCAACGGTGAGCTACGTGCCGGGCACCAGTTTCTTGCACAATTTATTCACGGTGCCGGAGGCGGCGTTCACGACCGAGGCAGGCGGGCCGGGGCTGACCGCGGAATACTTCAAGACCGCGGACCTGTCGGGAAAGCCGGAGACGGTCCGCACCGATGCACGGATTGCCTTCGGCTTCCTTGCAGATCGGCTGCCGAAGTGGGCGGAGGCGGATGGCTTTGCGGCACGCTGGACGGGCAACATCGTCGCGCCGGAGAGCGGAGAGTATCAGTTTGAGCTGCAGGGCGATGGCGGCGCGCGGTTATGGATCGACGGCAGGAACGTAATCGACGACTGGAAGGAGGCTGGCAGCGGCGTGCCGCGGCCTGTGCGGAAGTTTGTGTTGCGCATGCAGAAGGGCAAGCCGCAATCGATCAAGCTCGAGTATCTGCGATTGCAGCCGAAGGAGAAGCTGGAGTTTGGCCGCCGGCTCGACATGAGGATGCAGTTGGCGTGGAAGCGCAGCGGAGGTGAGACCATTCCCGATGCGATGGCTGCAATTAAAGATGCAGACGTGGTAGTGGCCGCGGTCGGGATCACATCTGAGGTGGAAGGCGAAGAGATGAGCGACGAGGGACTGCCTCCCGGGTTTCATGGGGGCGACCGCACGAGCCTCGATCTGCCCAGGCCGGAGGAGGACTTGATTGAGGCGGCGGGAGCGGCGGGCAAGCCGCTCGTCGTGGTGCTGATGAATGGCGGCCCGCTCTCGGTGAACTGGGCGGCGGAACATGCGAATGCGATTCTGGAAGCGTGGTATCCGGGCGAGGAAGGCGGAGCCGCGGTCGCGCAGACACTCTCTGGAGCGAACAACCCGGCGGGGCGTCTGCCAGTCACGGTCTATCGGAGCGTGAACGACCTGCCGCCGTTCGAGGACTACGGGATGTCGAAGCGGACCTACCGCTACTATCAAGGGCCCGTGCTGTATCCCTTTGGGTTCGGGCTGAGCTACTCGACGTTCCGGTACTCGGACATGAGGCTATCGGCGAAGGAAGTGAAGGCCGGTGAGCCTCTGGGGATCGATGTCGATGTTGAGAACACGAGCAAGGCCCGGGGAGACGAGGTCGCGGAGTTATATCTGGAGTTTTCCGGGCAACCGGGAGCGCCTCGCCTTGCGCTGCGAGGATTTCAGCGCGTCGGCTTGTCGCCAGGAGAGAAGCGACGGTTGCACTTTGAGCTAACGGCGCGGGATATGAGCTGGGTGGGTCCGGAAGGAAAACGGGTGCTCTCTGCTGGTTCGTTCGATGTATTTTGGGGAGGCGGCCAGCCGGGTAAGGACACTGCGGGCGTGCGGGAGAGCTTCGCAGTTCGAGGCAGTATGGACTTGCCGGATTAGAACGTAAAATTGCGAGCATGACCCCAGAGGAAAGCATTGGCAGAGGGAGTCCAAAGCGGATGTTGACCCGACAGAAGTTCGTCGCGACGCGCAAGCGGCTGCATGCCCCGGCGTTTGAACGGACGCTGCACGCGCAGGTCGCGCGCGAGGTCGGGCTGCAGATCCTTGAAGGGAAGCTGGCTGTGGGCACCGTTCTGCCGAATGAGGCGGACTTCGGGATGCAGCTGGGCGTCAGCCGCACCGCGCTGCGCGAGGCCATCAAGGTGCTGGCCGCGAAGGGCCTGGTGGAGGTTCGCCGCAAGACCGGCACTCGCGTCCGGCCGCAGCACGATTGGAACGCGCTCGATCCCGATGTGCTGAACTGGCTGTTTTCCGGCAAGGGGTTTGCGGTCGGAATACCGGACCTATTGGAACTGCGGCTGATCATCGAGCCAGCCGGGGCGCGGCTGGCGGCAAAGCGGGCGACGGCGGAAAATCTGGCCGAGATCGAAGCCGCGTTGAAGGGCATGGAGACGGCGGTGGAGGACTCGGCGTCGTCGGTCGAGTCCGACCTGCAGTTCCATCTGGCGATCCTGGAGGCGACGCACAACACCTTCATGCGTCCGTTTGGCGCGTTGATCCAGGAGGCGCTGCGGGCGAGCTTCAAGCTGACGAACCGCGACAAGGCAGCGTTTGAAAAGTCGCTGCGGCGGCACCGCGACGTCTTCGAGGCCATACGCGACCAGAATGCAGAGGCTGCCGAGGCCGCGATGCAGATTGTGCTGAACCGGACGTCGGAGGACATCGAGCGGTCTATGCCAAGTAAGGCAGTGCCAAAGAAGGCAGCAAGGAAGACGAAGACGCGCTGAGCGGCGAGCGGCGCTGGGGCAAGCGATCGGAACAGAAAGGGATGAATACGTGAGCGGCAGACTGGCAGGCAAGACGGCGGTGATTACGGCGGCGGGACAGGGGATTGGACGCGCTTGCGTTCTGCGATTCGCATCGGAGGGCGCGACTGTCTGGGCGACCGACGTGAACGATGCGGCTCTCAAAGCGCTGGGCGAGGAGCATCCGGAGATCCGCACGCGGAGCTTGAATGTCCGGGACGGCGAGGCGGTCTTCGCTCTGGCGGCGGAGCTGGGCGCGGTGGACATTCTGTTCAACTGCGCGGGGTATGTGCATCAGGGCGACATCTTCGCCTGTACGCCGCAGGACTGGGATTTTTCGTTCGATCTGAATGTGACCTCGATGTACCGGACATGTCGCGCGTTTCTCCCGGCCATGCTGGAAGCGGGCAAGGGGAGCATCCTCAACATGTCCTCGGTGGCGTCGAGCATCAAGGGAGCTCCGAACCGCTTCGTGTATGGGACGACGAAGGCGGCGGTGATCGGACTGACCAAGGCGATTGCCGCCGATGTGGTCAGCAAGGGCGTGCGCTGCAATGCGATCTGTCCGGGGACCATCGAGACGCCGTCGCTCTACGACCGCATGGCCGCGCAAGGAGATGTAGAGAAGGCCCGCGCGGCGTTTCTGGCGCGGCAGCCGATGGGACGGCTCGGTCGCGCCGAAGAGATTGCGGAGCTTGCACTCTATCTGGCGTCCGACGAGTCTTCGTTTACGACCGGGCAGACCCACGTCATCGACGGCGGGTGGACGATCTAACTCTCTGAGGAAGGCCGTATGCAACGATTTGCCAGCTACCCAAGTCTCGCCGCGCGCTCCGTGCTGATCACCGGCGGCGGCTCGGGCATCGGCGCGGCGCTGGTGGAGCAGTTCGCGCTGCAGGGAGCGAGGGTCGCTTTTCTGGATGTGGCGGAGCAGGCCTCGAAGGAGCTGGTGGAGGCACTCGCTGCACGCTGCACATACCCCCCCGTCTTCCAGTATTGCGACCTCACGGACATCGTCGCTTTGCGCGAGGCCGTGGCCGCGGTGGCAAGCACTTGCGGCACGCCGAGAGTGCTGGTGAACAACGCCGGCAGCGACGACCGGCACGCGTTTGCGGAGGTGACACCGGAGTACTGGGACCAGCGCATCGCGGTGAACCTGAAGCACCAGTTCTTTGCGGCGCAGGCGGTCGCGCCCGGGATGAAGGACGCGGGCGGCGGCGCGATCGTCAACATGAGTTCGATCGCATGGATGATTCCGTCGGGCAGCCTCTCGGTGTATACGACGGCGAAGGCGGCGATCGTCGGTATGACGCGGTCGCTGGCGCACGAGCTGGGCGGGGCCGGGATCCGGGTCAACTGCGTTCTGCCGGGCGCGATCCTGACGGAGAGACAGCGAAGACTGTGGATGTCGCCGGAATACGAGCGGGAGGTGCTGTCGCGGCAGTGCATCAAGCGGCATATTCTGCCCGAAGAAGTGGCGCGACTGGTCTTGTTTCTCGCCGCCGATGACAGTGAGGCGATGACCAACCAGAACTACATCATCGATGGCGGGTGGATTTAGTCGAGGGTCAATGGGATTCGCGGGGCACCTGATTGCCGCGGCAGCCGACGAGGAAGTCGAGATCGGCGCCCTCGCTGGCCTGGATGACGTGGCGCACATACATCTGCTGATATCCGCCCCGCATGGCAGGCAGAGGCGGCTTCCATAAAGCCCGGCGGCGCTCCAGTTCTTCGTCGGGAACGTCGAGATGCAGGCGGCGCTCCGGCACATCGAGCTCGATCATGTCGCCATCGCGCACCAGGGCCAGCGTGCCGCCGGCGGCGGCCTCCGGACAGACGTGCAAGATGACCGTGCCATAGGCGGTGCCGCTCATGCGAGCGTCCGAGATGCGCACCATGTCCTTGATGCCGCGGGCGAGCAGCTTGGGCGGCAGCCCCATGTTGCCGACCTCCGGCATGCCGGGATAGCCCTTCGGTCCGCAGTTCTGCAGCACAAGGATTGAGTGTTCGTCCACGTCGAGGTCGGGATCGAGAATGCGGCGGTGGTAGTCCTCGATGGTGGGAAAGACGACTGCGGGGCCGCGATGGCGCATCAGATCGGGGGATGCGGCCGAGGGCTTGAGAACGGCGCCATCGGGCGCAAGATTGCCGCGCAGCACGGCGATGCCGCCCTGTTCGATGAGCGGGTGATCGAACGAACGAATCACTTCGTTGTTCCAGTTCGGCGCGTCCTGACAGTTTTCGAAGATGGACTTGCCAGTGACAGTGAGGGCATCGGGATGAAGAAGACCGTGCTCGGCGAGCGAACGGATGACAGCGGGCAGACCGCCGGCATAGTAGAAGTCTTCCATCAGGAAGCGGCCGGAGGGCATGAGATCGACGATCGTGGGCGTGTCGCGCCCAAGGCGGTCCCAGTCCTCCAGCGTCAGCGGCACGCCGACGCGACCGGCGATGGCTAGAAGATGTATGACCGCGTTCGTAGATCCGCCAAGAGCGCCGTTGACGCGGATCGCATTCTCAAAGGCCTGTTTCGTGAGGACCTTCGACGGGGTAAGGTCTTCGCGCACCATCTCCACGATGCGCCGCCCGGACATCTGCGCCAGCACCGAACGGCGGGAGTCGACGGCGGGGATGGCGGCGTTGTGCGGCAGGGTCATGCCCAGAGACTCGGCCATGGAGGCCATGGTGGAAGCGGTTCCCATGGTCATGCAGTGTCCGGCGGAGCGCGACATGCAGGACTCGGCCTCCATAAAGTCCTGCTGCGACATCTTCCCCGCTTTGACTTCTTCGCTGAATCGCCAGAGGTCGGTGCCAGAGCCGATGTCCTTGCCTTGAAACTTGCCGTTGAGCATCGGACCGCCGGAGACGACGATGGCCGGCAGATCGCAGCTTGCCGCGCCCATCAGCAGGGCGGGCGTCGTCTTGTCGCAGCCGCACATCAGAACGACGCCATCGACGGGATTGGCGCGCAAGCTCTCTTCGACGTCCATGCTGACGAGGTTGCGATAGAGCATCGCGGTGGGGCGCAGATTGGTCTCGCCAGTGGACATGACGGGAAATTCGAGCGGAAGGCCGCCCATCTCCCATACGCCGCGCTTGACGCGCTCCGCGAGTGTGCGGAGGTGTGCGTTGCAGGGTGTGAGCTCCGACCAGGTATTGCAGATGCCGATGACCGGCCGGCCGTCGAAGACGTCCGGCGGAAAGCCCTGGTTCTTCATCCAACTGCGATGGATGAAGCCGTCCTTGTCGGTGCGTCCGAACCATGCCGCAGACCGAAACTTCTTCTCTTTCTCTGCCATGACGTTTGCCTGTAGCCGTTCTACGCCCCTAAAGGGCGACCTGATGCCTTGCGGCGATCAGGTCCCCATTCCAGCATAGCCGCGGGATGGGAGAGCGGGCCACGGCCCGTGTGAAGCAACGCGTCTCCTGCTGTAGCTTATAAGTATACATATCATTTATGGTGCCCGGGCGCGGCCCTTTGAGACATTCCCGTCCGGCCTTGAATGAGAGCGCTTTCGGCATATAGATTGGTACGGCCATGACTTCCTTGATGATGGAAAATTCGACTGATCTTCGCATCCATCTCAGCTCGGCGGATAGGAGCCAGTGATGGACCGGATTCGCTGCGTCGCGGAGACCGGATGCCTCGTCGGCGAGTGTCCGGTCTGGGATGAGGAGACCCGGCGGCTCTATTGGACCGACATCAACGGGATGAGAGTGTATTGCATCGACACGCCGAGCGGAGCGATCCGCCACTGGCAGTTCGATACGACGGTCAGCGCTCTTGCGCTCACGACCAATCCCGGCTGGCTGCTGCTCGCCGCCGGATTGAGGCTTCTCTTGTGGAAGGTGGAAACCGACGAAAGAGTGCCGTTCACTAAGGTTGAGGACGGTGCCCTCGGCAACCGCCTCAACGACGGCGCGGCCGGCCCCGGCGGAGAGTTCTGGATAGGTACGATGCGCAATAACGTGGACTCCGGGGGCTCGAATATCGAAGTCGATTGGGGATTGCCGGAGAACCGCAGCGGCTCCCTCTATCGCGTCGAAGCCGACGGCTCCGTCCTTCGCTGCGCCGCAGGAATCGCGATTCCCAATACCATGGTCTGGAGCCCCGACCGCCTCACGATGTACACGGGCGACTCCATCGACAACGTCCTCTATGCCTACGACTATCGGGAGGGTTCGATCTCCGGGCGCCGTGTCTTTACGCGAGACTTAGACCGCGGCGTGCCCGATGGATCGGCCATCGATGAGGAGGGCTTCGTCTGGAACTGCCGCTACTTCGGGAGCAGCGTAGTGAGGTTCGCGCCCTCCGGCGAGGTCGACCGCGTCGTGGAGATGCCGGTCGAGAACATCACCAGCTGCGTCTTTGGCGGAAGCAGCCTGCGCACGCTGTTCGTCACCACAGCCGCCAGTTCTGGTTCAGAAAGTGCTTCTCTTGCCGGCGGTGTCTTTGCCTTCGAGCCCGGCGTGCGCGGTCTTCCTGAAAACCTCTTTCGCCTGCCCTGAGCGCCCTTCTTCGACACTCGTGCATCGTGCGAATGAACGCTATCGTGCCGGGCTATCGAGAAGACGGCCCCGCGTGGCCCCGCAGAGCGGCTTCGATGCTCGCCGCTGCCTGGTCTCCCTCGATCTCGCTTCCCTGCTCGTTGAAATGGACATCGTCCAGATGCAGATCGCCGTGGGCTTCCATAAGGCCGTGCTGGTCGTCGATGGGAATGCCGTCGCGTTGCATCAGCGCGAGCGCGGCGGCGTTCCGCGCGTCGATCCGTGCGTTCGTCGCTCCAAGGTCGTTGTCCTTCCTCACCGGCGTGATGGTGGCCCAGATCAGCCGGCTGCCGCGGCCCTCCTTCTTCAATTCGCGGACCATGCCCGGAAGTCCTGCCGCGAAGGCCGGCTCGCTATAGTCCCAGCCATGCATCCCATTGTTGAAGTGGATCACACGGAACGAGGGCGCGGTCTCAAAGTAGAGTTGCAGCTGTTTGCGAAGCCTTGGATCGCCAGAGGAGCAGGAGGTCGAAAACAGGTATACGTTGGCCTTCCCGACGAGATGCTTCGCCACTTGCGGGAAGTAGTTCCGAGTGATCGAGTCGCCGACCAGCAGGACATTGGGAAGCCTGGGATCAAGGGTGTCGCTATGGTCGCTCCAGGTCCACTCGATCTTTTCTTTGGGGATCGGAGCGCCGGGCGCCGTGTCGGGCGGTGTGTTGTTCTGGGAGGCCCAGGCTGCGGGAAGAAGCGCAGCCAGAAGGGCCACTGAGGCCCATGCATGCTTGCGATTCGATAGATTCATGGCATAGTCACCGGTATCCTTCGCGAGTTTGACGAGCGGACTTGTTCTTTGTGCTTGTTCTTTGTGCCTGACCTTTGTGCTTGACCCTAAGGGTATGACGATTCGGTCCGCAGTCACTTCGCATGATTTAACGGAACGCGAATCTCCTCGCCGCGATAGGCGACGGTCTGCGGAGGTGCTGAGCTCCCGGCGATGTGGAGGCGGAAGCTCCGGTTGGTAAGCATATGCGGAAAGTTCCCTTTGCGCTTGCCGATCTCAAGTTCTCGCAGGCCGTCGTTCCACTTGAAGTTGATCGTGGCGAACGTCCCCTTTTCGTAGTTGTAGTTGGTGCCCTCGTCTTCGTAGAGAGTGAAGGTCGCGTCGGTACCCGGATAGATGCGGATGTCGATCGGGTCGGCGGCCTTTTCGGCGGCGTATTGCTCTTCCGGCCCGAGCGGCAAAATGGAACCGGCCGGAACGAAGAGGGGAATCTGGTCGAGCCCCGCCGCCGCTTGCACAGTCTCGCCACCGGCAAGACGTTTTTCAGTCCAGAAGTCGTACCAGCCCGCGGGAGCGACCGGCAGATAGACCTTTGCCGATTCAACTCCAGGCGCGACAACAGGAGCGACAAGCAGGCTCTTGCCATACATGAACTCGTACTTCTGGCGGAGCGCGGTCTCGTCGCGCGGGAAGTCCATGACCAGCGCGCGCAGCAGGGTGGAGCCGTGAAAAGTCACGTCGGCCGCGTTCGAGTAGGCGTAGGGAAGCATCCGGTAGCGCAGGTTGAGGTACTTGTGCGTGACCTCGTCCACCTGCGCGCCGTAGAGCCACGGCTCGGTCGGCGTCAGCCAGCCATGAATACGCATCAGCGGCGTGAACGTGGAAAACTCCAGCCAGCGGGCCAACCGTTCGTGGTAGCCGGAGTCCGCAAACTGCGTCACGCCGGGGCGGAAGAAGCCGCCCGTGTCCGTGGTCCAGTAGGGCATTCCCGAGGCGGAGTAGCCCAGGCCCGCGACGATCTCGCGCTTCAGCGTCTCCCAGTCGTTGCCCACATCGCCCGACCAGACCGCGGAGGCGAAGCGCTGCTCGCCGAGGAAGGCGTTGCGGGTGAGAATCATGAACCGCCGGTTGGGCGCATCCTCGCGCATCCCCTCGTACACCGTCTTGTTGACCATGAAGGAGTACAACATGCGAACGTCATCGCCGCTTCCGGTGGCGACCGTCCTGCCGTGCAGGTCGTCGTTCTCCGGCTCGGTCGCATCCAGCCACCAGGCGTCGAAGCCCAGCGGCACCATGCGGGTGCTGAAGTCCTTCCAGTACAGAGCGCGCGCCGCCGGGTTGAAGAAGTCCACCCAGGTCGTTCCCGGCACGTAATAGTTCTTCTCCTTGAACTCCTTGCCGATCTCGGTATCGGGGTCGATGTTCGACCACACCGAGACCATGATGTGGGCGTGCTGCTCGTGTACTGCCTTCACCATCCCGGCGGGATCGGGGTAGAGACCCTCGTCGAACCGCATCGCATTCCAGTTGTATTTGCCCCAGTACATCCAGTCCTGCACGATCAGGTCCAGCGGCAGCTTCTTCTCGCGGAAGAGCGAGAGATTGTCGAGCAGCTCCTGCTGCGTGTG
>Ga0116227_10014051_pt1 | contig 12351 bp, 15 predicted proteins | sample S1TSphgellanicum_FD_89693 | JGI IMG/M metagenome (GOLD analysis project Ga0116227, IMG submission 89693) | Host-associated microbial communities from peat moss isolated from Minnesota, USA - S1T2_Fb - Sphagnum magellanicum MG | ecosystem: Host-associated > Plants > Peat moss > Unclassified... | reverse complement strand
GACCGGGGTGCGCGACCGGACAGCGGAGCGCGCGGAGCGCGCGGAGCGCGCGATGGCGAGCGGGCGCCGCGGGGAGCGGCGTCGCTCGGCGACCGACGTCGGGGCCGGCGCCGAACGCGCGCTCGTGCGGACGGTGCTCACGGCGCGCGGCACACTCGAGCGCGTCGCCGAGCAGGTGGATCCGGCGACGATTCGCGACGCGCGCTACCGCGCGATCTACGAGGCGCTGCTGGCGGCGGGCGCCGACGCCACCATGGACGCCGTGGCGGCGCCGCTCGCGCCCGATGCGATCGCCGCGCTGCAGGCGATGCTGGCCGAGGGCACGATGGAGGCGGAGCCCGCGCAGGCGATCGCGGACAGCGTGGCGCGGTTGCGGGTCCGCGCGCTGGTCGAGCGGCTGGCGGCGATCGATCGGATAATGATCGTCGCCACCGATGCCGAGAAGGACGAACTGCTGGGCGAGAAGACGCGCATCATGGCCGAGGTGCGCGCGTTGCAGGGCCGCGGATTTGCAACGTACGGCAAGTCGCGGCGCGGGGTTGACCATTGATCGGGAGGAGTCGAGGTGCATCCTGACGTCGAGGCATTGCTGGCGTTGCAGACTGATGACCAGGCGATCCGCCAGCTGGAATTGCGGCTGACCGCGCTCGCACCACGGGAGCGGGCGCTCGATGAGACGCGGCGCGTCGCCCAGGAGGCGGTGCAGCGCGCCACGACCGCGGTCGAGGACGAGGAGCGGCGTCGGCGCGAGTTGCAGGGCCGGATCACGCAGCACAAGCAGCTGCACGAGAAGAACGTCGCGCAGCTGGACGCGGTGAAGCGGCTCAAGGAAGCGACCGCGGCCATGTCGCAGATCGAGCAGGCGCGTCGCATTCTCGCCGATGAGGAGGCGGAACTGGCGATCGTCACGCGGCGCATCGGCGAACTGCGGATCGCGGCCGAGCATCAGGAGGTCGCGCTGCGCGAGCTCGACGGTCGGCAAGTCGAGGAACGGACGGCGATCGCCGCCGCCCGCGGCGAGATCGACGCGGCGCTCGCCGTCGCCCGCGCGGCGCGGGCGGAGAAGGCGCGGCACGTCGAGCGCCCGCTCCTGATGAAATACGACCGCATCCGGTCGGCGCGGAAGGACGGCGCGATCCACGCGCTCCGGGGTCCGTCGTGCAGCAACTGCGACACGAGCGTGCCGATGCAGCGCCGGAACCAGATGCTCGCCACCGGACAGATCGAGGTCTGCGAGGTCTGTGGCGTGTTGCTCTACGCGGTGCCGCCGACGCCGCCGCCGGCCTGACCTTACCGCGCGCGGCCCGCCGAATTAGGTTGACCGCGTGACAACGTCCGGTCCGCGCCCGCCGAGCCGATGGGTGCTTCCCGACGCGCCGGACGACGCGGCCGTGCGGGCACTGGCGGCCGATCTGCACCTGCCGCCGGCGGTCTGCCGCCTGCTGTGCACGCGCGGCTTCGCCGACGCCGACTCGGCGAAGCGGTTCCTCCGCCCGCGATTCGAGCAGCTGCACGACCCGTCGCGGATGCGCGACCTCGATGCCGCCGTCGAGCGGATCGTGCTGGCGATCGAGCGGGGCGACACGATCCTCGTCCACGGGGATTACGACGTCGACGGAATGGCCTCCACGGCGATCCTCGTGCGCGTGCTGCGCCGAGTCGGCGCGCGCGTCGTGCCGTTCATTCCGCGGCGGCTGGAGGACGGCTACGACCTGTCGGAGGCCGGCGTCGACGCCGCGCGGGCGGCGGGGGCGAGGCTCGTGATCACCGCCGACTGCGGCACGAGTGCCGCCGCGTCGGTCGAGCGGCTGACCGCGACCGGGATCGATGTGATCGTCAGCGATCATCACCTGCCCGGACCCGAGACGCCGCTGCCGCAGTGTACCGCGATACTCAACCCGCGACGTCCCGGATGCGACTACCCGGACAAGGATCTGGCGGCCGCTGGCGTCGCGTTCAAGCTGGCGCTGGCGCTGGTCCGTCGGCTCGGGGCGCCCGACGCGCCGGTCTTCGCGTTGCTCGATCTCGTGGCGCTGGCGACGATCGCCGATGTCGCGCCCCTCCGCGGCGAGAATCGCGTCCTCGTTCGCTACGGCCTGCGGCTGCTCGCCGAATCGCCGAACCCCGGGATGCGTGCGCTGATCGCCGCATCGGGCCTCGAGGGCAAGCCGTTGACGGCGGGGCGCGTCGCGTTCATCCTGGCGCCGCGGCTCAACGCCGTCGGTCGGCTGGGAAGCGGGCTGCGGGGCGTCGAGCTCCTGACGACCGAGAGCGACGCCGTCGCCCTCGGGATCGCGCGCGAGCTCGAGGAGCTGAACCGCCGGCGGCAGGACCTCGATCGGGCGACGCTCGACCAGGCGCGCGCGCTGGTCGCGGCGCTCGACCTCGATCGGACCTATGGGCTGGTGCTCGCCGCCGACGGCTGGCATCCCGGTGTGATCGGGATCGTCGCGTCGCGGCTCGTGGAGGAGACCGGTCGCCCGACGATCCTGATCGCCCTGGACGGCGAGACCGGGAAGGGGTCGGGTCGGTCGATCGCCGCCTTCGACCTGCATGCCGGGCTCACCGAGTGCGCCGGACTGCTGCAGCGGTTTGGCGGCCACCGGGCCGCGGCCGGCGTGACGATCGCGCGGGCGCAGGTCGCCGCGTTCGCCGAGCGATTCAACGCCGTGGCGCGCGCGCGGCTCGCCCCCGACGATCTGGTCGGCGAGGTGCGCGTCGATCTCGAGCTGTCGATCGATGACGTGACCGGGGATCTCGAATCGGTGCTGCGGCATTTCGAGCCGTTCGGCCATGGCAATCCGGCGCCGGCATTGCTGGCGCGCGGGGTTCGACTCGCCGGACCGCCGCGGGCGCTGGCCGAGCACGGCCTCAAGCTGCGGTTGCAGACCGCCGACGGCGAGCTGGAGGCGATCGCCTGGGGTGCGGGGCATCGCGCCACCGAGCTGGGCGATGGCCGCGCGGTCGATCTCGTTTTCCGCGTCGAGCGCGACGAGTGGCGGGGCGTGTCGCGTCTGCAGGCGAAGATCACCGACTTTCGCGTGTGAGGGCGGCCGACCGCCGGTGCGGATCGTGGCAGGGGAGTGGCGTGGTCGGCGGATCGCGGCGCCGCCGGGTCGCGCCGTGCGGCCGACCACGGACCGTGTGCGCGAGGCGTGGATGAACATCGTCCACGCCGAGCTGCCGGGCGCCCGCGTCGTCGACCTCTGCGCCGGGTCGGGCGCGCTCGGCCTCGAAGCGCTCTCGCGGGGGGCGGCGGCCGCGATGTTCGTCGACGACTCGCCCCGCGCGCTGCGCGTCCTGCGCGCCAACGTCGACACCCTCGGCGCCGGCGCCCGCGCCCACATCGTGCGCGCCGACGCGGTCACCTATGCCGCCGGGCTGGCGGCCGGTGACTTCGACGTGGCGTTCGCCGATCCGCCGTACGACACGCCGATCGCGGGCGCGCTCGTGGCGCGGTGGCGGGCCTGTCCGTTCGCCCCGCTGCTCGGCGTCGAGCACGACGCCCGCACCGCGCTCGGCGGGGGCGAGACGCGCCGCTACGGGGACAGCGCGATCACCTTTTTTCGCGTCTGATGCGCGTCGCGATCTACGCCGGCAGTTTCGACCCGATCACGCGGGGGCACGAGGACGTGATGCGGCGGAGCCTCGAGTTCGTCGATCGGCTGGTCGTCGCCGTCGCGACGAACGTCGCCAAGCAGCCGCTCTTCTCGCTCGAGGAGCGCATGGCGCTCATCCGGGAGGCGAGTGGCGAGGACCCGCGCATCGACGTGCGGCACTTCAGCGGGCTGCTCGCCGACTTCGCCGCGACTGTCGGCGCGGGCCTGCTGATCCGTGGTCTGCGCGCGGTCAGCGACTTCGAGTACGAGTTCCAGATGGCCCTGATGAACCGCCACCTCTCCGGGCGACTGGAGACGGTCTTCATGGTCCCGTCGCTCGACATGACGTACGTCAGCTCGAGCATCGTCCGCGAGGTCGCGCGCTTCGGCGGCAACGTCAACGGACTCGTGCACCCCGCGGTCGCGGACGCGCTGCGCCGGAAGTTCGCCACGTCGTGAGCGTGCTCGAGGCGCTGCGTGTGCGCGCCGCCGCCTCGCCGCGCCGGATCGTCTTTCCCGAGAGTGCCGATCCCCGCACCCTGGCCGCCGTCGCCGCCCTCGCGGCGGCCGGGACGGTCCACCCGGTCCTGATCCTCGACCCGACGGCGCCGGAGAGCCATGCGGCCGCGCGCGCCGTCGGCGTCGACACGATCGATCCGCGCACGGATGCGCGCGTCGGGCCGATCGCGCGCTGGCTCGCCGAGTCGCCGCACGGGCGCGGCCTCGACGCGGCGGCGATCGGGCGGCTGGCGGTGACCCCGCTCTACGTCGCCGCCGGCCTGGTGCGCGCCGGCGTTGCCGACGGCTCGGTCGCCGGCGCCGTGCACCCGACGGCCGATGTCGTGCGCGCCGCCCTTCGCCTGATCGGGCTCGCGCCGGGGGTGACGACGCTGTCGAGCGCGTTCTACATGGTCTGTCGGGGCGCCGACGAGGATGAGACGGTCCTCACGTTCGCCGACTGTGCGATCATCCCGGAGCCGACCGTCGAGCAGCTCGCCGACCTGGCCGAGGCGGCGGCCGATGACCGCGTGCGCATCGTCGGCGACGTGCCGCGCGTCGCCTTCCTGTCCTACGCCACGCGGGGGAGCGCCGCCGGGGCGTCGGTCGACCGGATGCGGGCCGCCGCTGGTCGGCTCGCGGCGCGCCGCCCCGATCTCGCCGTCGATGGGGAACTGCAGGTCGACGCCGCACTGGTGCCGGCGGTGCGGGCGCGCAAGGCGCCGGCGAGTCCGCTCGACGGGCCGGCCAACGTGCTGATCTTCCCGTCGCTCGATGCCGGCAACATCGGCTACAAGCTCGTGCAGCGTCTCGCGCGCGCAACGGCCGTCGGTCCGATCCTCATGGGACTGTCACGGCCGTGCGCCGATCTCTCGCGCGGGGTCGCCCCCGATGACATTATCCATGTGGCCGCGATCACCGCGCTTCAGGGCCGCGTTGAACCGTTTGGAGAACCGACATGAGTTTTACGATGACAAAGCAGGGCGAAGTGGTGGTGGTCGACGTGGAGGGACAGCTGATCGTCGGAAACCGGCAGGAGCTGAAGCAGAAGGTGCTCGATGAGCTGGAGAAGGGCGAACGGAAGTTCCTGATCGATTTCAGCCGGACCGGCTACATCGACAGCTCCGGGCTCGGCGTGCTGGTCTCGTTGTCGAAGAAGATTCGCGAGCAGGGAGGCGAGCTGCGACTGGCGCATCTCAACGACGACCTCAAGACGCTGTTCGAACTGACGAAGCTCGATACGCTCTTCCAGATCGCCGACACCCGCGAGCGCGGCCTGCAGAGCTATTGACCGCATGAGGGGCGACCGCCCGGCGGACGACCCGCGGGTCGTGATCGAGCTCGAGGTCGCCAGCGACGTGCGCCAGATCGAGCGCGTCGTGGCGATGGTGACCTGGCGCGTGGCCGAGCTCGACTTTCCGCCGCAGGTCTGCACGTTGAATGTCCCCGTCGCGCTGAGCGAAGCCCTCTCCAACGCGATGCTGCGCGGCAACGGCGACGATCACGCCAAGACCGTGCGGGTCCGCGCGACCGTCGATCGCGACGCCCTGGTCCTCGAGATCGCGGACCAGGGCGCAGGGTTCGACCTCGAGCGCTGCACCACCGATCCGACGACGCCCGAGAATCTGGGGCGCGAAGACGGTCGGGGACTGTTCCTCATGCATCGGCTGATGGATCGGGTCGAGCGCTTTTCCGACGGAGGAAATGTCGTGCGCCTGACGCTCAAGCGCGCATGAGCGCGCACACGCGGTGAGGAACGCGGACCTCGAGATCATGCTGGCGTCGATCCACGACGCCACCGGGTCGGCGGTCTCGGTCTGGACGCAGGTCGAGCTGACCGCGCCGCTCGTCCGCGTCGCGTCGGCGCCGGCCGATCTCGTCGCGCCGGCCGCCGAGCTGTTGCCGCGGGGATCCGAGTCGGTCGTGCTCGCCGACGCCACCGGCGACGCGCCCGCGGGGTCGACGTCGGAGTCGACCGCGGGGTCAATCGCCGCTCGGGTCCAGTCGACGCGTCGCGCGTGGCTGGTCGTCGGCCCCGCCCGCGTCCCCGGGCTGGCGGTCGAGCAGCTGGTGCGCCTGCTCATGCCGGTCGTGAGCCAGCTGCTGCAATCGGCGATGGAGGTCGAACACGCCGCGACCGAGCTCGCCGAGCGCTATGAGGAGATCAACCTCCTCTACACGATCAGCGAGATCCTTGGCCGGACGGTGCAGCTCGAGGAAACGGCGACGACGATTCTGACGGAGATCGCGGAGACCGTCGGCGCCGGCCGCGCCTCGATTCTCGTGCACGATCGCGTGACCGGCACGCTGCAGGCGGTCGCGGCGTACGGTGTGCGCCCGGACGACGTGCACCCGATCGCCGTCGATGACCCGTGCAGCGTGTCGGCGCGCGTCTTTCGCGATCGCCAGTCGCTGCTGGTCGATGGCGCCGAGATGCCGTGCGAGGCCGAAGCGCCGTATCGCCAGGGGATGATGCTCTCGGTGCCGATCATGTGGACGGCGCCGGACGGCGCGCAGCCGCTCGGCGTCGTGAACCTCTCGGACCGGTTTCGCGGGACCCCGTTCACGGCCGGGGATCAGAAGCTCGTCGCGGCGATCGCGACGCAGATCGGCACCGCGATCCAGAACGCGCGCCTGATCCGCGCCTCGCTCGCCCAGCATCGGCTGATCCAGGAGATGGAACTGGCGCATGATCTGCAGATGCGGCTCCTCCCGGCTGGCGACATCGTCTCGCCCGAAGCCGAGGTTGCGGCGCGCATCGCGCCCGCCGAAAGTGTCGGCGGCGACTTCTACAACCGCTTTCGGCTGCCGCACGGCTGTACGGGGGCGATGATCGGCGACGTGTCGAGCCACGGCTATCGCGCGGCCCTGATCATGGCGCTCGCGATGAGCGCGTCGGCGATCCATGCCCAGACGACCAGCGAGCCGAGCGTCGCCCTGACGAATCTGCTCCGATCCCTCGGCGACGAGCTGACGAGCACCGAGATGTTCATCACGGTCTTCTACGGGATCGTCGACCGCGACCGCGGCGAGCTGCGCTACGCCAACACCGGGCACCCGCACGCGTTCATCGTGCGCGCCGATGGTGCGACGGAGCGGCTGGCGGCCCTCGATCCGCCGCTCGGGATGGTCGACCGGCCGCCGCTCGGCGCGGTTGCGCCCTGGACGCGGGCGTCCGATCTGCTGCTGTTGTTCACCGACGGGATGTCGGACGCGCGTGACCGCGCCGGGACGCGGCTCGGCGAGGAGCCCGTGCTCGAGGTCGTGCGCCGCCACCGCGCGCGGCCCGCGGCCGAAATCGTCGAGCATGTCTTCGAGCGACTGGCGGCGCATACCGGCGGTGTGCCGGCGCGTGATGATCTGGCGCTCGTCGTCCTGCGCAGCTGACTGGTGGAGCGCCGCGAGGGCGCGCCGAGGCCGCGCAAGCGGCTCGGACAGCACTTCCTCGAGGATCGCAGCGTGCTGGCGCGGATCAATGGCGCACTGGAGCTGACCGGCGTCGAAACGGTCATCGAGATCGGCCCCGGGCGGGGCGCGCTGACCGATCGACTGGCCGCCGGCGCCGGGCGCGTGATCGGCGTCGAGCTGGACGGGGCGCTCGCCGACCTGCTGCGACGGCGCTACGCCTCCGATCCCCGGGTGTCGATCGTCGACGCCGACATACTCGACGTGTCGCCGTCCGAGCTGGCCGGTGGCGGCCCGTACGTGCTCGCCGGCAACGTGCCGTACTACATCACGACGCCGATCCTCTTCCATGTGCTGCGCCCGCCGGCCCCGACGCGGGCGGTCTTCCTCGTGCAGCGCGAGGTCGCCGAGCGGGTCGTCTCGCCACCGGGCTCGAGGGTCTACGGCGCCCTGTCGGTCAACGTGCAGGCGCTGGCCGTGGCGACGCTCGTCGCGATCGTCCCGCCGCGCGCGTTTCGTCCCCCGCCGACGGTCGAGTCGGCGATCCTCGTCGTCACGCCGCGCGCGGTGCCGCTGGTGACGCCGGCCGAGCAGGACGCGTTCAGCGCCTGGATCGTCGCCGTCTTCGGGCTGCGGCGGAAGCAGATGGGGCGGATCATCCGGACGCTGACGGCGCTCGGGCCGGTGGCGGCCGACGCGCTGCTGCTGGCGGCCGGGATCGATCCGACCGATCGACCGGAGACGCTGAGCCCCGAGGCACTGGCGCTCGTCTACCGGCGGTGCGCCAGCGCATAGGAGAGCAGCTCGAGCTCCATCGTCATGTTGACCGTCTTGACGGTGACGCTGGCCGGCAGGCGCAGGGGGACCGGCGCAAAATTGAGGATCGCGGTGATCCCCGTCGCGACGACGAGGTCGGCGATCGCCTGGGCGCGATCGACGGGGACGGCGAGGACGGCGATGTCGTACTGCTCGCGCGGCGCGTCGGCGGCGAGGGTCGCGATGTCGCGGATCGGATGCCCGTCCCAGCGGTGCCCGATCTTGCGCGGATCGTTGTCGTAGACGCCGACGATGGTGAACCCGCGGTCGGCGAATCCCGGGAACTGGGCGAGGGCCGAGCCGATCCGCCCGGCGCCGATCACGACGAGGCGCCAGTCGCGATTGAGCCCGAGGATCTCGCGCAGGTGGGCGACGAGTTCGGGGACCGGGTAGCCGAGGCCGCGCCGGCCGAACGAGCCGAAGATCGCCAGGTCGTGGCGAATCTGCGCCGACGTGGCGCCCCCGAGGCGGGCCAGCGCCTCGCTGGAGATCGTCGTCGACCCGCGCTGCCTCGCGTCCTCCAGGCACTGGAGGTAGAGCGACAATCGGCGAACCGTTGAATCGGCGATGTGCTTCGGCACGACTCCGGGACTGGTGGGCGCCCGGGGGAATGTACGGGTGGTCATCGCCTCGGGCGAGCCACCGATTAGCTTCTGCGCCGTGGACCTGACGAGAGCCCGGGCGGCGGCGTTGCTGGCCAGCGGACCGGCGGATTCGGCGACGGTGGTCGCCCACGCGTGCGGCCTGTCGGGGGCGCCCCCGTCAGTGGCCGAGCACCTCGCCGCGGCCCTCTTGGCCGGGCACTCCCGATTTGCGCGGGGCAGCGACGGCCGCTGGGCGCTGGCGGCGACCACCGGCACCTCCGCGCCCACCGACGGGACGCTGGGGGCGATGTCGTTCGCGGTGGTGGACGTGGAGACGACGGGTGGTCGTCCGGCGGCCGGCCACCGGGTCACCGAAATCGCGATCGTGGTCGTGGAGCGCGGGGTCGTCGGTGAGGTCTTTCAGCAGCTCGTCAATCCCGAGCGCTCGATTCCGCCATTCATCACGGCGCTGACCAACATCTCGTGGGCCATGGTGCGAGACCAGCCCCGGTTTGCCGCGATCTCGGGCGAGGTGCGGCGCGTGCTCGATGGTCGCGTCTTCGTGGCGCACAACGCCGCGTTCGACTGGGCGTTCGTCTCCTCCGAGTTCGCACGCGCCGGCGACGCGCCGCTGGCGGGCCCCCGCCTCTGCACCGTCCGGCTGGCGCGGCGCCTGCTGCCGCAACTCCGCAGTCGATCACTCGATCACGTCTCGCGGCACTACGGCGTCGCGATCGGCGCGCGCCACCGGGCCGCCGGCGATGCCGTCGCGACGGCCGAGTGCCTGCTGCGACTGTTCGCGGACGCCGAGTCGCGCGGGGTCGACACCTGGCACGGGTTGCAGCGGATGCTGAGCGGCGCGGCGCGTCCATGACTCCGCCGCTGCCGCTGGTCGAGAGCCGCATGGTCGGCCGCTATCGGGTCCACGCGATCCAGGCCGGCGGGCAGCTGCTTGACGGTGGGGCGATGTTCGGCGTCGTCCCGAAGCCGCTCTGGGAGCGGCGGATCCCGGCTGACGCCCGGAACCGGATCGCGATGGGGATGCGCTGCCTGCTCGTCGAGCACGAGACAGGGCTGATCCTGATCGACACCGGGGCCGGCAACAAGGAGCCGGCGCGATTCTACGAGATCTACGGGATCGAGAACGGGGCGCCGGACGGCCGCACGGCGCTCGAGGCCGGACTGGCGTCGCTCGGCTACGCCGCGGACGACGTCGCGATCGTGATCGACAGCCACCTGCATTTCGACCACGCCGGCGGCAACACGTATCACGACGCCGATGGCGCGCTCCGGCTGACGTTTCCCCGCGCCCGCTATGTGGTCCAGGCGGGCGAGTACGCCTGGGCGACGCACCCCAACGAGCGGACGGCGGCCAGCTATTTCGACCACAACTACGTGCCGGTGCGCGACGCCGACCGCTTCGATCTCGTCGCCGGCGAGCAGGAGATCGTCCCCGGCGTCCGGGTGCTGCCGACGCCGGGTCACACGCCGCACCATCAGAGCATCCTCCTCGACGGCGGGGGCGAGACGGCGCTGTTCGCCGGTGACCTCGTCCCGACGACCGCGCATCTGCCACTGCCGTGGATCATGGGCTACGACGTCGAGCCGCTGGTGACCCTCGAGACGAAGCGGCGGATCCTGGCGCGGGCGGCCGCCGAGCAGTGGCTGCTCGTCTTCTGCCATGACGCGACGACGGCGTGGGGGCGGATCGCCCATGACGGCAAGGCGTACACGCTCGCCGCCGGGTCGGGTTGACTCCGGCCGTTTACCGGCATAACTTCCGATCCGACAATATGCTAAGCGGTCCGGCGTCGTGCCGGGCCCACCCTCTGGCCCCGGACGTGCGTTCGAGGTGCCGCAGGAGTTCGTACGAGATGCGAGCGCCCGGGCGTAGCCGGGGGGCTCGCGTCGTGCGCGAACTCCGATCCGGGGTTCGCGTTTGTGCTTTCATCCTTTGAGGGACTGGCGACATTCAGGACAACACCAAGCGGGTTCGCGTCAACCGGCAGATTCGCATCAGTCCGATCCGCGTGATCGCAGCCGATGGCAGCCAGTTGGGAATCATGGATGTGGACGCCGCGCTCAGCGCGGCGATCGAGCAGGGACTCGACCTGGTCGAGGTCGCGCCGATGGCGCGGCCGCCCGTCGCGCGGATCATGGACTACGGGAAGTTCAAGTTCGAGCAGGCGAAGATGGCCCGGCAGGCGAAGAAGAAGCAGCACGTGATTCACCTGAAGGAAGTGAAGTACCGGCCGGGGATCGAGGATCACGATTTCGAGACCAAGACGCGCCATGCGCGCGAGTTTCTGTCGGAAGGCAACAAGGTGAAGGTCACGATGATGTTCCGGGGGCGGCAGATCGCGCACCCCGAGCTCGGACGGGAAGTGGTGGATCGGGTGGCCGCGTCGCTCGCGGATATCGCGAAGGTGGAAAGCGACGCCAAGCTCGAAGGCAAGTCGATGATCATGATTCTGACGCCCAGATAAGGGACGGAGCGGGTTCCATGCCGAAGATGAAGACACACAAGGGCGCGAAGAAGCGCTTCTCCATGACGGGGACGGGGAAGGTGCGGCGCCTGAAGGCGTTCAAGAGCCACATCCTGACCAAGAAGTCGGCCAAGCGGAAGCGGAATCTCCGCCGCCCGACGACCATCACCACGAACGGCGAGGCGAAGCGGATCAAGCGCCTCATCCAGGCGTAGGAGAGACCGATGCCGCGCGTCAAGTCGAACGTCGTCCGCCTCAAGCGGAAGAAGCAGATCATGAAGGCCGCGCGTGGTGCCTACGGCGGCCGCAGCAAGCTGTGGAAGGCGGCCAAGGAGACCGTCGAGCGTGGCTGGCGCTACGCGTACCGCGACCGGAAGAACAAGAAGCGTGACTTCCGACGGCTCTGGATCACCCGCATCAACGCCGCGGCCCACGAGCACGACATGACGTACAGTGTCTTCATCAACGGCTTGAAGAAGGCTGGCGTCGAGGTGGACCGGAAGATCCTCGCCGACCTCGCCGTGCGGGATCCGCAGGCGTTTACCGCGCTGGCCGATCGCGCGCGCACGGCGCTGACCGCCGCCTAGCCCCACTCGCCGCCGCGTTCGCGGCGGCCCGATGCCGGAGCACGGCGGCAGCGCGACGGGATCGTCCGCGCTGCCGCCGTTCCGCATCTCGCCAGCGTCTCGCGCGCGCGTGGCTGGCGTCCGTCGCGGACCGCGGTCCACCAGTCCACTAGCTTTCGCCGCCGTTGTCGACCTCCCGAGCCCGAGTCCCGTGTCCGATACGATCATCTCCCTCAGCGCGTTCTTTCAGCGCGTCGCCGACGTCGAGGAGGCGGGCGTGCCGCGGATCACCGCGGCCGACTCGCCGCGGGCGCTGGACGAGGTACGCGCCGAGCTCGTCGGCCGTACCCGCGGCGCGGTCACGGACCTGATGCGCGAGCTGCCGCACCTCGCGCCG
>Ga0116227_10014050_pt1 | contig 12352 bp, 4 predicted proteins | sample S1TSphgellanicum_FD_89693 | JGI IMG/M metagenome (GOLD analysis project Ga0116227, IMG submission 89693) | Host-associated microbial communities from peat moss isolated from Minnesota, USA - S1T2_Fb - Sphagnum magellanicum MG | ecosystem: Host-associated > Plants > Peat moss > Unclassified... | reverse complement strand
CGCGATCATCGAGAGCGCGCTCGCGGAAGACAAAGCAGCAAACGACGTCACCACAGCCTTGACGGTTCCGCCGCGGCTGCGGGCGACCGGGACGATCATCGCGAAGCAGGCGTGCATCGTCTCCGGGCTGGGATGCATTCCCATCTTCTTCGAGGCATTCGCGAAGATGTCGGCCACGCCGCCGGGAAGGTTCGAGATCGTCTCGCACCCGGAGATCTTCGACGGCGTGCGGGTGAAGAAGGGGCAAGCGCTGGCCGTGATCCGGCACAACGCGGCGGCCATCCTCTCCTGCGAGCGCGTCATCCTGAACCTGATGCAGCGCATGAGCGGCATCGCGACCATCACCAATGAGTACGTGAAGGCGGTCGCGAAGACCGGAACGAAGATCCTCGACACGCGCAAGACCATCCCCGGCCTGCGCGCGCTGGACAAGTACGCGGTCTGCTGCGGCGGCGGAGTGAACCACCGGCTGAACCTGCAGGACGGCATCCTGATCAAGAACAACCATATTGCGCTGGGCGGGGGTCTGCCGGTGGCGCTGGCCGCCGCGCTCAAAGGCCGCAAGACCGGCCAGATGGTGCAGGTGGAGGTCCGCACGCAGACCGAACTCGACGAGGCCATCGCGGGCGGGGCCGAGTCGATCCTGCTCGACAACATGACGCCGGCGGGAGTGAAGAAGGCGGTGAAGCAGATCCGCAAGTCGCTGCCGAACATCCCGGTCGAGGTGAGCGGCAATATGAACCTGAAGACGGTGCGGGCCTACGCGCTGGCCGGGGCGGACCTGATCTCGGTGGGCGCGCTGACGCACTCCGCGGTGGCCGTCGATCTGAGCATGAGGATCACGGTGGATGAGTCGACGTTCTGACGTGTATTGAGCCGCCGCCTCGGGGAGCCAGGAACCCAGATCCCGCCGCTGAATGCGCCCTCGCCCACAATTTGTAACCGAAAGACTTACATGTCCGAATTCGACCTGAATTACGTAACAAAGACCGTTACAAATACGCGTTTCGCCGCGAAGATCGCGCACTTCGCGACCATCGACTCGACGAACCTCCACGCCGTCGAAGTGGCGAACGCCGACGCTCCGGACGGCACGGTCTTCGTCGCGGACGAGCAGACCGCCGGGCGCGGACGCGGCGGCCATTCCTGGCACTCGGCTGCCGGAGACGGACTTTACGTCTCCGCCATCGTCCGTCCGTCGATGGCGCTGTCCGAGGCGCTCTGGCTCTCGCTCGCGACAGGCCTCGCGGCGCAGACGGCAATCCGCAAGGCCGCGCGCCTGGAGGCGGACATCCGCTGGCCGAACGACATCCTGATCGGCACCAAGAAGTGCGGAGGCATTCTGGTCGAGACCGCGTCCTATCCCGGAACTCCGGCGCATCTGCGCTACGCCGTCATCGGCATCGGCATCAACGTGAACCATGCGGAGTTCCCGGACGAACTCTCCGCCCTGGCGACATCGCTCCGCATCGAAAGCGGCGTGTCGGCTTCGCGCGAGGCGCTGCTGTCGGAGCTTCTGCTGGCACTCGATGGAGAGATCGATCTGCTCGAAGCGGAGCTCCGCGGCACCAGCAAGCGGCCCAGCCTGCTCAAGCGGTTCACAGCAGCGTCAACGTGGGTAGAGGGCAAGCGGGTGCGGGTGGACGAAGAGGGCGGCTACGTGGGCACAACCGCCGGGCTCGACAAACGGGGATTCCTGCTGGTCGCGGGCGACGACGGCATCATGCATACGGTCCTGTCCGGCGGCGTTCGCCCGGAATAGAATCACTCCATGCTGCTCGCCATCGACGTCGGCAACACCAACACGGTTCTCGGGCTCTTCGATCTGGCCGCGCAGCCCGCGAAGCTGGTTGCGGACTGGCGCATTACAACGCCGCTCAACCAGACAGCTTCGGAGGTCGGGGTGATCCTGGCGAACCTCTTCGCTCTGTCGAAGCTGGAGATGGCGGTGGTGGACGGCATCGCCATCTCGTCGGTGGTGCCGCCGCTCGATCCTATTCTGAGAGAGGTCTGCGAGCTTTATTTTGGCGGCGAGCACAAGATCAAGCCGCTGTTCGTCGAACCCGGCATCAAGACCGGGCTTCCGGTCCTGACCGACCATCCGTCGGAGGTGGGCGCGGACCGCATCGTGAACTGCGTCGCCGCGTTCGAGGCGTTCGGCGGCCCCAGCATCGTCGTCGATATGGGCACGGCGACCACGTTCGACGTGATCAGCAGCAAGGGCCAGTTCCTCGGCGGAGCGATCGCGCCGGGGCTGCGCATCTCCGCCGACGCGCTGTTCAGCCGCGCCGCCCGCCTGCCGCGCGTGGACATCAAGCGCCCCGCGAAGGTCATCGGGACCAGCACGGTCGATAACATGCAGATCGGGCTGTATTACGGGTATATCGGGCTGGTGGACGGGATACTCGAGCGCATGATCGCGGAGCTGGGCACGGAGACGAAGGTAGTCGCGACAGGCGGCCTGGCGAAGCTGATCGCCTCCGGATCGAAGTACATTGGAAGCGTCGACGATATGCTCACGCTGACCGGCCTGCGGATCATCTACGAACGGAACCAGAAGCCGAAACGATGAGGGATGGGATTCCGTCTCTGGATTCCGGCGGGGCGCGATGATATCTTCGGTTCACGCCAGCAGTTGCTCCCCGCTACAATCAAGTCTCCCGGCAGGCATGTCGTCTCCGTGTCCTGTCCGCGGGCTGCCTTTCGTTTCAGACCTTCGTTGAGGCCAGGTGAAGATCGTGCCGGAGCTCGTCGCAAGCCAAATCGACAAGTACCCGATCATCCGGAAGCTCGGCGAGGGCGGGATGGGGCTCGTCTATCTGTGCCGCGACGCGACCGGCCGTGAAGTGGCCATCAAGACGCTGAAGCCCGGGCTGCCCGACAATGTGAAGCGCCGGTTCAAGGAAGAAGGCAACCGCGCCGACCTGATCCACGAGAATATCGTCACCATCTATACCGTCAGCGAGGAGGAGGTCGATCCGCCCTACATCGTGATGGAGTATCTCGTCGGCGATGCGCTGAATGTGCTGATCAAGGCGGGCAACCGGCTGACCCTGGCCGAGAAGCTCGACGCGATCGCCCAGGTGTGCAAGGGGCTGGACTACGCCCATTCGAAGGGCGTCATCCATCGCGACATCAAGCCGGAGAACATCATCCGGATCAGGGACACCGGACGGATCAAGATCGTCGACTTCGGCATCTCGAAGGTGAAGCGCGAGCTGGACACCGCCGGCCTTAGCCAGACGCAGGGCATCGTGGGTACGGTCGGCTACATCGCGCCCGAGCGCTGGATGAACCAGCTGGAGGATGGGCGGGTCGATATCTTCTCGACCGGGGTGATGCTGTACTTCCTGCTGACTGGGAGGGAGCCGTTCGTCCAGACGGAGGGCGAAGGGCCGTTCCCCATCATGAAGCGGATCCTGGAAGAGCCGTTTCCGCCGTTGAGCCTGTATCTCAGGGACTTTCCCGAGGGGCTGACGAGCGTTCTGGAGCGGGCGCTGGCGAAGGACCCGAGCGAGCGCTACTACACGGGGATGGAGTTCGCGGACGACCTGGCCCTGTTGACCGACGAGCTCAACCGGCGGCGCGTTCCGGAGCTGCTGGAGGAGGCCGAGCGGCACCTGGCCGAGGGCAACTGGCAGCAGGCGCGGAGGCGATGCCAGGAGGCACGGAAGATCGACCCGCAGAACCGCGATGCCTTGCGGCTGCTGGACGAGGCGGAAAGAGGCAGGAAGGCGCAGGACGTCGAGTTGCGGCTGCAGCGGCTTCTTGCCGAAGCGGAGGAGGCGCTCGAGACCAGGCGCTACGACGACGCGATCCGTTTCCTGCAGGAGGTGGACAAGCTGCGGCCCGGGACGCCGCAGTATCAGGAGAAGCTGCAGGCCGCCAAGGACAGGAAGCGGGTCCAGGACGAGGTCGAGGAGCTGATCCGCCGCGCCGGCATGGACGAGCACGCCGGCGACCTGACCGGGCCGTACCAGCTCTACCAGCAGGCGAGCCTGCTGGCTCCGAACAACCCGGTGGTCCTTCGCGAGATGGACCGGCTGGGCCGGAAGATCGAAGAAGAAGAGGGCCGGAAGAAGAACGAGCGGCACATCTTCAACGCGGAGCAGAAGATCGCGGCGCGGCAGTTTACCGAGGCGCTCGAGATACTGGAGGGGGTGCGCAGGTCAAGGATTGGGCACGAGAAGCTGGACGCTCTCTATGAAGAAGCGCTTCGGGGTCGCGGGCAGAAAGAGGCCGGCCGGCTGAAGGAGCAGGTGGAGACCCAGGCGACGAAGCTCCGGTACGCGAAGCAATTCGAAGAAGCGCTGGCGGAGCTGGACCGCGGCCTGGAGGCGCTGAAGGGCGACACCGACCTGTTCCGGCTGTATCAGGATGTCAAAGCCGAGGCCGACGAGTACCAGCGGAACCAGTGGATCGAGGAGACGCTGGAGGCGGTGAGGGAGCAGAGTCTGACGTCGATCGACGAGTCGCTGGCAACGCTTCGCGAGGCGATGCGGAAGCTGCCGGGGGTCGAGCGGTTTGCGTCGCTTGAGACTACGCTGCTGAAGCGGAAGGCGCAGGCGGGCAATGAGCTTGTCCGCGCGGCGTGTCTGCGCGAGGCGGGCGAGGAACTGGGAGCCGGGCGGCCGGAGCGCGCGATCCAGGTGATCGAGGCGTATCTGCTGAAGAACCCGGGCGACGCGGACGTGGACGGCCTGCTGCAGCGCGCGCGCGCGGCGCTCGACCAGCAGCGGCAGCGGCTGCGCATCGCGGAGTGCGCGTCGGCCGCGCGGGGGCTGCTCGATGAGGGCCGCTTCGACGAGACCCTCGGAGTCCTCGAACCCGTGCTGAACGAGACGCGGGATCCCGAGCTGGCGGAGCTGCACGCGCGGGCGGCGAAGGGCAAAGCGGACGTGGACGAGGAGGTCCGCCGGCTCGCGCGGCGGATCACCGAACTGCGCCAGAACCGGCGGGTTGCCGAGGCCGTCGCGCTGATCGAAGGCCAGGACCCGCGGACGCTCAAGAGCCCGGCGCTCCAGGAGATTCTGGCGGCGCTGCGCAAGGAGCTGGCGCGGGACCAGGCCCTCGGCGAGGCGGTTTCGCGGTCGCGGCGGGCGGTCGAGGCCAGCGAGTGGGCGGCGGCGCGGGAGCCGCTCGACAATATCCGGCGCGTGTACGGCGAGTTCGGCGCGCTGACGCAGGCCGTGGCGGAGTTCGAGAGCGCGCGGACGCGGGCGGCGGACAAGAGCGTCGGGACCGCGATCGAGGCGGCCAAGGCGGCGATCCTCGCGGGAGACAGGAAGGCCGCGATCAAGGCGCTGGAGGCGACGGCTGAGCCGAAGGGGTTCGCTTCGGCGGCGGTGCAGCAGGAGTGGGAGCGACTGGCGGATGAACTGGATATCGATCCGGATCCGGGACCGAACATTGTCACGAAGCAATCTGGGATTCCGGGATGGGCGATTGGAGTTGCGGCCCTTGTGCTGGCCATCGTCGTTGGCGTGTTCTGGTACGTGACCTCGAACCGCACGTCGATCACGATCACCGGTGCGCCGCCCGGGGCGACGGTGCAGATCGGCCCGTCGATCAGGCAGCAGACGGACAAGAACGGCGAGTTGACTGTCCGGGTCGATCCGGGAACCTATAAGGTTGAGGTCTCCCTGAAGGACTGGACCGAGTACTCGCAGACAGTCCGGGTCAAAAAGGGGAGCACACTGGCCGTGCCTGTGCAGATGACCGAGCTGGACAAGACGGGCGTTCTGATTGCGTCCGGCAATGTGGACTCGTTCGAACTCTTTGTCGGCGGCAAGTCCTTTGGCGACCACAAGAAGGGCGAAGAGATCCATATCCCGAAAGGCACCCAGACGATCCACTATGAGGCGAAGGGATTCGCCCGCTCCGAGGACAAGCAGGTCAGCATCACGGACACGCCGGTGACCGATCCGTTCAACCTGGTATCGACCGCGGTGAAGATCGATGCGTTCAACGTACCTTCTTCGGTGCCGGATGGTGGCGGCACGGTGACCCTGAGCTGGAAGACGACCAATGCGAAGAGCGTGACACTCCAGGCGGGAAACCAGCCCGCGGAGACTGTGAACGGCGCTGGTCAAAAGAACCTGCAGGTGACGCAGGAGACCAGATTTGTCCTGAAGGCGGAGGGAGAGGATGGTCCCCCTGTGGAGCGGGCGGGTTCGGTGAAGGTGCTCAAGGCGGATTCGGCACAGATTCTGGACTTTTCAGGGCCTCGCGAGCCGGTGACGGCGGGCCAACAGGTCACGCTTCGATGGACGACCAAGTTTGCCACGCGTGTCGATATCGACCACGGGCCGGGCACCAGCGACTACGGCGGCGGACAGAGTCAGGGAACGTCCTCCGCGACCGTGAGGGTGCCTGCGAACGCCACGGGCAGCATCGTTTACAACCTTATCGCGACGGGCAAGGGCGGAAACGATTCGCGCCCCTTCACGGTCGCCGTGCTGGCACCGGTGGTTGCTCCGCCGCCCGCCCCAGCACCGACCCCGGCCCCGGTTCCGGCTGCACCAGTGCCCTCCGCGAAGGCCGAGCCTCCGCCGGCGCCTAAACCTGCTGCCCCGACGGTGAGCAAAGACGACCTTGCGAAGGCGCTAGACAGTTTCCAGACCGTGCTGAGAAATACCATGGTGGGTGATAAGAATGCGTGCAAGAAGGCGTTCGCGCTCCCTCTCAATTTGCCCTTCAGCGTTGCAAGCAAATGGAGCGCCGGGGTCCACAACTATCAAGACAGCTGCGGCGAAATGAAGACCGCGCTCGTGAGCAAGGATTGCAGCGGTCCCCCGGTCGCAACCGGACCGGCGGGAGCGACCTGGGCCTGCAGTGTAACCATCAAGGTGACGCTGAAAGGCGTGGATCAGCCCCAGACCGGAACGTTCCCCTCCACTCTCAGTTTTGAGAAGAACCCTGACGGGCAGTGGAAGGTAGCCAAGTGGGAGTAGGCAGCCTTCAGTCGCGTAGTCACCGCGCCGGGTCAGTCTCCCTTGGTCTTGCCTAGATTGAAGTTATAGGAGACACCAACGAGCGGGACCGGATCGCTGCGCAGACCGACGTTGTTTGTCTGCACCAGGACATTGCCGTAGAAGAGCAGCTTCGCGGTGGGGTTGTACTTGATACCCCCGCTGAAGTTGACGGAAGTGTAAGTATCGTTCGCGGGCACGAGCACGTTTCGCAGAGATGCTGGGACCGAGCCGACAGCGTTCGTTGTATTTGCAATCGTCGGCACTGGATTCAGCGCGATGGTGCTCGGCTTGAGCGAAAGTCCGTTGACGAACTGGTTGCCGATGACATCGACGGCCATTGTCAGCCGACGACCATAAATCCTAATGTCGGTGCCCGCATCGTACTCCATGCCACCAGGAAGAGGAGCGCTTTCTGACGAATTTGAGTTGACGAGAACCGACGATCCGTTCCAGAGCTTTCCTAGCTTGAAGTGCGGAGAGAAGCGTGAGTTATGGTTCCGGTACGATACCAGTCCGTATAGATCGAAGCCATAGGCACCTGACCCAAGGAAGTTCAACGGGTCTCCGGTCGGAATGCGAAGCCCTAGTCCGGCTGCAACCACGAGATTCCTGTATTTAACGTTCTTGTCCTCACCATACACCTCGCCATACAGTAATTGCTTGACGCCGAATTTTATATCTCCGACTCCTCTAGCCGCACCAGCCTCCGTGCTGAATCGGGTCTGCGATCCAGCTGTGTATTGTTGGATGTTTGAATCGTAAGTGTACTCTTGGAGTTCGGTTTGACGAGACGATACTGAAACTGAATTGACAGGAATCGAGATCGTAACATCCGTGGTTCGGCTGATACCGTACCCGGCTGTTGCTACATATTGATCGAACTTGAAGTGCACACTGTTCGCGCTGCTTCCATAATAAGTCAAATTGGGGGAGGTGGTGTCCTGCGCGGCATAGCCGAAGTTCAAAGCCCCGAGCGAATTGCCGTCAAGCGAGTTGAACCTGAACCGCTGGTAGGTGAAGCCAAGATAGATATGTTTCTTGCCAATCGTTTCCGGGCGATCGGTCAGGATCGGTCCAAGGTCGTCGAACCTCTGACCTTGGGGAACCCCTTCCTTGATAAGGAAAATCGTCCCTGATGTGCCGCTGGGAACGGGTAGTTGTGTGAGCTGGGCGGCGATCGTCCCATTAATTGAGATTGTAGACAGTTGAATTGCTTTCTCAGCCGCCACCGAACCAGAAGGGGTATTAGCCGCTGCCGAGAACGGGACAAGGCAGACCAGCGGAACATAGGATTGCTGTGTCGTAGTCGGTGCGGGACAATTGATCTGCGCGAAAGAATATGCAACTGGAAAGATAATCGGTGCGGCCAGCAGCAGCAGTCTGTTTTTTCTCACAAGCTCCCCTATCGATAGTGAACGAAGCGTCTCTTGAATAAGAACCGGAATTGAGTGGGAAATTGCGTCTTTGCTCATTGGATCACCGCCACCTGAATCACAGCGTAGTAAGTGGCATGTGTCGAGGTCGATGTGGTGTCCGTGGCACTCACCAGCACCTGGTAGGTCCCGTCGACATTGCCGTTTGTCGCTACCTGGCTGGGAATGAAGCCGTTGCTTCCGCAGCCGATAGCTTGCGATAAGCCCGCGATCAGAGCCAGCAACCCCAGCAGGCGGACCACGGTCTGGCGAGGCGAACGCCGGAACCTGAGGAATGCAGCGAAAAGAAGCAGCGGCGATGCGAACAGAGCAGCGGAGTAGACCGCGTCAGAGCGGCGGTAAGATTTCAACTGCGCCGTGGCCGACGCTGGCTGGTTGACGACCTGGAAGGAAGCGCTCCCATCCGAGGCCAGCGGGCCGGTCGCGGATGCAGGATTGCAATAGAAGGTGCCTGGAGAGGTGGAGGTTGGCGCGGTCAGGGAGGTGCCGTAACTGACCGGCGCGCTTGCGGTCGCGTTGTAGTACTTCAAACAGGCGAAGGCATATGTGTCGCTCTGCGGCGCACCGGGAAAGACAGCCTTCGCTGGCTCGGTCGAGGTCGAGGTGATCTGCGAGTTCACGGTGACCGGAACGACGGTGACCGCGAAAGCGGGCGCACTCCGGGTCAGAGACGATAAGGAAGAGTCGACACCCTGAAGGATAAAGCTGTACGGTGTGGCGGACGGCACCGTCTGGGTGTCGGCCGTTATGCTGAAGGGGAGCACCCCCGCCGTCGTCGCGCTTGGCGCAGTGGATGCGGTCGACGCAGCGACGCATTTTGGGGCCCCAGCCGCCGCGGTGCCTGGAGCGATCGCGCAGGCGCTGAAGGAGACTGTCCCCGTGAATCCCGAGATACCGGTCACAGCTGCGGCGGGGGCGGCGAAGAACGGATCGGCGACCGAACCGGAGTTGGCGGCCGGGGTTCCGACCGAATAGCCCTGAGTGACGAAGATCGCCGTGGGCGCGGCTGAGTCCGCGGGTATCTGGGAAGAAGGTACGTTCGCGGGCGGAGCGGCGATCAAGAAGTCCTCCACGATCTGCAGAACCGCGGACGCCGTGATGGGCCCGAAGTTATTGTCTCCGGCGTAGGCCGCGTTCACTGAGAAAGGATTGGTCGCGCTGCTCGTGCCGGATGGGAACGTGATCGCGCAGGAATAGGCGAGTGCTTGCGCGCTGGTGACCGTTGCCGCCTGGCAGGCCGTGGTGGCGTTGCCGCTGGTAGTGAAGTTCACGGGTCCGGACGGAAGCACCGAACCCACCGAGGCCGCAGCCAGCGGGAACGTGAGGGTCGCGGTATAGGTGACGGGTTGGGTGGCGATGCTGGTTGGCGGTGCGGTTTGCCCGCTGGATATCACGAGACTCGTAACCGGCGCCTGATTTACGGTCTCCGGTATTGACGGTAAAGGCGGACTGTTCTTGAAGTTTGGATCTGCTGTCCCCGCAATGTACTGTGCGCTCACCTGGTAGGTACCGGCCTGAAGATTCGTAGGTGCTTTCGGGGTGCAGCTGACGGTCCCCGAAGAGGTGAGGACAGTGGATTCCACGCATTGGAAGGTGACGGCAACGGGACTGGAGGAACCGAAGGCCGTGTAGGCGGCGGTAAAAGCAACCGTGCCTCCCAGCGGCTGGGTCGTAGCTGACGAAGCATCGGCAACAACCGACACGACGAATTTGACGGTGTCGTTCACGGTCGCAGTCTGCCCTAAGTTCCCATTGTTGTAAAAGTGCGCGTTCTGAATCTTGGAGGCGGCGGCGGCGACGGATTGGCTGGAGTTGGCGGAGCTGTTGCCAAAGTCGGTGGCGTTACTTGTCGCGCCGACGTAGGTGTAAGTCGCGGTGACCGTGTCGGTGCCCACGGGCAGTGTCATCGTCGAACATGTGGCGACGGCAGAGGGCGGGACAAGGGTGAAGACCGGGCAGGGCGGGGTACTTGAGCCGTCGGAGAACGTGACGGTCCCGGTCAGCGGAATCGCGGTAGTTGGCGAGCCGCCTGTCGCGGGCTGGGTCTGGGCGACGGTGGCGGTGAAGGTGACCTGCTCGTCAACCGTGGTCTGGGTTGACGCAGAGGACGAGAGCGTGACCGAGGTGCCGCCCTGGCTCACCATCACGGCGGCCGTCGGTTGTGAGGCGGCGCCGGAGCTGGAGTTGTAGTTCGTGTCTCCCCCGTAGACCACAGTCACGGAGTTCACCCCTTGATGCAGGACGGCAGCGCTGGTCATCGAAGCAGTGCAGGTGGTGCTGGTCGAGGAACAGAGGACAGTCGCAACGTTGTTGAGGGTAGTGCTGAAGGTGAACGTGCCGCCGCTCGGCGGCAGAGCTTTGTTGGGACCGGTGAAGTTGGGACCGGTGAAGGCCGCCGTGAACGTGACCGGCTGGTTCACGGTAACAGCGCTCGACGTGGTTGCAATGGACAAGACGGGAGTTGCCTTGTTGACCGTAAGTGGCGCGGTCTTGGAGCTGGCGCTGAAGCTGCTGTCTCCGGCATAGGATGCCGTGATGGTGTAGCTGGAAGGAGCGAGCGCCAGCGAGTTGACCGTGCAGGAGACGACGTAAGGGGATGTGCTGACAACGGTAGTTGCCGTGCAGGGGAGCGGCGTCGAGGGGGCAGAGGTGAAGGTCACTGCGCCGTCCGACGGCTGGGAGCTGCCCACGCTGCTGACCGTGGCCGTGAAGACGACGGTGTCGCCGTAGTTTGCCGTGGTTTGTCCTGTCCCGATCGTGAAGGCGACGCTCGTGGTTGCCGCGCCTGGGGTGAGCTGGACGCTTTGCGAAGACGAACTGAAGTTGGAATCGCCGCCATATACGGCATAGACCGTGTAGGCCCCCGGCGCAACGGAGCTTATGGGCAACGCGGCTGTAGAAGACGCAGAGGAGGGCGTCAGCATCTCCGATGTAGTGGTCGTGGTTCCGTTGTTGGTCACCTTGAACACCACGCTGCCGGTGACCGGACTGCCGGATCCGGGGTAAGGGGGCGTAAGTGTGGCTGTAATCGTCGCCGCCTGATTGACTGTCAGCGACGGATTCGAGAGGGCAAGCGAAGGCTGGGCCTGGGAGACGGTCAGAAGCAATGGACTGTTTCCCGGACCGACGGTGTTCGTGAAGTTGGCATTCCCGGGCGTATATGAGGCCGCGAGTTGGAAGAACCCTATGGTGGTCGCAATGTAGGTGCAGGTCGCTGTCCCCTGGGAGACGGTGACCTGACCGGCCAGCTGCCCGCCAGTCGATTCCTGACACGAAATGGTGCCGGTTCCCAGGGCGTTCGAGAAAGTGACCGTGCCGACTGGCGTGGCTGTGGAGCCATCCTGGGCGGTTAGGACAACGCTGTATGAGCCAGACTGACCGTAGACCAGTGAAGTGGGGCCGGCGACCATGGTGACTCCTACCTCGACAGCGGTAATCTGCTGGTCGTAGGGAGTTACTGAAGTCGAGCCCTCATAAAGAGAGTCTGCGGCATAGCTAGCTGAGATGAGGTGGGTGCCCTCCGTCAGCGGTGTCGATGGCGAGCAGGACCCAGTGTAAGTCGCCCCGCTTAAGGTAAGGGTAGAGATGGTGCACACAGTCGCATTGGGGGTTGCGCTGGTATCGGTAAGAGTGATGATGCCGGTCGGTGCGGTTGCGGTGAAACTGCCCGTCAAGGTAGCCGTCAACAGGTTCTGAGGACTTGGGACACCGTAAGCGTAGGAAGCGGAAGCACCCGAGACGCTTACCGACGTCGTAATAGACGGGATATCCGGGGCGGCGTGTCTGAGGTCGGTGATCTCGAGGCCGGGGGTGGTGGAGTCGCCGCCGCCGTTGGCGGTGACGATGCCGGCAGCGGTGCCGGATCCGCCGGTGACGGCCGCGAGGGACTCTGGCCCGGCGCCGACGGAGTATGAGACCGCGGGCTGAAGGGTGCCGTCGCCCTTG
>Ga0116227_10014049_pt1 | contig 12352 bp, 9 predicted proteins | sample S1TSphgellanicum_FD_89693 | JGI IMG/M metagenome (GOLD analysis project Ga0116227, IMG submission 89693) | Host-associated microbial communities from peat moss isolated from Minnesota, USA - S1T2_Fb - Sphagnum magellanicum MG | ecosystem: Host-associated > Plants > Peat moss > Unclassified... | reverse complement strand
TTGTCGGGAAAAGAGCAAAAACCTCTGACAAATTAAAGTTGAATTGACATAAAATAGGTATAGTGCTCCAAGGGAGCAGTGGGTGTGGGTAAAAAAAACTTAGTGGACAAAGGGGAAAACCCCCAGAAGGGGGGGGGGGGGGGGGAGCAACAGCCTCATCAAATCATTAAATAAAATTCAGGAAGTACAAAGGGGGCAGGAAGTGCCACCTGATGGTGGCAGAGTCCTCCCCAAAAATGTTCAGATGACATCATTCCGCCCTAAAGGCCTGATCAATTCTAACTTGAGTGCAAGGCTCCCGGGTGGGCCGGAGGGAGTTGATGGCTTTCCAAGTGGCTATCCCGACCTAAATGGTGACCACCTAGGCCTGCTGAAGAGCGTTCCTAAGGGAGTACTGATCGTCAAAGTGCTTTCTGCATCTTTTAGACCAAAGAAAATAGAGGATGCGACTACGAAAGATGTCGAGCGGCTGCCTGGTGTAGGAGAAGCCGCCGGTGTGGTACCCGTGACAATTGAGGGGTCGTCTTCCCTTTCGAAGACCATCTCACCCAGAAGAATCAAGGGCCAGGAGAGGGCGACGTCGTCCGGCGCCCCCCATTTCTACCAGACCTGGAGGAAGGCCTCCCAGGCACGTTTGACGTAAGCGCATTCCAGGAGACAGTGCTGAGGAGATTCAGGAATTCTGTGATTGCAAACCTTGCACGTCGAAAGGATCCCCATACATTGCAGCCAGGTGCCGACAGGAAGACCTTGGTTCAGCGTGAGCCAGATAAGAATGCCCACTTTGTGGGGGCGGGAGCTGTGCCAGATTCTGGCTAGCACTTAGGAGTCTGAGGAATTTTGAAGATTTAATTGCTAGATGAAGGATCTTCTCCCGCTCCTGTAACCACGCCTTGCCGAATATCCAAAAAAGGGGGAGTCCCCTAAGGGGGGAGGGGCCTTGCCAGTGCCCATTCCCCTGGGTCCCAGGGGAGGTTCTCAATGAATCCAGTTTCGAAAATCCAGAGAATTGGGGGTTTGGGAAAGGAAGGAAGATCTCTGGCCACCTTGAAAGGGGCCCATGCTTTTCTTGGATCAAAACTCTGATCAGATGGTAACTCTCAGGGCAGAGGGTCACCTCTTGAGGGTTCTCAGCTCTGATGAGGCCGTTGGGGGAAACTCTACGATATTCTCTGGCTTGAACCAGGTTGGGTGAGACTCCGGTCACTCGGTAATAAATCCAGGTGAGGGGGGCATGGTCTCCTGTATCCCTGTTGCTGATCCAATCGCCGGTTTGGAAGCGGCTAGAGAAGGCAGCTGGGTTCCAAGGGATGTTGTTTATGATCGTGTCTTTGTTGGTACGGGTGATGACATGGAAGTTCATCCCAAGTGCTGAGAGGCTCAGCCACTCTCTGTTTTCCCGGTCCCATATATCCTTGACTTTGGTACAGCCGGCTTTAGCAATGGCTCGCCCCTCGCTGAGTCCGCTCACTCCTAGGGGGAGGTCAGCTGTGTGGGTGATCAAGGGGTTGCTGAATATGGGTTGCCTAAGAAGTTCGGCCTGAGATGTGGGCTCGGTCTTCTGGAGACCGGTCCTCATGTTCATCCAGGCTCCAAGAATGCTTTTTCAAAGTGAACAGGTGATTTTTTGGAGCTTTGGGACAGCAAAGAGCCAATTGATATCATGGTTCCTTGGACCTTTTCCATGGACTGGAAGTTGTATCTGACGAATACCCGGATCAAGAAGGGGCGGGCAGATTGTAAATGGGTTCCAGGTTTCATGAATGGAGGCCTTGGAGGTCCTATGACATTCAATTATGTTTGGGGTCTAAAAGCTTCAAACGAAGTGAGTTCCTAAGCTTGTAGGACCAACAATGAAAAGCATGTGTATGTTATAGGAACAACTTTGATTTTATGATTTTATGCATTTATGCTTTCACTTACTAGTCCTTGATTTTTATATCCACATTGTTAGACCCCACTTGTTGCATTCTAAACCTTTATTGGGCCCCTCTTAGATATTTTTTTTGTGGGGTGGGAGCAAAAGCTGCACCATCAAATAGGGACACACTCGAACAATTGAGAAGTTGTGGTCTGACTACCATCTAGCTTTTGCAAATCATGATGCAGTGGGTGCCATTTCTAATTTAATGCATCCAAGTTGTTTAGATTCTTATGATTCAAGTGGATGAATAAAGTATCCCAGAATTCTTATTTCTGTTTGGGGGCTTTGATTTGGTGTAGTCAGGTAGAAGTTGATGGGAATTCTTGTGTGCATGTATAAGAGTTACAAGAAGTTCAAGCATTGATGACTCAAAAATACTATGCCTAGATTGAAGCCATGCGAGTGGACCTTTCTGTTATAACAAACTAACTCAACGAATTTATTACCACCTTATCACATTAGCAATCCACCATAGATGGCTGGGAATAGCATTTGGCTATTGTAGCTAGGTCATACTTTGATGTCAAAGAAGTAATTGGAATCTCACCATGTCTTAAATGAATTTCTTTCGCAAAGCCTGCGTTGAGTGGAAGGGACCCTGGAGGTAGTGGAGGGTTTCTTGTTGTGATGTGTTTGTCCTTCAAGGGTAAGGACCAACAAACCATGTAGTTGTTGTTATGATTACAAGCACAAGGGGACCATTCAAGACTTTGAACACCAACTAGGATGTGAGTGCTCTTAGCATAGCACTAACAAGGTAGAGGTAGATGAAAGACACAAGGCTGAACTAGGTCGTGCATGTTTTGTATTAGCGGAGGAGCTGAAACAGGTCATCACGTGTGCTACTTTCCAAAACAAGGCACATGAGGACATCATCAAGTCTCTTTAGGTATCTACTCCACACATATCTACTAACCACTCTGTCCCTAAACAAGTGTTAGTTAGGGTTCCATCAATATGTTCACCCACATTTGATCATCAACGTAGTTGTGCCTCAACTTGCTGCATGAGGGTCATGTGAAGCTTATTAAACTACTTTAAAAATTGGTTGCACAACTACCTATAAGCACTTGGGCAAGGGGGTGTTCACCTTATGCAAGAATTCGATCAACAAAACCAGCTCATAATTGAGAATATGCGACAGAATTTGGTAAGTGGTGTCTGGAAAATGTAATAGTTATTTTGGTTGCTTGTTGTGGAGGGTAGCAAACTACTATGTGGTGCATGCTCAAATTTCTAGCACACATAATAGAATAGAACTACTCATGTGTGAACTTGGATAGTTGTACTCAAAGTAACTAGCATTCATTATGTAAAAGGGATGGTTGGGATTGTAGGTAGCCATGGAGGATGCAAAATGTTGTGTTGCAAATTTGGTCAAGGAGATGGAAGAACTCTTTGGGGACTTGGCACTCGAAAAACAATGATTATAATGCACAAGAGATCATGCCATGCTATGGTATGTGGGGTTAGGGTTCTATTCATCTATTGGAGTATACATAGGGTTGTCCATTATTGCCTTGCTTAGAACCATTAGTAGGACTAGTTTCCAAATTTGTGTACAGTGACTGGTCTAATAAGACCATGTGTCATGTTGCAATGGAGTTTGTGTGGTATGTGTGAAGTAGGTTATGAGTTATGTGTGAAACAAATGTAGAGTTGCATGGTATGGGTGTAACAAGTTGCTTGTGAAGCAAGTGTAGAGTTACATGGCATTGTGCCTAGGAACAAAACTAGGGTATGCGATGTGATGTAGTCAAGGACCATGGTGTATATTTTTTGCCCCTGTCAGAATGAAAGTTGTAGGAGAAGCTTATTCCAACCACCCATGGGAGGCTAATGGGGTAGTAGGGATTCTCAAATGCGAGTGTTAAAGTCAACAACAACAAAGGTTGCATTCCTGCAACAAAAGTAGCAAGATGGGCTTGCCACAATGGTGAGGGCAGAGGGTGATGCCATCTATGAGGAAATGAAGGGTTGAACCAACACAACATCCACTTGGGAGATCATCCCCACATCTCCTCACATCAACATTGAAGTTCTAGCACATGTAAATGGTCAATTAATTGGAGATAGTAAAGGAAACTCCTATTCTGATGAAGAAACCCAATAGGATAACCCACATGATAAAGATGTCAATGTTCAACTTTTAGACATGTTCGATTTTCTAGTAATGTTAGTACTGCAATTGTAAACATCCAGCCTATACCATTTAACATCACCAACATTTTGTGCAATATTGTAATATGATGATGACTTAATGAACTCTCTACCTAGTTTTGGAATGACATATTGGTAGGATAACAAGCTAATGATTGAAGGGCAATATTGTAAAGGCAACTGAATTTCAAGTGTGATTACAAATATGACTTGTATGGACTTGTGTGAGAACAATGGGTGTATGGAAATCGACATATGGGAGGATGGTTGGCTGTGAATAATATAAATCATGCAATCATAATGGTCCACAAGTATGTTAAAAACTAGGGCCATGAAACCTACAATGTTATAAAATGTATGAGAACAAATAATGATGCAATTTTCTAAAAACATGTGCAAAATGCTATAGCTAATTACTTCCACTTGCTGGAACACCCACTAAATTAGGAAGAGGGGATATACCACATGTTATCTAACATTCCATCAAGTGAGCTAGTTTTCTACCCAATGTAATCATCATTAGTAGTTGATTTTAAAATGCAAGATGAAACAAATCTATTGATGTGGATGAAAGGGATGAGTGAATGGGAGAATGTTGAACGACTTTTCGTTTCTATGCCATTGTCCTCCGTATCAAACCTACACAATGTTGTCATGGAGAGCCACCTCCAACGCTAGTTGAAAGTTGGGTGAGGGATATTGACATTGGGTTGTAGTGTTGCATAGGGCCCAGGGCATGGGTGAACCAAGGTCCCCTAGAATGTTAAATCTTTTGCACTAGTTGTTTCAAAGTCTTTTTGTTTCATTGTTTGCTATTGGACACAACTTGTTAAGGATGTTTGGGGCTTTAGGAGTTTCAAGTAGATTTGTGATGTTATCTCCAACCATTTAAAGAATGTTTTCTAGTGCAACACCATCCATGCCTGAATGGGAGGGAATGTTTTACATCGCTAGTGAAGACAAGTTTGGCACTAGTGAGATATCCAATTAGGGTCATCACCTTAATATTTTGGATATTTGCATTGTATTTTGTGGTCAATCTACTACCTCTTTGTTGTCCATATCATTGAAGATCGATACAACAACCCTAATTATGAATAGTTGTCTTTTCTTTGCCTTTGCTCCCATGTTGTTTAGTTTCGAAAATTGGTGAAAGCTCCATCCTTGGGAAGTTTTGTGACAACAGCCTCATTATGGCAAGCTTTAATTTGCATCAATCATCTACAAGCAAGCAGTAGGTATGTCTAGGAATGAATATGATTAGCCCCATGATAGTCCTATTCTTGGAAAGGAGATTCACATCATAGATTATTTGCTTCCTAATCTAGAGGCAAACAATGGAGGTGACAAGGAGGGAGGGACATTACACAATAGCCATTGAGGTTGATGGCTAGTGGAGGATTTTGTCACTAGAGTATAGGAGGAGAAAGTAGTGGTTGCCTTCTTGCCATATATGTGATTATGTAATTCCCAATACCTTGCACCTACTTGACTAACTGGTACACTTAAATTTGTGGCATTGCATGCTGGCTAACATAGACTGGGCATGGGTAGTGGCTTTGATGCAGGTGTAAGGCAACTAAATGATCCTTGTAGGTGTCATGACTTGGACGACCCTGAAAGGATTACTAATAGGGATAATAACTTGTGGAAGATAGAGGTAGATTAGGCCCACAACCATGGCATTATGACAATGACGTGTCCATGTGCTAAATGTGTAAAAGGTGGTTGACCTCTATTGTTTGCAATTGTTCAGACACATCTGTTAGTTAATTCGAAGAGTTCCATGTTTAGGGTGTGGAATGGGCTAGGGGAGTCCCATGACTCTGATGAAGAGTGGGGTGCAACAGCCAAAATACAAGCCCATATGCCAGCAGAGGTTATGGACAACGGTGTTTAGGTTGCACAAATGTTGCATGATTTGTTTGTGCCTCGAAACGTTGAAGACCTGGTTGTGGAAGTAACGCAAGCAATGCTGAAGCCCCAATTGTGGAAGCTATTGGAATTAACATAGGCTTGGGAGTGGATGGTATAAACATTGTGAACATGGTGCAACAAACATTTTTGATCATGGAACAATTAGCAACCATTCCTAAGAGCATGCATGAACAGTCAAACTTGCCACTGGATGATGATGGTGCAAAGGCCAACAATCCAAAACAACCTGATGCACTTATTATAGATCAGGTTGACTTTTCAAATGAAGCAAATGCCTTGCTCGAGACATGTGAGTCCTTGTACATAAGTGCCCAAAGCACAAAGCTAACAGTTATTATGTTGGTGATGAATGTGTGCTAGGTGCATGGGGTTTTGGACAAGTTTGTAAATGAACTATTGGCTTTACTTCATTTGCATCTGCTACCTAGGGACAACTACTTGCCTTCAAGCATGTATTGGGCCAAATTCCTGACCAGCAAAGTCGGCCTCCGCTACAACAACATTCATGCTTGTAGTAATCGTTGTGTACTATTCCGAAAGCAATATGAAGGGATGCAAAAGTGCCCCAAGTGTGTGGCTCCTCGATATAGGACAGTTGGTGGGTCCCAAGTGCCAATCAAGGTCATGCAACATTTTCCTCTCACTGCTCAATTGCTTTGGATGTATCGAGCTTTTGCCATAGCTGAGCTCATGACATGGCACAACAAAAATCGATCAATAGATGGGGAGGTGTGTCATGCACCTGACAACAAGGCATGGGCTCACATCAATGCCACCTAGCTCGAGTTTGCTACTGATCCTAAGCACATATGGTTGGGGCTTGCTATAGATGGATTCAATCCATTTGGGGAGAAGAGCTCAAGTTGGTTGACTTGGTTGATAATGCTTTTTAACTATACCCTACCCCCTTGGTTAGTGACAAAAAAATTTCATGATAGTATCATTGATAATCTCGAGTCCAAAGAACGTGAAAGTGGCCAATTTTGATGTTTATTTGGAACCTGTGATAAAGGAGCTGGAGTAGTTATGGAAGGGGGTGGCAGGATTGGACGTATTGCAACCTCCAGGTCGTCAAACATTTGTGTTGAAAGCCATGTTAATGTGCACTTTTTATGACTTCCCTGGCTATGGTTTGGTTTCTGGTTATCAACACCAGGGTTACAAAGCTTGCCTTCCATGTGGGTTAAGTACCATGTCTGGATGGTCCAAGGAGTTAGGGAAGGCTATTTTTGAAGGAAACAGATGGTGGTTGCAAAGGGACCACCTTTACATAACACACATAAATATAGCACACTTATTTTAGATGACTAATTTTATGGCCACTTCCTTAAACCTTCAAGACCAAATGATATGTCGGAAACAGATCATGCCACCTTTCTAAGGAAGGGAGTGGGGGGGGGTTTGCTTCACTCCATTCCTGATGTAATAGAGAGATTATGGGTGAGTACATCATCACTCTAGTGCTGTTACATATTATCAGTCCAGTATTCAAGTAGCTATGGATTTGTTTGGATGAGTCAAACATTAGCTGAGGATAATTATTGCTGACCAATTTTATAAATTCTGGTGTACTACATGTTCATCCGTTTATTTGTGGTTCTGAGCTTTGCAGGTTTTGATTTCCAGAGTTCCATCAGAAGCTTTCAACAATCTTCCCAGAGAGCACCAAGTGGGATTTGACTTCTTGATGTTTCAAATAGAGGATTTCTGTCCATGTTCCAAGAAGAGATGTGTGTGCTAAGGTTGCAATTCTTGAACTTTCAATTCAAGTACCTCTCTTGGTGTTTCTCAAGGAAGTTTTTTGTTATTGCATTGGGGCTTTATATGTTTTGTAGAGTATAAATGTAATTAATTAATTCAAATTCAGGTGATTTCACATACTAGCAGGATGTTTATCTTGGAGATGGAGACATGTATGTTTCTTATGTTTGATGATGTTCATCCTTTGTTGACCACCACACAAAATAACAATCAATATGCTGAACTTGCTGAAGAGAAGGTTGGTCCACTCTTTTATGCTACCCACTATATCACAAAAGGTGTGGTGGGCATGGGCATTCCCTCTGAAGGTATTATAGTAAAAATTCTACCACATCAACGTTTCATGGCTTTCTTGCATATAGTGTCTTCTATTCTATAATCAATAATGGAGGTTTCTATGTTTGATCAGATTCCTAATGAAGAAATGCAATTTGTTTGTTGATAAGCATGACTTGGCGAAACAAGTGTGGCTCCAACAATGTTTTTGAGAACTACTCGTGGATGTTTTCTTGGCCTATGTCATGTTATGGCCTAATAAACAATTGTTACTGCATTAACAATTGAGCATCGGGTGTTTAGATGTGTAAGAAATTGAGAGGTTTCTTGGACACAAAAGCAGCCTTACCTCCAAAGTGATGGTAATGTTGCTAAGTTGTGCATTGTATGTTGTTTTGTGGGCCCCATGAGCCTCTTGTGTCCTATTCACCATCATGGTTGAGATTTTCTGGCTTGCATAGACTACATTCTCCTTAACATGCCACTTATTCTTCACTTATTCTTGTACTTTGGTGTTAATTGGTAGAGCATGATTGATTAGCAACTTTGGTGGTGGACACATTTACTTGCTTGCTAGTTTGTGTTTTGAAAACAAAGTAATAAAATGTGAGATGATGGAGGTGGCTAATGGGAGTCAAGTAACAATGTTGGTTCAGTAGCAGCCAACAACTGTATAATGGAAGACTTGAAAGGTTAGAGAAGATGGTATAGCATCAAGGTTTTCTTCTTCTATAAATGTTGTTCTGGATTGTTTTTTGGAAAGAAAAACCCACATGAAAGGCGGAGAGGCAGAAGAGGTGATGGTAGAAGAGGGCATGGGAGTTATAGAGCAACTGATTGGGGTTGGAAAGAACAACTCTTAATAGCCTAGAGTTTTGTTGGAAGGCATTAACAATACTATTATTGCCAATGTAGATCAGGCGGTGGTAAATGGAGGTGATAACACAGGCACTGAAGGTAGATGAGCCAGGTGTGTCTCCATAATAGAAAAGTGTTGAGGTCAATTAGGGGGACACCTATATGGAGGGAACTCCCCTTATGGAAATGAAAGAACTGGAGATGGTCTTCCATGGCAGTGTTTCACAATTTTGGTGTTGACACTTGAAACCTTGTATTGCTTCAAACAAGAGAGCCATTCAATAGTGGGTTGTAGAGAGAGAGAGAAGTGTTCACCCACATTTTATGAATATCCTTTTTTTTCTTGTAACAAATGAGTAATAATTTTTTGTTCACCCCCTTCATCTCCAAATCCATTAGTAGGGTCAAAGTTTTTTTGTATAAATAGGTTGACTATTTTGGATGAATTTTTTTCCAGGACATGTACAACAATTTCGTGGTCATTCTGTGGTTTTTGTGAAAAGGTAGAATCATTTTCAGATCCCTTATCATTGTTTGTGTTATCCTTTTTTAAGTTGTCATAGGAAGAAAACAAGTGGATGTTGTATTTTTTGATTCAGGTTTTACAAACTTGTTAATTTGTGTATGATTTTTTGTGAAATTTTGACACTACTGTCACTTCTAGACTTTGAAAGATATAAAGACTAAGAATTGGAAATATTCAAAAACTAAGGCATATGGATAGCTCCTTTCTATAGATGGATAGCTAGGGCATAGGGTCTCCTGCTACACCTATAGCTCAAGTACCAAACTTTTCATTACCTTTTGAGTTCTATCATTAAATTGTGAATAGTTCAATGATACACATGTATTAGTCACAACACTTGTTTTGTAAATTCTACTTTGGGAAATCACCATCACCATTTATAGTTCTTGTTGAAAGGAACTTCCTGTCCTTCCTACCAATCAATCCTGTTGCGACACTTCTAGCTCATGTGCAAATGTGGATTTATTAAGGGAGAGAGAAAGAGAAAGAGAGATGAGCTGAAACTTTTACTTTTTAAATTTTACTTGAAGAATGCTAAGTTGTAGACCCATTTTAGGAATCTTGTTTTGGCGATAAGATAGGCAATATAGTTACTCAAAGTATATACATGTTTGCATTTGGAGATTGACCTTTACTAATTAGACACATATGTGAGGTTTTCATGAATAAGGTTGAAAAAGGAACAAGGAGAAGGTAAAGAAGAGGAAGGAAAAGGTGGAAGCACATCTCTACATATCATCAAGGTATGAGTTTTTATATCCCTTTGAAATTCACTGCATTTAGTAGTGGGTTTGTTCAGTAATGTGTTGATGGGTTGTAGTTTTGTATGATATTGGTTACGATTAGGGAACAAAGAGTAGTGTTGTTGCCATGTGCATCCCACATCCTATCAAGTACTAGGGTGTCGGACATCTGATTAATATGCTCATTCATTATATCCAAGTATTTGCAATATGTTTTTAGAAACAAATGTTGTCTTATCCACATATGTAAACCTTTTCACCCTAGTTGGAGATAAGTTATAGGTTGGCAAGGAGATAATTTGAAATTTGGGGGGCATCATCAATCATAGTTTTGATGTGTGGATTGTGTTGTTATGTGTTGGAGGTTACACAAACATTAAATAAGCAACAATAACCCATTTTATTTTGAATGGTCCCAACATGAGGAAATCAATGTTAATCACCAAGTCACAAACATAATTAGTTATAGCCAGATTGATCCAATCTTTAGAGTTTATAAATCTAGTCAAATAATGATTCAAGTTTTTAATTTTCAAGTTTGAGTTCTAAACTTTATGGGGAATTTTCTATATTTGATGCTAATTGTACTCGAATTAATGCATTTTATAGGGCATTTTATAGACACTTTGAGCCCTGGTCTACTTGGGAATTTCTCTAGGTTTTTGGGATTTTTTTCTATTTCAAAATTTTGTGAAAAAACACATTGGTGATTAGTGATTTTTAATTCAAGCTATTTGCCTTAAAATTTTTGTGAATTTTCCCACCTTGATTGTATTTTCATCAAATTCAAGCCATTTTCCAATATTTCCAAAATTATCCAAAATAAAAAGCGATGTTGGTCACCATCCACAACAAGCATTAGCCAATTTTGGCAACACATGCATGATTAAGTAGAAAACTAGTGATATGAGTTAAATATTCCACCTTGTTTGGCTATTTGTATATGGCCAACATGGGATAAAACAAAATATAAGGCTTGTTGGAAAAAGTTGGGTAAATGACTAATTTAGTCCACAAACCACATTTCCATTAAATTCAAAGAATTTAATTTTAATTTATCATATGAATACTATGAATATGTACAAATTTATATTTTACACCTTTGTACAACATTATCATTGAAAAATCATATAAAACGATATTTTACCTATAGACATATGTCAACTACGACTAAACACCACTTCACTTACGACTAATGGGACTTTAAATGGCTACTCTTAGATGATAAATCCAACCCATATATAGATGTAAATCAAATTAATCGCAAACTAGTTGCAAGTTAATCAAAAATGATTCGATTGATGTTAGCACAATGTCACAATAGTCGTAGATAACAAAAATTTAGTTACAAAGACCAAATAGTTACAAGTAGTTATAAATGTAATGGCCACATATTGGCCCTTTACTTTTAGTGATTAAGATTGTCAACTTGAATACAAATATTTATTGAAAGGTGAAATTCAATAAACATACACCAATCATATAATAATGGACTTTTAAAATGAGCATATGGACTATGTTCTAGGTTTGGCATTAACATTCAAATGCATTTTTTGATATGATTTCATCTCAATATTTTTTATAAAGACTCAATATATGATACATGACGAAAAAAAAACATGAATTGAAAAAAATTACAACAAACTTTTAATCAACAAATAACTATGGACTTTTGCATGACCAAATTTCGACCTTATTTTCTTAAGTCCCTATCTTGGTCATTTTTTGTTAGATGGATATTCTTTTCCACCAAATATGTATGTCAAAGAATTGTCTAGATGGGCAAACTTTCATATGGACTTTATTAGTTGATTGATCACCACATATGGTTCATTCAAAATTGGTTTTTTAACTATTATTTCCATTATAGTGTTAAAATATGGACTTTTGGCACTAGGGCTTTTGGCGCTTTTGAGCCACCTTAACTTGCATCTACTCTCCAACAAGTTGGGGGGCTCTGATCTGGTCTTACAAGAAATATATATTTGAAACTCTTGTATGAATTCCAAGATTGTAAAAAATAGATTAGATTTGCATAATGTTTGACGCGCTCCCAAGTCACGGGGTGAAACCCACTTGAGGGTTTCACAAAGTCAAGTTGCGGAAAGTTGAACTTGGTAGCACGCTCTCGGCTTCCAACTCTAGAAAGGGGTAGAGGGTCGAGTT
>Ga0116227_10014048_pt1 | contig 12352 bp, 7 predicted proteins | sample S1TSphgellanicum_FD_89693 | JGI IMG/M metagenome (GOLD analysis project Ga0116227, IMG submission 89693) | Host-associated microbial communities from peat moss isolated from Minnesota, USA - S1T2_Fb - Sphagnum magellanicum MG | ecosystem: Host-associated > Plants > Peat moss > Unclassified... | reverse complement strand
CCAAATATTGAGATGGCTACTGAAAATCTCTTTAAAATTGATGCATGCTCTAGATTAGAGTACAAGTTTAGAACACGGTGAAACCGGGCTCATACGATTCATTCCCTTTAACCTCTCAATCCATCAAATTTTGAGTTGGTTACTAAGAATCTCTTTAAAACCGATGCATGCCCTAGATTAGATTACAAGTTTAGAACATGGTAAAACTGGGCTCAAGAAAGTGTCTCTTCACAAAGTTTGAATGTTTGTTAGGAAGCAATTATCACAAATCCAATTGTAGAAATCTTTGATTTAGTGTAATTGATCTTGTGAAATGTGCATGATAGTGTATTTGGACTTTCGATTTGATCAAACAATCCTATCGATTTCATATCTTACTCATATTTGGTTTTGGAAGTTGTTACTTGTGAGTTGAGAGGGCTCTTCAAATAGGAACAAATCCTATTTTTCTTGTGTGTTTCTACATTGTGTGATAAATCCTTAAATGCTCTGCCATATGTGGTTTCTAATTTATCATTCATTTATTTTTCCTTGTATTATCTTGTGTTTTTGTCCTTGACAAGGCTTCTTGTTTTGTTCCATTGAACAATTATGCATTCATGAAGGTGAAACCCACATTAGTCTAGAAATGTTAAAGTTTGTAATTGAATAATTATTCAATGTGTTATACAAAGAGAGGGAGGAGGTCATTTGGATTTCCCCCTTCACAATTTGTGCCTTGTTTTAAGAAGATGCACATAGAAAATTTGTCATTCATCTTGGAGTAAAAATGTGAAACAACGAGCCAAAAACATGTCAAATCATGGCAAGTTGTGTTTTATGATTAATATGGATGTTGAAAAATCTAAATTGAATCATTGAATTTTTTGATTTTGAGTTTTGATTTGAGCAAAGGACTTTTAAGTTGAGCTGGTGTTTTGTCAAACAGTACTAATTTCACAAAGGAACCCTTGATTTTTATAATATACAAAAAATTTTATGTTGATTTTTTTTTGTAATAATAGGGAATTACTAGACACATAAAAAACATTCAAAATATAAGGAATCTATAATTTGGTTTTTTTCTTAAAATTAAAAATTTGGGTTTATTTTATATTCATGAATATTTTATGGCATGTAAATGTGATGCAATGTAAATGGTATTAAAATAATTTATAGCTTACAATTTTTAAAAAAAAACCTCAACCTTGTGAATATGTTTTGGCATGATTTGAAATTGTGATCATTCTTCAAAACTAAACACAAAAATCTCGTGGAAAATCTTACATTTCAAAATAATCATGTTTATTCAAAAATGAATAACAAAGAACATCTGATATATTGAGGAAAATATAATAAATAATAATAATAATATAAAAATATTTTGTTAAAAATTTTTTTTAATGAATTTTTCTTTGGGGGCAAAAGCACTATAGTCCTTTGAAACAACAAATTAGCCCATTCATTTGTGATTACATCCCTCCAATCGACACTTCCATATGAAAGAAAATTCTGTTAAGAACAAGTTGCATAGGGTGTAATTTGAATAAATTTTCTGTGATTCATCCAAACATCGGGTACGTAGCTTAGGTTGGGTTTGGACCTATGAGAATTATTCTTGAAATAATGCCTTTCTAACACAATGCCACATTGAATACAACCCCAAAAAAAACACACAACATAAACAGGTGAAACTTTCATGTCTTGGGTTAGGATGACCCACATGCTTAAAGCTTGGTCTTCAAATCAACAACACCCAAAGGGAGGTCATGACATGCACCTAAAGACTTTGCCTCATGGGGTCAGTCATCAAATCCATAAAAACCTTATTTTGGTGAACGCTTTCATAACTAAAACAATATTGGGTTTATTACATCATAACTTTCATTACACTCAAGTCCTCTTACAAGCTCTAACAACATAATATGAAAACACAACAATAACAATGACCTTGATGTTATTATGCCCACAACCCTTTTTGAGTATGTGGATGAATTATTCATTCCTTTCATTTTTAGGTCTAATAGGTGTGCATCATTAACTTGACGCTTGCATGATTATGCCAACTACTAGTCTTCTAAAATATTGATCCTTTTCACGAACAAACTTCTATACCATTTGGCATCTTTTTTCTTGCAAATGAATGTTTTTTGCCACATTTAATGTCACCCAAGACATAAATCACTTACCCAATGTTTATTGGTTTATTCTAGGTTTTAGGGTTTAGGGTTGTTTCTAAATTCTACCTTTAGTAAACTAATTTTGATGCTACAGTTGTATTAATCAGGTACTTGGGTTTTCCTAGAACAAGTGATTTGATGCTCAGTTTATCCCAATGCTTAGATCCATCAGCTAAGTACAAAGTATCCTTCCCAGCACAATAGTGGCCAGAAAACAGAATAGGGACAAAAACTGGCTCGACACAACCCCCCCTTTGCTGTCTGTCTGACCATACATATCCTTGTGAAAAAAAAGGCACATTGCCCTTTTATGAACAACCAACCCTCTCTTTTGGCCTTGCCTTGGTAGGCAAGGATATTGTGTTTAGATTCATTATAGAGTATAGTAGCTTAAGGGATTTTTATAGGCCCCTAGGAAATAAAATAATAGGTCTATTTTTATTATATGAGGATTTTGGAAAGATGATATTTTGGCTTGTGTTGAAACTTGCGATTAGTTACAAAGTTATAAATATCTTGAAGGATTTTGATTTCTTTTAGAGTTTTTTTTGGAAGATTATATTTTTGCATGGTGAAATTATATTTGAGTTTCCATAATTCTTCTTTTGCATTAAGATACTTTTTAATGTAAATGGCAAGGCCACAGTGTGACACACTCCTTGTCTTTTACTTTATTTTTAAGGCCAGTGTTTTTGGCTTTGGCCCACCACCACTACCTAGATGATGAAGTCCAATGATTTTCTTTTGGTTTCAAAATTTAATAAAACTATTAAAAATATTTTCAGATGTTTGAATTAATGTTGCTAGTAGGTCCTGTTTTCTTCCACAGATTTTAATTCTCTTTTTTTTGGCATTTTTTTTTTGCCAAGCATGGGTGTCAAGTTCCAACAACAACACTATTAGGTAGGTAACCTGTTTTCTTCATGTTCAAAAGCTTTATTCCTCCAAGCTTTTGTACTACTACATAAATCTTATATTCTAAATTTCACTATTTATTTTGTTTATTTGTTCTACTTCTGGCAATCAGCTTTCCTAAATAATGTGCTTCATAGCAGGCTTGTCCCGGTTTCAAATTTGGCAAAAGGTGAAGATAATTATGCATGCACTTAGAACCCAATTCACCTAGCGCCCTTATAGCCGTTTAGGGACCTCTATTTAGGTTTGCAACAAACAAGATAAAACCTCCCAAAGTGGGGGGAACAAAATAGTTCAATATCTTGTGAACATATATCCTTCCACGTGCAATTGAAATGCATCTTTTTATTGGACATGTCACATTTCATACACAAATAGTATCCCTCATATTATTACGACACAATATGGACTTTATTCCATACAACTCCATTTATAACAATGAACACAAGTGCATATAGGCACAATTTGGCTTTCCGAGAGTGAGAAATAGGTGGTGGAAATACCCAACAATAAAAACATATCGACTACAAGGAGTGATTACCCATGACCTAACACAAAGAGGCAAATGAATGAGCGAAATATTTTTGGTGTAGGGGAGTTTTGAATCTCGTTGATGAACACAAAAACCCCATCGCTAAATGGAAGGTTTGAAAACCCTAACCACAAGTTAAATATCTAATTTTTGATTACATGGTATAATTGAATGGTTACTAGCTGGGTGATGTTTGTTAATAGATCATCTTTTGAACTGTTTGGATGTTCTCTCATGCATGTGTGTTTGGTGATGGGTGATTTTATTCTAATTTTCATTACATTTTGACATGAGAGAATAAACTTAATTTTGAGTTAATTTTGACCAATTACACTTGAGAACAAAAAAACACTCACCTAATTGGAGTCCTGGACTTCCCACTTGAACAATGATGATCACCCAATGATTTTAACCCCTAAGAGCCTAAGCCCTATTTACAACCATTTTATCTCTAATTAAAGCCTTAGTTAAAAATGGAGTTCAATCTACTCATCCGTGAATGAGAGTACAATTCCAACTGTTGGATTCAAAGTTTACATACTGAAAAAACTTTGATGAAAAATTTCAGTGCCAAATCAAGTTCCAATCCAATCACTGTAGTGGCCATTGGACATAGCCAAAAGCACATGTTACGTGTCCCAAGGGCATGCTTCAAATAGTGGAGTCCTTGAGGCGTATAACAAAATATTGCCTGAAGACCACAGGTGACAGGAGGAGCATCAAGAAACCCATATCACTGACATTTGAAGGAATGGATATGGTGTCAGGGGAAGACAACAAAACCAGTGATGGAATCCTCAGCTCAGCTCAGGGAAGTAGGATTAGTGAGGCGATCACATCAAAAGATGGAAGGTTGTCAGAGGCTTTTCTGCAGTCAATCTAGTGACAAAATCTTGTACAGTCTCTTGATCCTTGATGAAACTGACAGATCTAGACTGGAAGGAATTATATGCGAATGTTGGAAGGCAACAATAATAATAATAATACACCCCTAAGTGTGTGCCCACTGACCAGCCTCTCTCTCTCTCTCTCTGTGCCTCCTGCGATCTGCACTTTCATGTCCTTTTTCACCTCACAACCTGCACAAGCTAGACTGAAAGTTGTCAGTTCCTTTTTTGAAAAGTTCTTCACTCAGTTTGCCTGGATAGATAACATTCCCGGTTACCCAAATTCCATATTTTGCAAATCCTTGTCAATGCTTTTTGTTGTCAGGACGATATACATATCTATAAAAAGTGCGAGACAATAGAGTTATCCGTAAAGTAACTCTGACTTCACCCTGTCTTTGGGCCTCCTTTCACCCCCTATCCCCTGTTTCAGTGGTATCCACAAAGTAAAGACATTTTAATAAATCTCAGTATGAAATGCTACAACTCGGTATGAAATGCTGCTACTCAGCATTTAATGCACAAGGTTCGAGACTAATTATAGTAGTCGTACAGTTAGGAGCAGTGAAAATTGATGGTTTTCTGAGTTTCATCACCTCTTGAATGGTAATGTACTTTTTTGCAGGTTTTTTTTAATCTCACCCAGTGTATGCCAAAATCAGGGTTGTGGTGCTGTATTTTTCTTTACGGATAACTTTAATATATATGTCAATAAAAGTGCCAGACCTGAGTCTTGACTCTTTAGATCCAAGAGTCAATTTAATTGAGCATTGAAAACATTAAAATCATACCCAATTCTGTCAGTGACATTCTGTGCAGGAAGCTGAGCTCTGCAACTACAACTACAACAGAGAGAGCAGCATCATACAAGATTGCAACTCGTGGCATCACAATGAAAGCCGCAAACCATGCACCATAAACCATGCAAACTACATGAAAAAAAATTATTATTTCTATAATAATGCACACCATTTAACTACTTCAAGCATGTTTTCAGAAACTGAATCAAATAGAGCTGAGCATGAGGTGGGTTTGATTTCGTGTTGGTTGATCACGCAAAACTTTTTACCAAAATCATTCAACTGTCCTGCAAACAAATGCATTGTTGTTATCTCTTCTGTACATTATGTTTGGATCCACAATCCAAAAATTCAATCCAGTGGACAATCTAGAATTCTGTAGTACTAGTAGAGTATCCCAACAAAAGATTTTTCCAGAACCATTTGAAGCAACAATCATGAATTCAGCATTGGCACAGAAGCTGAACTTTGGGTCCCATGCAAAAGGCAAAAGAACTCATTTGTGAGACTCAGAAAATGAATTTTACACACTTCACCTGGAAACAATTTTGTGAATAACTTGTTCAAAAATTATGGCATCTTTTACAGTCTTGGCAAAACTGTTTAGGGGACCAAAAATTTAGAATGAATGTTTCTAGAGAGAGATTCTCCTCTCATACTGTCAAAAAGTTTCTACAGAAATAATCTCAGGTTCTACACCAAAGGAGGCTCAGAGCATGATAAAAGAGAAAGATAAAACTGCCCCAAAAAAAACTAGCTCTCAGCTATCATCATCTCCTTCCTCCACACCATTATCTCCATTGACAAAAAATTACACTTGTGTTTGCTAGATCTACATCTAGTTCAAAGTCCACAAAATTTACCAACCCTGGAAACCCCTCAACATGAATCCTAAACCCCAAACCCTAAAAAACTGAACCCTGAACCCAATGCACAGCAGCAGCTTCTTCTTCGTCATCAGCTTGAAGCTGCAGTAGATGATCTGTAATTTGCATGTGGTTGGATTTGAGATGGAGCTTGGGGTGGTGTGTCTTGAAGACTTAGTAAGGTTCTATTGTAATTACAGAGGAGGTTACAGCATTAGACCTCCAAGCTTAGTTTTTGGGCAGTTGCACAAGAAGCCCCTGAACTGGGGCCACCACAAGCTGCAGGTTGGTGTCCATTCCATTCTCAACCTTGATTTCAACCACCTGCAGAGCTGCTGCAGACATCAAGTTGCAACTACCTGCACAATGTCCTGCTTTGGTGACAGCAGCAGCAGCAGCAACTGCTTCCAGGTTGAATCCTTGCACATCATCTTCCTCATGACCAACACATCCTGGTTTTGTGACAATGGCAGCAGCAGCAACTGCTTGAAGGTTTATTGATCCTCGGCTCACAATCTCATGAGCAACAGCAGCATCATTGGTGGAGTGCACAACATATAGGAAGTAGAGTACTACAGCAAGAGCAGTCCAGATAGCGAACCGGACATAGGACTTTTTGTCCACAGAACCTAGTAAGAAAATGTTGAGAAAGATGGAAGCAGCTGCAATCCAAGGCATGCATGGAACAGTCCATTGCTCCTTACCCTTGTTGTTGTGCAGCACCCAGGGGGAAGCTGCTGGCACCTTCCACCAAAAGACTGCAGTGATAAAGATGGCTAAGCCAGCGCACATGATGAGCAAACCCCAGCTACTGCTGATGCTGCTGCTTTTGGTTGAAGTTGTTGTAAGATCTGCATGCTTCTCCTGCTCATGGGTCGTGATGCTTGTCTGCCAGAGACTAACAAAGCAGGCAGCCAGAGCTGTGAAAACTGTGAGGTAGGCTAGGGTTGGTACAGGACTCGTCTTCCCCACCACCACATGACGCCTGTAGACGAGAGCGTTTGCCACCATATAGAACACGAAGAGAGTGCCGATGGAAATCAGATCCAGTAACACATGAAGATCTGTGAAGAAAGCAATGAATGCAGTGCAAATCCCGAGGAAGAGCGTGGCGTTGATGGGTGTTTTGGTGGATGCGTTGACAGTGGCAAAGCACGCAGGTACCACATGAGCGCGACCCAAAACGCACATGTAGCGCGCTTGCCCGAGCATGGCAACCAGCAGCGACGTGAAAATGCCGAAGCTCGCACCCGCCCCTATGAAATTGGATGCCCATTCCCATCCTTGGAACTGCTGGAACGCCGTCGAGAAAGGAGCTTCGGAATCAATCTGCCACCAAAGAAAGAAAGAAAGCTTGATCAGACGCGGCCTCATCTCTCTCAGAGAGACAAACAAAAAACAAAAATGGTGTGCGGCAGAGAGGGAGCATGATGATGATTCCAGTATGCAGAGCACCAGCAGCAGCTTGGCTCGGAGGATTTTTCTTCTACTTACCAAGTTGTAAGGTTGCAGCATGCAGAGCGCTAGCGCGATGAAGCAGTAGAGGATGGTGACGGCGATCACCGAGCCCGAGAGGCCGATGGTCATGTTCTTGGCCGGGTTCTTCACCTCCTCAGCGGTGGTAGAAACGGCGTCATAGCCAATGTAGCTGAAGTACACGATCGCTGCTGCATTGAAGATCCCTCGCATTCCGAACGGCGCAAAACCCCCGCCGCCATTGGCGGAATCTGTTGCGGCGGCTCCTCCTCCTCCCGCTCCTCCTGCTGATGCTGCTGCGGTCGTCAGATTTCGCACATCGCCTTTGGCAAAACCCGCTACGATGATGAAGAGCACGAAGGCTATGTGCAGGACCGTCATCACCAAGTTGAAAGTGGAGCTATTCTTCGTGCTGAAGAAAGAAAGAAAACAACAACAAACAAATAAAAGAGTCAGAGAGAGCCGAAGTGGCAAGAGAAATCTTACCAGAACTTTGGAAACTTGCTTTGCTAGTTTAAGAAGACGAAGAAGAAGAAGAAGAAGGACGCCATTGCGCATTGCGCGAGAGAACGGAGTACTCCTACTGCGTACCTGAAGCACAAGCAAATGGTGAGCGTGATGACAACGGTAACGGCCAGGAAGTCCAGTTGATTGTATCCCGCAGGGAAGTGCTTGATCTCTACGCGCCACGCGTTGGTCCCAAGGACTCCGAAGGCACTTGCAACGTATGACGTGAGACTGCGTGCTACCGCCGCGTTCGATAATAAGTACTCCATGATGAGGTTCGCGCCAGTTATGTACGCCGCAAATTCTCCTGCAAAGAGGCAGAGAGAGAGAGACACACACACACAAAGCTTAAATGAGCTCCTGAACCCTTTCAAATCACCAACACGACTCTCTAGATCTCAGCAAAGAAGAAATTCTTCGCGGCAGAAGTTGAGATTCGTAACTGACGTAAGACCGAGACAAATGTAACTGCAAAAAACGGCAGACCGAAGAGCAAGACGAACTACTGCAGTGGCAGCAAGGCGAGGAGGACGAGCAGCAAGAAAACAACAACTGCAGTGGGAACAATGCGAGGACGGCGAGCAAGACAACAAATGCGGAAGAACCTGCGCACCGAAAGTGATTTGTAGGTAGCTGAATGCGCCGCCGGCGACGGGCATCTCCACTGCGAATTCAGTGTAGCAGAAGGCGGACAGCAACGCCGAGATTCCAGCAACAAGGTACGAGACTACGACGGCGGGTCCTGCGTAATCGCGAGCTGCAATTCCTGTGGAGATGAAGATGCCGGCGCCCATCATGCCTCCCACACCCAACGCTATCATGTCCCACCATTGCAGCCTGCGATCCATCTCCGCTCCTGATCGAGCTTTCACCTGCAAAGAAAAAGTCAGAATCGCGGCCCGCAACAACACCACCACCACCACTCCATTGCAGACCTTCTTCGATCATCCATAGCTGCTTTTGCGACTGAGGAGAGTTCAACAAATGCTGCAAATGTTAGAAACATGTTCAAGTGAGTTCTGCAGCAGCAGCTCTTCAGTTTCCTTACTTCTGTCATCTGGTCAGTAACTGTGGAGACGGCGCAAGCTCTTTGCCAGACGCGACGAGGAGTCTGCAAGAGCGCACATCCGTAAGACTCCAAGCTCGAGAAGCTGCTTCTGGAGCGCCCGCATGATCTGCTGTTGTTTTCTGTTGTTGTTGTTGTTGTTTCCCGATCTGCATCTCCCATGATGGCTTCAAAGTGTCTAGCAGAGAGGCAGGCAGGCAGCAAGAAAAATATTGATCAGATCAGTTGTGAGCCTGCTGCAAACATGACTCCACAAACCTTACAACACAGGTCTATCATCTCTGAACCAGCTTTTTTTTCTGAGCTCGCATGTGCGACATTTCAAGCTAAAAATTCAGAAAACTCCTTCAAGACAAACTTCTAGCTTTCTCTCAAAAGAAAACAAACAAACAAACAAAATGCAGCTACCACAGAGAGCAAAAACACAGTTCACAAGCACAGAACTCCCAACCCCAAAAAAAGAAGAAGCACAGCAAGTAGGATCAGATGTCAGCCGGGGACCAAAGCTCTACCAAAGCACCTGATGCAAGTTTCAAACTCTTTACATGCACATGAGTAACTGAACTAGAGATCCGGAAACAATTTACTTATTAGCAGCTTGAATCATCAGCTCTAGAATCATCAACAAACAAACCTTGAGCTCTCCTTGAGCTCTCATTTTTACTTCTTTTTTTGGGGGTTTGAATCAATTGATTTTCTCTCTGAAATGGTGACATGTAAGTTTAGCCTTGATTTTTGCCACTTTTTGGTCTTAGATGCTCCTCTAAAGGCCATGGATCCAATTTATGGCTCTCATCCAACAGGATTGCTCTATTTCATTGGACCTTGAACCCTCATCTATAGTGGGCCCTTAGATGGCCTTGCTCTTGGTGTTTTCTTTTGAGGAGCTCTCAACAATTGGAGGTGCTTTGAGGGCCATTTTCAACAAGGATTCAACAAGGTTGTGACTATCTACCAAATGGTACTTGTGAGGTTGTGACTCTAGGGTGAGATGGTGATCCTTTCAAGTGGGTCCAGTTGTGCAGGATAAATAGATTGAGGCCCTAGCTTGGGGTCGGCTAGATTTGATAGGGACTTGGAAGTTGGAACCGGTTCGAATAATGTTGACTATGTGAATGACTTCAAATGATTATTAATGCAAATGAGATTGAAGAAAAGTTGTTTAATGTTGCAAGTTAAATCTAAGGGGAAAAAGTTATAAAGGTTGTCTCAAAAGTTTAAATTTCCCTTTTATAAATTGTCCATATATGGCAAGGGCACAAAAACTACCATGACCAAAATTTTTCAACATGCACAATATCTAACAAAAACATGATAAGTCTAGTCATATACAAAAAGTAACATAAAACAAGGTCATGAATTTTTTAAAAAAAAATTATTATTATTTTTTTCCCAAAGCATGAAAAGTAAAGAAAATGTGAAATAGAAGTGATAACTTTAAATCATAAGGTCGTACTTTAAATTGGTGTTGAACAAAATAAAGATAATGAAAAAAAAGAGTTACCTCTATTAATATTTGTTTGAAGACTCAGTTCAATTTTTAAAAAAATATACAGTCCACCATTTAAGAAATTATTTGAATATTTTAAAAAATATTTAATATGAAAGAAAAGTTCATGATGGTGAATGAATTATGTGCATTATGAATAAAAAATGGATAATGGTGGATGGATTTTATCTCATGAATGACATGTGGCAAAAAAAAAGATGAATTTTAATCAAGTGGAAGGTGAAATGCTTTTTAAATAAGTGGACACAACCTAGAATAAATCAAAATAATAGTGATAAATCAACAATGTACTATTCACAATGTCCCCCCATTGTCCTCTTCTTGATGGAGGCATGTATGTTGTGATCAATTGTGGAAAACTACGTTTGTATAAAACAATAGCAATATTGAATATTGAAAGGAAAAAAATGATCACATGGATTGATCAAGGAATTCATTAAACATGGCGGTAATTGAATAAGGATTTGAGCTGTACAACCATTCTATCCCATTGCAAAGTTAGCTAGTAAGGATTAATATTTTTTCTTTCCTTACATCATGCATAATAATGTGAACTATCATAATAAATGATCTGACCATATATACTTGCATTATGGAAGGCAAATGTTATGTCTTTTGATGATTTACTGGATATTCTAAGTATCAATTGAAATCTTCACGGGCAATTTAAATAAATTTGAAGTTTTATTGTGTTGGAACAAGGTAATGAACAAAAGCTATATAACATTACATCATTTTGTCATTTGTATAGTTAGTTGATTGAATTGAGATTGTCATAACAAAAATGATAAATGAAAATATAATTTATTAATAATTATGGGTGCACCATGGCAAATAATGCATCTATTTTATATAAATCAAAGGTGTTTTAATTACCAAGGGGAAAATTTCTATGGACTTGTTGAGTGATCTACACAAGGTGAAATCTTTGTGCTTAGGTGATAAACTCCCATTTGATTATAGCCCACACAAAGATTCATGATCTTTAAGTGCACGAATTTTCTTAACCCAAAAATTTCATTTGTTTGTGGTGTGTGTGTGTTGTGGGGGTTCTTGTTTCATTTAACATACTTTTGTGTTAGCAAGGTTTCAATTCATAGATCACAATTGAATGGAATGGAAAAGTGTTTCTTTGATCTGCCTTTTCAGATTTTTTTTTTTTCAATATCATAATCATGAATGATGAGCAAATTTTCAATACCATTTGCATGAAGTTGAATCTTGATTCTCTTTAATTGAATTTGAATTCAATTCAATCAAACATGAGTCCAATTCCTTTTTCTGATCATTTCATTGTCATCAATAGTGTCAAGTAATGCATTGTCCAAGTTAATTAACTAGAATGGGAAGATTGTATGTGTGTGTTTACTTTTTTTTTGGTTTTTTTTGGTTGTTCTTCGTTCTTTTGATTGTGCCTTAAGCTACACTTTTATAAGTTTTTTACTTACTACCTTGCTTCGCCCATAGATTTAGTTATGAGAGTGAGAGGCAATCTAAATTGATTGAAATTTCATGACTTAAGAGGTTTTGGGAAACTTTATTTGTATGCAAGTTTCACATTTTTCTCTTACACACTTAGCTATGGTGGACTTTATTGCACCTAATTTAGAGTTTGCCATTAGTAAACTACAATG
>Ga0116227_10014047_pt1 | contig 12353 bp, 5 predicted proteins | sample S1TSphgellanicum_FD_89693 | JGI IMG/M metagenome (GOLD analysis project Ga0116227, IMG submission 89693) | Host-associated microbial communities from peat moss isolated from Minnesota, USA - S1T2_Fb - Sphagnum magellanicum MG | ecosystem: Host-associated > Plants > Peat moss > Unclassified... | reverse complement strand
TTTGAAATACGTTTTCTGGAAGATCAGGATTAAAATGACACCTACAGAAATGGCCGCGTCGGCGACATTAAATACCGGTCTGAAGAAAATGAAATCCTCGCCGCCCCAAACAGGAATCCATTTAGGAAATACACCTTCTGCTAATGGAAAATAGAACATATCTACTACACGCCCATGAAACCAGCCTTCGTAACCATATATTTTACCATAAAAAACGGAGTCGATGATATTTCCCAGTGCACCGGAAAAAATCAGGGCAACGTTTAAGATCAGGCCTCTATGGTGTTTATGCTTAATGAGGTAATGTAAGCCATAACCAATACCGGCAACGGCAGCAATCCTGAATAAGGACAATGCCAGTTTACCAAATTCGCCGCCGAATTCCAGACCAAAGGCCATACCATTATTTTCTGTAAAATGAATGATAAACCAGTTTCCTATAATTTTAAACTCCTGGCCCAGGTACATATTGGTTTTGATCCAGGTTTTGAGCACCTGATCGAACAAGAGTACTAAGAAAATAATTAATAAGGGTTTAGTATAACCTTTCATTTTTACGATTGCTTCAGTTTAGCTTCCATACTTAATGTAGCATGTGGAACTGCACGCAAACGTTCTTTCTGAATCAGTTTACCGGTTTCCCTGCAAATGCCATAAGTTTTATTTTCAATGCGTACCAGCGCAGCTTCTAAGTTTTCGATAAACTTTTTCTGACGGGCTGCCAATTGGTTCAGCTGCTCTTTTTCTAACGTTGCAGAGCCATCTTCAAGCGTTTTGTAAGTTCCAGAAGTGTCTTCAGTACCATTCGAATTGGGACTACTCAAAGAGTTGGTTAAAGAAAGAAATTCTTCTTTAGCCATTCTTAATTTATCCTGAATCAAGACTTTAAATTCTTGCAACTCACTATCCGAATACCTGGTTTTTGTAGCTTTTTCCATAATAATTTTTGTTTTACGCTTAACGCTGTTTAGCCTGCGAAACCAATAAGAGCCTTATTTTTTTGCGGTTTCTATTAAAATTTGCAGTTCAACGTCGTCAATCACTATTTTGTTTCCATTATTTAAGTTCTCAGTTAAATCAAAAGCATCAGCTAAAACTTCCGAGCAAATGTAGGCTTTATTTTGTGCTACCGCTTCAGCAATCAAATTATGATTTTGTAAAGTAACCTTAATCCGATCCGTCACTTCAAAATTCAGTTCTTTTCTCAGATTCTGAACCCTGTTGATCAGTTCACGCGATAATCCCTCTTGTTTCAATTCTTCTGTAATCGAAATATCTAGGGCTACGGTCAAACTACCCAAATTCGTCACCTGCCAGCCTGGAATGTCCTCTGCAATGATTTCAACGTCGTTCAGCTCAATCACATAATCCGTGCCGCTAATCAAAAATTTCCCAGTATTTTCAAAATTGGCCAAATCTTCCTGACTCATGTTGTTTACTGCTTCGGCTACCAGTTTCATGTCTTTGCCAACCTTTGGGCCTAGTGTTTTGAAATTAGGTTTGATTTTTTTCTTGATAAAACCCGCAGTATCAGTGATGTACTCAATGGCTTTTACATTGGTTTCAGACAAAATCAGGTCTTTCACCAGTTCTACCCTTTCTGCAAATTTCTGATCCAGTACCGGAATTAAAATTTTTGCCAGTGGCTGGCGCACATTGATGCTGGTCTTTTTACGCAGTGACAATACCATTGAGGAGATGTCCTGTGCAAGCTGCATTCTTTCGTTCAGTTCTGTGTCCATTAACTTTTCATTCGCCGATGGGAATAAGCTTAAATGTATAGATTCAAAATTATTGAACTCGTCATCCCTGGTTAGATTCAGGAACAACCAATCAGAGAAGAAAGGAGCTACCGGCGACATCAATTGGGCTACCGTCATGATGCAGGTATACAGCGTTTCGTAAGCTGCTTTTTTATCAGCAGTCATTTCGCCTTTCCAGAAGCGACGGCGCGATAGGCGGATGTACCAGTTGCTCAGGTGTTCATCTACAAAATTTTGAATTGCCCTGGCTGCTTTTGTAGGCTCGTAGGCGGCATAGCTTTCATCCACCTCAGCGGTTAGGTCCTGTAACAAAGATAAAATCCAACGGTCCAGCTCTGTACGCTCCTGAACAGGTGTTAAGATGAAGTGGTTGAACTTAAACTTGTCGATATTGGCGTACAGGGCAAAGAAAGCGTAAGTGTTGTACAGTGTTCCGAAAAACTTACGACGAACTTCATCTAAACCATCGATGTTGAACTTCAAGTTGTCCCATGGTGAGGCATTGCTGATCATATACCAGCGGGTGGCATCTGCACTGTAGGTATCTATGGTGCTGAATGGATCCACACCATTACCCAGGCGTTTAGACATTTTGTTCCCATTTTTATCTAATACCAGTCCATTTGAAACTACGTTTTTATAAGCAACACCACCATTTTCAATCCGTTCATTGATGGCTTTGATTTCTTCACTGCTTTCGCTCAGCATCACCGCTATCGCGTGCAGGGTAAAGAACCAGCCACGGGTTTGATCCACACCTTCTGCAATGAAATCTGCAGGGTAGGCATTTTCAAATTCTTCTTTGTTTTCAAAAGGGAAATGCCATTGTGCATAAGGCATGGCACCGCTATCGAACCAAACGTCAATCAGATCCAGTTCACGGACCATTCTTTCGCCTGTTGATGAAGTCAAGATTACATCATCCACATAAGGGCGGTGCATATCTTTCAGCTCAAAGCTCGGTTCCATATAGCCTGCGGCTACAGATTTGGCGATCTCAGCATTCAGTTCAGCAATAGAGCCGATACATTTTTCTTCCGTACCGTCGGCTGTTCGCCAGATCGGCAGGGGCGTACCCCAATAACGGGAACGGGATAAGTTCCAGTCTACCAAGTTTTCCAGCCAGTTTCCAAAACGACCTGTTCCGGTTGCCTCTGGTTTCCAGTTGATGGTTTTATTTAAGGCCACCATTTTATCTTTCAGCACGGTGGTTTTAATAAACCAGCTGTCTAAAGGATAATAAAGGATGGGTTTGTCAGTTCTCCAGCAATGTGGATAACTGTGTTCGTATTTCTTAACATCGAAGGCTTTGTTGTCTTCTTTCAATTTGATAGCAATCAGCACATCTGTAGGTTTGAAATCAGCAGCAGCGCGTTCTTCGTCACTATAATATTCTTCTTTTACATAACGACCGGCAAAGTCGGTCACTTCCTGTACAAATTTGCCCTGTTTGTCTACCAAGGGCAGTTCATTGCCCTGGTCATCTTTAACCATCACTGCTGGTACGCCATTTTCGCGGGCAACCCGGAAATCATCTGCACCAAATACAGAAGCCGTATGCACGATACCTGTACCATCCTCTGTGGTCACGAAATCACCTGGGATTACGCGGAACGCGTTTTGCTCGAGGTCCGAATTGGTCACGTAAGGCATCAGCTGGTGGTAAGTTAAACCAACCAGGTCTTGACCGGTAAATTCTGCGGCTACAGCCCATGGGATTAACTTATCTCCCCCTTTATAGGCTTCAAAAGAAAGATCTTTTGCATCAGATTTGAAGTGTTTAGCAATCAGTTCTTTAGCCAGTACTACGCTTACAGGTAAAAAGGTATAGGGGTTAAAGGTTTTAATTTTTACATATTGAATTTTATCCCCAACCGCCAAAGCGCAGTTAGCTGGTAAGGTCCATGGTGTGGTGGTCCAGGCCAGTATTGCCGTATCTTCTGTGTCGTTTTCAACCAATACCGGCATCAAAGGGTGCTGCTGATCCTTTTTAAGGAAAAATTGCGCGGTGATTGAAGTATCTTTCAGCATTTTGTAAGTGCCGGGCTGGTTCAGCTCATGCGAGCTTAGTCCGGTTCCTGCAGCGGGCGAGTAAGGTTGAACCGTATAGCCCTTATACAATAAACCTTTATCGTAGAAAGATTTCAGAATCCACCATAAACTTTCAATATATTCGTTTTCGTAGGTGACATATGGATTTTCAAGATCAACCCAATAGCCCATTTTTTCGGTCAGGTCATTCCACACATCAGTGTACTTCATCACCTCTTCCTTACAGGCGGTATTGTATTCTTCTACAGATATTTTTTTACCGATATCTTCCTTGGTAATGCCTAGCTTTTTCTCAACGGCCAGTTCAATCGGCAGGCCATGGGTATCCCATCCGCCTTTGCGTTTAACCTGGTAACCTTTAAGGGTTTTGTATCTGCAAAATATATCTTTAATGGCACGCGCCATCACATGGTGAATGCCAGGCATTCCATTTGCAGAAGGTGGTCCTTCGTAAAAAGTAAAAGGGTTGGTTTTTGGTCTGGACGAAATGCTTTTTTCAAAGATGTTTTCCGCTTTCCAAAAATCAAGTATCTCTTTGCCTATTTTAGCTAGTTCTAGTTGTTTAAATTCCCTATACATCAATCAAGTATCTCCAAAAATTAAGGATGCAAAGTTAAGGTTTTTTAAAATGAAACCATCATCTGCTGAACTCAAAAAATAAAATGTTAGGTAATGATTTCTGGATGATGAATGTTTTACGAGATACGGGGCTGAGTAAGTTCAAAAAAAGCGACACTCAAACCTATTGCTTACAGGTGTTTAGCAAAGGAAACGGGGCAAAGTATAGAAACCTGCCCCGTCATCCAAATTAACGCTCTCGATAATATAAACGCAAAAAGCTTAGCATTGTTTTTCGAATTTGATTTTTTAATGTTTGTTTTAAAAATAGGGCTTAATGATCAAAAGGAAGTGTAAACCAAAAGGTGCTGCCTTTACCTTCTTCGCTTTCGGCACCAATCTGTCCTTCGTGTTTTTTAATAATCTCGGCACAGATATACAATCCCAGGCCCAAACCTGAATACTGCAGTCCACGTTCATCAGCGCGGTAATAGCGGTCAAACAAATGCTGTATTTTTTCTGCTGGAATGCCTGGGCCGAGGTCCCTGACAGACACCCGGGCATAATCCTCTGTTTTTTGGATATTTACAATGATTTTTTTGCACTCAGGTGCGTATTTAATAGCATTGTTGACAAAGTTGACGACAACCTGTTCAATCCGGTCCTTATCTGCGTGGATTTGCAGACTGAGATCACCAGTGGTTACAATTTTATAAGAACCGGCTAAGCGTACATGGCTACAACAATTTTCAACCATTTCAGCAATTCTAAATTTGCCCTTACTGAGGTGCAACTGGCCATGATTGATGCGGCTGGCGTTAAGCAAGTCTTCTACAAGAACGCTTACTTTGTCCAGGCTGCGGTTCGAAAGTTCAATCATGTTGCTCAGCAGGGCAGGTGATGGGTTATCTTTCATTCGATCAATGAGTTGCAGTGAGGCTTTTAAACTGGTTATTGGCGTTTTAAGTTCATGACTGGCAATACTGATGAAATCATCCTTTTGTCGCATTAGCTCTGTTGTTGCCTCATCAAGTAATTTCTGTTTGGTAATATCCAGTGAAGTCCCTACAAATCTATAAGCTGTTCCCTTGGCATTGAAATACGCTTTACCTTTAAATCTAATCCATTTTAGCTTACTATCGACGGTTTCGGTAATACGGAATTCCTGGTCGTATTCTCCTCCATTAATGTGCTGCAGGGTATTTTTTAAATCTTCGTCTACTTTAAGCGCATCGTCAGGGTGGATCAGGCCAATGAATTGTGAATAGTTGATCTCCTGTTCTACAGGTAGTCCGAACAATTGCTTATTTCGCTTGTCCAAAATGAATTCACCGGTTAATGGATTGTAATCCCATGTACCTAATCCCGTAGCCTCAATTGCCAGTTTTAACCTTTCTTTACTTTCCTGAAACAACATTTCTACGGCAGCCAGCCCTTCTTCTACTTTGCGCTTATCGGTAATGTCTTCAATAGACAATAGAATCATATCGTCCAGTTGACTGGTATTTAGCCACATGACTCTTCGGCCTATGCTTGGAAAAACATGGGTAACTTCATAGTCTGTAAGCGTTTTTTTTTCTGGAAGAATACGTTCTAATAAAATTTTCAGCGCTGGAATATCCCATTGATGGTTTCCCAGTTCATAAAATAATTTACCTTCTGTTTCTTTGGCATTTACTTTAAATTTGGCATAGAAGCCGTCTGTCGCGCGTTTTACTTTGAGATCTTTGTCCAGTATAATCAATGGATCCCGGATGGTATTGATGATGGCTTCGGTATAAATCCGGGCATTGTTCAATTGTTCATTCCGGTCAAGCAGCTCATTGTTGATGATTGTAATTTCTTCATTGGTGCTTTGCAGTTCTTCTTTAGAGGTCTCTAACTCTTCATTTAAACTTTGCAATTCCTCACTACCCGACAGCAGTTCCTGATTTGCGCTGACGAGTTCTTCATTAATGGCGTCTTGTTCTTCAGTAATCGCAGTCATATCTGTACGCGATTGCAGGAGCTCGTTTTCCAATTGAGCGATCCGCAGATCTCTTGGATCTGGAAGCTTGTTATTTCCTGATGCCGTTAAAATTTTCTCCAGTCCCGGAATCATTCCCTTTTTAAACAGCACCAGGTAATGCGTATCTCCAGCATTACTTAAGGGACTGATTTCGATATCTACGTATCCCTGTTGTTCATTGAGCGTAAATACGATCCCTTCTTTTTTTGCAGGTCTGTTTGTTTTTTTTGCCTGATGCAACAAGTTTCGCAATTCAAATGTGAGGCCTATGCGGGCCATTTTCAACAAATTTAAACTGGCTTTTCCTGGTGATATTGAAAGCCATTGATCTGTAACACCCCGGAACTGGATAATGTCGAATTGTTCGTCAATCAATACGCCCGCGGGCGCATAATTACTGAGTACAATCTCGTCAGCAGTTTTATAAATGTCGGCTTTCCCGTTTTTTTTAAGGATGGGCTGGTCAAATGTTTTGAAGTTTTGGTCGCTGTCAGGAGTGGCTACTTGGATATATCTTCCACGTGTATCATTTCTTCTGAATATTTTAGTACTGTTGCTATAGGCCGCAAAGAGATCCGTGTTTTTGCCAATGCTTTCTGATTTTCCGAGCATCAAAAAGCCTTGTTCGTTCAGGGAATAATGAAAGGTAGTGAACGCTCTTTTCTGTAGCACAGGCTCCAGGTAAATGAGAACATTTCTGCAGCTGATCAGATCAACGCGTGAAAAAGGAGGATCCTTTAATAAGTTGTGATGTGCAAATACACACATATCTCGGATGGCCTTATTTACCTGGAAATTGCCGTCTACCCGTGTAAAAAACTGTTCCAGTCTGGATGCTGAAAGTCCTTCCAGATCTGCAGGCCTGTACAGGCCCATTCTGGCTTTGGCTATAGCCGTTTCAGAAATATCGGTTGCAAAGATCTGGATTTTCATCGCTGCGGTTTTGTTGCCCAGCTGCTCCTGAAGGCAGATCGCCATAGAATACGCTTCTTCTCCGGTAGCACAACCAGCAATCCAGACACGCAGCGGTCCATTGCCAGCTTTCTGCTGCATCAGCACAGGTAAAATAGTGTCACAAAGCATTTCAAAGCTGTCGGGATCTCTGAAAAAATGAGTAACTGAAATCAGCATATCATTGTAAAGGGCATCCTGTTCAGACTTATTTTCACGCAGGTAGCCAAGGTAATCTGCAGGGCTCTGCTGATCGTTTAATGCCATACGCCGCACAATTCTTCTTTTCAATGTGCTGGGTTTGTAGTAAGTGAAATCTACCCCTCTTCTAACGCGCAGTACGGTCAGTAGCTGTTTAAACACTTCTTCATCGCGGAATGAATCGGTATCTGTTTTAGCTGCTGTGATCTTTTTCCCGTTAAAAGGGTAGTTGATCGTCATCAGATGTTCGGCAATTTGATCTGGTGGCAAGATGAAATCGACGGTTCCGGCGTTGATCGCGCTGGAAGGCATTCCGTCATAATCCGCTGAAGAAGTGTCTTGCGCAAAGGTGATTCCTCCATAGGCTTTAATGGTGTCTAATCCTAAAGTTCCATCTGTTAATGTACCTGATAAAATGATTCCTATGGCATAGCTTTGATGAACAACGGCCAGGGAGGAGAAAAATAAGTCGATGATTTTAACTTTATGGTGTTTGTCATCCAGGGGTGCAAGTTTAAGTATACCATCTGTAGCTGTAACTATTTTATTTTCCGGAATGATGTATAAATTATCTGGCTCCAGGTGAATATTGTCGGTAATCAGATGAACCGGAATTTTAGCTGTTTTTTTCAGAATTTCTGCTAAACTACTTTCATGTGTCGGACTTAAATGCTGCACAAATACATAAGCCATGCCCGAATGTTCAGGTAGTGCTTGTAAAAATTGTTTTACAGCTTTTAATCCGCCTGCTGATGCACCGATTCCGACAATTGGAAATTGGTCTGGTAAACTACTTTCATTTTCAGTGTCTTTGATCTTATTCATGTAGTTTGATAACAAGTAAATTTTACCGGCAGCAAAGGGGAGTTGACGCAAAAATTGCGGCCTGTTTAAGCGGAAATAAATATTTTGTAAATATAAAGTTATTTGAATGGGAATCAAAGTCTTATTGACGCCAATTTTGGTTTAGTTTTTGCACGCTATTTCTGAACAAAACTTTAAATTTTTAAATAATGATAAAAGTTCTGAAACTCCAGAAAGCGGTTTACGTCATTTTAGTTGGCGTAATTGGTTTGATTACTTATCAGGTGATGAGCATGAACAAACTAGCGTCAAGTGTCTATGTTTTGCAATTGTCCGGCCTTCTTTTCTTAATTGGATCCTTATGGTTGATCTATCCTATCTTTTCTGCCCAAAAGGTTAATGATAAAGAAGTACAACTTGATCCGGAAAAACATCAGGAAATCATAGATCCGATTACATCATCCCAGCCATCAGCTGATCGGTAGGATAACGATTACTGGTATCGTCTTTTTGCGGCTAGATTTTTTCTCCGTCTGGTTTGGTGAAAGCTCAGGTGTGTTAAAAGAACGATTTTCCTACATTAAAAATACCGCATGTTCTGCGCCGTAGAAGGTTGAGTCAGACTTGGCCCTGATCGCCATTGCTTTTTTAAAATACATTTTTTTACCTAAAATCTCTTCGACTGCTCATGTGGTAGTTGACTTGGTTTGTTTCAAAAGTGATAGATTGCCGATTGTTTTTTGGTATTTTAGGCTTTTTATTTATCATAAAATTTAAGTGGTGCAGCAGGGTGTTCATGATCATAAAGGGGATTATATTTTAGCGAATTTCAATATTTCGGCATTGACTATGCTCGACATATTGAAACGGAGTTCTGCTGAGGTAGACACCGGTAAACAAGACTTTTATGAACTGCAGCCGCAGGAAATCTCTATCGATTTTGCGATATTTCCCATGGTTACGGTGGTACAAACTAAAGACAGGGTAATTTTGTCTTGTGTATGTAATGCGCCTAAAAATCAATTGTGTGAACACCAATCCCGTGTTTTATACAACCTCATGAATAGGCGGACGTTGCGGCTGTTTTTTGACGCAGTGCTCAGAGCGCAGGTGCTGCGGGCCTTTGCTGTAGACTACGGATTGGAACAGGAAAAGGATCTGGATACGCACTTTGAGCTAAAATATGAAAATAACGACGTTATACCTAGTCCGAGGGTAAAGGAATTGTTTCCGATAAACCGTCAAACCCGGAATGAACTGGGACAGGTGCTTTTAACCAAATCCGAGGCCTTATTACCCATAAATGGTTTATTGAAAAAGGGGAAGAAGAATATTATTGTTTTTAGTCAGCACCGTTTTTATAGCCATTTAACCATTAGCCTTTTTCAGGGGGATGAAAGCAAAGAAGGGAAAATCAAAAATCCTTTGAATTTGGTTGACCCCTCAGTGCTGATTTGGAAGGCGGAGAACGCTGCGGAGCTTAAATTTTTGAGTGGGATTTTAAAATTCCAAAATAATTATAATGCAGAGGCATCAAACTCAGACCTTGAAGCTTTAAAGGCACTGGTCAGGAATCCATTGGGACTGGATGTCTATTTACACGATATCAAAGTTTCAACGAACATCAGTGCCAGTTCAATTAAAAAGGTGAAACTTAAAGTTTTAGGCATAGACCTGGTCTTATCGGTCCATGAGAAAGGTGATTTTTACGAGGTGACCGGCAGAATGCAATTGGATGGTGAGGATTACGCGCTGGAAAATCTGCAGATCAAACATCATTATTTCATCCAGCTGGAAGATCGGCTGCATTTAATAGATAACGCAGATTTTCTGAAAGTACTGGATTTTTTTAAAAAGCATCATGATAAAATGCTGATCCACAAATCCAAGTTTGATGAGTTCTACGAAACGATTCTCTCCAACCTGGAAGAAAAGGTCAGGATAAACTATGCCTATTTAAAACCAGCTACCAAAACCCAAAAAGAAGAGCAAGGTTTTGACCTCGAAAATGAATGCCTGATTTATTTATCAGAATCAGAAGATTTTGTGCTGCTGACACCCGTGATGCGGTACAGCAATACGGAGATCCCGATCCTTTCTAAAAAGCAAATCAGGGCCAGGGATAAATATGGGACTACCTTTATGCTGCGGCGCGACGAAGATGAAGAGCTCCAGTTCATTGCAAATATTGCCAAGCAGCATCCTTTCTTCCAGGAACAAATTGATGAGGGCATGGTGGTTGACTGTTTTTACATGCACCGGAAAAACTTTTTGGAGATTGAGTGGTTTTTAAATGCTTTTGAGGCCTGGCGCAGCAAAGGGATTACCATTATGGGCTTCAATAAGTTGAACAATAACAATTTAAGTCAATATAAACCCAACATTTTGATCAAGGTAATCAGTGGCATTGACTGGTTTGAAACTGCGATCAAAGTGGAATACAACGGTGAGGCTATTTCTTTAAAACACCTGCACAAATCCATTCGCAATAAGAGCAAGTTCATCAAGCTTGATGATGGCACCATGGGGATTTTGCCAGATGAATGGGTAGAAAAGTTTACCGCTTATTTTAATGCAGGGGAAGTGGTAGGGGATACTTTGCATACCCGCAAGATCAATTACAATATGATTGCTGAGCTGTATGATGGGCAGCTGTTTGATGAGTCGGTAAAAGACCAGATGGCAATTTATCGGGCTAAACTTTCCGGACCTGAAAGCATTTTGCCTGTTCCGGTACCAGAAGGACTGAATGCCGCACTGCGTGGCTATCAGCAGGACGGATTAAACTGGCTTAATTTTTTAGATGGCTTTAACTTTGGCGCTTGTCTGGCCGACGATATGGGCTTGGGTAAAACCATTCAGATTATTGCTTTCATCTTGAGCCAGCGAACTAAAGGACATCACAATACCAACCTGGTGGTGGTACCAGCTTCTTTGATTTTTAACTGGCAGGCCGAGGTAGCTAAATTTGCCCCTTCTTTAAAGATTCATACGGTGTATGGTGCCGACCGACTCAAAGACATTCACCAGTTTGATCGATATGAAATTGTGCTCACTTCTTATGGAACTTTATTGGCAGATATCCGGTTCTTAAAATCTTATCATTTCAATTACGTGTTTTTGGATGAGTCGCAAAACATCAAAAATCCGGAGTCTCAGCGTTATAAAGCTGTTCGATTGTTACAATCCCGGAATAAGGTGGTGCTAACCGGTACACCAATAGAAAACAATACCTACGACTTATATGGGCAGTTATCTTTCGCCTGTCCGGGTTTACTGGGTTCCAAACAACAGTTCAAAGAACTGTATTCGGTACCTATAGATCAATTCAAAGATCAAAAGCGGGCCAGAGAACTTCAAAAAAGGATCAGTCCTTTTATTTTAAGGCGTACCAAGGAGCAGGTCGCCAAGGAACTACCTGACAAAACGGAAATGGTCATTTACTGCGAGATGGGGAGGGAGCAGCGCGAGGTTTACGAAGCTGCGGTGCAGGATATTAAAGATTATATTGAAGGAGTTGCTGAAGATGAACTTGCCAAAAGCAGTATGCATATTTTGCAAGGCATGACTAGGCTACGTCAGATCTGTAATTCGGCCGCATTATTGAAAGATGATAAGTTTTATGGCAACGCTTCTGCTAAAATGGAAGTGCTGCTGGAACAAATTGAAAGCAAATCGCCTAACCATAAGATCCTGGTGTTTTCACAATTTGTAGGTATGCTGGATTTGATCCGGGCACAGCTTCGGGATCGTGGCATTGCGCATCAGTATCTTACCGGACAGACGAGGAATAGGCAAGAGGTTGTGAATTCTTTCCAGGATAATCCAGAGATCCGTGTATTTTTAATCAGTTTGAAAGCGGGTGGGGTAGGTTTGAATTTAACCCGTGCAGATTATGTTTATCTGGTTGATCCATGGTGGAATCCAGCTGTAGAAAATCAGGCTATTGACCGGACTTACCGGATTGGACAGGACAAAAATGTAGTTGCGATTCGATTGATTTGTCCGGATACGAT
>Ga0116227_10014045_pt1 | contig 12354 bp, 12 predicted proteins | sample S1TSphgellanicum_FD_89693 | JGI IMG/M metagenome (GOLD analysis project Ga0116227, IMG submission 89693) | Host-associated microbial communities from peat moss isolated from Minnesota, USA - S1T2_Fb - Sphagnum magellanicum MG | ecosystem: Host-associated > Plants > Peat moss > Unclassified... | reverse complement strand
TTTATGAACGCTGCCGACAACACAAAAGATTGCCATAAATTAGATCGAATTGAATTGTCTTTAAATTGTCCATAAGTGATTTTTTGACCAGCAAAAAGCCATGCTGGTGCGATATCGACGGCATAGCTGTTAGGCAAAGCGGAAAAACCATTTGTAGCGTTTTGTACTGATACCATAAGCGCTGAGGGATCTGTAGGTCTTTGAACATCACTTGGGGATATTCCAAGTATGTTTGCAGCCGGCGAAGAAGGTGCTTTGAGTATATTTAAGGTGGTATCTTGGCCGAAGATTTGACCACAAGTAAAAATCGAAACGACGAGAATAATTATACTACGCATAATAGATGTTTTAATTGATTTGAATTTCTGGGTCATATATAAGGGTCTCTCCTTTTGTCATTATTTTTTCTGTTAGTAGAGGAAATGTTTTGGAAGAAACGCCTCCACTACAACTAATTTGGACACTCGTATTATCCTCATTATCTTGAACCCTTTCTACTGTAGATACGATGAGAACTGTCTTACTAGGAAGATCTTTGTTTTGCCCTATTACAATACTAAATGAGTCAGGATAATTGCCATTTGCATCAGGCTGTATTATGTTACCATGTTCATCTTTCCCGCCAGCGGTAAATTGCACTCCGTCCACAGTTACACTTGTCGAAGCAATTTGTGCATATCCAATAGTAACAGATAAAATCACATCGTCACTAGATCCACTTTTGACTTGGTAGTTGTCATTAAATGTTGTAGCCATTTTGAAAATTTTACGCCTACTCTAAATACGTTTTCGGCTAACCGTTTTTATTCTATTTACATTCAAAATATTGTCCATTATAGGTTGGGTTTGTACACCAGCTGTCAAGGTTGACTATATAGATATCACCTCTTAATAGTTTTTTGTTCTGATCTAAATATGTCTGTGCTTCAGACTTTGAGCTGAAATTTCTTGAAATGGCACGGTAATAATTATCTCGATAAAATAACCTTGCACCATTGATGCCTTTAAGATTCAGTTGCTTAAACTCATATTGAGCTTGCGTCAAATTATTATCCCCGGTAAATACGATTACCCAATTACCCTGATCAGTAGAAATCAACCTTTTTTCAAATGGTTCTAATTTATTCTGTACAGTGGCAAGTTTTTCGATCTGAGGTTTCGAAAGGGTGTCTTGCGACAATAGTTTCTTTTCTTGCTTTTTTAAATCTACGTACGATAAATAATCATTTTTAATCGCTTCTTGATATAACAACCATCTACTTCTCAATCGTTCAGTTGGGGTTACTGTCGAAAAATACTGAACTAATTTCCACCGTTGCTCAATATTATCAGCCTTAAGAATTGTTTCGGCATATTTGTCATAGACCTGCATCTCTTTGATGCCCGTTTCTCGTTCTGTAAAAGTGCCATCTATCATCTTAGTCGTTAAGACAATTGCTACGGACACGATATACCATTTTGATAATTCTATTATTTTATCAAACCTTTCCTGAGCAATTTTCCCACCTGCTAAATAAAATATCATCGCAGCTAGTAAACAAACAAAAGGAGTAGTTATATACATAATGACAACTACGTTCAAAATGCGCGTCAGTAAATCCGTTACCATATATAAACATTTGATTTACAAATAGAATACATTCTAAAGATACCTTGCAGGTAATTTATACCCTTTTAAAAGCGGTATTAATACCCTTGCAACTGTGGGATTATTTGTTATATTAAGCTGGGGTGCAGTATGGTTACAAATACTATTACAGGGTGTCGCAAGATCAAATGATCTTTAAAAAAGGAAGGCGGACATCTTTCGATGTCCGCCTGTAACAAAAAAGAAGATCAATTCAATTACTTGATCTTATATCCAAGCTCTTTTGCGACCTTGAGGAATGGTTGAACGTTCTCGGCTGTGAACTGGCTGGATACAGCAAGGTTCTTGTCCTGTAGCTTAATCATCTGTGTTTCTTTGAGGAAATACCGATCACGCTTGCCTGATATTTCTCGCGCGGTCGTCTCGTCTTGGAATATGCCGAAACGTTTAAGCAAGACGTCAGGAAACACAGCTTTTAACTGCTCAAAGGATATATCTTGATGGTCTTCAACGTACTTGGCAACCACAGCCCTTACAAGTGGACCCTTGCCGTACTCTTCACCGTTGAACTTGAATTTTGAGTTGTCACGAGTTGTAAACTTGATAGTAGCATTCTTGTCCTTGGGTTGTTCTTCATTTTCTTCGTCTGTAGTTTCCTCGTCGTCATTGTCTTCCTCTTCTTCGTTTTTACTATCACTTTGTCCATCGTCATTCTGTCCGTTGTTTTCATCCTTAATGACCTGTTCCTCTCCACCATCTTTTTTACTGATAGAATACGTCGCATCTGTTCCACTGCCATCCACTGTGATAGAACCTTCTTTTCCCAATTTTTTTAGGATATTGAATAGCACAAGACCTTTCAGGTCAGTTCCTTCGCTGATGTTTGTCTTGGTTGACTGTGGGTTTGCTGTGATAAACCCAATCAATACTTCTTCGTTTGTCTGTTGCATAAAGCTTTATGTTTTTATACAACGAGTGTAAAAGGAATGGGTGGAACCAGGAAGTAATGAGGGCGTTGTTAGCGGAACATTAGCGTTTCCCAGGTCTTTGCATTTTACTATTATTTGAATAAGGCTTTTAGATTTTCCAAGTCCAATTCAAGTTTCGTATCGCCTTCATCACATTCTGCACCAATAGTGTAAAGATTGGAAGGGTCTATTTTTAAACTTACGACCGCTTTGCCTTCCACGGCCTTTATCGCCTGAACACCGTTGTTCACATCGAAGGGATAATAGAAAATCACAACACCTGTCAATGGGTTATTTGTTTGATCTGTAGATGCAACAGCAACAGTTACATCATAGAGTTGTGTCGCTTTATCCTGAGCAACTACCAACGCTGACAATTCCCTGTCATTAACCTTCGCATTTCCGCCCCATTTGCCTTTTTGTGGATTAGAATTCGCATCTTGGTTTGAGAGAATGTTAGTAAAGTAAATGCTCGTCCATAAGTAAGACATGAGAAATCCAGAAATACTAAAATACAATATCGTCGATATCGCCGCATTCACAGCAGTTCCAGTAGTAATAGTATGACCAGGAAAACTCGCAGATAGTTGTAATCCAATTTTAATTAGAAAATGTGGAAGGTTCGAAAGTTGTGTTAGGCCAACACCCACGATGATTTTAGTGATCCAATCACTGATTTGTGCAAGGTTGTCATTATGTGAATATGTTGCTTTATTTGAGCTATTTAAATTAGCTGTATTAGTATGTTGAACGATTCGGGGGATACCAAAAAGAAATCCTAAGAAAATTCCAAGGCAATGGCAAGCACCTGCGACGAGCATCGCGGTGGCAAACGATGATAGGAAGTATCGCAAATTGGTTTTAAAAGGTGGTTCTGATGCATTGATGGTCGTGCGTTTAACAAAATGGCCATCAATTGGTGTATACGTAGGAGAAGATTTTAACAAGCTATCAGTTGTAATTGATGTTGTTTGTTGGGTACCTGATACGACATCATACGAACTCAATAGAATTAATAGAACAAATCCGATCAACACGATGCGACCTAGAATCACCCACATTATTTCCTGTTCGTTACGTAATTTTTTCGGGTTCAAAAACGAGAACTTAATGTTTTTCATATTGATATTTTCAAGCATTATTTGTGTATAACTAATAACGAGACCATCTATCAAGACCTTTATATAAGATTTAAAAAAGCTTTGGGATTCTCATAGGCAATCTTTCGAAACAGTTCCTCCCCCAAATATCCGCGAACATATAAGCTCATTTCGCGTTCCGCACCAGCCTTGCTTACCACATAGAAATCAGTTCCAAATAAAATCTTCTTTGAGATCACTTCATCCGATTCAAGCAAAATCTTTAATAGAGGTAGGATACGTGCCTCACTAAGCATATAACTGATATCAGCATAGACATTCGGATATTTCCGAATCAAATCACACACTATAGAAAACCAACTATAAGCTTTCTTTCCATTGGAACTGTCCGACGCTGGTTCATTGTACCAAAGGTTCTTGATCACGTCGAGGGAGCTGGGATTATCGACAGAGAAGTACTTATCTGGAAGCCAACTGTCCTCCACATACTTCAGCCATTCATCTTCGCCACCAAAATGGCCGAGGCATATCTTCAGACCACTTAGATCGATCTGCGGATCCATCCATATCTTCCGGAGTATCTCAGGATTTAAAAGACACTCGTAATTGTATGGATGAGTGAAGTTCACCGTGAAGTCTACCGGTTTTGTAAATGGAAGTTTCTTTTGAGTGTATGGATGAATCTCATAGTTTTTATCATCGGTCTTGTTTCCCCTGTAGTATACCGCACCGCGTATGCAATGGGTGGTAAGTGGAACATTGTTTGCCTGGGCATACAAGTAAATATCTTTTAGCCGCTCGTCGAATGGGTAGTAGCCGAGAGCAGGATATAGTTTTATCCCTTGAAACGGAGCTTTTATGTCTTGCAGTCTTGAGAGCACAATTCTTGTGATATCTGACCGTCTTGGATCGGCAAATACAAAAGGATATATGATGTCTCTGTATAAAGGGTCTGCTTTGATCGCGGCGAGTTCATCTAATTGTTTGTGGAAATCTTTGATGGGCTTGCCCGCAGCCATAAACTCCATATCCATCGTCAGTAGGACAAATTTAGTGTTTGTAGGATAGTAACTCTGAAGTTCATTGATCAACACTTTCTGAGAAGAGATATCATAGAATTCGGCGAAGTTCAAAAGACGGGGCAACGATTTTGAGAATGTAGGTAAAAAACCCAGCAACTTTCTAACGCCTTTCAAATTAAGTGTGCGTATGATCCACCTAATGAATTTGTGTTTTATGATCCACTTGATCTTGAACAGCCAGCTGAACCATGTAAGGGTCCTGGTAAATTCATTTGGCACATGCTCTATCGTAAAGCAGTGTGCATGACAATTAACGATGTATGGAGTCTTTGCCATAATAATAAAGGATTAATAACAAATTTTACATGCCCTGTATCCCATCTCTTTGGCTTCTATCAACGTCACCTTGCTGACGGTGTGACGGCATCTTCCAAGACCATAACATCCTGTCGAACTATGATAAGCATATGCACTACTTGAATTGCATATATAGACACTCGGAGTTGCATGTATCTTATGGACTTTATGAGTGACAGTTTTCTTTGCAGCTTCCGTCTGTGCATGAAGTGAAAAAGAAAGTCCTAAGACAAGCAACCCAGATATGAGTTTTTTCATAAAATGGCTTTACACAAACGTATCAATAATATATTTCATTAAAAAGAGTACATCTCCCGTTTTTTAATTCAATATTTTATTGTATATAAAGTGCCTTGGGATTGAGGCAATCCGGTGCGTTCTGGAGCTTGTTCACCAGTGCCAAATCTCTTCAGAGCACAAATCACTTACTCGACACAAAGAAGCATTTAACGAGTTCAAAACAGAGAGGTTCATATAAACATCTTTGGTAAAACTATAATGAATACCAGACCTCAATATTGACTGGCGGATTATTCCTGTTTAAATACATCATTGTAATAACATGGAGAATTTTTCACGGATCATTTGATCTTTTCGTGGAACAGAAAGAATATATCTCCGTTTCTTTTTTTGGCAACTCCATGGCAACTACACTTGCTTCATACAATTCTTTTAAACGCCTCGACAACACGGTGTATAAAGAATGTTGCGCAAGTAGCATGACGGTCTGGGATGACGGTATGTGAAGTTTGAACGATATTGGTTCCACGACCAAGGCCGGATTTGTTTTCATCCCAGAACATCTCCCGCCATTTTTACTTTATATCAAATATGCCACGTAAAAAGATACAAGTTGAAGGAGAATATACCTTCTATGTCCCTTCTGGATATATTCCAAGGATCATTGACTTTGTCAACAACACATCGATCATCACAGACAAGAGATTGTACCTCGTCAAAATATTGGCATTCACAGACCATCTATATATACGCGTCAAACATGCAAAGAAAAAGAAAGCACGCCTCTCTGTAAAGAATATCCATGACCTGTTAGGCATGAACAATTCAGATTGTTCAAAACTGCTCGATCTTCTTCAGCAACATAAGATCATCTTCTGCGACAGATCATCATACGTCACCGGCGTGATCCCATTCTCATATGGCTTTGAACCGCTGGAAACCGTCCAGAAAGGCTTCGACAGAGTTTCGATCAGAAAAAAGGATATTAGGAGATCGACATTGAATAAACTGGTCAACTCATACAAATGCGATGATGCAGATCTCCAGCTGTATTTCGATGAGGTCATTTCAAAACTGGAACTGACGGGAATTCATATGGAAGATTTTGCGTTTTCGGCAGGATACAATGACATTTTAGGAAAGAATGATCTTGATATCACCATTGAGAAAAAGAACAAACAATCCCCTACTATCTCCTGTATTCAATATAGTGGCGACTTCGTACCTAAGACAGAAAAAACAGATAATTCATCATTTCCTTATCAAAACAAAGATGGCGATTTCGTACCTAACCTTATTGAACATAAAAAAGGCCTGCTTTATAGTGGCGACTTCGTACATGGTGATCTAATAAGGGTCACCAAGATCACAGATGAGAAGTTGTTGCCGCTGTTCAGGATATACGATAAGAGGTTCTTCTGCCGCCCCTCAAAAAAATATCCTGATGGAAGGGTCTATACGAATGTCACCAACCTACCTAAAGAATACAGAAAGTATTTGTCGATCGATGGTAAACGTTTCATCGGTATCGATATAAAGAACTCTCAGCCGTTGCTGGCAGCGATCCTGTTCATGAATTATTCGAAAAACAAGTATGGCGAGATCAAAGCAGATGTAGCTGCATATAAAGAACAATGTGAAGCTGGCCAGGTCTATGAATATTTTATGGATCTCAATAACGTTGACCATGACAAAAGAAAGGAATTTAAACATCAGTTCTTCGGAGAATGTTTTTATTCAAGGAATGCGGCTGTAGATAAACGTAAGCTGCTGTCATTTCAATTCGAAGAGAAGTATCCAACATGCTATGAGGCGCTGGTTGCATACAAAGGAGGAAAGGACTATTCACCAAGGTACATCGACGTGCCCATAACATTACAGGCCATCGAGAAGACAATCATATACGGTACGAACATAGAGATGATAAAACAAGGCATAAAGTGCTTTAATATTTTCGATTCATTATACTGCACATCAATGGAAGACAAAAACAAAATAGAGAAAATGTTAGAAGAAAAATTCGCGGCATGGGACTTGAGAGTTCCATTCAAGACAGAGGACCACACGAAAGATATCGATGGCGGAATTCTGGACATCCAAGATCAAGACGAAAAACCAAAAGAGTATACTTGCCAGGCAGACCGTGAAATGGAGGACAGAGAGTATGAAATTGACGACCTGACGGACGAGCTCATATGGAGCCATCTCCATAAGGATTACTGGCACTTAGGTGCACAAGGCAGGAAAGATAAGATCGATGAAACAAGGAAGGGCCTCATAGAACAATATTACACAGAAACGCTAACCGATACTTCGGGTGTCACAGATGGAAATGGAGCAGGTGACAAAGAAGACTTCAATGATATTGTCCAGATTCAACAGGCACAAGCAGATCTTGGATACAAGTCATCCCATGATTCAACGATAGAGGAATTGACCGAAGAAGAAGAGCAGGATAGAATCAATGCTGGCTTCGATGGTTTCTCTGAATTTGAGAAAGAAAGCTGGCGAGAAAGCGAACAGAGGTGTAGGTTAAGAAGAAAAGATGAAGCTGACAAAGAGTTTATCAGGCAAGCATATCTTAATGAGCCGTGGGAGAAGAAACGTCAGAGATTCAATGGTGGTCGGTAATTTGTGACGTACGGCTGGTGAGACCGTGATACCTGAAATGTCAGGTCAAGCACAGAGGACGTTTTAGAGCTCAAGACCTGTCCATGTTGCCAGCGATAATAGAAACGACTTACAGTTCGGTATGGAACTCCTAATGAGCGACTATCTCAATCCATAATAGGAGAATGATGGACCACGATTGATAAGATCTGTTTCGTAGTGTTTTCAAATGTGATGGCGAAACTCAATGTGATAGCTCAATACAAATCATCTATCTCAGAAATGATATGATAGATGTCACACCAAAAATAACATTCATTATCATAAATGTGGAACGGAAATAAAATCGTACCGGTTTAAATCAGTTCAGGAATCGTCTGTTATTTTCGGTATGTAAATGAACATGACGAATGAAGTGAGATGCATGCACACCAAAGAATATTGACCGGTTCTACGACTCATATTTATCAGAATCTGGAATGGAAATAAATACTCTCAGTTCTATAAACGGCAAAGACACAACGGCTAAATTCGAATTGTAAGTGAACAAGAAGAACAATTCCAACAGAAGAAATAATAGAGCATCAACAACAAACACCAGGATAGAAATTTATCATGATCTGGAACAGAAATAAAAGCTCTCAGTTTTAAATCTTCTCAGGAATCTTCTGGCATCTTAGCAAAGAAATTAACAACCAATTACAAACAACAAACAACAAAAAGTAAACAACAAAAGCAACAGAAAACAATGGAAAAAACAAGTTTAGAAATTACGGATAAGACAAAGGGCTATCTTTTCGCGATGTGTTATGGCACTATCGATTTTGCAGTAATAAAGGTTGATGAAAACCTTAGAACTGTAATCAGGGCAGGATGGAAATCATTGAAAAAGCCAGGTTCAGAAGATGATCAGGACAAGTATATTGATATTAAATGTCAATTCGATTTATTAGAAATTATCGATAGTCATCCAGACTTACACAAAGAAATTTATGAGCAATGCAATATTTATAATATGGCATATATCGAAATGGAGGATGGCAAATACAAGGAGTTAAAGGACCACTACGAAGTTAGTGGCAATTACACTGATAAGGTCATCCATGTTGAATATGATCATTTTTGGTTGAGGGCTTATCAAGGAAACGAAAAGTTTCATATCGACGACTACGAAGAATCTCTTCTTGGACCGCTGAATTTATTACTTGGTAATGATTTTCCAGGATGGTTTGAGCGTTTCGAGGAGGTGGTAGATGCTAAAGAAACAGAAATCTTAGACAAATAAAAAGCGTTATATGCAAGTGAGATGTAATAGCCCAACATAGGTCGATGTATCTGTACCCTCTTAGTGATTTTAAACTTTAGAGAATTTAAAAGGAATATAGCCTCGACGTAGTCGATAGTTGAGTTTTAAAAATGAAGGTCCGGCATTTATTGTCGGACTATTTTATATGCTTTAAATAATTAATTCACTGTCAACCGTACTGTCCATGTACAATTAAAGAAACGGCGAATTATCATTCTTTTAATAAACGTGGAATTAGAGAAAGATTACTAAACCCACAATCTGCGCAACAACTGTTTAGAAGCTCAATACTGAGATGAAATCAAATCGACAAGGATACACCTTGCACACGGAAACCACATCGTTAATGAGAGAAGAATGCAGATAGAAACGAAAAGTGTTACAATTAGAGTAGGTAGATAACGCCAAAAAAAATCATTTGACCTTTTACCCAAAGCGACCTTTAATGTTAAAAATCTCTCAGGAATTGTTCGGCACCTTTACAATATCAAAAAATGATATCAGAATGAAATTGACAAACAAGAAAACTAGCGTATTGATCGTTACAGCAGGTGACAGTAGATTTTCAGGTACAGATCTCGCCATAATTTTGGTCGATGAGATCCTTATAAATAAATTGACCGCAGGAAGAGAATTGATTGAAAAATTGAAACCCGCACCTAGATATAATTACATACAATTCCCAGATCACCGCTGCATTTATTTGGAAGTGGAAAAGCTATGGCCAAGAAAATATAATAGCATAATTAAACAAATTAAGGGAACCCATTTTAGTTATTGTACGATGAGTGGAAAGGAATACGACGAGTTGCTCAACAAGTGTAAAATAGAAACATGTCGGAGTAGTCATATTCAAATCAATCCTTCTACTTTTTCGTTTAATCTCTATGAGGAAAATGGCTCAGAAGGAGAATTTATGGAATTCATTACTAACGAGATTGACATCAGTTTTGTTTTGGAGAAAACCGATTCGTTACGGTAGTGTTTCCCCAATAATTATAATTGCCGTTTAGGATCTCGATATCAAGTCCAGACGAGGTCGACTACGCAAACGCTTGCACGTACGAACTTCCTAATTGGTAAATAAATATCCGAATAAGTGTTCTGCGTTCTTGTTTAATCGCTAACAGGTCCTACTACCATAATTCGGGATGTAACCATTGCGCTAAGTCTGAGGCGACCAGTTTGTCGCTAAACCCCAACTCTTCAATTTGTTTTTTTATTGGAAGGTATTGATCTCTATTAAGAAGGGGATTGATTATGATGTTAAAGGGTAAGTTTTGTGCTTTGTCGATTGTATAACTGTATCCATCGTACTCGAAGGGATGGGGTTGTCGAATTACGAATCTATATTCATTTTCGTATTTAAAAGCTTCTTCTTTTCGGAATGCAAGTTCTTTGACGGTCTGATCAAGCAATCTTGGTAAATCAACACCTATTAAAGTTTTGTATGAAATTTTGCCGTGAATAAATTCTGTTTTATAGAAATGTTGCATGTGATTTCTAATGGAATATTCTTTTACCAGCCGTATTAAATCTGTCCTTTTAAATCTAATGGCAGTTGTCCTCCTATTTTCCACAGTTTCTGAATATGTATCCCACAAAGCCAGACTTTCTCTATCAGCCAAGTGCCAGCAGCTTATAAGAAATCTCTTTTTCCTGGTTTCGATCTTATTATAGTCTGGCCTATCTTCCAATAAATCCGCTATGCTGACACACTCCATTTTATCACCAAAGATATCAGCCCGAGAGAACCAAACACTACCAGTTTCAAGAAATCGTTCAAGATTGCGTTTAGACAAAAATTTATAGAGGTATTCTTCTGTGGCCCTATTCGAGTGATAGCTACTCCATGCCATAAATAACTTTGTTTTCATGCACAGTTTGAAATCTATAAACCGTAAAATACTCGATATGGCGTAAAGATAAAATGCAATGATAGAAGATTGCTTCTGCTATCAAATTTGTGGGTGAAGCTCGGGGAAAATACCCAATTCAAAAATAATTGTTGATAAGACAAAATCGATTGAAATGCTATAAAGTCTACAGTTAATGCAACGCTCGACTTCCTGTTCAATTTAGTAGATGATTATTATTTAATTAATTCCTGCTGCGAATACTTTCAATTGTGCCCTTGAGTTGTAATTGAAAGGATATTATATCGTCAAGAGAGTATTCGATTCTCCGGATATGTGCTGTATCAAAGAAATTATGTTCCTCACCTTTTTGCAGAAGAAATATTAGCTCTTTGCCGATTGCTTTAGCATACCCAATTTCGTAGAACACATTTTTATTACAGTGTGTTATCTCGCATAGAATAAACTCTGCTCTCTCGATCTCCTTGTAAATCGTATCAACTATCGTATCATTATCTGTAAAGTCATCAGCTCGAAAAATGGAGATGCCCAGGTCTTCTTTTAATATAGATTTAATGTGCTCTTTATAGAAGTTATTAAGTAGATGAAATTTGAATGGCATCACCATAAACGCATGATCGGGTTCGGCATAGCGATTATTAATTAGCTTCAATAGAGAAAACTCAAGGAGACGTTGTTTTCCGACATGTATGTCCAACACCTTGTAAAAAATGACCCCATTCGAGGTAATGTAAAAAGACTGCCCTTTCTTAAAAAAGTCTTTAACATCGGCAGTTGTGGTCTTATCAAATTCATTCAACGGCCCACCATTTAATTTAACAACATTGTAGATGCCAGTGTACATGTCGAATTCATGTATCACTAATAATTGAAAGACCGGTCTAAAAGAGGGACTGTAGATCTGTTTTTCTCTTACTAGTTTACGATACTCCTCCTCTGTAACAAAGTACACATCACCCCTATATGACATAGAATTAGATATTTAATCAAATGTATAGTATTTTTTGTCTTAGTCATTGAAGAAGTTCGATAAGTTCTTATACTGGCTCAATCAGAAATCCACAGATTAAATCCTCCGGCGCTGGAAATGGTCCTGTAGCTCAGTTGGTTAGAGCACCAATTGATTTAACCGATAGCGCAACCAAAGCAACATTTATTGCGAGTTTCAGTGCGAGAGAAATTGCCACAAATAAAAAAGCAGCTATGCTGTTGCACAACTGCTTGATTACTAAGTGTTTGTATGTGTGGTCCCACTAGGACTTGAACCTAGGACCACCTGATTATGA
>Ga0116227_10014044_pt1 | contig 12355 bp, 5 predicted proteins | sample S1TSphgellanicum_FD_89693 | JGI IMG/M metagenome (GOLD analysis project Ga0116227, IMG submission 89693) | Host-associated microbial communities from peat moss isolated from Minnesota, USA - S1T2_Fb - Sphagnum magellanicum MG | ecosystem: Host-associated > Plants > Peat moss > Unclassified... | reverse complement strand
ATCTCAATGTTACAAAAATAATATTAATATTCTACAATGATCACTATCTTGTATTCATTGGGATAATCATGACATTTATGGATTATAGCAATGTTCAAGTAAATTATATGTAAAATAATCAAAAATCAGTTTTCCATTTTAATTGTACATCAATATAATTCACTTGGTTGATTTACTTTATGTTTTGTTATTTACATTGGGTTCCTCATTGCCAAGTTTGCCCTTGAATATTATTTCACCAATCACAATGTGGTGGGAAGAAATTTTCTACCAAACTTGAAAATTTGTTTCAAGATGAAATTATATTATACACTATTTGAATTGTTTTTCTAATACAATTGTTGCATGATGTTTTTGCATTTAAACTTGACATCATTGATGTATGCAATTATAAGTATAAACACAAAACGTATTAATTTCAAAATTCATGGATTTTATTTCACTCTATGCTTCATTGATTAAAACCAATATAATAATTCGATCTTGAAAATATACATGTGTGATTACATATATAATATACATATAAAATTGGCAATGTGTGAATATTTTTAATTCATTGCATATATAATAACTTTCATCTTTGAACTTAGTTCTATTTTATTGTCATTGAGGTTTATAATTGAGATTTTGGAGATTTCAAATTGATTTATCAAGCTGTTATTATCATCAAAATTATAGATTCTTAATGTTCATATTGTATTGTTTTATACTATTTATATTTGGCATAAAAAATAGAACAAACATGCATGACATCATACAAATGGGATAGTAACACATCATTAAGCAAAATTTGTTATAATTTATGGGTTTTTGAGTTAACAAATCATCATAAATAATCCTACCTACATGTGTGCAATAATTAAAAAAACATGAAATAAACAATTAAAATTCCATTCACATGAAAATTATAATGATTTTCATTAGTAATTATAGCACTTGGTGGCCAACGGGAGTATGGAATGTGGAAGGAAATCATAGTTGCATCCATTGACATGAGTGTAGGTGTTGGTGGGTCTAAAGAAGGAGAAGTTAGGCAAAAGCTTCACAATATTGGATGAAAATGTGCACTTTTATTTTATTTTTCCATCCAAACATGTAATAGTCACAAATTATAGTTGCATTATAGTACCATCTACCTACCTATGTCCTACCTACTTACCTACCATTTACCTATGTTCTATTTATCTATATTCCTACCTACTATCTACTTACATATGAAGACAATTTTCTGATTTACTTATAGTTTACATAATAGGTATGAACATTCAAAAACATAGGTAGGCACACATCTAGTTATGTACATACTAATCTTACTTATAGAAATAATTGAAATTCAAATATTATCATACACATTGACAAAAAATTTCATGGAAGTTCAAGGATACATGTTAAATCCATTTGAAATCATATTTCTTAATATGTATTTAAGTACAGTTTACATCACTAGAAGAAAAACATATATTTTCGACTGCTCTTTGCAACTAAATTTTAGTCGCAAGAGACATTTTGCAACTAAAATCCTTTTAGTTACCTAAGACAAGTCGCATGTGATAAATAGTCGCAAATGACAAAGAGTATTGTATGAAAGAAAAAGTTAACAAATACATTTCATTCTTTGACTCCATTGTATACGTATTGTCACATGCGACTAATATGCAACTATTTTGGTCACAATTGAAGGCAAATCATGTGCTGCCACGTGTTTTAATATATGATGATGATGATTATTATTATTATTATTTTGAAATAATCTAAGATGTTCAATTCAAAGACTTGGATGATCTTATATTATAGCACGTGGCCCAATGTAAATATGCCACGTGGCATTAAAAAAATTTAATTTAAACAAACCAACAAGTCACAAAGGCACATTGAATTAGAGGTGGGGGACTTAGTGTGGTTAAACATAAAAGACTTTAAAATGCCCAAAACTTTGGCAAATAAGTTCGTTTAAAACTATGCAGATCCTTATAAAATCATTCGTAAACCCCACCCTGTTGTGTACACTTTGTAACTCCCAACGACATTGGTAGCCCATTAGACCTTCCATGTGTTCAAATTGAAATTAGTTCATGAGGACAGAAAAAGGAAGGATTGGAAATAGGCCTATCACTTATGATTTGACCTCATTGAACATAAAATTGCAAGGGAATTAAAATGCATCCTAACTACAAAATAGACCAAGCAAATTGGCAAGTAATACCTCATTAAGTGGAAAGGATGTCACTTGAAAGAATCATAATGGGTGAAGCCTAGTCATCTAAAACGTTTGCCAAAAATGGTTGAAAAGTTTGAATGGGAGTGGGGCCACAAGATGGACAATAGGAAAACACATAAAAATAAGTCTAAGACATCAGCATAATGTTGATGAAAGCATTAACTTCTAGAAGCAGGGGGTGAGAGCAAAACCTAAAGGAATGGACGTATATCTAAATTAAAATTAAGGCAAGATGATAATCAATTTGAAGTCAAGATGTATGAAATGGGGTGGACCATGGAAGAAGTAGGTGAGGGTTGAGTTGAAGTGACAATAACCAATGGATATGGACCTAAGGAGTTGAACACAAAAGAAAAACTTCTAAGGGTTCAATCAAATGAAATTGTGGTAATGATGCACACACATTAAATGGCATGCCCCCAAACTGATAATAAGTTTGTGGGAATGAAGTTTTTAGTGCATGGAATCGCAAACCATGTCTTTTTAAAATAAAGGGGGTTTGGCTTAATTAAACCCAAGTCAACAATATCTATTGGTGCATTTTAGGGTGAAAGCATGAATAGGGGGACTATTTGTGAAACACTCCCAACCTCTTTGATAGATTCAAATGTGAGTCTAAAGTGAAAACAACGGAAGAGTAAAAAATTGGGGCACACTCCTTAGCTTGTAACACTTCGAGGGTAAAGGGGCGTGTTGGAGTTATGGGATGGGACTAGAAAGATTGACAAGCAATTCAATCACTCACACAAACCTGCACAAACCAAACAACAAGTTGATTAGTGCATAGTTTGAACATTTTTGGTGTTAAGATGAGCCACGGGCAGATTTAGACTCATAAGACTCACCACAGCCCGAACTTGAAGGAAGCCACCACCTTCCCCCTTACAGTATACTCTGTGCCTTTGCACGAAGCCCACATCCAAATGGCATTTTGTCCCGGACTCCCAAATGGGAATCCCGAAATTCCTAAAGTTGGGACTATTGCAACGTTGGGGCCCCATAACTTTGTGTGCAAACCTCCGATTGAGATGAAGATTGAAGCAAAGTTGTAGCCCTTGTCGAGATCTTTCCAACGGTATGTTGCATGCCACTTGCACGCAAGGAAATTGGGTAGATTCTTGACTTTTAATGGTCGAGAGTCAAACTGTCAATTTGACTCCCGCCCTTTCTTTTGGCAGGTGAGCCCAAGACAAGTGTGGTGTGATTAAAAACTAACATAGAAATGGATTTTTTTTTTTTTTTGAGATTCCTTTTGCATTCAAAAGGGTGGAGCTTAGAATGTGAACTATACTTAAGTAAAAAACTAGCTAAGTATCTCCTAAAGGTTTGAAGTAAAAGGGTGGCAAAAAAGGTGGCTTGCCATGAGAAAGGTGACTTATTATTTGTGTTCATGACAACACAGACCTCTTGAAGGTGGGGGTGAATGACATGCCCTTTCATTTAAAAGATGTCTTAAGTGGATGAACCTCACATTAAGACCACTTTAGTGGGGAACTAAGGTGATATGAAAGTTAGGCCAAAAATGGCTCTACAAGGTTCAACTCCTTTAGGAGTCAAGATATATTTAAATCTCGAGGTTTGGATGGGCTAAGGTAAGAGTTCAAGCTTTTTCTAGCCAAAAGAATATGATTGGGGTTATCTTTGGGACTATAGTGTGGGGCACACCATCCCCTTAAAACCTTTAGTGGACAATCAAGCACTATTTTGGGTCACCCAAAGGGGCAAGCTTGTTAAAGCGCCTAAGACGATTAAGACATGTCCCTTTAAAGCTTCAAGGTCACCAAAAGAGGGTTGGCCCCATGATGATTTCGGTCATTTTGACTTAAGTCCTTTGGACCAATTTTGGGAGTTGGTCTCGAAAGGCCTTTGAATAAACTTGGGGTTGATTCAACTTAAGGCCATATGGATTGGCTTTGGGAGTCGAGCCGTAATTGACTTTAAGTTAGACTAAGACTTAGCCTTGGGAACAGGGTCTAGTGAATATAAGTGGCGAGTCTAAGTTTGTCATGAGCAGTCAAGACTTTGGGACTAACCAAATGAGCTATGGGGTGCACAAGTAGCTAGGAGTTAAAGGAGTTGACACAAAAGGAGCTTGAGCTTGGCAAAACACATGGAATGTAAGGCAACAAGTGGGAAAAGGCATGTCAAGGATCTTCTACGGTGGAAGGTATTAGCCAATAGAAGGTACCAGCCAACCTATCACTTATTTAAAAAAATGAAAAAGTCTTAGCTTTGCTTTACTTAGGAAAAAGACCTAAAAAAAGCCCTTTTGTAATTTTTATCCTGTTCTTTCAACCTACCAGCCTCATGCACAAATCCTTCTTCATTTTCGTTTGTCATTCTCACCATCCTCCATTGGTTGTTAATATTAGATTGCTTCACCTTAGAATTTAAGGTTTACTTCTTTGGTCAATTTATGTTGTTTCTTATTTTAGATCCTCAACATCAATGAGGAGTTTGCCATCAATTTTGTTCATATATAATTATGTTCTTTTTGTCACCTCTTTTTATGTACTTTGACAATCCATCACCATCAAGTTTTGTCACATGCAATCATGATGCATAAGGGGGAGTTATTGTGAGTAACAAGTTACAACAAATGCCATTCTAGAAATGTTGTTCCAACCTTCCAAGTTTTTTTAAAAAAAATAGTTTAAAGCCTTTGTAAATTGTTGAATAATAGAAATGTGATTAAATTTTATAGTTAAATGTCAATTATTGTTGAACATTGAAACATTGTTCTCTTCACAAATTACAACAACATTATGAGACAACTTTGATATTAGTGGCAATCACACCCTCATTATAAGAAATTATGTCTATCAAAACCACATTGCCTTACAACTAAAACTCAAAAAGCATCTTGTATACAATTATAGTGCAACTATCCTTTGGGTATTACAACCATTATGCAACTATCCCCTAAAAATAAGGGGAATTAATAAATAAATTGATATGTTAGAAAATTAGCTAGTTATAATTGCAAGTGAGTTGAAAATATGTTCCTATATGATAATTTTGTATGTGCCATACATATATTTGTAGTCAACCATGTTTGATTTTTTAAAAAGTTACATTTCAATTGCATGTGACAACTATTTTAAAACTATTGTAAATGTGGCACTAACACAAGAATTATGTTGCAATTAGTATACAATGTACATACATGTGATCTAACATGTGTTCACATTTTCATCGTTCATTATAAAATACTTTTGTAATTAATTTTTTATTACGATTTTCATTGATACAATTAATATGGTCACTAGTGTGACATTGTCAAACTACTAATGTTTAACTATTATGATTGTTGTGTAATAACTAATAATTTAGTAAGGATACAAATTCATATGTAATATTTTATAAATATTTATTATTTTAATAATTTGACTATTGAATATTGACTATGTTTAATACACTTAATTATTATGAACATATTAATTTCATGTTCACATACGTTCAACTTATGAACCTTGGACCATATCTTTCATCTCCACCACCACCAAGAGTCAAGGAAAAAAATTTGTGACCCAAAATCAATATTGTATAGTTAGCAAAGCATATCAATGGAGAGCTTATCAGATATGAGATGATGCCAAAAAGCTTATGGGACATAATGGAAAGTACTCAAAATCTCTTTTCATAAGATAAGTTCCCGGTAATTTGAGTTCTGAAGCAAAACACTTCAATACAATGTTACTTTCCAAGTTACCTGCCAGTTGGATAGCTTTTGCACAGTCCTAGGTGAACTGTATAGTCACATATTGCCTTGGGTGAACCAGCACCCCCCTTTGGCTCTGTGATAGAAATCCCAAAATTTGCTTAAGTTATTTTTAAATATTACAAATATCCCACACTCATACTAATCAAGGTCTCGAGTTCAAGTCAAACATGTTTTGGGCTTAATAAGGCTACCAAGAAGCCTCACTCAAAATGGTGAAAATATCAAGTACTGTTGGTCTGGTATCAACTTATTTTGACACCAGCTGGTACATGTATTAGGTTCAATATCGTTTTTGGGCTGGTATATGGCAGGTATATATCTGGTATATAGACTGGTATCACCTCAAGTCCCTACCAGCTGCTATGGATATTAAGCTGGTACCAGGCTTAGGTCATACCAAACTGATCTGATATTTGATATCAGTGTTCATACCAATATTGATATCAATCTCTGACACTATATAACAGACCAAACTTTGCAAAGTAATTTTGCAATACTTCCTAACACCACACCTCCAAGTTTTAGGCCAGGCAGTCCATAGTAATGTCAAACAAATTTCTAAAACTTTCTGAATTGTGAGTAGTCATAATTTTGATATAAATCAGTACTTATTGAAAATAATTTAATTATTTCCAGAATGGTAAAGGTAGTACAGTAAGACTGAAAGCTTAAAAGTCATATGACAAGGTGTAATAAAGATAAGGAGAAGAAAAACAAATTGTCTTGGTATAGGAAATATGCGTCTCAATCAACTAATTGTTAAGTAACAAGTGTTTCGGCTGCCGCGTCAAAATGGTGTAGTGTCGTCTTGGCTACTATGATTTGAAAGATTTTTTAAAGCCTGGATTTTTTCCCTCGCATGAGCGTTTTTATTTTAATAGGCTATTGTACTTTCATTGCAATAAATAGAACCAATGATGTGATTAATTAGTTGGGGGAGGTGGGAATCAAGATACAATTTTATTGTGTAATAATGTTTTCATCGACTTAGGGAAAAAAAATCTCTTAAAATCAAAAGTTTGGATAATCCAATCTGAAGTGGCAATGATGTGAAACAAAAACCTTGATGTTGCTGAGACTGTATGGATGCATCACTTCCCAAACTAGAAGAGTTCTCCTGCTCTTTGGCCACTCTATAGGTGAGAGGAGGACAACATTTGTCAAATCATATGGGATAAAAAGAGGTGCTATTGGGAAGATGTTAAGGAACATAACAAAAACATGGAGAACCCATTGAGAACGTGATGAAAACCCATTGAGAATCTGAGGAGACACATTGGGAATGAGGAAAAATGAGAAAAACCTTTCCTGCTCACCCCAATCCAAAAGGAAAAAAATTGAGGCACCTTGAGCACATGCAGAGCTTCCCACTGGCTGTACACAATTTCCCGTCACAAAACTCTTTGTTACCATTTTTGGCCTAGGCTAATGGAGGGGAAGAATTTTGGGGACATAGTTTGTGATATTTATTTCAATCTCTAACATGTCTTTGCAATTGAAAAATAGTTGAATGCACACAATTGTGTTCCAATCTGAAAGATGGGCTGAGCAGCCTCAGTCCACTGTCCCTTCTTTCTGGTTTCTTCCTTTTTTTTCTAGACACAAATGGAAAAAATCCATTATACAGGAAAGTACCATCCTATGTTTGGGGACACCAGGTCCTCTCTACACCCATCTCTTGCACCTTATTCCAAAACAATACCGACAATTGACACAATGTGACCTGCATGATTTGAATTTTAGGCACCCATCACCCCATGTAATGGAATATGATCTGCAAAGTACAAGCTCCATAACAGATGGTCAATGTTGGTTTTGAAACTCCTAAATTGCAAAAAGGGCTTTGCAGGGACAAAATAACTTTTAGTTGTGCAAGTTTCACGATCAACATAGGCACCCTGACAGTTCTGTAGACATTGTGTAGCTACTATCACTTGTGATCCTTTTGCTGTGTTTGGAAGTTGACTATGCACAGCTTCATACACATAAAAACATGGTCATGTGTGAGGAGTTACAAGACCTTATGGCCTCACCCATGTTCTCATTGCATGTGGATTAATTGACTGGTATCTTAGAAAAGAGATATTACACCCACTATTCATTTGGACAGAAATTTCCATCAATCTTGATTCATTGCACCCGCTGATTTAAATTATCAAGTTGAACGGCATGCTCCAGATCTGTAACATAAAATTGTCATGAAGAACTAGCAGATCCAATTCATAGTACATAGTTTGCCTTCACAAGCATGCAATGAGAAGGAAGGATACAAGTGATTGTTTCAGGGTCTAGAATGACAACTTGCCCCATACAGAAGCATGGACATAACAATTGCATCATCAATTGTTTATGCTAAAACAAGAACATTTCTAGTGCCATTGTGAACTTTGATGTGACATGCACATATGTTGTTGGATGTTGACAAGGAGCATTACTGTGATCATTGAGTTCTGCAATATACAGTCTACATAACATACAAGAAAGGATAGAATTTAGTGTTTTGGGGTCTAGTGGCAACTTGGCCCATGGAGAAACATGGACATAACAATTGCATCATAAATTGTTTTCACTACAATAAGCACATTTCTAGTGCCATTGTCAGCTTTGACCTGACAAGCACATATGTTGTTCAATGTTTGACAAGGAGCATTGTTGTGGTCATTGAGGTGTGCAAGACATGCATAGTTTATATAGCATGCATCCAGTGAAGTAAAATAACCACATGCTTCTCAATGATCAGGAGGCAAGCTGCTCTTCATGATCTACAGCCTTGACCTTCAGTTAAGCATCTGCAACAGTAGAGTTGTTGAAACACTCATCAAAAAATCTTTACTAATATGTAAACGTGATGATGGAAAAGAGAAACACATACTGAGAAGGTTATATTCACACGCCTTATCATGATCTAGTCCAAGCTTTAGTGATCTCTTCAGCTGTGCATTACAATTGCAAGTTTTGGGTGATTGCACAAATGAAGTAGTTGCGTCAACGTCACAAAGAGAACTCACAATTCATTGACAATCTGAGGAACCACAAGCCCATGATCACTGAGAGCTAGTGAGCAATCATGCCTCTATGTCATGGCCATTCTTTCAAGGGCTACAACCTGCTCAAATTGGACACTTGCCAATAGGTGTCATGGGGCCAGGCAATAGCACTCAGGTCTTCCAATTCTCCTAGAAGGCTTGGTTCCCACAATTTGAATGACTGGATTTGTAGTCAAACCTTGACCATTGTCCTGACCTTATGATGTCTGAAATGTATTAGAAGTCTATCTCGGATTGTGCAGAGGAAATGATCTCCAGAATTTACTACACGCAGGAGAAAGTATGGAGCCATTTTAAGGTATGGAAATGTGCCAATTCTCCACCTCTTTTAGCAACCTGTGAAAGGTTACAATGCATGGAGGTTTTCTTCCATTCTACTTGCCTGTAATACATGATATAGAAGCAACAGTCTTGAAGCTCATTGAGAATAAATGTTAAGTCTAGAAATTGAAGTTGCCAGACTGTGGGGTGCTAGAAAGGAACATGATGTCACCATGCATGCTTAAAGAAGAACACGACTTGGAATCTTGTCAAAGACATTCAGAAAATTTGCGAGTATTTGGGTGTGAATAGACAACAGGTGTCCCTCTCCAACACTTTCTCATCTAGAATATTGAAGAATAGTTTCTCAAAGTTAAGATAGACACTTCTCGAGCTGGGTATCTTTGAGTCTTAATTCCCCATAATTTAGGAAGATGTCCCCCTAAATTAAAACCTTGTTACCACAAATCTTGCATGTGAATTGGATGCTGAAGCTAGGGCTTGTTTTTGCAGGTCTTTAGTGGATCATGGGGAAGCAATAGGCTTTGGTTTTTACACAGTGTCATCATCCTAAGAGGATAAATCTGTTACCTTGATCTCATTAGCAACTCTTCTTTTATGTCTTCATGTTGTTTCATGTTGTTTCTGAATACCAAATACTTCCTTTTTGTTTGCCAAATTTGTGTTTGCTTTGTGAAGCTCATACTAACTGCAGGCCTCTGCAAATGAGCTAGGCAGAGCAACAGAGCTCAAGAATGGTGTGAGATTATTGAATTTTGTCTAATTTTTTACATTGAAAATTCAATAAAAATCCAAATCAGTTTTTTGGAGAAATTGACTTTCTCCATGAACATATTATGTAAAAGTAGGAATCATAATGCATGCTCAACCCTAGCACACCTTGTGGTGAACCAAACCACCACCATTTACCATGACTACTTGGGCAATTGAATTGATGCAATTAAAAATCAGAGCATCATCTCAATTGCAATCAATTCCAATACTATGTAGAATAGTGTAAGACAAACCTCAACTGCTGAATCCAACTTGTTATGCAACAAAGGTTTCAAGGTCATTTTCATGTTTACAAGAGTTTCAACTTGAATACCTGGCACCATTCTCATTTATGAATTTCCAAGTTACTCTCCCTACAAGGCACAACCCAACTCATATTTTAGACTTCATAAATGAAAGTTTCAATACATTTTATTTTTAAATTCATCACTCAATGATGCTCTATTTTTCAATTTCTATTAAATGACATTATTATGACATACTTTTTGAGCTCATAATCTTTATTTTATTTGTGTGACCAAATTAGTGTTATCATTTTAAAATTTCCTTATGAATCCATTTTTTAAAAATGTAATTCTCCCTAAAATCTATGGTAACATAAATTATTTAAATTTTGGTAATGTTAACATTGAATGGGTCAAAGCATGGTTGGGATACCCAAAAAAATTGTTTCATTTTATAATCTGAATATGATTTTCCATTGTTGTTGCCCAACACCTAAATCTAAGTTTCCATCTAGCCCAACAACTAGATCCAGGTTGATGATAGATTCTTGTCTGATCAACAAACAAGTGATGAGTTCAAATATGGCCCTTGAATGACATTATGGTAGCTTCGAAAGGCATGACATCTTATCTATATCTCTATATATAATATCGGTGGTTTTGTTGGCTTGCGGCGGTCGTCCTTTCTATTCGTCGTCCTTTTCATCCATTCGTTTCGTCGTCATCCCTCCCATCATCCGTCCTTTCATCCGTCTTGATGATGGCCACCGGTGCTAGCCTTTCCCTGATGAGTTAATAATAATATATTGTGAGTGGGGGAACGGTTTTTCATGGAACATTTTTTCCTATATTTAATTGTTGCTTAGTTTCAAGTTGCCCATAATAATAAGGGTGTGTGTGCTCTGGTGCTGTCACAGAGAGGCAATGGATGGGTTGTTTTGAGAATTTAGTTATTAATTACAAGAAGACAAATCAAACAAAATTCCTGTCAAATTTTGGCACTTAACTTACGCTTCAAAAATCCACACCCTAAGGCCTAAAACTCCTAACGCACAAAATTAAGAAATTGCTTTTGTCCTGACACCCAAATCCATCTCCATGTTCATTATGATGAGGGAGGGAGGGAGGGAGGGAGGGAGGGAGGGAAGAAGGGGAGGTGATTGCAACGCTTTTAGTGAGTTCATCATGGAATAGATCTCTAGCAACTAAATTACAAAAGGGGGAAGGAGTGGCCTTCAAAAACTCTCCAGAAACTAAACTCCAGAAGACTCTTCAGCTGCAATGAAAATGTTTTTAGGTGCCAGTCCATCTCATTTCTGCATTATATATTATATTTTATGTGTCTGTCCGTCCGGTCGTCCTCCTTGGGGGTAAGGGGGTTAGGGTTAGCACACCCTTCATAATGAATATTTTTGGGCTTATGATATAGTTTACCTTATGTTTTACAATTGGGGGGGGCGGGGGGGGGGAGTAAGGCCCATGGGTGGGGTGGGTTTTAGAAATAAGGGGCCTAGGAGGAGGGGCTTTACCCTATACTTAAATAATTTTTAGTTTTTACAGCATGTAAAGACTTACAATAAAACTAAATTTTGCCGAGTTGGGAATTGGGATTAGGTTTTCTTTGTTATATTTTTTTTAAATAATTTTTTTAAAAATATTTATAAATTTGTGATATCATAAATTTGGTGAAATTTTTGAAAATACTAGAAAAATTAGTTGACTTTACACTAGGGAAACACTAGAACTTGGGATCCCTTTTGTTTCCCTGGTTACCTTTCCCACGAAATGGACCTCTTCACCTATCTCCCCCTTTCAACACAACAACCCTCATTAAACCAATGACCGAAGAGGAAGAGGAGGCCTCTTTGGAGGACCCATGCGTCCACCGAAACCATCTTGCCTAGGAGAGGCACACTCCCGATTTAAAATAAATAAATACGGTTTAAAGAAACCGGGGGACTTCATAGTGTCCAAAGGTCACGGGTACCCACTAGTCTATATATATAATATCGGTGGTTTTGTCCTTGGGTGGTCGTCCTTTAGGGGTCGAAGTGCAGTGACGGCTTTAGGTGACAAAACCCAGTTT
>Ga0116227_10014043_pt1 | contig 12356 bp, 15 predicted proteins | sample S1TSphgellanicum_FD_89693 | JGI IMG/M metagenome (GOLD analysis project Ga0116227, IMG submission 89693) | Host-associated microbial communities from peat moss isolated from Minnesota, USA - S1T2_Fb - Sphagnum magellanicum MG | ecosystem: Host-associated > Plants > Peat moss > Unclassified... | reverse complement strand
TGGGCTGTAAAAACAGCTGCATTACCTTTCTGGAACTGATCAAAACGTGAATCCTGAGAACTGATGGCACCAGAGAACATAGCCAGGCACTCAGAGATCCTGTCGGTAGTGATAACAGAGTCGCCATAAGCAGCTTTGAACAATGCTGTATAATAGGATAGTCCTGAAAGTTTGCCCGGCAATACGGATAGATCTTCGAGGCCCATTTCCACATGGTTGCTTACCGGGCGGAACATCATATTAACGAGGTTATTTTCCCGTCCATCCCAAAACAGGACACTGGAAGACCGGGTGGCAGATGCCTGGTTCTCGAATGCGCTCCCGGTGAACAATATATTCTGTATAGCGGGAGTATTTCGTTTAGTAAGTCTGTTCTCAAAGCCGGAGCTAAGAGCAGTATTATCAGAAAAGCCGAGTACCTGCTTGTGGCAACTGCCGCACGATACTGCATTGTTCGCTGATAAATGAGCGTCGTAAAAAAGCACCCTACCAATTGTTGTTTTACTATTATCTGGTGCATAAGAGTAAAAGGAATCGGTATTAGCGGGCAGGTCGAGGTAAACTGTGCTACCACTGGTGGGTGGTGTAGGGGTTTTAGTACAAGAATAAGTACCAACAGCAACAAGTGCGATCGTAATTATAACATAATACTTTTTCATAGGGATGGTTTTTAGACGCTCAGTTATGTTTTAAGCACATTTAAACGAAAATTACAAAAAGTTATTTTATTTATTTGACACTTTTTTTACAAAGGTACATAAATAACATTTTTCTCCTTGAACGACTCTTCGGGGAAAATACTGTAAACATCCCATGCACGCACTTTCGCAGAGAGACCAGACTCCTTGATCTCTTGCGCCAGGTCACCTCCTTTCAGGCATATAAGGCCATTACTGAGCTCTTCGCTTTTATGCCCTTTACGCAGAAGAGGCTGTATCCAGCGCCACAGATCGCCCAGTGGGGCTACTGCACGGGATACCGCAAAATCGAAGGTCTTATTCTTTATTTCTTCTACCCGAGAGTGTACTGCGGTCACGTTCTTCAGCTCTATAGCTGCAGCCACTTCCTGCACTACTTTTATCTTCTTGCCTATACTATCGCTTAATAAAAAATTTACTTCCGGGAACAATATGGCCAGTGGTATGCCGGGGAAACCACCACCAGTACCAATATCTACCACCTGCGCACCGGGCTTGAAGTTACACAACGCTGCTATGGACAAAGAATGCAGCACATGCTTCTCATACAGGCTATCTATGTCTTTCCGCGATATTACATTTATCTTCTCGTTCCAGTCTTTGTACAGCGCTTCCAGCGCGGTGAACTGCGCCAACTGGTGCGGTGTAAAATCATCGAAGTATTTTAATATTATTTCCACTGCTTTTTGTTTTTCCAGAGCACATACGGTGCAAACGCAAAATTATAGATCATCCACCCAAAGTCGAAGAGGGGGAGCAAAGTAAACAATTTCTTTTCACGCAGCCGGTGTGCAGTATATGCCATAACAGGCCAATATAGCAAACACCTGACGGCCACAGCTACCAGTGCGGCTTTGGCAACTATAGTAAACAACAACAAGATGAACGCCAGCCACATCAACGCATGCGAACAAGCGTAAAACCCTAAAAGCAGTATAGATATGGCCTTATAGTACTTGCCGGTGGAAAGATGCCGCTGCTTTTGTGCTACCCACTCATCTACACTATTTTTTGCGTCGGTATAGGTGAACGCACGTGGGGTGGACACCACAGCGGTATTGGAATTATCGGCCATGATGCGCACCAGGAAATCATCATCGCCTGATGGCAGGCTACCCCATATGGGTGCTTCTTGTGCTTCCAGCATGGTTTGCCGGGTACAGGCCAGGTTGCGGCCTACGCCCATGTATGGTGTTCCGGCCATAGCGTAGGTACTGTATTGCAAAAAGGTATGCACGGTCTCCCAACGTATAAAAGCATTGAGTAACCCTGAGGTCGTACGGTGCGCGCCATAGCCCAGCACTATCTCCTTACCATAGGCAAGGGGTGCTACCATGCTACCCAGCCAGTGTTCACCAGCCGGCTTGCAATCGGCATCGGTCATCAGCAACCATTCGTTGCTGGCAGCCGCAACACCATAGCTGAGCGCAAATTTCTTCCCAGGTAGTGTTCTGTATGTATCAGCCGATACTTCTACGATAATTAAATGTGGGTATTTTATCTTCAGGCTGTTCAGTACATCTTCTGTATTGTCGGTCGAGGCGTCGTTCACGACGACCACTTCGTAAAGTGACTTACCAACACCATCCTTATATTTTTGCGATAATACAGATGGTAGATTAGCCAATAGATTCGGAGCCTCGTTATGGGCACATACAATGACCGACACAGGTTGCTGACCGCCCTTATCAGTATAACGGGGAAGAAAGAAGATACGACCAAAGAAATAGAACACATAACTACATTGCACACATATAGCCAGCAGGAACAACCAATATAATATTTGGAGTAACACGGGTGTAAAGAAACGGAAAGAAATTATTACTCGTTGCTAACTTATTAATAACTGTAAGCAATTACGATATCATTACCACTTCATTATGAGTCGTACGTTCCAAAGCATCTAATATCATCGGTACCAGTGGGGATATGGTTTTCAATGTATTTCTAATTACATTCAATACAATAATAATACACGGAAGGTTAGCCATATTTTGTTGATACGGCAAATTTTTATCAACTACGATCCAGCAATCAAAATCATTTTCCTTGATCAATTTCAAAAGAGTACCATTCTTAATACCGTTCCACTGCATGTCTCTCACAGTGTAAACCTCATGAAGACCCTGAAATAAAAATTTAAAGTGTACGTCTATGTTTTCGTCAAGTAATATCTTCATGCTGCAACTTCTGAAAGATACATTTTTGCAGCCTGCTCAATGACCCATTCCGCCTGTTGGCGTGTAACAGATGGGAAGCCTTTCAAAAAATCATCTAATGAACTATCTTCCAGGTAGTCGAAAAGAGTTTTTAATGTGACACGTGTGCCTTTAAAAACTGGGCGACCTGCCGCAATTTCCTGGTCAATGGTTATATATTCATTAGGCTGTACCATACTGCGAAATTACAAAAAATGAGGCAATTCGATAGATAATTGAATAATATAAGAACACCAAACACTGAATTTCTCTCCCACAGCCCATTGAAATTGTTTCTACCTTTGCCTGCAGCATTAATTACTGGTATTTCGCATAAATGGATTTTGAATTAAAACACACAGACCCGAATTCTAAAGCACGTGCAGGTGTCATCACCACTGATCACGGACAAATAGAGACACCCATCTTTATGCCTGTGGGCACGGTGGGCAGCGTGAAGGCCGTAACACAGACACAACTTAAAACAGAGGTGGATGCACAGATAATATTGGGCAATACCTACCACTTGTATCTGCGCCCCGGCACCAGTATACTGGAGCAGGCAGGCGGATTGCACAAATTTATGGGTTGGGACAGGCCTATACTTACTGATAGCGGTGGCTACCAGGTATTTTCGTTGGCTGCCAACCGCAAGCTTACGGAGGACGGTGCTATGTTCCAGTCGCACATAGATGGCTCGCGCCACATGTTCACTCCGGAAAAGGTAATAGAAATACAGCGCAGTATAGGTGCTGATATCATTATGGCATTTGACGAGTGCCCACCCTACCCCTCTGAATACGCCTACGCCAAAAAATCTATGGAGCTTACCCACCGCTGGCTAGCCCGGTGTGTGCAACATATGGGTGACACCGAACCAAAATATGGGCACAGTCAGTCGCTGTTCCCAATCATACAAGGCAGCACGTATAAAGACCTGCGCATAGCATCGTCTCAATTCGTGGCCAGTATGGAGTGCGATGGCAATGCCATAGGCGGCTTGTCTGTTGGCGAGCCAGAGGAGATGATGTACGAAATGTGCGGCCTTTGTTGTGAATACCTGCCAGAAGACAAGCCCCGCTACCTGATGGGCGTAGGCACCCCCTGGAACATATTGGAAAATATTTCTTTGGGAATCGATATGTTCGACTGTGTGATGCCTACCCGCAACGGGCGCAATGGCATGCTCTTTACATCGAAAGGAGTTATCAATATAAAGAACAAGAAGTGGGAGAACGACTTTACGCCTATTGACGATGGTATAGACTGCCATACCAGTAATTTCTATACTAAGGCTTACCTTCGTCACCTGTTTGCTGCCAGCGAGTTCTTAAGTCTTAATATTGCCAGCATACACAACCTTGCTTTTTACCTACACCTGGTAAAGCAGGCGCGTATACATATTTTGCAGGGCGACTATAACAGCTGGAAGAACGAAATGATACCTATCCTGAAACAACGGTTATAAATATTGAGTGTAGAATGGCATTTATTACAAAACTGGACCGGTACCTGCTGAAGAAATTTTTGGGCACTTTCTTTTTCGCGATCATGATATTGATCGTTATATCCTGCGTTATCGACTACTCTGAAAAGATAGACGATTTTGTGTCGCACAAGGCGCCAGCAATGGCCATTATCAACTATTACAAGAATTTCATACCCCATATCACAGCACTGCTTTTCCCATTATTCATTTTCATTGCCACCATATTCTTTACGTCTCAGTTGGCCTATAAGTCAGAGATCATAGCCATACTGGCGAGCGGTGTATCTTTCCAGCGGTTCTTACGGCCCTACCTTATTGGTGGGGGCATACTGTGCTTTATATCTCTTATTGCCAACAACTGGATAATACCGAATGCGAACAAGCAACGCCTGGCCTTTGAGGACAAGTACATACATGGAGCCATAGTAACATCGGATAGGAACGTGCACCTACGCTTGTCTAAAGACCTGTATGTATACATGCAGAGCTACGATTATGTGAACAATACCGGTTTTCACTTTACAGCAGAGACGATAGACGGCACACAGATACGTGAGAAAATATTTGCAGATCATGTGAATTACGACAGCGTGAAAAAAATATGGCACCTGCATGGTGTAGAGATAAGGACCAATGATGGTATAAAGGAAAAGCTGACATTGGTAACCGACCTGGATAAGGTATACCCATCGTTCACGCCAAAAGACCTGAACAATAACGAAGCCATAAAAGAAGCGTTGACGACCCCCGAAATGCTGACGTACATCAAGCAGCAAACTCTGCGTGGCAGCGAGAACCTGAACCCCTTTTATGTAGAGAAGGACCGCCGATCTGCACAGCCTTTTGCCGGCATCATACTCACTATAATAGGCGCCTGCATAGCCAGCCGAAAGATAAGGGGTGGTAGCGGGCTGCACCTGGCGCTGGGTATACTCATTAGTGCATTGTACGTGATGTTCCTGCAGCTATCCACTACGTTCTCCAGTAAGGCGGGTCTAAATCCGTTACTATCAGTATGGATTCCTAATATCATATTTGGCATAGTAGCAGCCTACCTATACCGGAAACAAGTGACGTAACTGCAATGCAGAACGCCCGCTGAACCAGCGGGCGTTGTATCTAAAAGCGTTCTGACGTTTATTTTATTTTGATGATGACGGCATGTCCATTCAGGTTATGGATAACTACCCTATCGGTCTTATGGCGTTGTGCCTCTACGTAGCGGGCTATACCGCTACAGGTATGGAACCCGTAATCATCAAACACGATGATGCCACCAACGATGAGCTTATCCCATATCCAGTCCACTATATCTCTTGCAGAGTCGTGTACATCAACATCTATATGGCATAATGAGAATTTCTCGCTTGCAGGCACCAGGTGCTGGCTATCTTCAGGAAATATCCCTTTCAATATTTTGACATTACTGTAGCCTACCTTATTGTTCAATAGTTCCTCAACAATTTTCTGGCTGGTATCAGCATGCTCGTTCCCTGAGTAAAATGGGTCATTGTCCGATGCTTTGGCCACCCCTGTAAATGTGTCTGCTATGTAGAATGGCAATTTTGCACCACGGTTCTTTAACCTCTGTGCTATTACTGCTGCTGTGCCTCCCCGCCACACTCCTACTTCCAGCATAGAGGCATTATTATCCAGTTCAAATGCCTTGTCGGCCAGTTGCCACAATTCAAAACAACGATATATATCTACAAGTGTATTCTTTTTTGCATGGGCATACACGCTCATGAATTGCTCATCATTATTCCACGGAGTAAAGTTTGCGGTAGGTGAAGCAAAACCATAAGAAAATCCATCAATAATGAACTCATACTTACCCTTATACTTGGTCCGCTGGATCATATCGAACCCCAGTGACTGTATAAACTTCTTTATTTTTTTCTTTATCATGATAAAATTGTCAAGGGTAGGTATGTTTAGCCAGCCTGTTTTAAAAAGTGCTGCTAAAATTATTCATTTGTTCTTAGAAAACAAAAATGCCATGCTGGAGTTAAGTTTTGTTACTGTTGGTCGTTAATTCATTCGATCCATATATATTCGCCCACCAAACCATGATACATGAGCGAGCTGCCTCACTTTAAGCTATTAAGTGCTGACCAGATAAACACCATCAGGCAAAATGCAAGTGCAGCTGAAGAGAATGGAAGCCTTACACCAGAGCAACTTGCGCTCATTTACCAACAAAAATGGTTCAGAATATTGGTACCTGCTGCCTATGGTGGACTGGAATTGCCACTGCTGCAAGCCATAGAACTGGAAGAAGAACTGGCGCGTGCCGATGGCAGCCTGGGCTGGACAGTGACCTTGTGTGCAGGTGCAGGTTGGTTCGGGGGTTTTACAGATCCGGAATTTTCTAAGCAAATATTTACCAACCCCCACGTTTGCCTTGCGGGTAGCGGAGCTCCTACCGGTTTTGCCGACATGGTCCCTGGGGGCTACCGTGTTACTGGTAAGTGGTTGCATGCTACCGGAGTGCCACATGCTACAGTATTTACCGCAAACTGTATCATCACCGAGAGTGGAACACCTGTTATTAATGCAGATGGCAGCCAAAAGGTATTATCCTTTACCTTCCATAAAGAAGAAGTATCTATAATACCGGGCTGGCCATACATAGGTATGAAGGCAACCGGCAGCTATCCATACCAGGTAGACAACGTAGTGGTACCCCACAACCGTACCTTCAAGATAGACGCTAATGAAGCGCTCATCAACAATACACTATATCGCTATCCTTTTATGCAGCTGGCAGAGGCCACGCTTGCTGTGAACATATCGGGTATGGCACTGCATTTTGTAGAACTGGCGCAGCAGATATTTGCTCAGAAGCAGAATAGAGAAGGCGTACTTATTGCCGACCTTCATGTAGTAAAAAATGAATTTTACATCAAGCTGCATCAATTGAATGAGGCGCGGCATGCCTTGTTCCATGCCGTGCAGGAATCGTGGGAGCATTGTGTGGCCAACCCCTGCATACACGATGTAGTATTGAAGAACGTAAGCACCACTGCGCACTTACTGGCCCATGCCGCCCGGCAGGCTGTTGATGACATATACCCTTACTGCGGGCTCAGTGCAGCCAATACAGGTGCAGACATCAATCGTGTATGGAGAGATGTGCACACTGCAGCACAGCATAGCTTACTTGTTTTTGGCAGGGACAAATAAAATTTCAAGATAACCGTTGTATATTATGGTCAAGGTCAATGAGTTGGCATTGAATTTGACTTATAGTATTTAATAAACCGGTCGTTATGAATTTGAGCGAAACATGGTTCATGGAGGGTTTTATAGATTTTGAACTGCAGAAATATCGCCTGCTTGCCTACCTGCAGGAAGTGAACAACTACTTTACGGAAACCAAATTGTACCCCCAGCTTTCCGATACTATCTTCCACTATAACAATCTTGTGGCCTTCAGGGATAACAAACGTTTTCTGCAAGACCAGTTCCCTAAACGCATGGACCAGGTGAACCTGCAAAAACTGGAAGTAGTATACGAGCGCATGCTGAGCGATGACGAAGTGATGCAGGAGTTGGAGCAGATAACCCAGTTTGCCATAGACCAGATGAAGAACACTATAGATAATGGCGCCGGCATCTATGACTTTGTAGAGAAAAAATTGCAGATACAACCAGTTGGTATAGTGCCTTTGTACAACAATGAAGGATATATGCTGCTGCAGTATGGCAATTATTCAGAGATACTGGCTTACTCCTATACTATCACCTTGTTCGAACATCAAAGTTCAAGGTTCAAAGGGGTAAAACTTTCCTACATGCAAAGCTGGGAAAAGAACCTGGTCAATACTTACAAAAGCATTAAAATGGACATTATACGCAGCAACCGCGATCTGCCCAACCCCGCGGTATATAGCATTGAGTTCCCCTTTGCAATACCACTTGATGAAACGCTGTTGCCGATAGCCAAGCGTGAGCTGGTAAGGTATATTGATGCAGATAAAGCCGCTTAATTAATGTGGCCATAATCAAAACTAATGGCAAATATTTCGCTGTGATCTAGAGTATTTGTATTTTTACTAACGCTGTTAGGAATTACAGTAATTACAATGGGTATCACAGAAAGGCGCATACGGCAAAAAGAAGAAGTGAGAGCAAGTATCATTACTGCTGCACGCACACTTGTGCTTGAAGAAGGCTGGCTATCACTATCCATACGCAAGATAGCCGACGCCATTGAGTATAGCGTACCCGTTATCTATGATCATTTTGAGAACAAAGACGCTATCCTCACGGAGTTTACCATGACCGGCTACGATATGCTGGCACAACATATACAACAGGCAAAAGAAACATCTGCTGACCCCTGCCAACAGTTGGTTGCTATGGCCAAGGCTTACTGGGCCTTTGCATTCGACAATAAAGAGTATTACCAGCTGATGTTTGGTCTGGGCATGCCCAATTGCGAAACTGCACGCACCATACCTGGCCTCACGGTTTTCGCGGGTCACATCATGGGATCTATAAAAGAGATAATAGCTGCAAGCCAGGATACAAGCAAAGACGCGTTTTTAAAATACCACACTTATTTTTCTATACTGCACGGGCTTGTATCCATAAACATGATGCATAAGACCACCACGCAGGGCAACATGAATGAGTTGATATTGACCGATGCTATTTCAGGCTTCATAAAAGGATTGACAGAATAATTTTTTTGCCAAATAAATTAACACCGTTAGCATTTATAATCACGATAACTACAACAAAAAAAGAATTAAAATGAAAGCAATCAAAATTACTTATTGGGTCACAACTGGTCTTATTGCACTACTCTATGCATTTGATACGTTCTTATTTTTCTCAGGTAAAAAAGAAGTAGTAGAATCTATGCAGTCATTAGGTTACCCTACCTACTTGCTGGCCATGTTAGGTACCGCAAAATTATTGGCGTGTATAGGGATATTGATTCCCAAAATGCCCCATTTGAAGGAGTGGGTTTACGCCGGGATCGTAATAAACATGATAGGTGCTATCTGGTCGCACGCAGCTATGGGACAGATGGATAAAGTTATGCCTGTAAGTATTATACTCATAATTGTAGCTATATCATACTTCACGTACCGCAAGCTGCAGCCCGCATCGTTGCCTGCTTAAAATAATATCCACAAATAAAATTCAATAGTAAAACGTGAAACTTTTAGAAGCATTGAACTGGCGCTATGCCACCAAAAGAATGACCGGTAAAAAAGTAGACCGGGCAGTAATAGACCGTATACTGGATGCCGCACAGCTGGCACCATCATCAGGAGGTCTTCAACCTTACAATATCATATTGGTAGAGAACGAAGAGTTGCGCAAAAAGATACAGGCTGTGGCCTTCAACCAGCCGCAGATAGCTGAGGCATCTCACCTGCTTGTTTTTGCTGCATGGAACGATGTTACAGCACAAAATGTAACTGACTATATACAGAACATCGCTACCGGCAGGAACATCGAAGTAGCTACCATGGACGGTCTGAAAAACTCCCTGATGAACACAGTGAACAATAAAACACAGGAAGAAAAATACCAGTGGACCGCACGCCAGGCCTATATAGCTTTCGGCATAGCAATAGCAGCTGCAGCTACTGAAAACGTAGATGCAACCCCAATGGAAGGGTTCAACCCGGCTGCGCTGGATGAACTGCTTGGCTTGAAAGAAAAAGGCTTGCGCAGCGTCACCATCCTTACCCTTGGTTACAGGGATACAGAGAACGATTTCCTGCACGGCTTAAAGAAGATACGCCGCAGCAAGGAAGAACTGGTACTGGAAATGGATTAATACGCTAGCATCATTTTTGCTGCATACAAAAGAACAAGGCCTCGTAAAACAGGCCTTGTTCTTTTGTAACTTGTATAACAAATAGCGGAGTATGTATTGCTTAAAGATCATAACCTCTACAATAAGGGAAGGCCGCAAAGGACCACATGTTGCCCGATGGATAGAAGACCTGGCGAGGCAACACGGAAGTTTTGACGTAGAACTACTGGATCTTGCCGAAATAAACCTCCCTATGATGGATGAGCCTCATCATCCTATGCTGAAAAAATACACTCACGACCATACCAGGAGATGGAGTGAAAAGATAGATACTGCCGATGCTTTCATTTTCGTAACTGCAGAATATGATTACAACTACCCAGCCCCATTGCGCAATGCGATCGAGTACTTATCGCAGGAATGGGAGTATAAGGCGGCCGGAATAGTTAGTTATGGTGGTGTATCGGCCGGTACTCGCGCGGCCAATAGCCTGAAGGGTGACCTTGCTACGATGAAAATAGTACCCATACCAGAAATGGTGAACTTCCCGTTCTTCGCTCACAATATCAACGATGAGAAAGTATTTGTTGCTAACGACGTTTCACATAAAGCAGCTCAAACTATGTTCAATGCCATAGTCCGCTGGACCAAAGGCTTGATAATTATACGGGAGAACAAATAAGGCAAGTCCAATCTCCATCAATTAGGAGACCGTAGAAGCTGGAGCGGCATCCTCGCGTTGTTTTAACTTCTTTTTCTCATGATAATTCTGTTTTGCCTCATCTATAGAATGTGTGGAGAACACATCTTTGTTTTCTTTGGAAAGACAGGAGAGTTCAATGTAGAATTTCTTAAGCACCTCCAGTTCCTCCTCAGTCAGATCTTCAATATTTACGAGGCGGTTACTTGCGGCATTGTTCGATGCTATTAACTCGTTCAGTTTCAAGTGCAAGGCTACGGTGTCTTTATTTTGCGATTGCTGTATCAGGAACACCATAAGAAAAGTGACGATAGTAGTACCGGTATTAATGACGAGCTGCCATGTATCAGAAAAGTGAAACAAGGGACCGGTTATTCCCCATACAAGTACTACCAGGCAAGCGGTAACGAAAGCACCGGAACTTCCTGCTACCTTAGTGATCTTAGCCGAAAATTTACTGAAAACCCTTGATGATCTGGAAATGTTATCCTTAGCCATTCTAAAAATATTTAATGCTATTTATTGAATTTGTTTAAATTCCATGCCATTAGTTACGGCAAACTAACTAAACAAACACAGGAATGATGCTATAATGATCTGTTTCTGTAATTTTAAGCCATGTTATTTTCCAATGTTGTCGGTCAGAAGGGCGCTAAGAATGGATTGTTGAATATGTGGCACAACGGCAATATGCCACATGCCATGCTCATAACAGGTGCGGAAGGGACAGGCGGCCTGCCGATGGCGCTGGCACTGGCACAATACATTTTTTGCACCAACAAAAGCGAGACCGATGCCTGTGGACACTGCGCCGCCTGCCACAAAACAGTGAAGCTGGAACACGCTGACCTGCACATGAGCTTTCCTACCATACCGCCCAAACCAGGAACAAAGGCGATGAGCCGGCATTATATAAAGGAGTTCAGAGAATATATACACCAAACACCCTATGGCACCACTTTCGACTGGCTGCAATATATAAATGCAGAGAACAAACAGGGTAACATCACTGCAGAGGAATGCAGGGAAATAATAGACACCCTCAATCTCAAATCTTACGAAGGGGGCAAGAAGGTCCAGATCATATGGCGTCCTGAGTACCTGGGTAAGGAAGGTAATATATTATTAAAACTAATAGAAGAACCGCCTGCAGACACTATAATGATATTGATTGCTGAAAATGCGGAAGATATACTGGCTACCATACTATCACGTACCCAACTTATCAGGCTGGCACCTATAAGCCCAACAGATATTGCCAATGCACTTATGGCAAATGGAATGGCCGATACGCGTCGGGCAGCACAGGTAGCCCACCTGGCAAATGGCAGCTATACAGAGGCCCTGCGCATTGTGAAACATGCCGAGAACGATCTGTTCCCAGAAGTGAAGAATTGGTTCAACTCCCTGTTCACCAATAATGGGATAGCAATAGCAAAATTTGCTGAAGATGGATCAAAGACCGGCCGCGAGCAGCTAAAGAACATGC
>Ga0116227_10014042_pt1 | contig 12356 bp, 9 predicted proteins | sample S1TSphgellanicum_FD_89693 | JGI IMG/M metagenome (GOLD analysis project Ga0116227, IMG submission 89693) | Host-associated microbial communities from peat moss isolated from Minnesota, USA - S1T2_Fb - Sphagnum magellanicum MG | ecosystem: Host-associated > Plants > Peat moss > Unclassified... | reverse complement strand
TGGTAACAAATAAAACAAGGCTAACATTATGTGAATATTACAAAGAAGGTTAAGATTCTACCTTGCTTGGGCAATTGAAGGGTTGTCCTATGACATTTTCACAATCAAAGCCTTGTATTATGCTATGACTTGCTTCAAAGGCTCCAATATTGATATCCATTGAGTTTTGACATTTTTCAAGATCTTAAGTCTTATTATTTTCACAATTTTACCAAGCTTATTACAAAATGTCACTTAGGGGATCTTGAGAAGTAAGAGTATAATTATTGGTGTAAATTTTCCAACTTAACCACCATTAGCAAATTAGACATAGCTTGCACAACAAGGTTTGCCTTATGGGCCTTACAATATTGCCCCATCTTGTAGGGAACATGTTTTCCCTTAGTTTTGATGTCATTATAGTGCAACAAACCTAAATAAAGAAGTTCCATTTGCTCCAAAACAAATGAACCTCTCCCCTACCTCTTTCTAGTTAACTTTCCTTGTTGCATTTAAGGGATTGGGTAATGATAAGGCTTAAGTTGTTTACAACATGCTAAAAAATGAGGACATGCACTCTTTTCCATGCATACATCACATATACATGAATTGATATCCATATTGGTTATCAATATTAATCATTTTGTCTATACTTAAAGAAATAAACCTACTTCTAACCACAACATTTTCAGTTCTTTTCAAAATTTGCTTACACATACAATCTAACACCATCTTTCAACTTGCCCCATCAAACCAATGATGCATGGGATTGTTAAGAACATTCAATTGCATAAACAATTTTTGCAAGGTTCTATATTTTTTCATGGGGTGACTTGACCAAGCAAATGAAAAATCAAAGCAAATTGAACAAGTTTTTTTTTCATGTCAATCTAAATTGCACCATGAGTGACTTGTTGCAACACTATTTTAAGACCTTTGGCAAAATGCAACTTTTCATTGACAACATGAATGTTATTTTTCAAGAAATAATGTTTTCCTTTTTTCACCCATGGCATTGCTACCAAAGTCTTGTAATGACCTACATGATTCCATAAATAATTTAGTTTGGGAACAAAAAGCTTATATTTGCCTTCAATCCAAATTGCATCAAACTTGAATGACTTTGTCATTAGACCTAGGACAAATTTTGCATATGATAGTTTTACTGCCCATGTATCCTAGAATCGCCTTTTCAATTCATATGTCTTCTTTTTCATTTTAAAAATCTCAATGTTTTTTTTTACCACAACAAGGTCCAAGAACATTGAATCAATTTACGTAATAAAAGGAACATCCACGGGAACTACATACATTAGAAGACTCAATAATAAAAACAACATTCATTAGGATAGATGTACTAGAAGAAGCAAAATCAGACTAGGGGATTTTGTCCTTGAATAGAAATTTAAACTTAAAGTTTTGAAGGGGTTGAATTTTTTGCATGATCTCAAAAGGTTAGGGACCAAGAATGAATAAACATTAAATTAATCAAGTAGCAATGCCTCAAAGAAAATGGACACAATTTTGAAATAAAAATTATTGGCCCCATTATTACAAAATGTGGGTGCGGTTCACTAGTCCTTGTTCACTAGACTAGTGAATTCATTGCTTCCCCACTAGGTCCTATTCACTATAACCAATGAATTCACTCATAATCCAATGAAATCACTTGGCGTAGAGGGACACCTTTTGTTGTAGTGGGCCCCTCAATGGTCACATAAACACATACACAATGTGAAAGTAACTAAGGGCATACACAATGTGAAAATAACTAAATGCACACATAATGTGAAAATAACTTAAGGCATACACAATGTGAAAATAACTTAAGGCATACACAATGTGACAAAAACTAAGGGTAGTGTGAAAGAAATTAAGGGTTTTGAAGATAATTAAAGCTCGCCTTGTTCGCATTACATGGTGTAATCTTAGTTGTAGATAACAACCTTTTGTTATGTGAAAATCACAAAATCTTAGTGCCACAAAATTGTGAAAAGAAAAGAAATCAACACTCCCAGAAGTTGTTGATGAACGTTTTGTAAGTGGTGATGGAGTTTTGATGTTTATAAATGCTCACATGTAAAACATCACAAACTAAAAAAAATAAAAATCACAAATTGAATTACCAAATCAACCTGAATGCAATGACATTTTTTGTCAACATGGCTTGCATGAATAATTATGGGAATTTAATTGCAACTATCAATCCCACTTAGGTCAAGATTGATTGATTCCAAAGGCATCTAAGAGTTTTGAGAACAATCTATAGATCGTGCAGTGTCAACAATCACAACAACGCATCTTGGGTTTTGTGACTGATTTAAAAAATGACTATTTTTTTTTCAATTATGTTTATAACTACTTGGTCACAAAAATTACTATGTAGTTGAAAAGGACATCAAGATGCCACGTGGCATCATAGTTTTGTGACTATAGTTGGGTGCAATCATAATCAATTGTATCAAAAAGCACGTCGGACAACCGCCAAAACTTAATAAAAATGTAATCTTGTTATATATATTTTTGTGGTGCCACTTTAATGCCATGTTAATCATGGAATGTTGTGCTAAATGACTAATATGAGTGTTGAAGAATTCAAAATAAAAATTCAAAAAAAATTATTTTGGGTTTTGGTTTTAGTAAAGGACTTTTGAATTTGAACAAGAATTGCATTAAAAATAGTCAATTTTGTAAATTACTAAGCTAAAGACTTTAAATATAAAGGAATTTTGATGAGAAAAAATTTGAAATGATGTTAATTGATTATCCACATTCAAAAGACACTCACAATTTGAAAGTTGTGAAATTTGAATTTTTAAAAATTAAAAATTTATTGAACATAATTTTAAAATTTCAAAAGTCCTTTACCACATGTAAATGGGGTGTAATGTACATGATATCTAAAAAATTAATTCAATTTATGAAAAACATAAATAAATAATTAAACAATTAACATATTTTCATCCAATTTGAAATTAAGATAATTTTTCAAAATGAAATGTAGAATTTGGTAGAATTTGTCCATTTAAGAAAAAAATCTTAGTTATTCATGAAAAGTTAATACAAAAAATGTGATGTATTAAAAAAATTATATGTATTTTTAATAACATATTGCAAAGGATTTCATCTTGAAAGTCCTTTCCATGAGAAAGTGAAAATGACCACAAAAAGGATTGCAATCTTTGGGTCCTTCGTCATTTGTTGGCTCATTTGATTGTGATCACACCTAGTCAATATGATAACTTGTTCAATTTTTGGGTAAATATATTACTATTTTTGAATTTACATTAATATATTTGAATGACTTAAAAATTAGAAATTCAAAAATACCATTTGCTTTTGTATCTAATATTAACTAATAATAACTCAATTCTTATGATGATGATGTGGCATGCCATGTGTCAAAAAGGTGTTACAACTAATAGTCAATTTCATGTCTTGTGATATTAATTTCAATAAGATTACATTTGTTGATTAATAAAAAATGTTCATAATCCCAAAACATGTTTTTAATGATTTGTCATATGCAACTGCAATGTCTAATTCACGATCAAGGAAATGACTAAAAATGTTTTTAGCACTAATAATTAACTTTATGATTCATGACATTAATTTCAATAAAATTACATTTTTTGATTGGTCAAAAATGTTTATAATGCCAAAACATGTTTTTTATGACTTGTCTTATGTAATTATATAATGTCCAACACGATTAAAGAATTGACTAAAAATGTTTTTAGCAATTAGTTGTCAACCTAATGACTTATGACATTATTTCAATAAAATTACATTTATTGAATGGTCAAAAGTGTTCACAATGGCAAAACATGTATTTTACAACTTGTCTTGTGCAACTACAATGTGCAACACAATTAAGAAAATAACTGAGAATGTTTTTAACAACTAATAATCAGCCTTATGACTCATGCAACTAAAAAAAATGACTAAAAAAAAAATTACAATTGCATAGGGCCAATCATTTTATTAACTAAGTTTAGTTTAAATAACCTAATTTAGTTTCTAATTTTATGACAATTTAGCTAGATTTAGTTACATATTGTTTCAATAGTGAACTTTATTTTAAAAATTTTAAATTTAGCCAAACATAATTTAAGTATTCAAATAGCTTAATTTATCATTGTTTAATTATGTTTAACATAAAAATCATGTTTAATTTCATTTATGTTAGTTTAGCCATGTTTAGCTTAAATTATTATTTTAAATATAATTTATATAAATTTAGTTATACATTAATAATTTTCAACCATGTTTGGCCGAAGTAATTTTGTTTAAAGGTGTTTAACCATGTTTAATTTAAATAATTATGTTTAATTGTTTAGGGCCATATTTAGCCATCTTTAACCAAAGTAATTATATGTAACCATGTTTAATCTAAATAATTTTGTTTAGCCTTATTTATGTTTGTTTAGCCATGTTTAGTTTAAATAGTTGTATTTAGTTTAATTTTTACATTAATTTAACTATGTTTAGCCTAGGTGATTATTTTTAGCCAAATTATTTAAAGTAGTTAGGTTTAGCCATGTTTAAACTAACTTAGTCTATGTCTAACCTAAATTAGCCTAATTTATTCTAAGTCTACTTTAGATTAGCCTAGGTTTAAAACCTAACTTAGTTTAGGTCTAACCAAGAGCTAGGTCTAGAGGAGCAGACCGAAATAGCCAATTAGAACTATGCCTGCAGCCCAAATTGGGGTGATTACTAGGGTTAAATTGATACACTAACTTTAGGATACCCCTTTGGGAATGGGGCATTACCAAAATACCAAACCCTACCCCCCAAAACCAAGCCAAAGGCCTTTAAATATTATAACCTTAGGCTAAAATGCTAGGGAAAAACTATATATCATCTTCAAACCATAGATATATTCTTCCACATTTTGGCTTATGGTTTGAGGATGTTGGCAAGTGGTCCAAGCATTTTTTACCTTGCTGAAGCCCAAGCTCACTAGTGTTCTATCTTGGAACCACAATATGTTCCTCAAATATTATTGTTAAAATATGTTTGACATTATCACATATTAGATAAATGTATTACCTTAAGCCAAAACAAATATCCCAAGCTTTTGGATTGTTGTGTTACCCTTTTAATTTTCTGTATTTGCGCCTTTTGCACAGGAACAATACAAATTATAAGGAGGCCGATGCATACACGACACAACTGTCATAGGTGACTAGTACAAGGTCTTTGTATTTGGGTTCACAGTTTCTTAAATTTTGATTCTTAAATCTATGTGTGTTTAGTTGTGGAAGAAGAACCATTTGGTTGATTGAAGAAGGGAAATGGGACTTTTGTAAACTAGTGTATGTGCTAGGTCTGCACATTTTTTAAGTATGTGGGGTCATTGTATGTACATTGAATTGAGTTTGCATTATTGTATTTGGCAGTGGGTACCCACTGGATATGATTGGAAAAATATTTTAAAACAACACAGGCATTTCACAAAACAAAATGACCAGCATGATTTTACAGTAGGTGTAAATGTACCTCCACATACACCAAGAAAACTCTCAGAGGGTTTTATGTGAACTTGAGTGAACAGTGAACGGATAGTGAAAAGCACACCATGATGGATGGTGGGTGGACAAGAAATACTTTTCCATTGGGGCTATGATTGCCAAAGCCAAGAACCAATGACAACAAGGTCATCCAAATGGATGTCACTTCATTCACATGTAAAGTTTGACAACTTAAAATTTGAAGAGGAAATAATTTTAAAGCTTGGGCAGCATAAGTTTAGGAGAAACCCAATGAAGGAATCCTCCTTCACATTGAAAACATCTCTAAAAAGTCACATTTATCTATCAAGCAAGGTAGTTTGTTTGTCTTGTTTTGTTTGTACTAATGAGATCCACCCAATCAAGATGCTTCAGATCATGTTCTTGGTCTCTTTGGAAAGCTCCTGAGGAGGAGGGGTGCATCATCTTGGCTTCTTGGTGTCTGGACTTGAGGTGCAAAAGTTATTGAATATTGAATGATTTCTTCACTAAAAAATAAATTAAATCATAGCTGAAAATTTCGGAGGAATTGGAATGTGCCTTTGGTGTTGTTGAAAAGATCTTGATGAGCAAGATTTAATGGAATTTATTTGGTAAAATTTGGATTCAAAATGTGGGAGATATGGATTTTTAAATGATTTCTACCGGTGAAAATTCAAATAAATTCCAAAAAACCAAGTTTTGGAAGGAAAAATCAGTTGAAAACGTGATAACACCTAGGCCAACAGCATAGGCCACACTAATTTTGATGAAATCTTCAATTTTTGTTGAACAATCAAAAGCCAGGAATCCTTATCACATAGCCATAACAACTATGGAAGTCTAGGCCATGTCAAGGATGTGCTTGTGAAACTAATGGGCTTTGAACTTCAAAGCACATCTCTCAACTCCAAAGGTAGAAAAGAATAAAACTACTAAGGATGATGTTCATAGGTTGGTTGTCAAAAGTAAAGGTGTTTTTTTTTTAAGTTAGAGGGCAACATTAGTTAAGAGTATGTTTGATTGTGTAGGGTAAAGCCCTAGGTAAAGGAGGGGGGCACTATTGAGAATGAAGGTTTGTAAGTCACAAACGGGTTTAAGACCAAAACTATGTATGTTTATTACATAGCTATGGAAATCTATGTTCTTGTTTACATAAATATTTTCTCATCTTTCTATTGTCTATGCATAACTAGTATGCCACACCATTTTCCTACCATGAATTTTATATAAACTACACCAAAACCTTTCAAAACCAAAATCTCGATTCCTTTCACAATTCTATTCCATGAAACTTTACATTCATACAACAACTCATTTCTATCAAATGAAGGTGTTTCCAAAGGTCACAAACACCCACTTATATATTAACCAAAAGGAAACAAAATAAGAAATTTCCTAAAGTTTACACATCACATGGTTCCACATGACTCCCCATGTGATTTCACATGCATAATAAAGTGGCAAAGACTTTTTACATGACTTTTCACATAAATTACTATGTGAAAGTCAAGCACCATGACCAAATCATAATTAAACTATGAAACCATACCAACAAGTAAATCACCAAACTTACTCGCTAAATAATTACATAGGTAATACTTTAACTATATCAAGTTACAGGTCCACATGAAGCTAGAGCTAAAAGTGAGACTTGAATTCCCAAAACCACTTTGTTTCATGTCTTTGCTAGCATTAAGGACTAATAACATTTAACATTTGAAATGGATATTTGTGATTGAATTTCAAAGGAGAGGACGCACCTTGCTTATAAATTTCCTAAAATGAATAACCTTGGATTCATCATTGGGTTAAACCCCAACCCACTTACTTGGGTTTGCTCTTTTTGTTCTCCCTTTCCCCCTTGGCTAGGTGTTTTGTTTTATAACGCTTGCCAAGGTTTCATCAATAAGCTTTCAAGGCACCTCCTTTCATTTTTAAGAAGTTTACAGGTAAGTTGCCTCCTTTAATTTTATGGAACCATCTGTGTAAGGTAGCTCCTCTGTGGCAAAGACTTTAATGATGATAAGGTGCCCTATACATACATAGGGAAATTTTCTAAAGGTTCTTCACCATGCTTGAAGTCCTAGGTCAAAAAACAATTAAGGATAATTTAGGCACAAAAGTTTATCCTTTCTTGTAAAATTTTCATATTCTTATCCATTTGGTTTCCTTTTCATATATTCAATGATTTTTTTTTCTTGTTCTTTGTGTCTTAATGCACTAGGTGGATTTTCCCCAACATTATTTCAATGAAAATCATAAATGTGTTGTTCGCTTCAAAACGACCTAGCACAGGTTTCCACACACATGTAGTGGGGGCCTTGGAAAAAACCAACACGAAAACATATTGTGTTTTAGTGGTGGCCCAATGTTCATTTCTACTAATCAAAAATTGTGTGCCCTAAAACATGAACCTCAAAACAAGAACCTTAAAACCTACCACCCACTGAAACATGTCAAGTTTCAGCGAGTGGCTCAACACACGTTTCAATGCCCGAATAGCCCAAGCCCCCGAAACATATCCCATCAAAACATGTAACATTTTGGGAGCTATGTTTCAGCCCCATCCACCCATCTTCCATGTTCCCCCATGCAATCTTCATCCATGCCCCATGACCTATCCATGACATTTTAGACCTTTTTCAACTTTCCCACACTTTGTCTAACTTTCGCCAAACTATTCTGTTAAGACAATTAATGAAAGTAATCAAATAAATTTTTAAGTTTAGGTAGGAATTTATTACAACCAAGATGCATCACATGTTAATTGTCACAACAAACAAACAAGTGCACCCAAGTTTTGGTTCAATTAAGGTTTAGTTTCATTGTAGAATTTTTACAACTGTGAGTTTTTTTCTTCCACCAACTCAAGCATAAGCTAATCCAGGACTTCCATTGTTCTTAACACAAAAGCCAAATTAGTCTTGATAGAAGAAAGGAAACATGGAGAGTGAAATAACAAACATGGTAATAGAAAATGTGAAAATAAACAAAAAAAAATTCATAGAAACCTACATTCACGAAGAGTGGCTGCGATTACTACAGGAATGCCATAGTCATTGTCAAAAGGACAAGAAGGGATTTATTTGTGTTTATTGTCATTGTAAGAACTCGACAATGTGGATCAATGAACATTGAAAGAAAGGGTGTGACAAAGTTGTGGATTCCGAAAGGAATCTTCTCAAACTAAAATTATACCCACCATTAAAAAATGCAACAAAAAGTGTGTGTCTTATGAAGGGTGGAAACATTTTGGAATATAAGGTGAAGGCAAATGCATTGTGGAAGCCAAGGAGAAATTGCCCTTCAACTACATTAGTTTTACAACCAATACAGAAGTTTAAACACAAGCACAAAAAGGAGAAAACCCTGCCCTGGTTCATGATGAAGTTCAAGAGGATTTTGTTTTTGTCTGCAAGAAACGCTTCACGAAACATGGAAGTTAAGCAGTCAAACAAGTTTTGAAGCCAGAAAGGATTTTCTAGCACACCACTTCATCGAAATCCATCACTCGAAAGAAATCACAACACAATGGTATTGGATCACACCTTTTTTATTTGAATTTCCAACATTGCAATATTTCCTTAAGTTTTGACAAAATTCAATTAACAATTGTAAAGCGCTTGCACAATATTAGTCTAATTTTTCATGTGCATTTGAAAAGCAGCTTGTATCAATTCATGTGGAACATGTTTTGATTTACATCTTACCGTCCCCAAAAATCCAAAAGTTTCAAACCTTTCCAACAAAAAATCATGTTTCAATCATGTTTCAATAATATCATTCCATGTTTCAACATTCTATCAGTTCAAAAGAAACATGTTACGATACTAGTGGGTAAGGTTATGGCATTTTACACTTCTATATGTGCTTGCAAGTCCATGAATGCCTATTACAAGTCCAATGTTATCTACATTTCATAGTTTTATATGTGCTTACAGGTTTATAAATGTTTGTAACAAGTCCAATGTTTGTTATTCCTTGGATCAAATGACTAGCGCAATATCTAATTAGTCTACACAACTCATAAATTTCTCAGAACTCGTGTACATGGATTCCTTATAATTGTACATGTCAATGTAAATGAATTTTCATATTTTTGTGTTGCCCGTATGTTATTGTAAACTAAATTTTATTTGAGATTCAAGAAAGCAAATCCAAATGCAATAATGGGAAAACAAACATTTCAAGGGTTCAAACCATTCTTTGTGAAATCAATGAAAGAACAAAATACATGCTATTGCATATATCATGTTGAGCTGGATGAATTGCAGCTAGGGCTAAATAATTTGAGGGTAAAATTTGAACCTCACCATAGTGGTGAGTGTGAATGTAGATGCTCATATGTGTGTTTTCATGCTAGTCATTTTGGATGTGGTGCCTCATCCAAGGTGTTTGAAAGCATTACAAAGATGTGGTAGTTGATTGTGTGTGAAAAAGGGGAAGAGGAAGAATGGCATAAGAAAAAAAATTTGTATTGTCAATGTGGTGAATGTGGTGTGGAGAATTTCCCATTCCGTCTAGAAGAAGTCAATAGTTCTAGTGAAGCCCTAGTAGAATGGAAGAGATTTACCATGGAAACAACCATGACTAGGTCTGGTAAAACCTTGGAAAAGCTCACATTAGTTTACAAGAAAACAAATAGTGATGAATTTGTTCATTACTTGAAGCCAAAGTTGCAAACCTTTATAAGGCACAACTTTGTGTCTAGATGGTAGGACAAGCAATTCAAAAGTAATATCAAGTCTTTCCCGCATCAAATTGTGGTATCTGTTGTAGACTTTGATGAAAACTACACTTTTGAGACTAGAATGAAGTTTAATCTATGCATTGGCATAGTTATTAGATTAGCATACTAGTGCACATAACCTATCGTCATAACCCCCATCCTAATCCTTATGACAAAAAGTCATGAATTTTAACATAATACCACTTTTACATTTTTAACGATCAAAAACATGATTCTGAGTTTGTTCAACACTACTTCAAGCTTCATTGGGAGCACATGGTGGCCAATGGTTATGCACCGAAATGGCATTGGGTTTGGAGTGATAGTTATGTTTCACAATTCAAGAGTTCCAAGCCATGGTTATTTGTAAGTAAGTATCCCAATTTGACTTGGGGGTGTAAAATGTTATGAAATTTCTTTAAAAACGAATTTGGCAAAGGCCCACACGATGGTGCAAGAGCAGTGATCAAAAGGTTTTTGTGCATGGAACAACTTGATGCTCATGGTGCAAAGCTCCAAAATGTAAAGGAGGTGGTGGGTTTTCTACACAAGCATTTATCTAAGAGGCTTGAAACATCATTTACTGGTGTGAGGAAGCCTTTATAACGAGTATTTTGGCTTGTGAAGGTAGATGAGGTTTGGCAAAACTCAAGTTCCTTCAACTGTGACCTTATAAAAGGAACTATGAAATTACATTCAATATGTGTTACTAACAAGAACAATTTAACCACCTTGATGGTAATGGACCTAGCTTTCTTTCGTTCCTACTACCTAGAAAGGCAATGGTCAAAATGTAAAAACATACGCTGGACTAGCAAATGGGTTCCTAAGCGATTGCAACCTACTAACATTAGAGCAATCAAGAATGCCATGTTTGATGAGTGGGATGGACAGTGGGACTATGATGTACATGGAGATGTTTTGGCTGCTACCTTGGACATTGGTGATAATTTTGCAATTAATGCGAAGGTTGGAAATTTGGAGGATGTAGACTTTTGGTTAGTATGTTGCACCAAACCTCTTCACCAAGTCAAAAAATCTTTCACAGATAAGTGGGGGACATCATTTGCTGAAGGAGATGATGTGGTAGTTGGTTTATACTACCAAAAGTGGGGTAGTAGCAAATTGTCATATGTGTTGTTGAAGGATTCACATTTGGTTTACATGCATGTTCATCTTATACGAGTCGCGAAGTTTTTAATGCCACCTAAAGATCATAGGGTTAGTGGCAATGATGGAGTGTATGAATTAACTATTGATACTCTTACATGCATAAGATCTATAATTGCCTAGTTAAAGGATGATTTAGGTGTGGTTGGCTTTTCCATCATCATTATTATGATTGTTTATAGTTGATGTTGTTGGACAAATTTTGTAAATTCAAGTGCTTATATTTAATACACGTTTTATTCCAAATAAATTAAACAACCAACTTCTAGGTCTTAATTAATTATGACCCTTGTTAGTAATATAATTTGGATTTATCTTGTATGGTGACCAAGTGTTCAACATGATGATCAAAAGTAGTTTTGGAGAAGGCCTTCAATTGAGTACTTGCTTTAGGTGTAGATTAAACGGACTACTTTTTGGTGTGATTTCCACTTTGTATTGATTGGGTGTCTTTATTTTTTGCTTACACATTAATGTTGAATGTGTAGAAAGAAGAATTACTGCAATGGTCATTCTTTGTTGTTCATGTAGTGTACTTAGTTGTTAGGTGTGCATTCATTTTTCCCATCTTGAAGGTTGATTTTAAGCTACACATGGAGCCTTTGTGGTTAGTGTTTGATCTATGCAAGGATCCATTCATAGGGGAGGAGACTTGAGATAAAAAGGCAATTTTCATATGGCAATTCAAACATGAAAGTTGCCACCAAAAAAATTTGGTATGGTGGAATTTCATAATGTTTTTTATTTGGTAATTGATAATGCTTGGGTTTTGGTGACGAATTTAGAAGTGAAAGTTGCCACAAAAAAAAAATGGTGTTAGAAGTTCACAATGTTTTCGATGTGGCAATCGACATTGGTTAAGTTTCTGGTGACAAATTCAGAAATGAAAATTGCCACAAAAAACAAATTAGTATGTTGGACTTTCATAATGAACTTTTGATGTGGTAATTGATAGTGCTTGGGTTTTTTGTGATGGATTC
>Ga0116227_10014041_pt1 | contig 12361 bp, 10 predicted proteins | sample S1TSphgellanicum_FD_89693 | JGI IMG/M metagenome (GOLD analysis project Ga0116227, IMG submission 89693) | Host-associated microbial communities from peat moss isolated from Minnesota, USA - S1T2_Fb - Sphagnum magellanicum MG | ecosystem: Host-associated > Plants > Peat moss > Unclassified... | reverse complement strand
TTTAAAAACATTTGATATGAACTTCACAATTGAAAACAATTGAGAATTTTGATGAAGAAGGATTTTTTTTCATGGTTGTCTTTTCACACATGCAAAATTTTACAAATAAACTACCATTAAATCTAGTCCTTTGTAATCTTTTTTTATAATTGCAACATTGTCAAATGGTTGTTACAAAGTGAAAATGTACTTCAATTTATAATTAATTTGTTCATATTTGCTTCAATTTCATGATACAATGATATATTAGAATGTAAACCACCACTAATTGAAATTTTAAGTTATAAAATGTTTTCCAAACATCCATCATGATATATCAAAGTTCTACAAATATAAAAAATAATCAAATTATGATTTTTTTAATCTACACTGTAGCATGCATTCACCCAAATGTCATTTGCAATCAAATAACTTAGACCATTAATGTTTGTGAGTAAAAACTAGCCCAATGACCTTAAGGTTGGTTGTACATCCCCATATAGCTTGGTAGAGTTTATTGAAAATAATGTAGATTTAGAAAAAGGAGTTTGAAAAGTTTGAAGGAACTTTTGAAAGGGATGAAGTTGTGAACATATAAGTTTTTTGGGATAAAATAACATTGCTGCAAACATTTTTAATTTATTCTTTACTTTTCAAGAATTTGGTTGTACAAAGTTTCCTATTTAATGATTGGAAATATCATAATCAAGTCGCAAAAAATGAATTCTTATTTCATTTGTGAAAAAAAATAGCATATTTTTAAATCAACTAAATATGGAAAAATAAGTTTCTGATACCTTGGCCAATTCTTACCAATGCCCAATTTTTTTATAAAAGAACTAGGTCGGTTTTCACAAACCTAGATGTAAAAACCAGAACCAGTTGATTCATTGTATTCAATTGTCCTCCCTTTTAAGGTATCCATAAAGTCCATCAAAGTTAAAATCACTCCACAAAACTAAAAATGAATTCTCAAAAGTGATGTCCATAGTTTTTTTAATGTTTACTTAGGTTATGACTGCCAAGGTAGGGGCTAACTAAGTTAGGGCTTACCTAACCTACCTATGGGCTACCTACCTATATCTACCTACCCATGGGGTACTAACCTACCTACTAACCTACCTATGTAAGATACGGACAATGACAAGCCTACATGGGGGGCTACATAAGGCCTATCTAAGAGCCTACTTAACAACTACCTAGGGACTACTTTAAAATTATCTATAAACCACCTAGCGGCCTACCTAGGTTATGGGTTATTTAAGATAAAAGCTATCAAAAGTTCGCATAGGAGGTTATATAAGGGCTACTTAGAGCATTACACAAGGGCTACCTAGGGACTTACTTAAATTAATGATACCTAAGGATTATTTAAAGAGTTACTCAAGGAACTACATAGGATCCACATAGGGGGTATGAACCAACCCTAGGTAACCCCCTATGTAAGCGCTATGTAGCTACCTCTTGCACTATGAATTAACCCTAGGTAGCCCTACAAGTAGGCTCTATGTAATCCTTAAGTAGCCTTCAAGTATCCCATAACCTAAGTAGGCCCTTAAGTGTCTCCCTAGGTAGCCCCCCTAGGTAGACTTGAGGTAGCCCCCTTAGCAATCTTTAGGTATCCCATAACCTAGGTAGGGTGCTAGGTGTTTCCCTAGGTAACGCTCTAGGTAAACCTTATGTAAGCTTTTGATATTCTTAGGTAGACCCTAGGTAAGCTCTATGTAGCCCCTCAAGTAATCCTAGGTAACACCCTAAATAATCATTAGGTATCTCACAACCTAGGTAAACCCTTACACGTCTCCCTAGATAGTCCCTAAGTATGTCCCTAAGTAACCCTTAGGTATCTCCTATAACTTGAAAAATCCTTAAATAACCTTTTAAATAAGCTTTGTGTAATCCCTTAATCCACCTTATGTATCCCATAAAATAAGTAAGCCCTTAGGCAGACATGTAGATGCAGGAGACAAGACAAAACTCAAATCATCTTGGGTTGAGAGGAAATTTGAGTTCCCTCCTGAATTTTGGAATGTCGCCCTCAGTTTCAGGAAACCCTGGAGTATAATCTTGGGTTTTACTTACTATCTTTGCAAATCCCATCCTCAATTTTGACTATCATCCTCAGTTTCATGAAACCCAGGAGGAAAATCCTGGGCTTTACTATCTTTGCCTCGAATAACTTTTATCCATTGATAGCATTTGAAAATGAAGCCAAGTCTAATATTCCAATGACAAACTCTGTATTTGAACAAAAAAATTAGTAGCCATTTGATCATCTTTGTGCTACTGGGTTTAAAAGTCAGTTAAAAACAAGCATCAGTTAGCATCTCCAGTGTGTCCACTGATATCCCTCTTGGGCTGTTAGGTACAAGCAGCCACAGGAAACTGTATTGGTCAATGTAACCAAGGATAATACAATACCATTGGCAGCTTAAACAACCAGCAATTAATTCTGATAAACTTACAATACTGGGAACTAGAGGGTGGTAATGCTTCTCAGAAAACAGATGAGCAGAACTGAAGGGTATAGGAAATATATGATACTCAACCTTACACCAGATTTTAGGGTATGTTCAGTTTTTGTCACTCATCATTGATCAATATCCAAGTCAATTGGGGTAAGTCCTTGGAGACAAAAAAAAAAAACTTATTCACACATTTAGTTGAAAACAGTGGCAGACTACTTTTAACAATTGTGGTTAGGATTATACAATAAGAATAATCATAAAGAAAGTACCAAATGGCAATAGACCATTGCAAGCATTTGAACATTAGTGGACACTTATTAGATAGACTCATGTGTGTGCATTGTGGACTCATTCCTATTGGTCAAAACTGCTCTCAGCAAGATCGTCTAGGAATGCCAAACTAACCATGGTGATTGTTGCTAAGCTAAACATTAGCTTTGGGTTTAAGCCAGACAATTTTTTAGATTTCTTTAGCTTTTCTCCTCAAATTTCAACAATCTTGTGGCCTACAAATTGGAGCCTTGGGTGAGCACCCATAGTAAAAATTTCAATATCTCATTGTGGGTTATATATGATCAAATTATGTGATTCAAAAGGAAGTTTTTTCTACAGTCCCTGCAGGTAAGAGAGAGAAACTAAGGTGGGAGTTCTTTCTAGATCCTTCCCAATGGTGGGATCATAGATTGGAAATGGTAACTGAACATCAATCCTATTAAGGTTCGTATGTCAATGGAACCATAGCTCTTGTTGGTGTTAGTCTTGCTATCTTTTTGGTTACTATCTTGCCCCTGGTCTAAACTTGGCAGAAATTCTTTTTAGGTCCTTTGCACTAGTGAGATAGTAGTCACTTGGAAAAGGTACGTAAATGCAATATGTTGATGAAGAAGGTCAGTGCTGCTTTCTTTGTTTTTATGATGCCATTTATGCCTAGGAAGTGGAGAATACATGGATGATCCGCTTGATTTGCATTTCTTGTTGTAGAAAAATGAAAGGTATTTTAGATTTCAAACATAAGAAGACGCCAGAAGCATTCTGACTTGAGTACTGACAAAACCCGCAATGGATGGTTTTGCTTGGTGCTTGTAGAATTCATGGTAATGTGGAAATGGCAAAATGCATTGCTAAACTTTTGAAATGAGGCCTGAGAATGATGTTGTCAAGCATCTATGTTATTATTGGCAACATGCATTTTTGTGAGAATGTTGAACAACAATGAAAGGAAAATGGTGTGAAGAAATAGCTGGGTTGCATTTGGATTGAAGTGAATAATGATGTGCATCCATTTGTAGTAGAGGTTCAAGACACACCCCAAGTGGTTGAAATTCACGTAGAACTACACAGATTGTCAGGGCTCATGCATGATGCCGGTTACATGCCTTGTATGAAATTCACTTTGCATGATGTGGAAGAAAAAGAAAAGATATTTCATTTGTGTCACCATAACAAGAAATTGGCTATTGCATTTGGGCCTTAACACAACCCTTGGTAGTCCTCTCCAAATAAGAAAAAATTTATTGCATGTTTGTGAAGATTGCCACACTTCCACATAGTTCCATCTCAGAAATTGTTGGGAGAGCAATCATGCTGAGGAATGCCAATAATCTGCCTCTTCAATCACCATATTGAGTTTAATATCACTAGACATGTAAACAACATTATCAAATGTGGTTCGATTGAAAAGTTGGTCATGAAGTGACCTTCCTAGAGTTTTGGTTTCATGCATCTGCCAAATTTGTAGCACTAAACTTTGGTGCCTCTTTTGTCTTATGTACAGAGTTATTGTACTTGGGAAGTCCTTCACAAAGTTGAAGACCATTCATTCTGCTTAATACAAACTAGAAAGGCATCACAATATGAGGTCTTGTCATCAGGAAAGTAGGACAATTCTGTGCATATTCTACATTTTAAAGTGTTAACTCTACGTTTGTGAGATGGATTGTTATGGTTCCATGATCATGTGTGTATACATCAGAAGAAATTGCCTCTGTTAAAAGTCACCTGCCAATACCCCCCATTTCATACAATAACCAAACTTGGGTTGAACCTTTTCGCCAACATTGGGTGGGGGAGTACACAGTGCATGATATTTTCAGAAATGGAAAGAACTGGGTGACACTTTCAATTGGCAAAGTTATTGTAGCATGTTTGGCTGGAACAAGCATACAAGGACTTTGATGTCAGCATCTCTGCCCAATGAAACCCATAAAAGATTGAAGATTACTGAGCTGTCAGCGGCAAGTGTGTATGTGAGATCATGGAAGAAAAAAGTGTACTTCAGATGTGCAGAGCTGCAGCAATGGAGCCAGCCAGGCTTAGGACTTCAAATGGCGGTCTTCCCAAAACATCCTTCACAGTAGTTGCACATGAGTCTGTGATCCAGAAATGAGCAAAACCATGTTCTGGGCCCTCTGTCCCCACAATTGCACAAACCACCATGCTTAGCTGGAGTCCCATGTTATTCTACGTAATCATAAGCCTTCTTTCAACCAAGATTCTCAACAAGAGGAACTACTCCACAACTTTCAACTGTGGGTAGACCTGCCAATTCACCACTCACTTATACTGTTTCCTCAGATGTCATTACATCCAATAGTAAACAAACTCATTTCTACAATTCTCAAACCCTGTAACATAGAGTCAGTACTGATCAACTCAAACTGTGAAGATCACTAACTTGTGTGGGAAAACACACCATTGAAAGTTCTAATACCTGGGCAAACATTTGGCAGACTTGCTGTGAGCTAGAAATTTAGCACAAATTTTATGTGACTGAAAGAGAAATGTAAAAGATTCACTAGTGCTCCCAAAGATTAGGCTGCAAAAAGAATGAGAACCGAAAATCTTCAGAGTCAGCAAAGGATTCAAGGGTTTACACCAACTGCTACTTTGCCAGTCATTTTATTCTCAAACATCCCACAAACAGGACAGAACTGGAATTATAAATTCTTAGTTGTAATGCACAGTTATGGGCAATTACAGAAAGGAGAAAAGATAGGTGGAGACTTGCTCACCTCCATTATCATGCTCAAAACGCTCCCACGATCTCTTTGGGAAGACCGCATGTGTTACATAAGCACTTACTTTGGATGCACCATTTGCTCCTAGAAGCTTCTGAAAATGCCCAAAACCACCATAATTCTTCAACAATATAGTCCTAATCAGGAGAACTTCACTGGGTAAGTTCTAGAAACCTGGAAAAAGAAACGACCACTTGTAAGCAAACTGCATATAGACAATGTACTCAACAATTTTGAACAGCCTTGGTAGTGTTGTTCTCAAAGCAAGAAGATGTCTCAAATATATCTTAACCATACAAATATGTAAACACACTTGTATGGAGGAACAGGTTTTAGACCTGACACTCAGTGAGAGTGCCTCCTGATTGCACCAAATCATCAACAATGACAACATGACGCCCCTGTGGCTCTCCTTCCTTGAGCCTCACGATCCGGTTGTTGCCATCTCTCACCTTTGTGCATATAATCTGCAACCCATACATACTTGATCTCATGTCCAATATGGCAATTGCATCTAGTTATGATCACTTATGTTGAATGTGAGTTCCAGGAAAACTCAAATATCAGTGTCTGTAAAATGTCAAATTTGTGCAATACCGTAGGAAAATGTTGAAGCTGCTTATGGAAGCGCTTCCATGCTCCCTCATCTGGAAATGCTATGCTTATCTGCCACCCTCCCAAGACTTATTTCCACAAGTCCATCCAGCTTTCTCTACAGAGGGGACCACCAAGCCTGCCAAAGTGTGAAGAATACAGCTAATGTGATGGAATCTCACAATCTGCATCTGACAGGTGATGGAAGAACGCACATTGTTGGCATCTGGCAGCTGATGCAGACGATGTTTCAGCAAGGGGATGCCACTTTCAAAGCATGGCAGCACATTGTCACCAAAATAGAACCTTTCCTGAGACCATTCAACTCTCAGCCTGAGACATTTCACCAAGAGAGAGAGGCACAAAACCAGTAAAAAGCTGAAAGGTACCATCATGGAAATGATGCAAAAAAAAAAAGTTGTAGGTACTCAGAAACTGTGACATGTTAGCAGATAAACATACTTGAAGCGCATGAATGTCAAAAATGACAAGGCTTGTTGGACCACCCCTAGAGATTGGGATATTGGACAGAATGCGGGCCAGAGTAAAGGCCGTGGCAACGTCACCCTCATCTTCCATGCGCTCCAAGGTTCCAGTGGGAAAGAAAGGCAAAACAAGAGTGAAGGAGGAGACAAACATGCGTGGCAAGGCATAAATGATGGAGAGCTGCTCAAAGATGACTCCTGGAGAGCTAAATGATGCCAAGAATGCCACATGCTGACTGCGGATTCCATGAGCATTTGGTACAAATAAATTAGGGAATCCATCCGCAAAAGTCCTGCAACCAAAAAAAGAAGAGGTTCTTTCAAATCAGAATTGTGAAAATCCTTAACCCTAGAAAACCTGTGCTAAATTCTGCAACAAGCTTTGAGAAGCATGTGGCACCAAGCCCGAGAAAGGATACGTTGCAGATTCTGTAGTGCAATTTTGTACTGCGAGTTCAATACAAACAAAAAAAAGGTTGTAAGAAATTTGTGGGAAGGGGTGCGAACCCCCATCTGATGGACTTGAGCTCAATTGAGTCCGTCTCTGCGGCAATACGGCGTGCAAGATCCTCCGTTTCACTGCAATAGAACAGGCAGACCTGCGACCAATTCCAGTATTCTCATTCACGTAGCGGCTTGAAAGAGCGACACACTCTATCCTTGCCGTCGAATCACCGCAGTTCATCTTTCGAGATGCATGAGGCAATGAACGTCATTTCCCGCAGCACAATGAAACAACAAGAACAATAGAATGCACCTGTTTCTTGTCCGGCCTGTCCAGAAGACCACACGTGCCGCCGTTGAGCTCCGCTGTCTCCGAACCTGCTGCCGCGAGAGCCGCAGCGATTGGAAGTGTAGGAATCGCCGCGTACATATCAGTGCTGCCAACAGTTGCAGCCGCGGTCCCGGAACTAGAAGCCACGGTCGAAACTGTCGACGTCGCCGTCGTCATCTCCCCCATGTCCTGCCGTTGCTCCAACTCCCTGATATCCTCTACAACACGGCCACAGCGTCTCCGCACTTCCTTTCCCCTCGCTTCTCCGAAACTGGAGCTCCGAATCCGCTGTGAGATCAAAGAATTACAAAACACGAAGCGTTGCCGCAAATAGAAATGAGAAGGAATTGTGACAGCAAGAGAGTGAGAAGAAGAATAAGAAGAAGAAGAAGAAGAGGGGAGGAACGCGGGAGATGAAGGAAGGGGCAATGAGGCCATGCGCACGCAGACTGCGTCGTCCCCTTGTCTTTGCTGCAATTTCCGTCGTGTTTTCTCTTTCGCACTCTAGAGCTCTTGCCGCGCGTTGTCGGACGCTTACCGCCTAGCCTCTTGGAATGCTGGAGGCTGCATACAGCTTTGCCACCTTGCAGTTCTGGCACCACCTTTGTGGTTCAATTTCTTCCCAATTTTTGTGAATTAAAGACCATTTTTTACATGGCTTCTTCTAAGCTTTGCTATGCATTATTAGATTTGAAGAAGGTTGTGATTTTGGCGTGTTTGATTGTGATGATTTATATTGAATTTGAGCTCCTTAACTATTAGCTTGTGTATTTTGTCAATTAGATTTTTTTTAATTAATATTTTTTGCTTTCTTGGTAAATTCATGTTTTTTTGGTTTGTTTGCACTAGAAAATGTTGTTTTTTTCTTTTCTCTTTAACTAGATTCATTGTTTTTAGTTTGCACAACTTGAACACAAAGCAACATTGCCATTGCCAAAGGGAACTACAATTTATAAAACTTTAATATTTGTCCTAGATTTTTTCCATTAAAATCACATTTACAAAGAGAGCTTTGCAAATATTTTGTGATGCTAATGAGTGTGATAGTGACTCTAAATAATGTTGTTTTGTACTAAAATGGATGGTTACCAAAATATGTAATACAAACAAAAATGTGACTAAAATGGACGTGGTATTAAGGGGGCTTTAATATATATACAAGCTATTGTGCTTGAAAGCTTCATTCAGATTTTTGGCATGGCAAGCACATATTTTTCAAAAAAAATTGCAATTTCAAAAAAAAATTTAATTATTGCCAAACTAGCTTAGGTAGGTACTATGGTACTTAAATTTGCCCAAAAGTGATGGCTCAATAGTATGGTACTTGTTTGGTAACACAAAGGTTTCAAGTTCAAAATCATGGAAGAGCAAGTGAAAGCTTTTTCATGTCCTCCCTCACTAGCTTAACTTGGCACACTACCTACCAACAACTTGTTAGTCAAGTCAAATATGGTAGTGGGTGAGACTCTTTACACCTTTTGCATGGTCCCAACCAAGGTTTCATCATAATTTAGCACATTTTTAAAAGCCCTTTCACACATAGAATTAGTTATGTGTTCAAAAAAAAAATAGGGTTCCAATTAGGGTAGTAACAAAAAGTTTAGGTTACTTTTTTGTTTGAACTTTTAACTTTGCTCAACATTACTTTGCTACAACCATTCATATAATCTACTAAAGTAGTCCTAGAAATAGATATCCCATTTGTTATCAAAAGTGACAATCAATAGGCAAGTTAATCCACATGTTACCATGATGATTTTTGGGCACTAGGCAAGTTTTGTCATAATGGTTTTGGAAGTTATAAAGTCTTTTGCTTTGTCATCTCCTTTGATAGTTCATGTACTTTTCACATAGATTGCTCTTACATCATCTCCTTTGAGAATCTATGTGCATAGCTCATTCTTATGTTGTCTCCATAAAACAAATCCATGCTTTTGTGTCATTATCTTGCACTATCAAAGTTGTTATTAAAGCTTTAGTTTTTGTTCTTATTTTTGTTCTCCATTTTATTTTATTTTTTAATTGTATAGATATTTGAGTTCTTTTGTTTTTTTTGTTTTTCAACTAAATTGAGCATCTTTGCATGTCTTTTATTTTATAATGTTTGCAATTACGCAAGTGTTTTTTATTTCTATTTTTTATCAATTATTTTTGTTCTTTCTCATTTTTATATTGTTAGTATTGTCCATTTGATCTTGAAGTCTTAGTTCCTTTCTTCTTATGTTACTTGAAGTCAATTTTAAAACTTTTAATCAATTCAACATAAAACCATTGAAAGTTGTTTTGTTGATGCATTTCTGCCAAATCCTGCTACAAGCACATCAATCATTATTGTTGCACTATGAAATTGAATCAAATGTTTTGTGTTTATTTTTATTATAATGTACAAAGTCTAAGGCAACTTTCCATACCTTGATGAATGTTTTGATTCTACACTAGTACAAATTTTCCTACATTTACAAGTTGATGTTCAACTAGGACTTGAGCAAATGTGTGAAAGCCAAGTCTACAATTTGATACTTTCACTTTCTAACAACACAATACAATGACTTGAAATGGATTGAACATTTCAAAGTCAATAAAAAATTTATTAGTTGGTCGACTATGAAGTTGAGGTATTTGATGGAGAACAATTTAACACATGATATTGTGCCTAGTACTTGTCAATTTATGTTGCATGTTCTTTTTACAAGCTTGCTCATGGAGTAGCATGCCTCCAATGTAACAAAATGTTCGTTATTGGCAAGTCTACATTCCATTTGGTTTTGTGAAAGTTTATGTATGTAATCAACATGGTTTTGAATAATCAAATCAAATGACCAAAAGAGGACAACTTGGCAATGATGGTGGCTAAATTCAAGGAGTTTTTTGGCTTGCCATCTATTCATGGTGTTGTTGATGTCACTCAAATCCATACCCCAAAATCCAAATATGCCCCTTTGCATAAAATCTAAAGCATATCTAGCATGCAATTACAAGCTATTGTTGACTCATGGAAAAAAAACTAAGATGTTTTCATAAGTATGTCAAGTTTTATGAATGGTGTTCATATACTATGGATTTCAACCTTGTACTAAAAGGCTAACCATGGGGATTATCCACTTGAATCACAATGTAGAAAAAATTAAACTTTATTTGATTAGAGATGAAGGTTATCCTTTGTTCTCTTAATTGATGATTCCACACAAATAAGTTGGCAATGTGCACCATACCATCCTTGAGGCATCGTTCAACAAACACCTTTGCCGAGGTCAAAGGAGTGTTGTGGATTATGTTTTTGGCATTTTAAAGGAAATTTTAGAAAACTAATTATGTTGAAAACTAACTTGCATCTTCTATTTTTACATGATGTAGTGATTTATTGTTGTATTTTTTACAACATGATCTTGGACAAAAAGGACTTCGACATTAATACATTGATGAATTTCGAACTAAGACTTTAGAACTTTGTGAAATTTTTACATCAAACTAGAAAAGGTCAAAAAGATATTGTAATATAGAGCAAACAATTGGCAATGAAACTTAATCAAAATTGCAAGGTGTTGAAATTTCAAGAATAGGCTAGCAAAGTATTTTGTAATAATTTAGAAACAAGTTGTGGAAAGGACATTGATCCTTTGTTGAATTTCAACATTTTGGTTTTTAACATCAAAGTTCAATTAATTGGAAAGTTTTTTAAATGTGTCCATTATTTTGTCTTCACCTTCAATCCAATTGCTCAAACTTGTTAATCTTGTTGTCATGATGAGTTTAAAGATTGTTTGGATTCACCTAATTTTGAGTTGCAACTACATCCCTTTCTTATAAGTCTAAAGCCAAGTTATAGGTGTAAATAAGAGTGATTTGTCTTGGATGAAGGCATGGCACATGGTAGTATTTAGTTTTAAAAAAACACTTTCATCATGTCCTTGTTTGTCATGAATGTTTTTGTCTTTCTAATTGAGATATTTCAACTAATCATTGATGGTGCACTCATAGATCTTGGTATGACACTCTTCAATTTCCAATTGCATGAAGTTAATGTGATCTATTACCCACATTATGATTTTGTTGGTTTTGTTATTAAATCTATGACAAATGAAAAAATATTTGAGTACTTGCATTTCACCCCTATGCTCCCAAGTGTGAGTAAATTCTAGAGGTTGTGTAGGGCTAGCACATGTAGTAGGAGCATTGGAAAGATTCATGAATGTACATTAAGGTTGTGAACTATCCACATGATTCATGAAAGTACGTTGAAGTTATAGATTGTCTACATAATCATCCAAATTCACAAAATTTACCCATGCTTGTGCATTGGTTTATTTATTCGGAAACTAATCATCTAGTATGTAATCATCACCAAAATGTTCTATGAACAAACGTCATTGTGCAAAATTGTGTTTCTTTTGTGTGTCAATTTTAGGTAGCAATGTCATATATTTCCCATCTCCTTGGGCTTGTAAATCTTTGACATGAAATGGAGCCTTGACCATTCACTTTCCCTAAAAATTTCATAGTATTTTTTTATAAAATTGTCCATGCAATGAAACTTATCATGCTCATATTTAGTCAATTCAAAAGGATAAGTGATGGTTGATGCCTTTGTGATAATTGAAATATTCTTGTAATCAAAATTCAAACCATTCCATTTGTCTTTGCACATTTGGCCATTGTGAGTAATCTTGGTGTGAACTTGCTTCTAAAGCTCTTTTGATATTTTATTCTAGTGTTATGTAATCAGCACCATATGAACTTTCGAATCTACCAACTCCTTTGGAAGCACATGGTGATAAAAGCCAAAATTTTTGCTTTATTCCCAATTCCTAGTCCTTTAATGAACTCCATGACTTCCTCCTCTTGATGATGTTCCACCTTTCCTTCATGTTCACAATGCCAAAATGCATTTTTCATAACTAAGACATTTTGCAACTATGTGTTAATTTAGTTATGTAGTCATATTTCCATTACACATATAGCTTTAGTCATTATATTGTGATTACATTATGACTACATGACCTAAGGGTGACACTTAGTGTAAAATTTGGGATCTCCATGTGTCAA
>Ga0116227_10014040_pt1 | contig 12362 bp, 9 predicted proteins | sample S1TSphgellanicum_FD_89693 | JGI IMG/M metagenome (GOLD analysis project Ga0116227, IMG submission 89693) | Host-associated microbial communities from peat moss isolated from Minnesota, USA - S1T2_Fb - Sphagnum magellanicum MG | ecosystem: Host-associated > Plants > Peat moss > Unclassified... | reverse complement strand
GACGTGCAGTTTCCTTCAATAATTCTTTTAACGCTTCAGTTAATTTTATGAACACCTCAAACACCTCAAAATTCAACCATTGTTGAATTTACTACAAAAAAGGGGAGTGGGGAAGGGGTCAGGTGTTGCCTGACCCCTTCCCCACTCCCTCTCCGTATCAGAATAGTTATTATACTCATACTGTGACTTTTTAATATTTTAATTTCTGGAAGTCCCTTAATAAATCATTGACATCATGATCCTGACCAGAGGCGGAGCGTCTCCGGCTCCGCACAACTAGAAGAATTCCGGCAAGCAGTCTACCAATTTTGGATTTTAGATTTTGGATTTTGGATTTTGGATTAGAAGAGAGATTGATCTGTTCTCCCCTACCCTCTTTCTTCCTGCATTCTCCTCCGTAATCTAAAATCTAAAATCTAAAATTGATTGACTCAGTTTCCTCAAGAAGTTGGGTGACTTTGTCTTGCCATTCTCTTAATTGCTGATTGAATCCAAATTAGTCCAAACTCGAGATGAAAAGGTAATTAAGATGATTTGTGGATTAGTAAGACTCCGCATTAAAACCCTGATTTTACCAGAGGTGATAGAGCCTAGGACCTGAGCATAAAAATAATGCATATTACTCTATATTTGACCTAAGTTAACAACAGTAATTAACTCAAAACCTGATTTTATCGTGTGGACTAGCTAATCTGCTTTGGCTTTAATTAAAGTCTTAAAGCTCGTTAAAATATGTAGCCTTATTTTAAGCGAGAGACTGCTGTATCTAATATCATTTTAACATCAGTTGGATTTCTAGATATATCTCGTTGCCAAAAACCAAAGCCACCATGTTGATTAACTGCTTTAATCCACTGTTTTAAAAATACACTTTTCACTTGATCTTTTTGGGTGTATTTGCCCTTAGTTTCTAAAATCAAGAAACTACCCGTTTTTAAACGAATAATAAAATCTGGCCTATACTTGTGAACAATACCGTCAAAGATATAAAGAATTTCAAATCCCAAATGTTCATTCTTAACCCAAGCATCAACATTGGAATTTCTATCTAGTTCAAATGCTTCACTGGCTTCCCATGTACTATCAAAAGTGCAGCAGTTGATGTGTGATTTTCTTGTATACTCACATGGCTTGCCAGTGTACCATGAGCGCATATCACTAGTAGAGCGAATTGGATGATTCGGGTCAAAAATAGGTTCAATTGCTTCTGTGTTTTCTGAGTAAATCGCATTCCAAATATGCTGAACGACCTTTCTTAAATTCAGAGTAATAATAATCCGCCGTTCAAGTTCATATAAATTAAATAATGGTGGATTAATTCGGATTAAATCTGAATCAATAAATTCTTCGACTAATCTAATCAACTTACCCAATAAATATTCTCGATTACCTTTCCAGCTTGGTTTCATTTGTTCAAATATATCCCTAGCAGTCTCAAAGGCAATTTTCTGCATCCGAAATTTGCGTCCTAAATCTTCTAGATCAATTCTCTTAATTTTGGTAAAATCTGGTTTACCATCAACAATTGGAGCTAATTCAGCCAGTTTAGTAGTATCATAAGCATCTAAGTCTAAAGGCTCTATTTGACCGAAATCTAGTTTAAGCTTGGGCTTATAAATATAATCAATACGAATAATATTAGGAAAACTAATTTCAAACTTTTGCTTTTCAGGATCGGGTTTAATTTCAGTTTTAGGTTGAGGGGGTGGAGGAGTTGTTTCTTCACTATATTCATGGGGAATGAAAGTGAATGGAACACCAAAAATGTTTACATATTCTGGTTCAAGTAAATTTGTTTCTGGGTTAACATCGTATGCTATTCTTCTCAAGCCTCTACCTACAACCTGCTCACAGAGAAGTTGACTTGTAAAGGCTCTGATACCCATAATGTGAGTTACAGTTTTAGCATCCCAACCTTCAGATAACATTCCGACAGAAATAACATTTTGAATTTGTTCGCCTGGTTTACCAACTTGACCAACTGTGTTAACCTTTTGCCTTAAAAGTTCTGCTTGTTGCTGTTTAGTTAACTTGGGAGTAATTTCTTCCTCAGATATATCGTCTTTATTAATATCTGAATTTTTATATTGTATTTCATAACTATCATCCTGGGATTCTGCTATTTTCAAAACATAGGAGTCTATATGCAGAGTTCTTTCTGGAATGCAAAGTTCTTCTATTTGAATTTTATGATGATTAAAGGCATAATTAATTCTGGCTGCGGTTTCAGTACGATTAGCCACAGAAATTATTACTGGAGGTACTTTATGACCCGCTTTTTGCCAAGCTTTGGCTGTTTCTAACCAATCTTTACCTAACAAATAATAAGCATTAGTTAGTAAATCAGGTAAAGATTCATTCGGCTGTGCTTTGCGGTTAAAATCATCTTTAAGTTCATCATCATTATATAGATGGTAGTAACGAGATTTAAAGTCTTTGAGGTTAAGCCTACCATCATCACGAATTACAACTCGAGGGGTTTTAACTAAACCTGACTCAATAGCGTCGCTTAGCCCAAAATCACTAACAATCCAGCCAAATAAAGCTTCTTCTGAGCTTCTTTTGCCAGAAGGGATAAAGGGTGTTGCAGAAAAATCAAAACAGGTAATTACTCCTCTAGCTCTATGGATACGATCAAGTCCTCCAATCCATTTTGTTGCTTCCTCAATATCTTCTTTGCTAATACCCTTAATTTTGGATTCAGCAGGAATACGCCAACCATGATGTGCTTCATCATTAATGACTAAAATATTATTAAAACTAGCAAGTTCACCTAAAACGTCTCTGACATATGCTTCATCACTTTTTGCTCCACGTTTATCCACTCCTTTCTTTTTCTTAATTTGTTCTTCAGTTTCCCAATTGAGAACGTGCCAGTTACGAACTAAAACTTTACCCTGAAGCAGTTTATCTAACAAGCCAAGAGGAATAATATTGAAAATCTCATAATAATTGTTTTCAATAGAAGGAATTAAAACTTGTAGGCGGTTTTTAACAGTTAAACCGGGTGCTACAACAAAAATGGCTTTAGAAAAGCGGTTATCTTGAGGATAGGTGACTTTGTTGAGGATTTGCCATGCAATCAGCATTGCCATAACGATGGTTTTGCCTGAACCTGTGGCCATTTTGCAGCAGAGACGCTTAAATGCTCCACCATCAGAAGGAATATCAATGCCAATTTTTTCCGATGGATGAGATTCAATAAGCCAGATTAAGGTTTCTATTGCTTCTAATTGACAGAAAAAGAAGGGAAATTCACGTTCTTCCTGATTGTGCCAGTGTTCTAAGAGACGCTTAGTAACACCTGTAACACCGAGATATCCATTTTTACGCCAAGCTTTGACACGCACACGGGTTTGGTTGACTAGAGGGATTTCAATGAACTTACCAGGATCATCAAAGGATTTTGAGTTTTGAGAGGCGATAGTATAACCTGCGGGTCTTCTACCATCTTCAAGTTTGAAACGACGAGTTTGGTAATTGTACTGCCAATAATTTTTTGGCTCCTCATAGGGGGAGTTTATAATAAGCCTGTCAATTGTAGTTTTTGAAATCATATATACCTTACTCAATCCAAATTGTTTACTACAGGATAAAGGTAGATTTCATGGGCTTCCAGCGAAGTGAGAATATCTGTTTCCTCATGCTTAAGATTTTTATTAATCGCATTCTTAATCCTGTCTTTTCTATTAGGAATATTTTGTATTTGATTCTGTAACTTATTATCCTGTTTGTCCTGTGGCTTAATTTTACCATTTTTTCTCCGACTTTTACTATTATTTCTTAGTGGCTGACTAATATCAAGTGTATAATCGCTATCATTGGTTACTAGATCACACTGGTTTACAGCAGCAGTATGAACAAAGATACAATCTGTAGTTTCAGGTTCATCATCATCATTTAAAATAATTTTTTTTAGAATTTTATCTAGATTTAAATTAATTTCTTTTTCCGAATAATAATGTGCATCATGTGAAACTATCCAATATCTTAAAATTTGGATTTCATCTCTTTCATCACTAGCGTTTTTAATTGTTTCTTTTAATCTATATTTATACTCTTCCATAATCCTAGCTTGCTTATCAATACATAACGTATAGCTTTGCTTTTGCATGAATTTAAGGAAACGATTTATATGTTTTTCTTCTGTTTTAGTTGCTATGTCACCCAAAACTATATTTTTATCCTCATTCAGTAAATGCTCAAACACATTTGTATCTATTACAATAAAATTGTTATTAATTTCTAGCATTTTCTTGTCTTAAATGGTAGTTTACTTAAAACTCAAGTGCTTCTAATACATCAGCACCAAAAAACTCCATTGGCAATCCCTTTTCTAAACTACCATTGTCTCTGATTGCTAAATTTTTTACCTTAACCATCTCATCTTCAACATAGAAAAAAGCAACTGAAATATCTTCAGCTTTTAAAAGCTTATCTGAAACTAAGCGGCGGAGACGAAGAATAAGGTTTGAACTATGTGTCTCAATCAAAGATGGAACACCCCATTTTGTCCATAATTCAGCAAAAAAAGAACCTATTGCCAGTTGTGCAGTGGGGTGAATTTGCGCTTCTGGTTGCTCAACAATTAGTAGTTGTCCTCTGTTAAGTAAAGCTCCTTGTACAAATATTGGTATACATTGACTAACACCAAAGCCAAAATCAGCTAGATAAGATTCTGCTCCTGTTAATTTATTTTTTGCTCGAAATTCAGGAATAAAACCCTTTACTTGAGATTTGAATTTTACATCTTCAATATCTATAACAGATTCAATATGTCGTAAAACAAAATTTGCTTTTTCCCCACCATCAGTAAGTAAACGCTTTAGGTGAGGCATAGCATATTCACCCCTATGTCCAACATCATCAAGGGGTGGACTACCTAATATGATGCTTCTTTCTGATTCTTCACGAACTGGTGAGAGATGTCGCATAGATATGATTTCATCTTTTACAACATCTAAATAGAGATTATCAAAAGCAGATTTTAGTATCTCTACTGGATCGTTTGGAAGAGGGAATTTTAGAAATCTAGTACGCCTAAGATTTGTTTCTTCTTTATGGAGAATTTTTTTTCCTGCAATTTTACAGGTAACTGTGTGTTTGGCTTTTTTTCCAGTATAAGGAATACTTCCAACAATGCAAAAATCAGCTATTGATTCATCTGCTGTGATTTGTGAATCAGTTTTTAGGCTAGTTGTTTGTCCTAGCGAGTCTTCAGTTATAAAAGTTGAAAATCGGTTTAACTTAATTGACAAATCAATACTATTATCTTCTATTTTTGGTGTTGCTTTACTTTGCTGGATGTCTTCTCTAATTCGTTGAATTCTAGGATCAGGTAAATAATTAGTTTTGAGATTTAAATTAAATTGAAAACGATTGTTACGAGATTTCGTATTTTTTAAATCTTTAAAAGTGCCAAGACTGACGTGCCGACCCTCAGTAGAAAAAAATTCACCTTCACTAGATTCGCTAGATTCTAAGGTTTGCTGAAGCATAAGCAAAAACTTAATTAGTGTGGACTTTCCCGCACTATTGCGACCAATCAAAATTGTAATAGGTCTAATACGAACATCTATATCTTGTTGAAATGCACGGAAATTCTTTAATTTAATACTAGTTAACATAGATAACTTTCACTGGGTTAATCTTTCTAAGTTAAGCGGATGATTTTCAGAGATTCAATTCCCCGATCATCAACTATTTTCACAGCAATACGTTGATAATTACCCATTTCAAAAGGTAATGAAACAGTTCCTTGATAGGACTCAATTAAATCTTCATCAATCTCGGCTTTAAGATTTCTGGCAAGAGGTGACCAGCCATCTTTCTCTCCAGCCATTGGAAAGAATACTTGGCAAGGAAAAATGCTTCTACCGTCATAATCAGTATCCAGCATCCACATGGCAATTTTTTCCACAGTGCCAGATTCAATATTACCAGTTTTAGTGTTGTAATAATCAAAACCATGAACTTCTACTTCCCATTTACCTGTATCTTCTCCTTTATGAATACGACGAAGTGCAACATCTGGTTGACCAATCAGCCAAAAACTCTCATTACTAGCACGTTTTTTCTTCAAATCTTCTGTAAGTAGATCAGCATTCATTTGTACCTTTAGTAAGGTAACACCAGGCCAGTTAGTTTCATCAATGTCTCTTGCCGCTTCGGGATCAAATTGAAAGGCAGCAAAAATAACTAATTTGGGTTTGGGAATTAGGGTTTGTGCTTCTTCAATTGCCATTCCCACTTGGCGTTGATCGAGAGGAGCGTGTTCTAAACCAAAGGAAATAACTGCTCGCATTGGCTTTTCTTGCGTGCTGTTTCGTGGAGAATTATTATCTTCTTGATGACTGGGTTTAGTTTCAGCATCAGCATGAAGCCAACGAGTTCCCGGTAAGGGTTCAATTCTAGAAAATAGAATGTATTGACCTCCTTTGCCTCTAATTCCTGTTTTTAGTAGTTCATCACGCCATTCTGCTTGTCTTAAAGTTTCACCAGAACGGGAAATAGATTGATCCGCAATTGGAGCATCAGCAAACCCTTCGATACCGTCAAGAGGTTTAACGGTTGGAGTAGGTACAGCTTCAACTGTAAATGGTCCTGTAATTCTAACTTTTGATTTACCTACTATAGGTTGGTCGTAGAGGATTTCTTGATCAGCATATTTTTGGATTGCTTTTTCAATTTGCTCCTTTGTCATTCCCTCACAAACTTCTGGATTATTAGCAATAGATTTCAGGGTAATGCGAGGTACAGTTTTGTATTTGAATTTGCCACTAACTCCTTCTTCTGGATTTGCTAATTGATAATATTCAAAACTTGCTGTCATTAAACGCTGCTTAGTTAATGTTATTGCTACTCGTGAAGTGTCACAAGTAATCCACCTTCTTCCCCATTGTTCAGCTACATAAGCAGTTGTGCCAGAACCACAAGTAATATCAAGAACCAGATCGCTGGGGTCAGTGGTCATCAATAGGCAACGTTGAATAACTTTAGGTGCTGTTTGTACAGCATATATTTTATTAGAAGCAAAGCCACTCTCAATTGTATCTGTCCAGTTATTAGTAAGTGTAGAAAATGGAAAATCTGACAAATATACAATAAATCTCAAGGTATTTCCTAGAACTATAAGACGATTAGCATTTCTTAATCTTTCTATTCCTGCGGGTGTAGTTGACCAACCTCGTTTCGGTTGAAATTCTTTTCCTTGAAAAGAAATTTTAAATTTATTTAATTCACTACCCGTGTTTCTAGCAGACTCTAAAGCTCGATGAGTGAAAATAAATGAATTATTGATAACTTTGTGGCTTCCAGAAATACGGGATATTTCTCCATCTTTTTCTATCCATAAGTCTTGCGATCTAGATGCCCATCCTCCATCATTAATAAGTAATGGAAGAGTTTTAACCTTATCTGCATCTTTTGCATACCATAGCAAGAAATCATTTACAGATGGTAATCTTAAAGTATTTGCATTAGCTCCTCCACGCAAAAAACTTATAGTTGATATTCTATTTTTTGCACCTAAAACCTCATTCATTAATTCTAAAGCATGAGGTAAGTTAGCATCAGAGATTTGCATAAAAATACTACCAGTCTCTGATAATAATTCTCTCGCTAATAACAAGCGATCTCTTAAATAACTTAAATAGGAATGAATACCCAACTCCCAAGTATCCCGAAATGCCTTGATCATTTCTGGTTCTTGCGTTAGGTCCTCATCTTTGCCATCATTAACTTCTCGCTTATTGACAAATGGTTGAAAATTTGAGCCATATTTAATCCCATAAGGCGGATCAATATAAATCATTTGTATATGCCCCGCCATACTTTCCTTTTCTAGTAATGAGTTCATTACTAGAAGGGAATCCCCAGCAATTAGGCGGTTTGTCCAGTTATGTTTGTGCTTATAAAACTCAATAGCTTGTCGAATGGGCGGATTTTCTTCTGGGGTTTGAAATAATGAAAGTTGTTTAACCTTTTCGTCCTTGCGCTTCCGCACTGCCTCAATAATCGTGCGCGGATCTATGCGTTCATGAACATGAAGGGAAACTCTAGGCACTTCAAAACTGGTATGCTCTTTTTTCCCAGCCCAAACTAACTGAGGGTCAAGGTGAGGATCATAGGCATACTTTTTAGCATCTTCTTCTGGATCTGTGTCTGGGTTAACCAACCCAATTGGTGGGTTATTGACTCGTTGTTGGTTTTCGTGTTTATATTGCTCAACATCTCTTTGCTCTGGTTTTTTCTGCCTTGCCATATCAATTTACCTTGTCTCAGAGCTTCCAATTTACAATCGATTTTAACCTATTAGATCAGTTGGTTGAAACTTTTGCAATTTAGGGGTTCAGACGGTTTGCTACTTGCTGATAAATAACATCTAACCACACGGGAATCACAGCTTTACCTTCATCCAGGTATGCGATTGCCACCTTCCTATCAAACTCTACCAAAGAAAGCGAATCATCCTGTGCCGATAACAATAACATAAACCGCTTACCCTGACCCGAAATAAACAACTCCGGTTCTTTTTCCTTCAGACTTTTGAGAATTTTAACAAGCAGTATCAAAGCTTATCCCAGTAGACAGGCAATCGACAGGTAAAGTCACAAAATGGCATTTAATTTGTCACTGCACAAAAAATGGACGTAACTGGATTCGAACCAGTGACCTCTACGATGTCAACGTAGCGCTCTAACCAACTGAGCTATACGTCCTTAACTTCATAGTCCCTAAATATATCATATATTCCCCTCGTATGTCAAGTATCCTAGTGGTAGCTGCTGAACTATTAACAGAGGGAAACTGCCTTAAAATTTGCAGCGTCAGAAAAAGTATTGTCGTTAACAACTCCTATGCTGCTCAAAAACTCCACTAGGTTCTCAACAGCCTGCTTATTAAGCTTGCTAGTTTGGGGAGTCCTGACCATCAATATTACCCCTACTATAGCCCTGGCTAGCCCTAAGCAAATTCAATTAGCGGCAAATAACTCACTAGACAAACTCCCGAAACCGATCCAAAAAGCAGTGCTGAAAGACGCATCTAAGCTCTCTGGAGTAGCGATCGCCAACCTCAGAATCACCCAAGCTACCGCCAAAACCTTCAGCAATCTCTGCTTTTTCAACTTTAGAGAGGTTTGCAACGAAGAGTACAACCCTGTCCCCGGTTGGGTAGTTGTGGTCAAGCTGGACGAGCAATCCTGGACTTACCATGTCAACAAATCTGGTTCCCAAATCGTCCTCGACCCCCAAATCCGCGTTAAATTCCTATTGCCCAGTGGGGATTCTTAGTATATAATCATAGATTGTGTCGAACTTAGCCAATCCATGCCTAAACTCAAAACCCGTAAAGCAGCAGCCAAACGATTCCGCGCCACAGGTACCGGTAAAATCGTGCGCCGCAAAGCCTTTAAAAACCACCTGCTCGAACATAAATCTTCTGCCAAAAAGCGCGGCCTATCTAAAATGGCAGTAGTTCACGAACGGGACGAAGAAAACGTGCGCTTGATGCTCCCATATTTGTAAAATATCCAGGAACTAAGTAATGACAAGGGTAAAACGCGGTAACGTAGCTCGTAAACGCCGCAATAAAATTCTCAAACTAGCCAAAGGGTTTCGCGGTTCCCATTCAACCCTGTTTAGAACTGCTAACCAACAAGTGATGAAGGCCCTACGGAGCGCCTACCGCGATCGGAAAAAGAAAAAGCGCGACTTTCGGCGCCTGTGGATCACCCGCATCAACGCAGCAGCTAGGCAACATGGTCTAAGTTACAGCCAGTTGATCGGCAATCTGAAAAAAGCCGACATCCAACTAAATCGCAAAATGCTAGCCCAATTAGCAGTCCTTGATCCGGCTAGCTTCAGTAAAGTCGCCGAATTAGCCAGCCAGGTTAAAAAATAAGGATGAATAACGGATGTAACAGATCGGCAATAATTCATCGGTTACATCTGGTATTATCCACTGTAATCTTATGCTTGTTTTTCGTGGGGACAGGATTGACCGCATCTGCCACCCCAATGTCAGAAATTCAAGGCCGAGGCTACCTCACCATAGCCGTAAAAGATGACCTGCGTCCCCTGGGATTTAGAGATGCTAACGGGGACCTACAGGGCTTAGAAATTGATTTAGCCAAGAAATTAGCCACAGACTTACTAGGTAAACCCGATGCTGTGAAGTTACAACCTGTAGCTAACAGCGATCGCCTACCCTTAGTTATGGACAACAAGGTTGATCTAGCTATTGCCGAAGTAACTGCAACCGAGTCCCGTGCTCGTGTAGTTGACTTTAGTGTGCCCTATTACTTAGATAGCACAGCCTTTGTCACCAAAAACACAAAAATTAATCAGCTAGGGGACTTAGTAAAGCGAAGAATCGCCGTACTCAACAACTCCAGTACCATTGCTCAGATCCGCTACTACATCCCAACTGCTAAACTAGTAGGGGTAGATTCCTACAGCCAAGGGCGAGAGCAAATCGAAAATAACACTGTTGATGCCTTCGCTGCCGATGCTAGTGTTCTCACCGGAATGGTGCAAGAATACCCTCAATATCAGCTACTTCCAACCCAGCTATCAGCACAACCCCTCTCTGTAGCTATGCCTAGAGGATTACAGTACGATCAGTTAAGGCAACAGGTCAATGGGGCGATCGCACGTTACATAGCCCAGGGTTGGCTCAAACAACGCATTCAGTACTGGGGGCTACCGTGAGGTAAAATTAAATTCTATGGATAACAATTTAGTAGCTGTTTATCTCTCAATTTTTGTAGGTGTTCTCGCATTTGCCGTTGTGGTCGTATTTCGCCAAGTATTCAAAAACCGCAGGCGGGAAAGCACCCTATCCCGATTGCGAAAAAAGTTAGATAAAGAAAAAGGTACCGCGCAAGAATATTATGAGCTAGCTTGCATTTATTCAGAAAAAAAACTATTTTCCCTAGCCATATCCCTGTTTCAAAAAGCTCTTAAAGTAGCCGAAGCAGAGGGAGAAGAAAATATAGCCTTAATTTATAACGGCTTGGGCTACGTCTACTTTGCCCAGGAACAATACGATTTGGCTATCCGCCAGTACAAGGATGCGCTTAAATATAAACCCGACTATGTAACAGCTTTAAATAATCTGGGCCACGCTTATGAGCGGAAAAAATTAACCACTCAAGCCTTAGAAATGTATGAGGAGGCACTGAAGTTGTCTCCTAAGAACAGCACAGCAAAACGTCGGGCTGAATCTTTGCGCCGCTTAGTTTCTGCCTAGTAGCCCTTAATCGCTAATAACCGGATACAGGGTAGTTCCATTGCCCTCCCCTTTCCGATATTGTGGTGAGCGAACCATACAAAATTATCAGGTAACCCCCAATTATAGTCTACTTGTGTGTTAATTCGATTAGTTTTCCTCCCTTTTGTTGTCCCGTTGTTGAGGCTGGCTCAGTCGGTGGGTCTGACCGCTTCCTTTGGGAAAGAAGACTGGGGGTAGAGTCATTCCTTCAGGTGGGAAAGTAAACTAGTAGAGCATAATTGACGATTACCGGATAATTTTGTATGGTTTTGGCAATTCAACACCTCAGATGCATACACAAAATTTAAACGCTTGTATCCGGTTATCAACGATTAAGGGCCACTAGGCTACTTGAATAGTTTGTGGTTCAGGTAGCAGTTTGCCTGTCTGCTCGTAGCCATATACCAGGTCTTCTAAAACTTCCCTGGCATTCTCAAGGGCTTCTTCATAAGTCTCACCGTGGGTTCGAGCGTATTGCCCCCATTCAGGTAAACTAGCAACATAGGCATGGTCGGTTTCCGACCACTGAATCAAGATGCTATACTTCATTTTCTTCTCCCTGCTGTAGCGGAATGTTGGATTTTACTGGACTGGCTCTAGTGTATTAGTTCTGGGAACCTCTACTCCACAAGGCTTCATGCAGGTTCTGTGTCAAACTATGGGGGCAGAAATTGCCGGGGATTTGGTCTCTTGAGTTCCTCACTTCCCATACCGAATATGAATGAACTCTCCCTTCCCCTACCCCTTGTATATTAGGGGATGTAGTAGACTGGCTCTCTCATTCCGGTAGAAGTACTTGACCTAAATGCAAGATATGGGTGTTGTTAAAAACGGGCATTTTAGTGTTCGGTTTTTATGCGATCGCTAAAAATCGAACCCTGATATTTTACCCAAAATGGGCGTTTTATCGTAATTCACATACTTTAGCTTTTGCCAACATATAAGTAGGGCTTGCTGAATAAGGATAAAACCTATTTAGGGTCAGGGTTTCAATCGTTTTTAGCCCAGGCAAGTGCAACCCACAGGCAAGTGGATGCCCAAAATGCTTGCACTTGGGTGGAAAATCTGGGGTTGAATCGGAGCAAATT
>Ga0116227_10014038_pt1 | contig 12364 bp, 6 predicted proteins | sample S1TSphgellanicum_FD_89693 | JGI IMG/M metagenome (GOLD analysis project Ga0116227, IMG submission 89693) | Host-associated microbial communities from peat moss isolated from Minnesota, USA - S1T2_Fb - Sphagnum magellanicum MG | ecosystem: Host-associated > Plants > Peat moss > Unclassified... | reverse complement strand
CCTCACTTTTCTCTGCGTCCACCGTCACTTTTCTCCCGCGTCCAGTATTCCCCTCACTTTTCTCTGCGTCCGTCCGTCCGTCCGTCCGTCCGTCCGTCCGGGCCGGTTCCGCCATAGAAAATGCTAGCCGGTGGTCAGTTATAGGCCGGGCCGGTTCTGCCGTAGAAAACGCAAGGGGAACGCCCTGTGTGTCAGACGGACTAAGTGAATTTATATATAAGATATTCAAGATTTGTCCATGTTTTACAAAGAACAAGCAAAACATGGATAAATACACAATTGGAACAAGACCACAAATGAGAAATTAGAATAAAAAATGAAAATTGTGATATATTGTACATTTAATTCATAATAGTGTGGCCTGCGTTGAACATGACTTTGATGATAGACCTTGATAGAGGGGAAAAAAATTAATTAATTGAAAATTGAAATAAATTTTCATTTACAAAAATTACTCAAAATTCAATACCTCCCTTACTTTAAGTTTAAGAGTTAGAAATTCACCTCCAAGAAATCACTCCCATCAAGGGCCTTCCAATAGTACCAAGACATTACCCCAATTCTCTAAAATATTTAGTTTTGATTTTGTTGGGGTTTTTTTTGACAAATTGTTCAATATTCAATATCTCTTCCTTCACAGTTCTGGGCATCAGTCTGAATTTAAATATTAAGAACTCAATCGAGACCTTTACCTGTGAACTGTTGAACATGATAAAATCAGAGTAAAACTTGAAACCTTTTACCTGCTTATTTTCGAGGAAGCCTTAGGGACCTACCTAGGTTTCAGTGTCTTAGAAGAGCATTATTAGAGTTATAGTTTCTCTCATCATTTTGAGTTTCCTCTTGTGTATAAGCTTTGAGCTCTAATTTTTGTCTATTTGATTTCCCTAATGCATGTGCTCTGATTTTTACTTGACCAAAATCCAATTTTTTTAGTGTTGTGATTTTTCTGGTACTTATGCTTCTTTTCAAATCATAATCGTAAATCTTAACCGTACTTGAAATTGCATTTCCTTTAACAACCTAAACCCTATACCCATCATGAGTTGAGAAAAATAAATTGAACTGTAACCAAAGGTTCTGGAATATTTTTTTTTAAAATTCAAAATCTTACCCAAAAGGGTAACTTACACCGGTGTTGGGTGGGTATCCCAGGGAGCGCTGGGTATCAACTAGGCATCACTCACTGAAAACCTTTGGATATCAGTTTAAGTGATATCTGCATTGAATCCTGACCTTCGGTTCTCTCATGAGAGAAAACTGGGGTGAGACCTTTACCTTGTTTTTTAAAAATCTGTAAACTGAGAACCAAGAAAAGGTTTTTTTTTCTCTGGATCCGGTTCTCAGCTAGACAGCTTAAGTGGTAGGTGTAAAGTGTAGGGGCTTAGGTAGCAACTTTTGGAAGAAGGAATCCTAAGTGGCCATTGGATGTAGGGTGTAATGGGGTAGGAAGGAACTAGAAGCTTCTAAAAGAAGAAGGATCTTAAATCTTACATGACGTTCAATTTTGCTCTCAATTTAAAAAAACGAATCTCTCCCTTTTTCTCCCTCTCACATTGCTCAAAGCTTTTTCACATTGATTAAAGTTTAAGCTTTCTTGAAAGCTCTCTTGAAAGTTGGTTTTTTATTTTTTTGTTGTTTAGGTGCTTTGTAGTTTTGTATTGAGGGAGTTGATTTTATTTTTTCTTGAGTTCCTTCTTCCTTTCACAATGCAAGTTCCTTGCTTGCTTGCTTCCCTCGTGAGCTTGCACCTCGCACCCACCTGCTTTTTGTATTTCATCACATGTTTCATCCTCATTTTCACCATTGTCATTTTGTCATCATCGCTTTGATTTTGCTTGTTTTCACTTGCTTGCTCTCACTTGTTTCTGCCATCGCTGCCTGCTTTTGCTTCCTTGCTTTAGCTTGCTTGCTTTTGCCTATTTTTGCCATTGTTGCCTACTTCCCACTTGTTTTCACCATTGTTGCAAGCTTTCATTTGCCTGCTACCATTTGTTTTCGCCATTGCCATTAATCCTACTTGCTTGCTTTCATCATCATCACCTGCCTACTATCACTTGCTTTTACCATCTTTTGTCATTGCCACTTGCCTATTTTTGTTTGTTTGTTTTCATCATCAAGTACCTTGTTTACTTCCGCTTGTTTTGTCGCATGCATGGCTACTTTGTGGTTTGTTTGTTTGAGTTTCAAATTCGTGCCCCTTGCTTAGTACTTCCTCCCTTTTCTATATGAGCAAGAGGTGGAACATAAGAAGCATAATAGCCACCTCCAATTTTTAATTTAGTAATTTTTTAAAATTTTTTTTTCTTTCTTATATTTGTAACTTAGTTTTTAATTTATCATTTTTTTTGTGTAGTTAATTGTTAATTTTTTGTTGTTTGTTTTGCAAGTTTTTTACACTTGGATTATGCATATTCTCAAACACATAAACCCTAGTCCTTAAACGAAACATTAATCAACATTTTTTTTTTCATTTTTCTCACTTTAACCTTTCATTTTTTCTTCAATTTTTCATTTTCTTACCTTAAATTCTTTTTCTTTGTAAATGCTTGTAAATGTTTTCTAAACCTTCAAACTTTTGATTGCATTGTTATTTTTAGTTTTTTAAACTTTCAAACCTTTTATTGCATTATTATTTTCTGTTTGTTTGTTTGCTTACAATTGTATGCAATATTTGAAATACATTTGGTAGAATATTGTTGATTACTTTTCTTCTACTAAATCTATTGTGAAAACTATAACATGGAACATTCTTTAAAAAATGAAAACAAACCAAATTGAACTTGTGACATTTTCATGAATGAAGTTGTTATGACAAAATAGAATGTGGAGAAACAATCTAAAATAAATCCTAGTTTGGAATTTGAGAGTGAAGGAAATTTGCAAATTGATAATGAAAAATAAATAATCTAGCAACATTTTAAAAAGATGCACAATCAAAGGAAAATTTAAAAACTAGAAGGAGGAAATGTGTTGTGTTGGTCTTTCTTTTGCATAAATGCTAACAAACTTGTGAACTTAGAACAACCACAAGTAATGAAATGTTTGTTATGTTATAATGCACCTGTGAATGTTTCAAACCCAAGAATGTAAGCAAGGAAAGGTCTAATCTCATATTACAAAACAAACAATATAACATCCTTAAAAAAAAATGTGAATATTAATCACTGTTTAATTTTCAAAAAAATTAAATAAAAAGTACAAAATATGATGAAAAGAAGTGTGGAAAGCGAACTAACAAAAAAATGTTTCAATCCATTTAGATCTTCCATATCAAAAAAATTTGTTGTGAAGGATTCATTCAAAAAAGATGATATTCAACAAAAAGAATTTGATGAAGATTTAAGTTTGTTAATTATTTTAAATTTTTTTGTTAATTCAATTTGTTGAAAGTATATGGTTTAAAATATTAATATTATGTTTATGTCCAAGATTTGATTTTCCTTCTAGAAGACAATTTTCACAAAAGATTTTGCCAAATTTGGTGGAGAAAATTAATCAAATGTATGTTCTACCTAGTTTTACAAAGTGATATACTACAATAACAAGCTTTGATTTATGGATGAATATAGGTGCTCATGATATTTTTGCTTTGGTTGTAAATTTTTAAGATATGATTGGTAACCAAAATATGTAACTATTGGATTGGTTGAAGCTATAGAAACTTTTAGACAAGCGTTGGCTTGAAATTTGATAAATCTAAACAAATTTGGCTTAAGAAAAAAATCATTGCATATGTGAAATATGAGGGCTCTAACTTGAATGCAATGATTTCTACTTAAAAATCTATTATTAGTTGTGAAACATTAGGTTTACCAAAAAGTTTCAATGGTATTTGTTTTGGGCATGCTTTTTCCAAAGCATGTCAATATGTTACTATTGATGAAAAAATGTATAGAAATATAAGGTATGCATCTATCAAAGCAATTCAAGCAAATTTACAAAAGTGTATTATTTAACCCAAAAAATCTAGAAAGACTAGGCAACAGTGGACCAAAGCTTATGTTGAGATTGAAATTCATCCCTAAAAACTCAATACCCTAGTGAAAACGAGGTAGACATTAAACTCTTATTCACTTTGTGAAAAAGTTAGTTTTTTGTTGAAAATTGTCAATTTGTTTTGTTTTTATAAAAAATAATTTGTTTTGTTTTACTGTTTTGTAGGTTTGCTAGCAAAATCAATATGTTTCAAGAAGCATTGTTTTCAAGTTGCTATAATTTTGTGCTATAATAAACAAATTGTTATGAAGGTGGCTGGCTAAGTACCACCACTTCTTACATGGCACATTTACCAAATTATTGTTAATTGCCTTTTTCTATTGTGATTACATGTGTTTTGAACCAGTCTTGTGGGCATTAGTTACTAAATGATGCTTTAAATTTTGCAATATCCATGGTTTTGAAAATTAGAAACGCACTTAAAATTATGCCATTTCTACATAATTTTATGGAAGAGGAATCAATTATTGTTGATGAATTAATTTCTTTTACATCTAACATTAGAAAGGAAGTTTGTGTTTTTAGAATTTTTCCTTTCTTTCTTGAGAAAATTTGAAAAAAAATCAAAAAACCCATAATATGTTTTCTTTGATGTTAGATCCTAGGTTTAAAAGCTTTTGTCTTGTGTCTTCATTTATTAGAAAGGAACAAGGTGTTGCTATTGTTGAAAAATATGATATCAAATCCTTATATCCCATGTTTAAGTGCCATCACCATTTGCATCCTTTGGTAGAATCTAAAAGTGCTTTTCTTAACATTAGTGTGGATGAGGATTGCAATTTGGATATATTTGAGCAAAATACCAACATAAGTGAACCAATGAAAAACTTGTGAATATGGAACGTCTCATTTTTAAACAATACCAAGTGGATGTGAAAGAAATAAAATGTCATTTGTAATGGTGGTAAAAACATGAGTCCATGTTTCCAACTATGGGATTTTTTATTTGTCAAATCTTGGGAATTGTTGGATCTTAAATTGAAATTGAAAGAATTAAAAAAAAAACTAAAATCCTTACAAATTTAAGAAAATGTAAGTTACAATCAATTTTTTGGAGAAATTGATATTTGTTAATAAAAATTGGTCTAGTGATCCTAGAATTGATTGTAAATCACCTTTTAGTGTAATAGAATTCATTGACATAGATGGGAGATTTAGAAGAAGAGCTAGAAAAATTTGAAGGTTCTTTTGAGAGGGATAAAGTTGTGTATTTGTGAAGTTAAAAAAAAAATGTTAGTTGGAAAAATGTTGGAATTTTTTTTGTTCATTAAAAAATAACTCAAATTTTTTTTTTTTTTTGTAAGAAGATTTGAAATATTACTTGTGTTGTAAATCTAAATTTTAAATAATTATAAAAATAATTAAAAATTTTTAAATGGAAATTGTAAATGATAATGGTTCATGAAAATTGGTGTAGATAACCGATTGTTCTCACATAAGCAAGAACCAGAAACTTAAGAACCGGCCTTGAGAAAAAAAAATCCAAATTGGAGACCTGGATCTGACCTCTAAAATTCAATAAAAAAGTCATATTAAGAGAACCGACATATATGGTTATATATATATATATAACCAGTTGGTTACTTTTAAAAAATCCAGCCTCACCTCCTACCTGGCCATTTTCAAAAAGTTGGTACCCAACCCCATTTCATAACCGGAGCCTCATTACTTCAAATATATACAACTGAACTTGACCCAAGAGGATATATGCAAAGGGTATCTCCCAGAAAACCTGGCATAAATCCCTTTGATACCTGATTTATAACTAGGGTTAGGGTTTTGGAATTTCTACTTTGTGTTTAGGGTATTTAGTTTTCAGTTTGCATGTTTTTTTCTCCTCTCTCCTTCACTTTCCACATCCTTCTTTTGCTTTTACAACTATCATTCCTATCAAAGCGCTGTCAAAGCATCGAAGTTACAAATGCCCCCTACTAGCTAGTGAATCTTTCAAAGGAATCATTGCAAATACCCAGGTTGTCTATTTGTCAAAGACACTTGAATGAAAATGCAAACACCTTGCTTCTCTACATGTGAAAGACCTTTGAATAAAAATGCAAATACCAGGGTTCCTTATTTGTCAAAGACCTGGGCTTATAACCTGAGTATACCCACCTGGGTTTTTGCCAAATAACCATGTCATATACCTGGGCAAATCAGATTACCAAACCCTCACCCCGATCATATGTGGCCATCACAATGTTTTTGGAATCCAGACCCAGGCGATTCTTTAAAAGGTAAAAATGCAAATACTCGGACCTGGGTGGTTCTTTCCAAAAAAAAAGATCACCTAATGCCCAGACCCAGTTGATACATGAAAATCAAATACCCGCCCAACACTGGTATAAACACCATCAAATCCCCTCAATGCACCCTTATTCATTTAGGGCTTTGCAACAGTCCAGAGCACTCCAGGCCGTACTGTGTTTTGGGAGATCTCAGCTACAGAAACAAAAGAAACAAACTACATTCCATAATAGATAGATTGTATTTCCTGAATGAAACCATATCAGGTGTGATTTCAGCTGTGTTATGCAATTTTAAAAAGAATACCAGAACTGAAAAACACAAACATGAAAGCAATAAGAGTATTTTTATTCATTTGAATATCAAACACACAAGTGTATAATTATGGTAACAAGTGTTGGTGTGTAATGTTAGTTATTTAGTGAAAGAAACCAAGAAGAAAGAAGAGCACAAAGAGAAGGTTAAAAAGGTTCAACCAAGGAAAGAGAAAGAGCCCACAGACCCAATACTGAAAGCTATATAAGAGCATGTTCTTTTGAGGACATGGATAGAACCACAAAGAGCACCTTGGAATCACAAAGCAATGATCTTTGAATATCATTTGCGGTGAAACTTTCATTTAACGTATCCTATGAGTGGGTGTGTGACTACAACAATGAGGTTGTATAGACTTCAAAAGACACAATAATATCTCATTCTATTCAAACCCTCCAGCACACAACATACCCATTGGATTCAAGGAGTGCAACAGCATTGGGAAAATACAAACCCAGGCAAGGAAAAACATGGGGAAGCAACACAATTCTCTCCCAGTCATTGTGTAGCTGCTGCCTGACAAGCAACTATGGTGCAACCATCTTTGAATATCTCTCCCTTTCTACTAGGATCATGCAACCAACAACTTTCAAACCAGCAATGTACAAAGACAAAGACAATTATCAGCTTAGTGCAAGCTCATTATGATCAGACCAAAGTTTCATACTGGAGAGAGCTGGGAGACCATGTATAAATTTTTCTACAAGCATGGCATGTCCAACATCACCAATTAGCACAAAAACAGAAACCCAACACCAGATTTAGCAGCTGATTGTATCTTTGCAATGTAACTGTAACTTGCCAACCATCAAGCTACACAGCTCCATCACCATGCTAACAATAGGTCTCCACTTCCAAAAAAGAAAAGGCCATGCAAAACAGATTGAAAAACAAAAACTTGCAATACATACTTCAACTCCAAAAAACTGAGGATGACGATCAATGAAGCAGTTTGCAATGTACCTTCATAATCTGGACCGAGCTAGCTTCACTGACACGACTTTGTCCACAAACTTTGACAAACCCAAAACTGTTTCCTTTCTTCCTGACAGTCAGTTTCCACATAAAAAGCATGGTTTCATCCTTTGTCTAGAAATTTCACAAACTACACAACTGCAGACCGAATCTTGACAAAAATCCTAGACCCTCATAATTCTGCAAACCCTAGATGTATACGCCAAACCCTAACTGCAGATGGAAGCAAATACCAAAACCACTCGGTACAAAGGCTAACACCTCCAATGTGTACCACAGCAGCACAATGAACCATTCCATGAAGAAACCAAATATGGCAAAATAAGAACAACCAGCAGCATACAAAAGAGGTCCCCAACAAGATAAAGTACACTTGGTAAACAAACTTAAAGCCAGCGTTGAAAGAATGAATATCCTTATAAAAAAACAACTATTCACCATCTCTGCAAAGTACAAGAAAAGAACAAAACCCAATTGCGTGTGAGAAACAGCTACAACTGTTACATGCGAGTGAACAATCAAAAGATAAAAAGAAAAAGCTTTGAGTGCGCGTTAGACACAACACATACCACGGCATTGGATTGTAGTGACATGTACGTTTGGATTTCTCTGGCGTTCAGAGTACGAGAAGTGGAGAAAGAAAAAAGCTTGGTGGGAGAGGGAAGGGGGAGGAGTGAACGTCGACGGTAAACTTTGTGCGCTCTTTTTTCTTTCTTTCTTTCTTTCATTCTTTTTCGTGGAAGACGACGGCAGTGGGGGGACGACCGTCTGTGTCTCTCATCCATGACCACAAAATACCAGAACAGAAGATAATGAACTAAAGTACACGGCCTCAGAGATGATATCCGGATGCATCTCATCCGTGAAGACGAGTTTTCGTTCATGAAGGCGCTCTCGGGAGCCGTAATAAGTCGCTCGCTTGCTCGTGCTTTGTGCTTTTCTTTTGTGCGGTGTTGCGTGCACGGAAACAGCGGCAGAGAGAGAGAGAGAGAGAGAGAGAGAGAGAGAAAGAAGGGAAGACTACGACGGCGGAGAGCTCTTGCGTTTGTTGGATATGCATATATCGAAACTTACAGAGATGGAGGAGGTCGCGGAGTGCGGTAATTGAGAAGAGAAAATCCTGATTGTTTTCTTTCGAGCTCTTTGGGAAGCTACATACATAGAGACACAAAAGACGACAGACTTGATGGAGGAGGATATGGAATGGAGTTTGCGGAGCGGTTGGAAGACGAGAGATGGAAACCTTGCGAAGCATGTGAGCTTGCTGCAAGTACTACATGCCGCCGATGGATCTGTACTGCGAAAACAGGCCGATTTACGAGACGAGGATGGCGTCGGGGGCGGCGCAATTCTGGTCCCTGGTCCAGACCCGAGTCCTTGCGAAGTCACCGGTGAGATTGGAGAGTTCTTCCCCTCCGTTCTGTTGTTGTTGTAGGTTGTCTGTTTAGGATTTGTCGCAAAGTTTGAGCAGAGAACTTCGTATTTTTCTTTGTTTTTGCGTTTCTCGGTAAAGAAGTCGTGCATGCACGCTTCGTTTTGCTTCTTCTTTGAGGACGCTGGAGTGAACGCCGTGGTCTCGGACATGCGAGCTTTTCTGGAATCTGTCCTGATTGTAGGGTAAGTCTTCTGTGAAGTTCCAGAACTACTCAGGTTCCAGTTCCAGTTCTATCTTTGCGTTGACGCTTTGTTGGAAATCTGCACAGGTCTGTGATAGTGAAGAAACTTCTCCCTTGTCACACTCATTGCGGACATGCCAAATGGAGAAGAATTGTCGTCTCTCTGTGAATTCCATCACTGCAGACATGCCAACGGAGAAGAATTGTTGTCTCTCTCTGTGAAGTCTCTACTTGGATGTCGTTGTTTTCTTACGAGAGATGATGTAGAGAGGGGTGAATGGAGTGGCTAGGTCTCTCAGGAACAATTCAGAGCTCTGCTTGTCACATTGCTGACCTTTGTTTCTGACATTATTTTACATGCTTCTCTTATATCTTGGGTAAAATCTAGATCTCAGGGTTTGAAAAAATAGAGCATTTTGCAAGGTTACTTTGCAAGGTCACCCTCTTTGTTGCATGTATCCCCTTTTTCTCAGTTGTGGGTGATGAATGTCAATCTTGTTGTGTGTGCAGTGAAATTTCAACACCGGCTGTGCCATATCCATTGCATTCAGGTACTAAGTTCTGCAAAGACATGTGAAATCTATACACAGAGTGAGGGAGCTGCCAACCCAGAGTATGTTTGTACACGTCGTGGTACGAAGTTTGAGGCAGCGACCAAGAGCAAGAAGATTGTTGCAGGCATGTTGGATGAAGAAATTTCGAGCAAATTGTCAGTAAAGGAACCAATCACTGAGGGCAGATTTGAGAGCCATTCTAACTCTCAAGGAGCAGAGGATGCTGTAACTTCTGGTATGACCCAAGAACATCAGAGAAGTGAGATTCAACAACCAGCTGAGAGTGCCAATGTTGCAGGATTGAGTAGTGGCTCAGAAGATTCTGATTGTCAAGAGACTGAAGCTGAACTGGCAGTGTGTGAATGTGGTGACATGCCAATCTGTCAATGTAAGGTCATAACTGGAATTGGTCTGGCAGAACCTGCTTGGAGTCAACAATGTGATGTTCAGCATGGGAGTCACTTTTCTTGTGAGACAGATGAGGAAGAAAGAAGTTGTTCTGAGGACTCAACAGACTGGGCTGAAGCCTTTGCTCACTCTTGCAAATCACAAGGTCAAGAAGTTGATGAACTGCAATCAGAGGGATGCAAAGCAGAGTTTTATCTTGTTGATTCTGCTGATGGATCAGGATCACACTGTCAGCAGGAGTTTGCAGAATCATATTCAGCAGGGATACATAAAGGTTTGGGAGATGAAGTGATCTCGTTGATTAAACATACTCAAGGGGGTGTACATGAGGCAGATTCTGATGCCATCCAAGAACCTGTGCAAGACAGTGGAATTTCAGTGGTTGGTTTAGGAGGAGGTGAGAAGAGTGAAGTGGAGGCTAGCGTGCTGGTTGTGGATGAATGGGATGGGCAACAGAATGGGACAGTTCATAGTGATGAAGAATTTGAGGTTCTTGAAAGCAGTAATGGTTTGGTTAGCAGTTGCAAGGGTGCAGGATTTGAACAGCAGATTGTAATCAAGAATGAGAAGAGACATGATGTTAATAGCTTCCCTGTTGACATTGATTCTGAGGAAGAAGTTCTTTCAGATAGGATTCTCTATAAGGTGGAAGTGCAGTTTGAAGACCTTGATCCATGCATGTCCTTAACAATCAGGCTTCTGTCTTTGGAAGAGAAGTTTGTTGTGGATATTGAGGATGTTCTGATCACTGTGTCTTTAGGCCCCATTTTTACGGCCTTCAATTGTTCTACTTCTGTGAATCCACCACAGCAGGGCTTGAATGTAGGCAACGGGGCTGCCTTTCTTGGGATGCTCGTTCCAAGTATGCTGCAAATGGCATCGGGGCTTTCTGGGTCGAGTGAAAGGAGAGAGGTTGCACCAGCAGCTTCTATTAATGGAGAAAAATTACTTACAGAGGGTGCTAGCATGCAAAGTATGCTGACACCTAGTAAGGAGCCCATTATAGAAGCCTTGATGTCAAGGTTGGACCCAGGAGGCTTGAAAGGAAAACGTGTTGCAGATTCTCCACCAGTGGAAGTCACCCATAATGCTTCTGTTGCTGAGGTTTGTCAGCGCCTTGATAGACTGGAAGCTGTGTGTGTGCGCATTGAGACTTCTCTGAACAAGGCTTTGGAGTCTTTTGACAGACGCATTGAGCTTCTTGAGGCCAGGCAGAATGTGGGACATCAGCCTGGTAATGCTTCCTATACAGGGTCTTCTCCCATAGCTTATGAGTCAAGGTTTGCTCCAGGGTTGGAAGCTCAAGTGTCCAATCCATATTCAACCCATACTTCTGGACAGGGCCGTTCTATTTTTGAAGGTGCATCCACTTCCAACACTCAGACCATCTCACCTACTTATATTTCATTACCTTGTCCTTTCACTTCTAGACCACTAGGAATGTCACTGCATTGCACTTCACTTGCAATAGTACACTGCTTCTCACCTTGACCCCCAATCCCAGCAACCTGGTTGCCTGCAACATTTCCCAACTCATCTGCCTCATGAGTGTCATCATCATTGTTGAAGTCTCACAAAACTCAATCACCTTTAACTGTTGGCTCTGCAGAATCTTCTGCAAGCTTGGATGCAGACAAGGTGCTGGATAGGTCTGCAGTTGTGACCAAAACAGATGATACAGTTTCTTGCCAGTCTCTGGAGGAAGCTCATCATGATGGTGCTGAAAGCAGTGGCAAAGTTTCATCTTCACGAATGATTTCTTTGAAATCCTCAAGACCTTTGGTGACTGTAGATGATGCTTGGTCATCAGCGTTGCTGGCATTTTCAATGACCGGAGGTTCAATTATTGCAGGTGCTCACCCTGGTTCAATTGGACTAAACACTGATCAGTTGGACACAGTTTCCAGTTCTGAAACACTGACCTCTGAACTAAGGGCTGGTGCCACTGAAGAGCCAGTGACTTGCTTAGATTCAAATATAGATGATGAAAAGGATGTTACTTCAAGTGTCAATATGAGCTTCTTGCATAGAGCAGCAATTGTACAGGAAGGAGCATCTGATGACCCTGTCAGAAGAAAAGAAGAGGAAGATTCAGATGGAGATCAGTTAGTCAAGGTAGCCAATCAGCCTGAGGAGACTGCACAAGTTGCTAGACAGGAGCTGCAAACTCAGCAACACGATGTGCAGTTGATTCATGATGAGGATGCTGGAGCAGGTCAAGAAGAAGAAATTCTGCTGCGTCCTGTAGAAGTT
>Ga0116227_10014037_pt1 | contig 12365 bp, 5 predicted proteins | sample S1TSphgellanicum_FD_89693 | JGI IMG/M metagenome (GOLD analysis project Ga0116227, IMG submission 89693) | Host-associated microbial communities from peat moss isolated from Minnesota, USA - S1T2_Fb - Sphagnum magellanicum MG | ecosystem: Host-associated > Plants > Peat moss > Unclassified... | reverse complement strand
GTCCTCCGGGATTCCTGAAAACTCAAAGTGCAATCGTAGGGGTCAAAACACCTCACATTGAGACATTTTTTATATTGTTGGAAAGGTCTTAAAGTGTAGATGTCTAAAATGGCCTTGCATGAACCATTTGGACATCTGCAGCACAAGTTATGGTCGAAAGAAGGGCTGGGAGTCAAACTGGCAGTTTGACTCCCGACCACTAAAAGTCAAAAATTGACCCGATTCTGGTGCATGCAGGTGAAGTGCGACACACCGTTGGAAAGCTCCCAAGGATAGCTACAACTTTGGTTTAGACCTTGTCCCAATCCAAGATTGAAGCGAGAAGTTATGAGCATCCAAAGTCCCGAGAGTCCAAACCAGGACAGTTTCGGGACTCCACTTTGGGAGTCTCGGGAAAAAGAGCCATTTGGATGCAAGTGCGACGGAGAGCTGCAGAGAATACTATATGGGGGAAGGTGGTGGCTTCCCCCGAGTCCGGGCCGTGGTGAATCAAATGAGTCCAAGGTAGCCCGTGGCTTGTCCCAACACCAAAAGGGTGCAGAATGAGTTCTAACCAACTTGGGGTTGGTTTTGGGATACATGATCGCATAATTAAGTAGCTTGTCCCTCTTCCTAATCTAATCCCGGAGCTTCCAACACGCCCTTCTCACCCCCTTTAGTGCTGGAAGCTAGGAGCATGCCCCAAGTCCTTCACATTTCCGCAACTTGAGAGAGTTGGTCCCAACTTGGGGCTAACTTAGGACTTGGGAACGCGTCATAAAACATTTTGTTTTATTTTGAGGATAGAAATCGGAAACCATATAAACAATTTAACTTGGTGAAGGTGTCAAATATTGTTCATTTATAAATTTGATTATAGATTATTGTACTGTGCAACTATTTTTTAACTATTGTTGTGTGCACCAACAATTTCATAATGTCTTTTAAATGAACACCTTTTGGTTTCTTTCATTAGTTCCATAGTCCAAAATATTGAAAACTTATGTCCATTTTTGGTCTTTTTCACCTATGATGTGGTGATATTTTTCATCCATATGGACAAAATATTTCATTTCGAATATTATGTCCAAATGGATGAAATATTCAGTCCACATTGGAAAAATATATCATCCATGTGAATGAAATTTTTCTTCTACATGGCAATAATATTCCTAACAATATTTTGTTGATGAAGGAATGACTTGTTCACAAAGTCACACTCACAAGCTCACCTATTAATTTGATGTTGCAAAAATTACATAGTTTTATGCAAAATTGTACATCACAATAATTGGATGGATTTAGTTAAAATGTAAATAATATACATACTTCACATCAAAACATCATAAGTAAAAAAGACACATCATTTATATAAAAGTAACATACATATATATATATATATATTCATGTCATTTTTACACTTTGAAACCCATTGATTTTCCACGGATGTATTGTTTTATGATTGTTGCATAAATTTTTTTGAAATTTCGAAATATTGGAAGTTTGTGATGCATGTGGAAACTCACGTTCTCAATGTGTTCCCAAATGCCACATAGGCATCATGTCATTTCTCAATTAACATGGGTGTCATAAATGTAAGGTGACTTGTGGTTTGGGTAATAAATGTGCTTAAAATTTAAGAATTTTTTGGGGTGAATGGGAACTTTTCAAGTGCAAAGCAAGCTTTGCAACCCTAATAGCCACCCCCATACAAAGTCTATTGATGTCATTTAAATTTTTTTGTTAAACATTCTCATTGTTTATATATTCCAAGGATGAAATTTAATTTATAGGGGATAGGGGGGAGGGGGGGGGAGGTTAACTTGGTAGGTTAGATTTTGGTTACTAATAGCGTGTTAATAAGACAAGTTATTAATTAGTTATTAGTAATATCAATTATATATGAATCACAATGGTTAAATAATTACTAATTAATGATTATTTCAACTTTGAAAAAAATTCATAAAAAGGTTGGGATTATAAACTAGGAATAAAAGAACATGTGATCGTTCCTTTGAATTTTCATGTGCAATATATGTTTTTTTTGTTTTCTTATATGTTTCAATATGTTTTAATGTTGCAAAAATGAATGGATAGAAATTTGAACATATTAACACATTACCTTAATAGATTCAATGCCCATTAAATTATTTTTCAAATTCCTTTTTTTTTTTTGGCATGGATTATTAAAATTTTAGAATTTAGTAATGGAAACAAGTCCAAGACTTTTCATTCACCTTCAAATTAAAATGTCATGTCAACAAATTAAGAATGAAGAATTCATGTAAAGGTGCATGCAAACAATAATTAAGAAATGTAATAAATGGCATTCATGAAAATGAATTTTAAAATGATTATTTTGTTCACTCATGTCAAAAATTTAAATAATTTTAGAGATAATATTTGATGTGTTGAAGTGCATTAAAAAATTCATCACTAAGGTGTTGAATCTACAATATATAGGTTTAGGACTTAAATTAAGAATAAGTTATGCATTGTAGAATATAGGCTACTTTATTTTTATATGAAATTTGCATAGAATGAACACAACGCAAGTTAAATTGACTATATATATTTCAATCTTTTGAAATATGATTTATTTTTCTTTTTTTAAAAGAAAATTTGGCTAAAGGGATTTTTTTTTAAAAATCTAGAATTGAGTTTTTGTTTATGTGAACCTTATGAGCCTTTTTATAGGTTTTTCAAGTTGCATCTATAATAAACCCCCTTTATAATTACACCCTTGGTGACCACTTTTTTGGTGACATTAACAAATTGTGATTTAAATGTGTATAATCACATTCCATATAAACTTTTACAAGATTGTGACTATAGGCAAAAAAAACCTTACAAAATAGCTCTTTTATGTTAGAATAAAGGTTACAATTGTTTAAATTTCCTACATGGGTTATTCTAAACTTTACTATGCATTATTAGACTTGAAGAAGATTGTGATTTTTGCTTATTTTAATGTTATGATTTACATTGAGTTTGAACTCCTTAATTAAATTAACTTGTGTATCTTATCAACTAGATTTTTTAAATTGAGATTTTTTATTTTCTTAGCAAGTTTGCACATCTTTTGCTTGTCTATATTAGAAAGTTGTTTTTCTTTTCTTTTCAATTGGATTCATTGTTGTTAGTTTGCACAATTGAACACAAAACAACACTAACAATGCCAAAGGGAACTATAATTTACAAAACCCTAATATTTGCCCTAGATTTCACCATTATAGTTACATTTAGAAAGAAAGCTTTTATATTTTTTGTTATTAATGAGTGTGATAGTGACTCTAAAAAATGATGTTTCTTACTAAAATGGATGGTTACTATAAAAATGTGTGATGTGACTGAAATGGGCATGATTATAAAGGGGCTTAATTGTAGCAAAGATGACATTATTGTTTTTGATGTATAGGTTTTGATGTTTGACTTAAGTTTGAGAAAGTTCATTAGTGGCGTGAACATTTGATAATCAAATATTATAATAATGACATTAAAAAAAACCATTTGAACATTTTTTTTATAAGCTTGTATGAAGTGTCATATATGTCAAAAGTTAGAGTACCTACAACCAATGGCATATCATAAGTTAAATTAAAATAAAAATATGAAAACACTTTAATTTTATATACAAAATTAGTATATTTAGAGGATTAATTAAAGGGTAAAATAATCCCTTTGCGATTTGGTGATCATATCGGGGATCACACAACCACACATGGTAGCTTGATGGTTTCTTAGAAAGTATCAACTAGCACATTTTGTCCTCATCATAGATTATCAATTGTTAATATTGGGCAAAATAGTGCATTGAAGTGTAAAACAAAAGTCTTTGCTATGAAAAATCATTGTTAATGTCTAAGGTCAACCAAGTTGTGGAACACTTGGTTTTTATTACCATTTATTATTATCCCTTTGTTTCTCTCCCTTAGGTTTGGCTCAAGTGAGGTGTAGGGGATATAATTTTCATTTCAAGAAATGCAATTTAAAGAAAAGAAACCATTTAAAAAAGACTCAAGAGCAAAACTTTAAACCAATAATTTTTTTGGCGAAAAATCACCAAATGGTGACACAATTTTTTGAAAATGAAATATTTTGTCCCAAATTCCCTATTTTTGAAAACAAATTCGCCAAAAAGTGATAGAAAATTAGTTTTTTGGGGATGTTGTCGCCATAATTATGCCTACTAGCTATAGTTTTTAGAGTTTCTTGAAATAAATTCGCTAGTTTAGTGAAATCTACCTAGGGATGCTCACCACCCTAGCTACATCAAGAAATTGAAAAAAAAACACTGCTTTCGACACTTCACCAAGAGCAAGGCACATTGACTTTGGACATTAAACAAAAATGGCTATTGGTCAAGTATCTAAAGAGGCTCAAAAAAAAACTTGGGCTCCACATTGCTTCACTTTACAAGTGACAATGAATTGTTTTTTAAGAAAGGATATATATGTCATATTAGTTCATATTTTGGGAAGAGAAAGATGTATCTATTGTTTATGGAGCTTCGTAAATGTGTTCGCATTTGTGTCAAAACATATTGAGATTTTTTTGGATCAAATCCAATTGTGATGTCTATTGCATATGTTATTGTGAAAACACACATGATGAGTTGTCTATTTGTTGCATTACATTTGCAGATGTGTATAACAAATTGTTCACATTTATAAGTTTGCATAATAATTGGATTGTGTTGCTAGGCAATTTTTTCATCATTGACATATGTGAATCGTATATTATACAATGTAAATTAGGAGTTGACGTGTGGATTTTTACTAATATCCAATGATCATTGTTAATGAATGTGTTGAAGACATTTTTTGACACATGTACACTTTTTCCCTATGATTGCATATGTATGTTGTTAATATCCTAATGATTGTAATTTTTCAACATACAATATTTGCATAACACTTCCTAGATGTTGGTCATTTAGCCATCCGTTCGGGTCAAGAAGGATATTTTCATCTACTTTAGTTAATTGGAGGTCTTCAATCCAATAATCAATGTTATCTTAAACTAAAGTCGTTTTCTAAATCAATTGATATTGGAATTTTTTTTTGTTTCTTTGTTATGTAATAAATTATCATAACATTTTTGAAGGTCAATATTTGAATCCATAGGAATTTCAATATCTTTGTTGGTTTTGATATCATTTGTATTGATATTCTTTTGGTATGAAAGAGGTTTTGTCATCTCTAATGACCCTTTTTTGAATTTGGCTCTACATATGTCTTCAATAGATATATCCCTTAATATTATGAGTCCACCCATAAAAACATTGATCTCAATGGAAACATTATGAATAACTCTAATGTGCAAATGTAAAATATTTTAAAATGCTTAAATGTGAACAAACAATTATGAGAATAACAAATGGCAATCAAGGAACATGATTAACAAAATTTCTTGAAATCATTAATTCAAAAAATTATAAGAAAATAGCATAATTATTTTTACTATTGAAATATTCAAATTGGGCATGTCAAAGCTTACATTTTCAAAAAGTAAATTTGAAAAATATTTAATACAAATTGATTTTTTTTTAATTTAAAATTTTAATGGTAACATTTTGAAAATTTTGATAATTGTTCTAACCTTTGAGATGCAAATGATTTCAATTTGATTAAGTTTTAAAATAATGAAAAATTCAAATGATAAAAAAAAAATTCAAATAGGTACCCAAATGGAAATAATCTAAGAACTTGATGGTTTTGATGTTTCCAACATTTTACATATCATAAGATTTCAATGCAAAAGTAAAAAAATAAACAAATAGATTTTCTTTAAAAGAATCTTTCGAAACAATCATTTTTCATTTTGAAAATATGATAGTCTATCTTTAATGATGATGTAATTATTTGATAGTCCAAATGCAAGTAGAATTTCAAAATGTGTGGGACAAAATTTAGATCATCTTTATGATTCATTATAAGTCAATTGTCAAAAGAACAGTCGTTGATATATTTAATGTTTAATTCCATTACATTGGCATCATCGTCAAAGGTTGAAATTTAAGTCATAAAAATAAATGGGGTGGTGTTTTCATTTCTTATTTTGATGTTTACATTTAAATAATTGTCAAATTTTTTTTCCCCAACATTAATTTTCCAAAATTTCTAAAAGAACATTTTTTGGGTGGAGACTTTTGACAATGTTAAATTGGTAAATTGTTCAATGTTTTATCATTTGGACATTTTTTTACAAGTGTATGGCCACATTAAACCAACACCCACCAATGCACCATCCATTGGATGCCCATTATTACTCAATTGTGGATGAATCTCAACTGAGTTAATATTTGGTTCCACCTTGGTAACCAATTTTATAGGAAATAAGTCTCATATATAAACAGATAGGTAGGAGAATATGTAACTACTAAATAAATAAACGGTTTATACATAGGTAAAGGTTGTTTTTATTACATGTACCTACTAACAACCTACTTGTGGGTTATTAGTACTTGTAGGTAGAAAAAATTAGCAACTAAGTTAACCACCATGGTTAGTTAGGGAATTAGAACCCAACAAAAAGTTAAATTTCCTTATCACTTACCATTCATTCTTCATGGTGTGTTGATGGGTGTTGGTTCATTATGGCCCAAATGTGCCACTAATTCATGTTAAATCTTATTTGGGATGATTGTTGATGATTCACTATTTTAGAATCTTGAACAATAAATAAGGAAATATCGCTAATGGGATTGCAACAATGTAATTGGAACTTGGGGAGGTCATTCTTTGTATATTTTAGGAAGCACTTGAGATATAAGGGTATTTTGAAAAATGTTATGAAATAATGACATGTTCTAAGTATATTTTAAATATATGGTAGAATATTTCAAGAATATTTCAAACATATTCTCAAAATGAATTAGACACCTTAGTTACATTTAATTTTTATTTATTTTTCAATAAGTTGCACCTTATATATTTTTATTCATGTTGTTTGGAATAAAATGGAAGTGACCTCCCCAAGATATGAGATTTCAATTTTTTGATTTTGTGAAAACTTTTTGTAAAATTTCAAGTTGGTATATGATGTGTGTATGTTTAACCTTGAAATGTATAATCATGGTAACTTGGCAATGTATGACCCAATTAAAATTTACATTTTAAGGGTTTTGAACTTAAAAGCAAATTTAAAAAGATACATTGGAAATACAAAATCCATTCTATGAACCTTGAGTCCCTTTTGCCACATTGAAAAAGTAAAATCAAGCATACAAGTTTGGGTCTTTATGGATATGGTCATTCCTTTATATAGCTTAAGCTTAGTTACCTTTCAACCTACTTACATACCTAGGTAAACCTACCTACTAGTAGGGTGTAATACTTACCTACCTACTTAAGCACCACAACATTTTATTAACCTTAAATTGGAAGATTTAAATTTCATTAATTATTGTTTTAAATTAAAAAATTAGGTGGGCCTTAATTGCCACATATCACCATATAATTGGTGTTTAAAATGGACACGTGTCAAATGGTCAATGAATGTTTTATGGTGTGCCATGTGTCATCATCCTAGTGGCATAAACTTTAACAATTGAAATTAATCCAATGAATTTTTAATTTTGAAAACACAAAAATAATTAAAAAGTGACATGTGTCCACAAGCAAGTCATCCAATTTTTAAAACATGTCATATTTTGATTAATTGCATTGTAGTTGCAAGGAAAGTTGCACATAATGTGCAATTACATTTGGATTGGTATGTATCAATGAACACTTATATTAGTACCATATATACATGTTGTATATGTAGTGTCGCATGCAACTCAATGTCATGTGTGACTTAGGCAATTACACAAATTTATCATTACATGTGTCACATGCAATTGAATTGTAGTTGCAAAAGATAATTGCAAAACGCCTAATTTCTACTAATGTTACCAATGAAGTATATGGCCTCTTATCTTATAGTTTTTTATTACTTTTATTTATAAATCTGACCACATTAAATGAATGATCTAACTATTGGGCTCGATGTTTTGAAATTTCCAAATTAAATGCATGCAAAATGGTACACCCATGGTTAGGTTAATTTTTTTGTCCTTCAAAAATTTCAATTCAATTCAAGGTCATGTTTTTGTGACATTAAAATTGTCATCACATAAATGATATAAGCAAACCTTGAAAACTTGTACACATTTTTAGGGTTAAAAAACATAGAATAAAAATTAGCTACTAGATATTTAACCATTTTCTATATGTCAAAATGTATAATTTGGCTAATACATGAATGTATGACCCAATTAACTTTTAAATGTGTAACCCAATTAAGGTTTAAACTTTAGGATTTTATCGTTCAAAGGCTAGGATTAAATGGTAAAGGTTTTATGAAAAATTAAAAGTCAATGGCTTTCAAGGGTTCAAGGTTAAAATTTTTTTTTTGAATTAAAATTTTATGGTTTTGTAAAGGTTTAAGGGGTTTACTTTTAAGATTTAATAATTTGAAGTTTAAGTTTTGATGTTCAAGGTTTGGGATTTTATAAGTTTCAATGGTTGGGGCTTTAAGGTTTAAGTTTTTAATGATTGGGGGTTTTCGGAGTAGGGATAGGGTTTAACTTTTAAAATTAAATTAGAGTAAAATCTTCATATTCATCTCTACCATTTTTCTATGCCAATGGCACATAATGCATATGTCAAATGATAATACACATTCAATTTCATTGGTCATAAATCATGAATTTGACATGCCTATGTCAATTGCACATGCATCAATGTTGGAATGGGAACCTAACTAATGTGAAACCTTAGGATTGTTCAATTTTGTGGAGTGATTCATTTGAGATCCAATGAACCTCTACTTATTGGTTTTCTAGAATGGTATCAAACATACTTGTTAAAGAGAATGACATGTATGGTAGGAAACTCTTCTTGAGACAATTGACATAATAAATTGGTTAATGTTTTTTCTTTAGGATATAACCCTTGGTTAAAAATTAATAATCTAAATGCTACAAAAATGTACCATGGAAGGGAAGGAAGACAATCACAAATGTAGCCACCACCTTGTTTTGTTAAATTCCATATGAATAGCTTGTGAGGTTTTGATGAGGTTGAGTTTGTGTTTAGTGAATAGGAGACCTCATTCTTGTGTATTCAATATGAACAATTGGTAGAGAATCCAATATCAAGTCATGATGGAGTTCAATTTGCTTACTAACATTTTGAGAATGTTAGAAACTTTTTGGTGGTAGTGGAGGATATGGGATTACTTGCTTTTGAAGCTTCGGACTTAAAACAAGTACAAAGTGGCAAAATTTCAAAATGTTGAAAAGTTGTTGGGAGAATTTTTTTCCATTTTTTTGGGAATCCTTTTGCAATTAAGGGTTGCAGTAGAAGGGAGGTGAGGTAAATAAGAATGAAATTATTGTGGCAGTTTCTTGAGCAATTGAAACCGTACACTAAAATTTTTGCATGAAAACCTTTTGCGATGATAACACTTTTTAGTTATGTTGTTCATAATTGTGGTTATCAAGTAGATTGTTTAAACTGAGGGGTGGAGCTTAGCATGAAAGTTGAGCTCTAAAGAGCTTTGTTGGGCCACATGGTAAATAATGAAGGTTGGAATATTATGCCATCTAGATATTCATGGCAATTTTTTTTAAGCTTGTTTGTGTTCCAAAACAAATATTACAAAGAACCTAACGTTAACTAAAGGTGCCAACTTTCGTGCACTTTTTAATAGCCTTATAAATCATTTAATACATTGGTTCATTATTTACAGGCTTGTGAAGATTTTGTGTAGGGTAACACTTTAGGTTGTGGGCATTACGGGAATAAGGGCCAAGTGAGGTGAAGCCAAGGCAAGCCCGATTTCAGTTGTACTTGTAGCCAAGGGTGTTACAAGGTCATAAAAGTTGACAAATATTTAATTTTTTACTTTTTTAGCTTGTGATATTTGAAGAATACCCACCAAAAACGAATTGCTTGCACATGTAGGCATTTTGTTTTTCGAAATGCCTTGTGAGTTCTTCCACTTTGTAAGTGTGTGTTTAGACCCATTACAAATCTAAGTGAAGGCTTTTATGATTACATATTATACTACCATGTAAACTAACTTGACTTGAAATAACAAACTCCAACCTATGTGATCTAGTGTTGGTAACCCAATATTTTAATATTCTAAATGATGTTTTTTCAATAAAACTAGAAGAATTGTTCATCCTTTAATATGATTCCATTTTTTTGGTTGAAATTTCAAGAGTAATTTTATTTTATAACAAATGTTAATTTGTACACTAATAGTTTGACTTTTCAAAGTGAGTAGTACATTGATACACAAGAATCAAAATTTTGGCTCTAAAGGTTGTTAGAATAAAAAAAATGGTACTTTTAATTATATTGTGTCATTTTGCGGAGCATAAACATATAGAAGTAATAAATAAAGTTGTGTTGAACTCATGCAATCCACAATATTAACCAATGATTGAAAAGAAATCCAAAAAATATCAAGTTTGAAAATGTTTGTTAAGAAGGGCAACATTACCAACTATAAGTTGGGTTGTCATATTTGATAAGAATCATTTCCCATATAAAAAAAAAATTATTAATAAAATTACGAGAAATATTCATAGGCTAATCTTTTGAAACAAAATATCTTCATATCTTAACATTTAATTTATTACTAATACAAGCAAAGGCTACCATGTGAATCTATGTAAGTGAACTAATGTAGTCCCAATAAAATAAGTTTAAAAAACCCTAACAAAACAGACCATCTAGTCACAAATTATGTCAAAATGGAGTTCAATGAAGGTGATATAGAAGTAGGAATTTTACTTAATCTTCAAATAAACAATAAAAATAGAATGGATTTTTTATTCAATTTTGGATGGAAAGCACAAAGAATGAGGAAAAGTTCAATATTGGGAGGGAAAGAAAATGGAATAACAAAGAAAAAATTTTTTTGGATGGAAAGAAAAACTAAATGAATTTTATTTATTTAATTTTCGGATTGAAAGTAAGAATAAATGTTTTATTCAAAGTTTTGGATGGAAACTCAAAAATAGATGTTGACATCATCAACAAAGACTTTTAAAAACTCGTTTATCCAATCTTTAAAAACTTTGGCCATGGTTTGTGAAAAAACACTAGTGGCATTTTTCAAACCAAAAGGCATGACACTCCATTCGTATAATCTTAACTTGGTAATGACTACAATCTTATTAATGTGTTCAAGTGCCATGGGTATCTACCAAAACCTGGATTGAAGATCTAGAGCACTAAATTAGGTTGATTCTCCCAATTGGTCCAACACATCATCTATCAGCAACATGGGAAATGAATCCTTCTGTGTTTACGCATTGAGTGGCTTGTAATCCCCACAAAATCACCTATTGCCATCTTTCTTCACCGGCATAATCACTCACATGCATACTTTGATGAACTCTTGCACATCTTACCAAGATCAACCAAAACATGTATTTATTTATTCACCTTAGCCTCTTCCCAATAAGATAATAATCTAAAACTCATTCAACAAGGTGGTAAACCTTGTGTTTTGATGGTGTGCTCACTAACGCTTTAGTTGTCTAGTTCTCCCTTGTGCCATGCAAATATGTCCTGAAACTCTTCCAACAAGAGCCATAATGCTTCAGTTTGTTCTTGAACAAGATTAGTATTGAGTTTAATGTTAGCCTTGATTTCTATCCATCTCTTCTTTCCTTCTTCATGTTTCTTTTATCTTTCAACCTAAACAGGAAACGAGTGGGATATTGATTCAAAAGGTTTGTTTGAAAATTGTCTAATCCTTTGGTCTTCTTCTTCTTGAACATATCGAATCTAGTCTACATAGTCATCATCTTTAGTGTACTAACCTTTTAATAGTTTCTGTTGCTGCTCCTGTAATACTAAATTTAGCATTTGCATTGGAACATCACCATCCACTAATTGGTTCAGCCCATGATCAAGTAGCTCTTCATACTAGATATTCTTCATTGGCAAAACCCATAAAGGATCAAAACTTTCTTCTTCCGCTGATCCACTTAGTCCTTCTTCAGACATAAAGTCATCATTGCAATCTTTAAAACTAGGATGGATGGATTGTAAAGGTAATATCTTTGCACCTTCTAAAAACTTCTCCTCTAGTTGAATGTTGTTGAAGTTATTATTCGTCATTTCAACACTTGCATTTGTTAACTTCGTAATCTGCTACAACATGTTAACCACATTAGGGGGGAGCACTTCAATTACCACTCCTAGCCCATTCCTAACTTGTATAACCCCCTTCTCCACGTCAATGACGGCTCTAATCTTCATCAAAAAATCCAACCTTAAAAGAAGGTCATAAGTGTCAATGTCAACAACAAGGAAAACCATTTGGTAGACCACATTGCCCAATGTTACAGGGATGTTAGTGATCCTTCCAAGTGC
>Ga0116227_10014035_pt1 | contig 12366 bp, 10 predicted proteins | sample S1TSphgellanicum_FD_89693 | JGI IMG/M metagenome (GOLD analysis project Ga0116227, IMG submission 89693) | Host-associated microbial communities from peat moss isolated from Minnesota, USA - S1T2_Fb - Sphagnum magellanicum MG | ecosystem: Host-associated > Plants > Peat moss > Unclassified... | reverse complement strand
TACGGATTTGGAAGGACCCATCTTCTCCAGGCGCTGGCCGCGGAGGCCATGCGCACCGCGCCACGCCGCGAGGTCGTCTATCTGACGGCCGAGAGGATCATGTCGAGTTTCGTGCGAGCCTTGATGGAGCGCCAGATGGCCGCCTTCAAGGATGAGCTGCGGTCCGCTGATCTGCTTCTGATCGACGACATCCAGTTCATCGGCGGCAAGCAGAGCACCCAGGAGGAGCTGTTTCACACGCTCGCCTGCCTGATGGAAAACGACCGTCGGGTGGTCTTTTCGGCTGACCGTCCCGCGGCGGCGCTCACCGAGCTGGATGGCCGTTTGAGGTCGCACCTGTCAGCGGGCCTGCTCTGCGCCGTTGAGCCGGCCGACCATGCGCTCCGGCTGGGCATTCTCGAGCGCAAGCTGCAGGTTCTGGGGGGGCACCACGGATTCGCGACCAGCCTGCGAGCCGAGGTCATGACGTTCCTGGCCGATCGGTTCGTGGATAGCGTGCGGGAAATGGAGGGGGCGCTGAATATCCTCATCGCCCAGGCCGGCCCCGAAGCGGTCTCTCTCAGCCTTGAGGCGGCGCAGCGCCTGCTGCGGCCACACCTGCGCGGCGGTCCCGAGAAGCGGGTGACCGTGGATGATATCCAGAAGGCCGCCGCCGAGCATTTCGGCCTGAAACAGGCCGATCTGATCTCGGAGCGGCGCACGCGCGCCGTCGCCCGTCCGCGCCAGGCGGCCATGTGGCTCGCCAAGCAGCTGACCACGCGGTCCCTGCCCGATATTGGTCGACGCTTTGGTGGTCGCGATCACACCACCGTTCTCCACGCGGTAAGGCGCATCGACGAGCTGCGCGCGGCCGACCCGCAGTTGGCGCGGGATCTGGAGGCCCTATTACGAAAGCTGGGGGCCTGATCTCCCGGGGCTCATGCCGATGGATTGGGGCGCGGCGCGATTCCTTGGGCGGCAAGGAAGGCCAACATCCGGGCCCAAGCGTCGGCGGCGTCGGCGGCGTTGTAGCTTGACCGATAATCGGCGTGAAATCCGTGGCCGGCGTCGGGATAGACAATGATCGTGCTGGTCGTCTTGCCCGCCGCGGCCAACGCCTCCCGCATGGCTGGAACCCCCGCGGCGAGGCCATCCTTGGCGCCGTAGAACGCCAGAACCGGCGCCTTGAGATCCGCGGCGTGCTCGGCGGGCCACAGCCTGCGGGGGTCAGGCGTCGCGGCGGCCGGGCGGACCATCTTGCCGTACCAGACGACGCCGGCCTTCAGATCGCCAAAGGTCTCGCAGGCGAGCCAGGTGGTCCCGCCGCCCCAGCAAAAACCGGTGATGGCGAGGCGATGGGCGTCCACGAACGGGCGGGATTTCAGAAAGGCGAGGGCCGCGCCCACATCCCCCATCACCTGCGGGTCCGAGGCGCCCTGCACGATCTTCATGATCGCGGCCATATCCGCCAGCGGGGCCGGGTCGGCGACGCGCACGAAAAAGGCCGGAGCGATGGCCACATAGCCGAGCTTGGCCAGGCGGCGGCAGACATCCTTGATATAATCGTGCACGCCAAAAATTTCCGAGGCCACGATGATCGCCGGGTAGCGGCCGCGCGCCTTCGGTCGGGCAACGTAGGCCGGGAGCGCGAAGCCGTCAGGGGGGGCCAGGGTGACGCTTTCGATAACCAGACCGTCGGCGTCGGTATGGATCGTCTCGGCCTCCGCCGAGAGGGCCGCGACCGCATAGCCGCTGAAGAACACGCCCGCGACGCCCCGCCGGGTCATGTGGAAATCCGACGGCGTCGAACCGTCTGGGCGTTTGATCGTGGGACTGATCATGGGCGGACTCCTGAAATCGCGCGGTCGTGGAGATCGAGGCTGCCGGTCGGGCCGGCGCGCCGCAAGGTGAGATTGAGCCGGCCGCCGCCGGCCAGAAGCCTGGAAGATCCCGGCAGGATCCGGTCCACGCCATGGAAGGCCAGGCGGGCCGCCCCGGCCAGGACGCAGACGTCTCCCGAAGCCAGCCGGACTGATCGAGTTGGGGCCCGCCTTGTCTGGCCGCCCAGGCGGAAAATGGCCGTATCGCCCAGGGACACGGAGACGACGGGAATGGTCAGGTCCGTCTCGTCCTTGTCCTGATGCAGACCCATTCTGGAGCCCGGGCCATAGAAATTCACCAAGCAAGAGTCCGGGGTGACCGGCGTACCCGCCACGGCGGTCCAAATGTCATGAAGCTGTTTGGGGATCGCGGGCCAGGGACGGCGCGTGAGGGGATGGCGGGCCTCATAGCGATAACCGCGGGCGTCGCTCGTCCAGGCGACTGCGCCCATGCCGGCGATCTCCACGCTCATGCGCCCTCCGTTCGGTGTCGCGGGTCGGTGAAAGGGCGCGCTCGCCGTGGCGCTAAGAACTTCATCCCGCAGGGCTGCCTGGGCGGTCCCATCCAGAAAACCCGGATAGAGCTGGAAACCGTGGGGCTCCGAATCCGATCCGAGCTGATCGACAAATGTCATAGACGAGGCGGCCTGAGGCGTTGCGGCGCCCTTGCGACGCTCCCGCCGTTTCCCATATCCGGACAGCGGCGAAAATTCCTCACATGAATTCGCCGTCTAGACCCAATTAGCCGGTCGATCGCGGCGAGGGCTCAGTAGCCCCCACGCCGCGCGGCCAAGGATGAAGGGAACGGCAGTGCAGGCGGTGCTTCTCGATTTCGAAGGCCAAGTCTGCCGTTCGCCAAAGACGGAGCTGGAAAGAGAGTCATGAGCAAGATTATCGGTATCGATCTTGGCACAACCAATTCTTGTGTCGCGATCATGGACGGCAAGACGCCCAAGGTGATCGAGAACGCGGAAGGCGTTCGCACCACCCCCAGCGTCGTGGCCATCCTGGAGGATGGTGAGCGCCTCGTCGGACAGCCGGCCAAGCGCCAGGCGGTGACCAACCCGGAAAACACCCTGTTCGCCATCAAGCGCCTCATCGGCCGCGCCTTCACCGACCCCATGGTGGAGAAGGACAAGGGCATGGTGCCCTACAAGATCGTCAAGGGCCCCACGGGCGACGCCTGGGTGCGCGCCCATGACAAAGACTACTCTCCCCAGCAGATTTCCGCCTTCATCCTGCAGAAAATGAAGGAAGCCGCCGAGGCGCACCTTGGCGAAAAGGTGGAAAAGGCCGTGATCACGGTTCCGGCCTATTTCAATGACGCCCAGCGCCAGGCTACCAAGGACGCTGGTCGTATTGCCGGTCTTGAGGTTCTGCGGATCATCAACGAGCCCACCGCGGCGGCCCTCGCCTATGGTCTGGAAAAGAACGACGGCAAGAAGATCGCCGTCTATGACCTGGGCGGCGGCACCTTCGACGTCTCGGTTCTGGAGATCGGCGACGGCGTTTTCGAGGTGAAGGCCACCAATGGCGACACCTTCCTGGGCGGCGAAGATTTTGACCTTCGGATCGTCGATTATCTGGCCGAGGAGTTCAAAAAGGAACAGAGCGTCGATCTGCGCAAGGACAAGCTCGCCCTGCAGCGCCTGAAGGAAGAAGCGGAGAAGGCCAAGAAGGAACTTTCCTCCACGGCCCAGTACGAAATCAATCTGCCGTTCATCTCCATGAACGCCTCCGGGCCCCTTCATCTGAACATCAAACTCACCCGCGCCAAGCTGGAAGCCCTGGTGGAGGATCTCGTCGCCAAGACCATCGGCCCCTGCGACCAGGCGCTGAAGGACGCGGGCCTGAAGAAGTCGGATATTGACGAGGTGATCCTCGTGGGCGGCATGACCCGCATGCCCAAGGTCATCGAAACGGTGACCCAGTTCTTCGGTCGCGAACCCCATCGCGGGGTCAATCCGGACGAGGTGGTGGCGCTTGGCGCGGCCATTCAGGCCGGCGTGCTGCAGGGTGACGTCAAGGACGTCCTGCTGCTGGATGTCACGCCCCTGACCCTGGGCATCGAAACTCTGGGCGGCGTGTTCACCCCGCTGATCGAGCGCAATACGACGATCCCGACGAAGAAGAGCCAGGTCTTCTCCACCGCCGATGATAATCAGAGCGCGGTCACCATTCGGGTGTTCCAGGGCGAGCGGCCCATGGCGGCGCATAACAAGCTGCTGGGCCAATTCGATCTGGTCGGTCTTCCGCCCGCGCCCCGCGGCGTTCCCCAGGTGGAGGTCACCTTCGATATCGACGCCAACGGCATCGTCAATGTGTCGGCGCGCGACAAGGCGACGGCGAAGGAGCAATCCATCCGTATCCAGGCCAATGGCGGTCTTTCCGAAACCGATATCGAGGCCATGGTGCGGGAGGCCGAGGCCAACGCCGCCGAGGACAAGGCGCGGAAGGATTTGGTGGAGGCTAAGAACCACGGCGACGCCTTGATCCACTCCACGGAAAAAGCCCTCGCCGAACACGGCGATAAGGTCGGCGCGACCGAGAAGAGCGCCATCGAGGCGGCGGTGGCGGACCTCAAGGCGGCGCTTGAAGGCGAGGATGCCGAATCCATCGCGGCCAAGACGCAGATCCTGACCCAGGCTTCCATGAAGCTCGGCGAGGCCATGTATCAGGCCCAGTCCGGCGCGCCAGGCGGCGACGGGACGGGGCCGTCCGCTCCCGCCGATGACGGGGTCGTCGACGCCGAATTCGAGGATGTGTCCGGCGACAAGAAATAGGCACGTGGCGATCCCTCCGGGGCCTCGGGCTTCGGAGGGGTCGCGCCCTTTAGGGAATTGCACGCACGAACGCCGAGGGCGAAAGACGTAAGATGCGGGACTATTACGAAGTGCTGGGGGTGCAGCGCGACTGTGACGAGGCTGGCCTGAAGTCAGCCTTCCGCAAGCTCGCCATGGAGCATCATCCTGACCGCAACGGCGGCTGCGTCGAGGCGACGGCCCGATTCAAGGAAATCAACGAGGCCTATTCCGTCCTCTCCGACGCCAAGAAGCGCGCGGTTTATGACCGGTTCGGTCATGCCGGCCTGACCGGTGGCGGTGGCGGCGAAGGGGGCGCGGGCTTCCACGACGTCCATGACATCTTCAATGATGTCTTCGGCGATGTCTTCGGCGACATGTTCGGTCGCGGGGCGCGCCAGAACGGCCCCGCCCGTGGCCAGGACCTGCGCTATGACCTGCAGATCAGCCTGGAAGACGCCTATCAAGGCGCTCAGGTTGATATCAAGGTTCCGGCCGCCGTGGCCTGTGAGGCTTGCGAGGGCTCTGGCGCCAAGCGCGGAACGAGCCCGACAACCTGCGTGGCCTGCGCGGGCGCCGGCCGTGTGCGCCGAAATCAGGGTTTCTTCGCCGTGGAAACGGCGTGTCCCAGGTGCGGCGGAGCGGGGCGCGTGGTTCTCGAACCCTGCCAGTCCTGTTCGGGACACGGCATGGTTCGGCGCGAACGCACGCTCCAGGTGCGGATTCCCGCCGGTGTCGATGATGGCTCGCGGATCCGGCTCTCGGGCGAGGGCGACGCGGGCGCCCGGGGTGGTCCCCGGGGCGATCTGTATATCTTCGTCTCCGTCCGCCCCCATGACCTTTTCGAGCGGGACGGCCTGGACCTCCTCTGTTCGGTTCCCGTGCCCATGACCACCGCGGCCCTGGGCGGGGAGATCGAAGCGCCATGCCTGCTCGGCGGCGAGAACTGCGATGGCGATCCGCGCATCAAGATCAAGGTGCCCGAAGGGGCGCAGACCGGACGTACGGTTCGCCTGCGTGGGCGGGGCATGCCATCCTTGCGCTCGCGCGAGCGTGGCGATCTGGTCGTGGAGCTGTTCATCGAAACGCCCACCAAGCTCAATGCCGCCCAGAAAGCCCTTCTTAGGTCCTTCGAAGAGGCGTGCAGCGAACAGCAAAATCCCCGCTCAGCCGGGTTCTTCAAAAAAGCCCGCCAGTTCTGGGATGGTGTCACCGGCGCCGAAACAGGAGCTTAAGGCCTAAGGAAGTGGGCGTCGCCACACGATAGGGCGCGCCTATGGAATGGAAAAATTAAATCGATTGGATCAATAGCCGTCGGAGGTTTACTTCTCTTTTTACGGGGCGAAAATGCCAAAGCCTACGAAGGAGAGACACCATGGACGGATCGGATATCCCCGGCGCCGGCAAATGCCCGGTCATGGCCGGAGCTCATAAGCATCTGGCGATGGGGACAACGGCCAATCAGCACTGGTGGCCGAACCAGCTAAATCTGAAAATTCTCCACCAGAACTCGGCGCTTTCCGACCCCATGGGTCCGGCGTTTGACTATGCGGAGGCGTTCAAGAGCCTCGATATCGACGCTGTCAGGGCTGATCTCCACGCTCTCATGACGACGTCCCAGGACTGGTGGCCCGCCGACTACGGTCACTATGGACCCCTTTTCATTCGCATGGCGTGGCACAGCGCGGGCACCTACCGCATCGGCGACGGCCGCGGCGGCGCGGGATCCGGCGCGCAACGCTTCGCGCCGCTCAACAGCTGGCCGGATAATGTGAGCCTTGACAAGGCGCGGCGCCTGCTTTGGCCGATCAAACAAAAGTATGGCGCGAACATCTCCTGGGCGGACCTGATGATCCTGGCCGGCAATTGCGCCCTGGACTCCATGGGCCTCAAGACCTTCGGTTTCGCGGGCGGCCGCGCGGACGTCTGGGAGCCGGAAGAGGACATCTATTGGGGTCCTGAAGACACCTGGCTCGGCGACGAGCGCTACAGCGGCGACCGCCAACTCGAAAACCCGCTCGGCGCGGTGCAGATGGGCCTGATCTATGTGAATCCCGAGGGACCCAATGGTCGACCAGACCCCCTCGCGGCGGCCAGGGACATTCGCGAGACCTTCGCGCGCATGGCCATGAATGACGAAGAAACCGTTGCCCTGATCGCCGGCGGCCACACCTTTGGAAAGGCGCACGGGGCTGCTGATCCAAGTCAATATGTCGGTCCCGAGCCCGAGGGCGCCAGCCTTGAAGAGCAGGGCTTCGGCTGGAAGAACACCTTCGGCAGCGGCGTCGGTCGCGACGCGATCACCAGCGGCCTGGAGGGCGCCTGGACCACCAATCCGATCAAATGGGACAACAATTACTTCGACAACCTCTTTGGCTGTGAGTGGGAGCTGACCAAGAGCCCGGCGGGCGCCCACCAATGGACTCCCAAGGATCCCACGGCGGCGGGCGCCGTTCCGGATGCCCATGACCCGTCCAAGACCCACGCCCCCATCATGTTCACCACCGATCTGGCCCTGAGGTTCGATCCGGACTACGCGCCGATTTCAAAGCGCTTTCACGAAAACCCGGACGCCTTCGCCGACGCCTTCGCCAAGGCTTGGTACAAGCTCACCCACAGGGACATGGGGCCCATCTCGCGTTGCCTGGGCCCGCTGGTGGCGCCGCCTCAGCTGTGGCAGGACCCTGTCCCCGAGGTCACGCACGATCTCATCGATGCGGCGGACATCAAGGCCCTCAAGGCGGATATTCTCGCCTCTGGTCTCACCATCGCCGAGTTGGTCACCACGGCTTGGGCGTCAGCGGCGAGCTTCCGGGGGACGGACAAGCGTGGGGGCGCCAATGGAGCACGGATCCGCCTGGAGCCGCAGAAGAATTGGGAGGTCAATCAACCGGGGACCTTGACCAAGGTCTTGAGCGTTCTTGAAGGGATACAGCGGGCTTTCAACGACGCCCAGTCCGGCGGGAAGCAGGTGTCTTTGGCCGATCTGATCGTCCTTGGCGGCTGCGCGGCGGTCGAAGCGGCGGCCCAGAAGGCCGGCCACACCGTGACGGTTCCCTTCGCGCCCGGACGCACGGACGCCACGCAGGATCAGACCGACGTGGCCTCCTTCGCCGTGCTCGAACCCAAGGCGGATGGTTTCCGCAATTATGTCGCCAAGGGGGCCCCACGCTCGGCGGAGGAACTGCTGGTGGATCGGGCGCATTTCCTGACCCTCACGGCGCCTGAAATGACTGTTTTGGTGGGAGGCTTGCGCGCCCTCAACGCCAATTTCGAAGGCTCGTCGCTAGGGGTCCTCACCGACAGGCCTGGGACCCTGACCAACGATTTCTTTGTCAACCTGCTCGATATGAGCACAACCTGGACAAAGTCCGCGACGACGCCAGGCGTGTTCGAGGGGCGTGATCGAACCACCGGCGCCCTGAAATGGACGGCCTCGGGGGTCGATCTTCTCTTCGGCTCCAACTCCCAGCTTCGCGCGATCGCCGAGGTCTATGCCTGCGAAGACTCTGTGCCGAATTTTCTGCGGAGCTTCATCGCCGCCTGGGACAAGGTGATGACTCTGGATCGCTTCGACCTGGCCTGAACTTCCAAGCCAGGGGCGAGGCCGCTCATTCTCAGCCCCCGTCGGAAACGGCGGGGGCTTTTTCCATCAGCTATCGGGAGCGCGCCTTTCGCGCGGCGTACTTCGCGTCCCGCCGCGCCTTTTGCTCAGCCTTGGTCAGGGCCTTACGCTCCTTGCGCTCACCGCGCTTGGCCTCCAATTCCGCGAGGGCCGCGGCTTCGGCCGCGAGACGCGCCTCCTCCTTCGCCGCCGCCCGGGCGGCGCGGACAATCTCCAACTCCCGGGCCTTGATCACCTCACGGCTTTCGAACTCGGTCGCCTGCACCATGGGTTTGGGCTTCAATTTGGCAAGCATGGCTTTCTTGGCCTCGGCCTGGAGCGTGAGGCGGTCGGCGAAGCCGGTCTTCAACGGATCTTTCATGGGTCCTTTGTCGTCACTAGGCGTGGGCGCCTCAATGCGCGCCCCTCAAAGCCCAGAACGCCGCCGCTGGCAACATCAACCTCGCCCAATCGAGATCGGCATGGCGCCCCGCCCTCACCGCGGGAGGGACGGCACGCCCTCATGAGCCACAAGGAGGTCATGCATATCATCGGCGTGCTCCTCTTCCACCGAGAGGATCCAATCGAGCATGCGCTTGGTGGTGGGATCGTCGTCGCCGAAATAGCGGATCAGTTCCTGATAATGCTCCACGGCGATGCGCTCGGCGATCAGGTTTTCCCGGATCATGTCCACCAGAGAGCCGCCCGCGGAATATTGGGATGCCGATCGGCTGGCCAGGCCCTCGGGATCGAAATTGGGCTCTCCGCCAAGCTGTGTGATGCGCTCGGCCACGGCCATCATGTGCTCTTGCTCCTCCTTGGCGTGCTCGGCGAACTCCGCCTTTACGCCCTCGCTGGAGATTCCCGCGGCGGTGACGGCATGCATGGTGTAGCGCAACACGCAGACGATCTCGGTCGCCAGCACGGACTGGAGAATTTCGACCGTGTGTTTGGGATCGCCCCGATAGCCGGCGGTGACCGCGCCCATCTCAAGATGTTTGCGCGCGCGATCTCTTAGCGTCTTCACATCACTGAGAAAGGGCTTTTCGGGGAGGGTCGCGGTCTTGGCCATGGGGAGTCTTTCGGCATGAGGGGTCCGTGGCTCCAAAGCCCGTCGCGGCCGAAAAGGTTCCCCACCTTGCTTCGCTCAAGCCACGCCCGCCTGCCGCGCCGACCGGCGTTTTCGACGTTTCCGTCGCTCCCCGCGCCTTGCGTCAAGGCGCTGACGGCAGATCGGCCGCGGGACGGCGCCGCCGCGCGAGCTATTCGCCAAATCCCGCCCCAGGCGTGACCGGGGCGAGGCGAATCAGGCGGCTCTCGGCGACGCCGGCGGTGCGATGCGTCACATGCTGGCGGTAGTCGGAATCGGTGACCATCTCCAGAAAGGCGCCCGCGTGGGGATAGGCGGCGATGAAGGCCAGATCCCATCGCTCCTCTAGCGGCCCGGTGAGGACGCCCTCGGGTCTTCCAGCCCAGACCTGCCGCCCGCCCACCCGCGCGAATATCGACGCGGTCGTGGCCCCATAGGCGCGATAGGCCTCCAGACCCGTCATGCCGCGTCCATGGTTGGGGTGGCCGGCAGGGTAGTCGGCCATGGCGCGGAGACGAATGAGATTGAGCATATGGATAGGTGTGTCACGCGGCAGAGCCTTGAAGGCCTCGAATTGCGTTCGCGTGGGGTCGATCGCCCCGAGGCTGTCCTGAGCCATGTTGCTGTGCTCCCTTGCGGCCCCCTTCTGTCGGAGGCTCGCCAGACTGATAGCCGAGCCTTGGTTGCGGCGCCAAGGAGGCCATGGTATCAGGCGCGCGGCCTGGCGATGGGGGGACCTTCGCGGCGCTCTGAACGCCCCAGATTCCTGAGCTCATTCAAGGCTTTCCTGCCAGTTCTGGGGCATTTCCGGGCTGGCGTTACAGTGACACCGAACGGATTTGACGTGGCGGACGATTCCAGGGCGACAGATGTGGGCGCGCCATATGCCCAGGCGCTCTTTGAACTCGCGGTCGAGGAGGCGGCGCTGGACGCCGTGGAGGCCGATCTCGTCGCCTTGAAGGCGCTGTTGGCGGAAAGCGAGGACCTGCGCCGGCTCCTCGCCTCGCCGAAGTTTTCAGCGGAAGATAAGGCGAAGGGCTTGTCCGCCCTGGCCACGCGCGCCGGATTTCAAAACACGACAACGAAGTTTCTCGGACTGCTGGCCGCCAACCGCCGCACCACCGCCCTGGGCGAAGTGATCGCCGCGTTCCAGCGCCTCGCCGCCGACCGCCGGGGCCTTGTCTCCGCCCAGGTGGTGACGGCCATCGCCCTCACAGACGCCCAGACCCGGGGCCTGGTCGCCGCCCTGCGCCAGGCGCTGGGCAAGGAGCCGCAGATCGACGCCATCGTGGACCCGTCGATCCTGGGGGGCCTTAAGGTCCGGGTGGGCTCACGCCTCTATGACGCGTCCCTCAAATCGAAACTCGACAACCTCAAATTTGCCCTGAAGAGAGCCTGAGAAAACACCTCCATGGATATTCGCGCCGCTGAAATTTCTGACATTCTCAAGAGCCAGATCGCCAATTTCGACGTGGAGGCCGATGTCTCCGATGTGGGCCAGGTCCTGAGCGTCGGCGACGGAATCGCCCGCGTCTATGGGCTGGATCAAGTCCAGGCCGGCGAGATGGTCGAGTTCACCTCCGCTGGGGTTAAGGGCATGGCTCTGAACCTGGAGCGTGACAATGTGGGCGTCGTGATCTTCGGCGCCGACGCGGAAATTTCCGAGGGCGATGAAGTCCGTCGCCTGGGCGAAATCGTCGACGTGCCTGTGGGCAAGGGTTTGCTCGGCCGCGTGGTCAACCCCCTGGGCGAGCCCATTGACGGCAAGGGGCCGCTCACCGGCGTGGCTGAACGCCGCCGCGTGGACGTCAAGGCGCCGGGCATCATCCCGCGCAAGAGCGTTCATGAGCCGGTCCAGACTGGCCTGAAGATCATCGACTCCCTGGTGCCGATCGGCCGCGGCCAACGCGAACTGATCATCGGCGATCGCCAGACCGGCAAAACCGCCGTGGCCGTGGACGCCATCCTGAACCAGAAGCAGATCAACGCCGGCTCCGATGAGAGCGCCAAACTCTATTGCGTCTATGTGGTCATCGGCCAGAAACGCTCAACCGTCGCCCAGTTGGTGAAGACCCTCGAGGAGCGCGGCGCCCTCGACTACACCATCGTCGTGGCGGCCACCGCCTCAGACCCCGCCCCCCTGCAGTTCCTGGCCCCCTTTTCCGGCTGCGCCATGGGCGAATGGTTTCGCGACAACGCCATGCACGCCCTGATCATCTATGACGACCTTTCCAAGCAGGCCGTCGCCTATCGCCAGATGAGTCTCCTGCTGCGGCGGCCACCGGGCCGCGAAGCCTATCCGGGCGACGTCTTCTATCTTCACTCCCGCCTTCTGGAGCGCGCGGCCAAGCTGAACGAAGCTTTCGGGTCCGGCTCGCTGACCGCCCTGCCGATCATCGAGACCCAGGCCAATGACGTCTCGGCCTATATTCCCACCAATGTGATCTCCATCACCGACGGCCAAATCTTCCTGGAGACCGACCTCTTCTATCAGGGCATCCGGCCCGCCATGAACGTGGGCGTTTCCGTCTCTCGGGTGGGCTCATCGGCCCAGATCAAGGCGATGAAGACCGCCGTGGGCCCCTTGAAGGGCGAACTCGCGCAATATCGGGAAATGGCCGCCTTCGCCAAGTTCGGCTCGGACCTGGACATTTCCACCCAGCGCCTTCTGGCCCGGGGCGAGCGCCTCACCGAGCTCTTGAAACAGCCCCAATATGCGCCGCTGCAAGCGGAGGAGCAGGTCTGCGTGCTCTATGCCGGTACGCGCGGCTACCTGGACAAGATTCCCGTCAGCGAAGTTCTGAATTTTCAGAACGAGCTTCTGACCCGGCTGCGGGGCGAGACCGGTGGCGTCCTTGAAAAGATTCGAGTGAGCAAGGCGCTCCCGGCCGACCTCGAAACCGAACTGAAGGTCGTGCTCGACTCCGTCGCCGCGATCTTCGCGTAAATAAGGCGCGAAAAGAGCCGACACATGGCCAGCGTCAAAGACCTAAAGACCCGCATCGCGAGCGT
>Ga0116227_10014034_pt1 | contig 12367 bp, 9 predicted proteins | sample S1TSphgellanicum_FD_89693 | JGI IMG/M metagenome (GOLD analysis project Ga0116227, IMG submission 89693) | Host-associated microbial communities from peat moss isolated from Minnesota, USA - S1T2_Fb - Sphagnum magellanicum MG | ecosystem: Host-associated > Plants > Peat moss > Unclassified... | reverse complement strand
ATTCGGAGCAATAAGGGTCATGTGGGAGCTTGTCAAACAATTTACGTTGTTTTGTAATGCACGTGATTGCTCTATATGCTTTTGCAAGAGGGAGCCTACAAATTCGTTATGTACTGCATCTCTTTGATTCTCCGTTATGTTGTATTGATTCCGTCCGATTACGTTCATACACCCCTCATCATTTTTAGATTTGAACCTCTACGAAGAAGGGGGAAGTGTAAAAATAATTCTATTTTTTTGTCTTGAAATTTCTTGTTTTCACGGAAATTTTTGTATCGGTGCAAAATTTCCTTTTTTTTGATAGAATCGGGGCTCTTAAAAACGGATCGTTTCGATGAAAGAAGTTTTAGTTAGGGAAATGAGAGATTTTTTGTCTCTTTACAGGAAGAAAGAAGAGCCCCTGCTTGTGGCTTATTCGGGAGGCGTCGACTCTGCCGCTTTACTTTCGATTCTTTTGGAGTGCAGGTTTTTTATGTCTTTAGATATCAGAATTTTACATTTCGATCATGCTTGGAGAGAGGAAAGCGCGAGAGAAGCGGAGATGATAAAAGAGAAGGCGAACAATCTCGGGATTCCTTTTTATAGCGCTAGATCGGATCAAAACACCCGGGATCTTTCCAATAAAGAGGAAAGAGCGAGGGAGGAAAGGTACGCTTTTTTCAAGAAAGTGCACGAAGAGGTAGGAGTAGGGACGATCGTGCTTGCCCATCAAAGAGAGGATCTTGCCGAAACCGTACTCAAGAGATTTCTCGAAGGTGCGGGTGCCTTGTCTTTGGGAGGGATGGAAAAAGAGAGTTTCTATAAAGGAATGCGTTTATGGAGACCCCTTCTTTCCGTTCCGAGGGAGGACTTACTCGATTGGAATCGTAGAAAAAATCTTTCCTATTTTATCGATTCTACAAATGAGGATACTCGATTTTTAAGACCCGGCATGAGGAAGAACATCTTTCCTCTTTTAGAAGAGTATTTCGGTAAGGGTGTTCGTAAAAATATGGCCGCCTTGAGCGAAGAGTTTTTCTCCCTCAAACGATATATGAAGGAAAAACTTCGCCCTTTGCTGGCTAAAAAAGTTGAAGGACCTCTGGGGTTCGCTCTTCTTGCGGAAGATATTTCTTCTTTGGAGCCTTTTGAAAAAGAGCAGCTGATTCGGGCAGCTTTACTCGAAAAAGGGGTGAAACCGGGAAGAGAGACCGTTAAAAAAACGGTGGAGCTTGCGGGGAAAGGATCTTTTGATAAAAAGGTAGATGTATCTTCGGGAACCTTGATCGTTGATCGGGGTAGCATATTCTGGCTTACTCCTTCTTGTTCCTCGCTTGTTTGGGAAATACGGGAGCAGTCTAAGGAACCGAAAACCTCGACTTCTCTTTTACGGGCCTTTTTTGAGGGAGAATTACATTGCAAAACTCCGGAAAAAGGAGTGGTTTTGACTTCATTTGAAGAGTTAACCGCGAAGGACAAAAAGAAAATGGATTCTTTCTTTTCGCAAAATAAAATTCCGGCTACAATGCGGAAATTCTTTCCTTTTGTAAGGAAAGAAGAAGGAATAGTTTGTAATTTCGTTTGTTTTAATTTGAATTGTTTTATTGATAATTATGAAGTTATTTTAAATATTAAGTTGAAAAATATATCGAATTAAAAGACAATATATTCGGTTTCCGGTATGCTCCGGTTTACGGCGATTGAACGGGAAATCTTCCCTACCTTTGGTACGGACGGCTTCCGTTTTCGATTTCGGGTGAGTTTTATTTAATTAAAAAATGGTTGTGAAAAGATGAGCGGCGATAACAATTCTAAACCCTCGAAAAAGGGTTTTCCCGGCGGTTTTTTTATCTTAATGACGGGTGCTTTACTTGTTTTATTTCTTATACAAGGAGTGAACGGTGAAAAAGGGGCGAAGGTTTCTTTTAGTCACCAGTTGGAGCATCTTGTGAATCTGGACTTGATTCAACCTCAAGAAAGCACGAAGGTTGCGTTAAACGATAATCTGGTAACGTTTAGCGGAAAGTTTAAAGACAATCTTACGGATGAAGGGAAAGCGCGTTATCGCTATTTGGAGCTGCTCGGCAGTAATCACGAACTGCAAGGAGAGCTCGGAAAGATAGGGGTGGAGCTGACCTCCCTTTCTCAAAGCGTTCAAGACGCGGGCGATTCTTTTTTACACCTCTCGGGCATCAAGATTCCGGCAGGCGGATATCGGATTATCGGATCCGTCTACGATACGGAGCAAAGACAAAATGCGATTATTATCACAAAGCTCTCCGATCGTAACGTAACGAGTCTTGTAGATTTGCAAAAAGCCTTCGATTCCTTGTCCGACACTTCCTCGGAACAAGAGATGTCGAATTTTAAAGACGAGCTTTTGACTCTGGTTAGAGGATTCCGCTCTTCCGTACTCGGGATCGGTAGCGAAGAGATAAAACAAAAACTGCAAGGGCTGCAAAACGATCTTTCCTCCTCAAAAGTAGATAAAGCGACGTTTCGGTCCGCTCTTGCTTCCTTGCAAGGAATCGTTACCGAACTCAATAAAGAAGAAGGTAACGTTCGTCTTTTACAGCTCAGGAGCGTTCGTAATTACAACACGCTGCTTAAGCAGTATAACCTCACCTATAATAACCTCGATAAAAATATGGCCGAGCTTGATAAAGCAAGACAGTCGGTTAGTCAGGTAGTATGGTTTTTCAACGGTAAAGAGCTTTCTACGCGATCTCTCGAAAAACAAGACTCCGAGGCGTTTGCTCAGTGGTATGCACAGGCAAAGCAGGAGTGGGATCAGTTTGCGGTTAACCGCGGAGCAACCTTTAGAGCTCCCGATCAACCGAGAACCCCGGTTTTGGATAAAACGTTCAGAAGCGAGCAGCCCGCTCCGAATTACGTGAGCTATCTGCTTACCCTGATGCCCGTTATATTGGTGCTTTTACTGCTGTACTTCGTTTTTTCTCGCCAGATGAAAGGTGTGGGCTCCGGTGCCATGACTTTCGGAAGAGCACCCGTTAAAATGATCACCAAAGAGAAAAATAAAATCACTTTCAAAGACGTTGCGGGATGTGACGAAGCGAAAGAAGAGCTTCAGGAGATCGTTGACTTTTTGAAAGATCCTACCAAGTTCACGGCCCTCGGCGCCAGAATCCCTAAAGGGGTTTTGTGCATAGGTGCGCCGGGAACGGGAAAAACTTTGATTGCGAAAGCGGTTGCGGGTGAAGCCGACAGGCCTTTCTTTTCGATTTCGGGATCCGATTTCGTTGAGATGTTCGTCGGAGTCGGTGCCAGCCGAATCCGAGACCTGTTCGATCAGGCTAAAAAACAAGCGCCTTGTATCATATTTATGGACGAAATCGACGCGGTCGGACGTCATAGAGGCGCGGGCATGGGGGGAGGACACGACGAAAGAGAGCAGACGCTCAACCAGCTTCTTGTCGAGATGGACGGTTTCGATACCACCGAAGGGGTGATTTTAATTGCCGCAACGAACAGACCCGACGTTCTTGACAAAGCTCTTTTACGTCCCGGTCGATTCGATAGAAGAATCGTAATAGATCTTCCCGACATTAAAGGACGGTTTGACATTCTTCAGGTTCATGCGAGAAAGATCAAAATGGATCCTTCGGTGAATTTGATGAACGTAGCCAGAAATACGCCGGGATGCTCGGGTGCCGACCTTGCCAACATTTTGAACGAAGCGGCTCTTTTGGCGGCTCGTAAAGGACGCTCGGCGGTAACCGATTCCGACGTTGCCGAAGCGTGCGACAAAGTGCGGTACGGTAAAGAAAGAAGAAGTCTCGAGATTGATCAGACCGAAAAGAAGACAACGGCGATTCACGAGTCCGGTCACGCAATCGTCGCTCTGTTTGTAGAGCGCTCCGATGCCGTGGATAAAGTGACGATCATTCCTAGAGGCCTTTCTTTAGGCGCTACGCATTTTATGCCTAAGAAAAACCGAGTGAATTATTGGAAGAAGGAAATCTTGGATCAACTGGCCATCTTAATGGGAGGGCGCGTTGCCGAAGAGATTTTCCTCGGAGATATTTCAAGCGGAGCTCAAATGGACATCACACAGGCAACCAGGCTTGTGAGAAGTATGGTCTGCGAGTGGGGAATGACGGATAAGCTCGGGGTTGTCGCTTATGATGAGAAGAGCGAAGGGGGGCGTTATCTGGGGATGCAAAGCTATCATGAGAAGACGTATTCCGAAGAGACGGCTCGAAACATCGATGAAGAGGTACGGAAAATTGTGGATACCGCCTATCAATTTGCCAAAACTCTTCTAACGGAGCATAGAGAAAAAGTTCAGCTCATGGCCGATATGTTGATGGAATTTGAAACCTTGGACCGAGAAGATGTGATTTTGATTAAAGAGGGTCGTTGGGATCAACAAAAGAAAAAAGAGAAAGAAAAAGCGTTCGAGAATTTGCAGCGCAAATTGCCCCCCACGCCTCCTTCCTCGATGGAAAGAAAAGAGGGTAAGAACTACACCGATCCCGCCCCTCAGCAAATATAAAGTCGATTAAAAAGCCCCTCTTAACGGAGGGGTTTTTTTTTGTCCCAAAATTCGGATTGTTTTCTTGCTTGCCTTACAAACATCTCTTCTCCGTAAATCACCTTACATCCCGCCTCCAGCGCTTTTTGTAGGAAAAGTGTGTGTTTGGGGTTGTAAGTAACGTCCATTACGAGAGCTGAAGCAATGATTTTAGTCGGGTCAATAGGCAGTGGAGAAGGGGTGGTGTTGATTAAAATATCATAATCGGTCGGTATGTCCGAAATATCCGAGAATTCGCACTCGAGCCAAGCTGCCAACTCTTCCGCTTTGGAATTTGTGCGGCCTGCTATTAAAACGAAAGCGCCCCTTTTTTTCGCTTCGAAAGCAACGGATTTGGCAGTGCCCCCCGCTCCGATAATAACGAGTCGTTTACCTTTAACGTAAGTCGATTCTTCTACCGCATCCAAAGCGCCCTGTCCGTCAAAGTTGGCGCCGATAACCGAATTTTCCGTAAAAGCCAAAGTGTTTACGGAGCCTATTTTTTCGGAACCCGGATCCGTTATATCTACGTGCGGAAGAATTTTCTCTTTAAGAGGAGCCGTTACGCTGAGGCCTTTGAATCCGGCCTTTTTCGCCAGAGGGATAAATTCCGTAAGTTCATTTTCGGAAACCGTCATTTTGACGTAAAGGGCATTTTGCCCTTTTTCTTCGAACCTTTTATTGTGATAAATATGACCGAGACTTGACTCTACGGGGTTTCCGATCAGCCCATACAGATTAGCTTCGGGCAGAGAATCTCCGTAGCGATAGAATTCGATCAATTCTTTCAAGCTAAGCTGCCCCGGAGCTAAAGCCTCTTTGGAAGTCAGATAGGCATATCCGATTTTATTTTCGAGCGTTGATCCGATTGCTCTTGTAAAAGAACCTTTTTCTCCCATTGCAATAGTGCTTAGGTCGGGGTGTTTTTTAGATAGAATCAGGAGTCGAAGGGCGTCGTTTACGGAGTTTGCAAAAGTCGCTATTTTGTAGGCGAAAGCTCCTTCTCGAAACATGTTTTTGTAGATCTCTTCGATATCGGAGGGGGTTTCCTTGTAGTTGTGATAAGAAATGATAAATCCTATATCTGGATAGGAGAATATAACCTCTTTAATAAAATGCGGATCCATGTCGCACTCCAGATCAAAAAAACAGGGTTTTAACAGCAAAAGTCTTTTGATGAGCGTCATCCTTGCTGTTTCCGTTCCCGGAAACTCTCCTCCGTGAGACGGTTTTCTGAGAGTTAATAAAATCGGGAACGGGGAAGAGGAGATTGCATTTTCAAGCTTTGCAATGTCCATTGTAGGGAAAAGATCCAAACGAAGCTCTATCCCTCGTGCCTCTTTGGGCACGAAGGGGATAAGATCCGGTCTGTCAAGGGTGACGAAAACTCCGAGAGAGGGAGTGCTTTGTGCGGCTAAGCCGAGGGAGTGCAAGCTTGACGTTTTTTTCATGGGGCACACTCAATTTGTGATGTTGTGGCGGGTTTGATTTTCCCGGAACGGTTAATTTTTCTTAAAGATCTCAAAAAGACAGAATTTATTCCACACTTTTTTCCCTTGGAAAAAAAGAGAAAACCGCTTGTAGGGTGTCTAGGCTCCTTTAAAAATTTATTTTTTCATTCATGATTGTATCTGTTTTATGGGAAAATTTCGGTCTAAAAAAACAGGGATTTTTTTTGAGGCGGGATTGTTATCTTGAGATTAACGTGTGTAGTTTTTCCAATCGGAAGTGAAAATTAGGACGACCGAGAGACGGTATCTTGTGAGGGTTTTTTGCCTTGAAGCGGGAGCAAACGAAAGGCGCTGCAGTTGGAATGCGAAAGCTTAAGGCAGTAGTCTGCAAAGAGCTTCGAAAACTTCTTCGGGAGCTATATTCTTCAAACAAAACCGAGCAGGAGTTTTGCAGGTTTTGTTCCCCGGGCAGTTACAAGGAGCGGTTATCAGGTGTGCGTTTTTTCCGATTGTCCCCGTTATATCGGGGTTTGTCGGTCCGTAAAGAGTGAGTGAGGGGGTGTCAAGAGCTGCCGCTATGTGACTAAGCCCCGTATCTACCGAGACGACTGCCTTTGCGTTTAGGATCAAGTAGCCTATTTCGGATAGGGTAAGCTTTGGCAAAGCGGTTACGAAAAAGCGATCTTTTGCCAGCGCTTCGGCTCTTTGTTTTTCCGTTTCGTTTCCGGAAGGGATCAAAATCTGCAGATTCAAGTCTTTACCCAGATCTATCAATGTGCGCCACGATTTTTCAGGCCACAGTTTGGAGGGGAAACTTGCAATCGGGACGAATATGAGATACGAGGAAGGAAGCGGTATATTCGGAACCATCAGTTTAGTTTTGTCGATACCGTAATTCGGAGATGTTTCGGGAACCGGGTAATTGAGCGTCCGAGATAAAAGAGTTCTTAAGAAAGTAATTGCATGAACGTTTTTGGGAAGGTTGATTTTTTTTTGATAAAAAAAATGAGTTCCCCATTCTTGAACGGAGGACCCGGAAGCGCCAACTTTTTTGCCTTTTGCAAAACAGCCTAAAATGCCCGTTTTGAGATTTCCTTGAGCATCAATTACGAGATCGTAATCTTCCTCCCGCAAATTTTTAAGCATCCCCGAAAATTCAGTTCTCGTTTTCTTTGCAAACGGAGAAGAGCGCCATTTTCTGTGGTTTGTGAGAATCCTGCGATGAACGGAGCCGTGCCAAGAGGGCACTTCCGAAAAGCTTTTATCAACGACCCAGTCGAAGGTAATAGAGGGATAAGCTTCGCAAGCGTCGGTCAGAGCCGGGAGTAAATGAACGAGATCTCCCATGGAAGCTAACTTGATGATCAGGACCCGGAGAGTTTTTGACATCGGCTACCTTTACGAATTGGGGATGAGAGTTTCCTCGGGAGCAGTTTTCTTTATGATATAACCTTGCTTTAACTCGGCATAATAAACGAGAGAAAGACCCGAAGATACGATTCCCGTAGAGAGTAAAATAGTCCAAGATAGGGGTTCGCCTAAAAATATCCGGCCGCTTAACGAGGCAAAGACGGGGCTTAAAAGTCCGATGAAAGAAAGGAACGTTGCCGTAAAGCGTCTTAACAGCATTCCGTACAAGTTATAGCAAACGATGTTAAAAAGCAGAGTCATGATCATTACAATGCTCATTACGTCATAAGTGTGTCCCTTTGTAATCGGAAGGGGAGACCAAAGGTCCGAAAAGCCCGAGTGAATCAGAGCCAGCATTCCTCCGAACAGCATTGCCGTTCCGTTGGCCATCAGGGGGGATACCTCCGTGTCTTTCAGATTCTTTCTGAGTAAAATCCATCCGTAAACCGATGCAAGCACCGCTCCTATAATCGCCAAAGTGGGGAGGGAGAGAAAGCTTCCTTTGAACAGCTCTTCCGATCCCGTTTGTGTAAATAACACGGGGAGAATCCCGAGGAAACCGATTCCGAGCCCGAGCCATTTTCTGCCGTTAATCTTTTCTTTAAAATAAACATAAGAGAGCACCGCCGTAAAGAGAGGGGATAAACTGTAGATGAAACAGGTCTTGGCCGAGGATAAATGCTGCAGCCCCCAAAATTCCAGTATATTGGTGAGGTAGATACTAAAAAACCCGAGAAGAAATAAGGAAATCCATTGTTTTTTTTTCATTTTGAAGTTGGATCTCTTATACAACGCTATATAACCGAGCAAAAGAGCTCCTCCTATTGCCATACGGGAACCCGTCAAAAAAAGAGGAGTACTGAAGGCAAGAGCGAGCTTTCCGAAGGTAAAAACGCTCGACCACACTGCGTACATGGCAACCGACAAAACAATAGACATAAAGGATCCGCCCGATTTGATTTTTCGTTAATAGTATCAAAAAAATATATATGGGTCAACGAATTGTAAGTTTTATTTGTTGTAATAATTTTTATTATTATCTTTTATGTTTTGTTGCGTTTTAAATTAGAAAGATGTAGATCTAAAATTTAATGTATATATTTGGAGTAATAGGTGGTAACTAAAAGAGTTGTTGTTACCGGTGGCGCCGGCCAAATTGCGTACAGTCTTCTATTCCGGATAGGATCGGGTGATGTTTTCGGAAAAGATCAAAAAATTTCTATCTCTATTTTAGACGTACCCGGATCGATGAGAGTTTTAGAAGGGGTTGCGATGGAGCTCAAAGACTCTGCTTTTCCCCTTTTGGAAGAAGTTAAGATAGGCTTCGATTGTAAAGAGATTTTTTTAGATGCAGATATCGTTTTTTTAGTGGGAGCCAAACCGAGGGGTCCCGGTATGGAAAGAAAGGATCTTTTACTTGAAAACGCGAAAATATTTTTTGAACAAGGGAAGGCCTTGGATGCCGTTGCAAAGAAAAACGTCATTATTTTGGTAGTCGGCAATCCCTGTAACACAAACTGTTTAATTGCAAGGCACTTCGCTAAAAGAATCGACCCGAAACTGTTTTTTTCCATGACTCGCCTCGACGAAAATAGGGCAAGAAGCTTTCTTGCCGAAAAAGGGGATGCTGCAATTTCGGAGGTCTCTTCCGTGCCGATTTGGGGAAATCATTCCGCCTCTCAAGTTCCCGATTTTACACACGCAACCGTAAAAGGCCTTTCCGTTACGGAGTCTGCATTGTTCGACAAAAACTGGCTTGAAACGGAGTTTATCGAAAAAGTGCAAAAACGAGGGGCCGAAGTGATCGCCGCAAGGGGTAAGTCTTCGGCAGCATCTGCGGCATCGGCCGCAATTGATGCGATGCGCTCTTTAATTTTCCCGAGCTCCCGGGGTTCTTTTTTTTCCATGGGGGTGTATTCGGAAGATAATCCGTACGGCATCGGACAAGGGCTGGTGTTTTCTTTTCCCTGCACCAATAAAAGAGGATGGGGGGAGCTTGAGATCGTGAAGGGGCTTACTTTAAATCCTTTCTTAAAAGAGAAAATTAGGATTTCCGAAAAGGAACTTCTCGAAGAGAAGAAGATGATAGAAAACCTGCTCCGAGCTTAGAGGAAAAATGAGTAAAATTTTGTTTGAGATCACGGAAGATAATTTGGAGACGGGGCTTAGGGGATACCCTTGCGGCTATTGCACCACTTCTCAAGTTGATCCCGAAAAGGGGTTGCTGTATATCGGTCATCCCGTAAAAGAGCTTGCAACCAACTCTCCCGAAGACGTGATTGCTTTTTTGTACTTCGGTAAAGAATCGGAAAAAAAAGAATCTTTTAAAAAAGAGCTAAGACAAAGAGCGCATCTTTCCGATAAAACGATCGCGGCGGTAAGAGCTCTTCCGAGGGAAGGGCATCCGATGAAACTGTTTTCCTCCGCCTTTTTACTTCTCGGCATGCTCGAAGGCACTCGGGATTATAGAGAAGATTGCCTCAATCTGATCGCCAAGGTTCCGTATCTCGCAGCCGTTGTTATCAACATGCATCTCGGCGTTCGCTCTCCTTCCGTTTTTCGTCCCGAGCTCGGTTATATGGAAAGTTTCGTAGATTTTCTTGGAATTCCGAATAAGAAAAAAGCGGAACTCGAGCCTATTTTTAAACTATTTAATATTTTGCACTACGACCACGGAGGAGGGAATCTGTCCGCCTTTGTCGGCAAGGCTGTGGCTTCGGGGCTTGAAGATCTGTACGGGTCTTTGACTTCTTCAATGTGCGCCCTTGCGGGTTCAAGACACGGGAAAGCCAATCAAGACGCTTTGCTGTTTGTCAAGGAGCTGCAGTCCGCTATCGGAAAAAACGGGACCGATGAAGAGATGGAAACATTTTTGCGTACAAAACTCGAAAGCGGAGGGCTGATTTTCGGTTTCGGTCATGCGGTCTTAAGAACGGAAGATCCGAGAGCGGAGCTTTTGTACGATTATGCAGATCGTAAATACGGCGAGCATCCGATTATTCGGACCGCTTCGAGGCTTCGGAAGATCGGATCTAAAATATTGAAGGAAAATCCTAAAATTTCCTGTCCGTATCCGAACATAGATGCGATTTCGGGTTCGCTTTTGGTAGCCGCGGGTTTTGATTATCCGGAGTATTTCACGGTTCTTTTCGGAGTTGCAAGAACGGTTGGCATTAGCATCCAGATCGTATACGAGAGGACGGAAGCCCGAGGGGGAAAGGGAACCCCGATCGTAAGACCCAAGTACATCTATAAGGAACGTAAATGAAAGAAACGATCTCTTTTCTCGGGCTTTTTTGCGGTTTCTTAGCCTGTATTGAAGGCGGAGAGCCGGAAGTTCCTTTCCCTACGGCATCTTTTCTTTCCATGCCTCAGGCGGGACTTAGACAACTCGATTTTTCGGGAAAACCTCGCGTTAAAAAAGAGAAGCAAGTTGCGGTCGTGTACAAAAATACGATTAAACGGGGACACGTACAAGACCCCGAGCTGACGTGGGATTGGGGTTTTCGTACGGGAATCGGAGTCAATACCGTTGTACAAAACTGGAACTTGATCGCAAGTTACACGAAATTCCATACGCAATCTTTTGCGAGCGTATCGACTCCGGGAGGGATGGAGATGCCAACTTGGCAGCAGCTTCGATCGAAGAAAAACGGAACCTTTATAGAAAAAAATACGCTTGCTTGGCGGCTGCATTTAAACTTGGCCGATTTGGAAATCGGAAAAAATATTACAAGCACTCGAAACCTCTCTTTTCGTCCTCATGCGGGGCTTCGAGCTGCTTGGGTTTATCAAACTCGAAAGAAACCCGAAGCCGACGCGGATCAAATTTCCGGCAATAAACAACCTTTATTTCGTTCCAATAATTGCGCGGGACTCGGATTTAGAAGCGGTCTTGATTCTTTGCTTAGCATCGGTTCCGGTTTAAGTTTTTTCGGAGACGGAGCGCTCAGTTTCCTTGCGGGTTATTACAATATCAATCAAAGAAAAAGAAAAATACAAAGAGATGAGCAAATCTTGGACGAAAAAAACAAAGCCAGCAACGGAATTGCAACGGCCGAGGTTTCTTTGGGAATGCAATATGAAAAACGTTTCGTAACGAATAAAGCCGTAAGCGTCAGGCTCGGTTATGAAATGAATTACGTATTCAATCAGACGAGATGGATGGACTGGTTTAGCAACGCCAAAGGAGCTCTATCCGACGCGGGGAGCGGTATTTCGTTGCAAGGTCTTACGGTCGGACTTCGCTACGATTTTTAGCGAGGCCCGGATGTCATTCGCAAGAAGAGGGCGGAGGCTGCCACGGTTCCGACGGTTGCACCCGTAATCAACGAGAAAGTAAAAACTTTCAAACTGTTTTCAATCGTAGGGTTTCTCGGAATGTTCATAGCTTGGCACAATTTCACGATTCCTAGGGCGGACCCAAAGGTAACGGCCGTGAATGTAATGCAGCTTGTGACGGGGGGCAGACTTTACCCGTTCATTTCCTATTCCTTTGAAGTATTAACTTCCATTTTATGTATATTAAAATACATTGCATATTAATTTGTGTTAAAAATCAATTTTATATATATTTAATATTAAATTTTCAATCTATGATACATGAAAATCAGTGCGTTAGCAATACAAGGAAATTTTCGGGCGTGCTGCCGTGTAATGCGCTTAAGTTATGGATAATTAGTATAATTTTTTTATATAAAAACGCTTTATATAAGGTTTTTTATGACGCAGATAGTTCTAAATGCAGCGACGCAAGCGGGATCTTTTTTTGCCGGGATGAATGTTGGTAACTACGTAACGGAGCCGGGGTAATTCATAAATTAGCCGTGAAAGCGATTGCAACTCTTAGCGGTTTCGATGAAATACAAGTAGAAGAAGATTATAATGGGTATCAAAGGCAATTTGCTCTAGCAAAAACGATGAGCGAAATGGCGGAAGCTCGAGAAGTGTTCGAGCGCAAATACGGAAAATATACCCTTACGGCATGTAATGT
>Ga0116227_10014032_pt1 | contig 12369 bp, 11 predicted proteins | sample S1TSphgellanicum_FD_89693 | JGI IMG/M metagenome (GOLD analysis project Ga0116227, IMG submission 89693) | Host-associated microbial communities from peat moss isolated from Minnesota, USA - S1T2_Fb - Sphagnum magellanicum MG | ecosystem: Host-associated > Plants > Peat moss > Unclassified... | reverse complement strand
TGAAGAGGAGCAGTGGAAGCGACATTTTGGGTGTGAGAAGTGGACTGCATTTGTGCAACATAAGCACATGTTTGATCCTCATGGCATTCTGGCTCCAGGACAGAACATATTTCGCAGGAATCAAAACCCCCCTAGGCTGGACCAGCTGCTGCTGCTTCATTCAGATTTTTCTTCATCATGAAACTTGACTTCTTGCTTGTACATATAGCACTGAGAATGAAATTTGATGCCGTCAAAACTTAGTGCCATTCATTCATTCATTCATTTATTCATGTCAATCAAGAAACACTACAGGTCAGGCACCACTGAGACATGATCAAGATTGTGATATTACATGATTGTCCACAATCTGGCTTTTCAAGTTTTCAATGCTTCTACAACCCATTGTCCAGACTCCAATTGTGATTTGTGAAGGAGCTCAATGAGATCTATTGTATGAAATTACCCAGGATCAATGTAACTTGATTTCTGTCATAAAAATACATCTTGGTCTTCAATGTTTTATTTGGATTACTAGTGACAATCAAACTAACATAAGATCATAACATTTGGTATATTTTCATTTGTTCCTTGAATCCTACATTAACATCAAAATGAAATTCCATGATCATATAAAGTTTCCACATGAATCATTTTCACCTTTTTATTAATTCTATTAACATGAAAATTAATCTTCCCTTATTGAGAAATTTTTATTTTTTAATTTTTGTATCAATTACACCAGGAAATTTGTGAAACCGATCAATCTCAAAGATATTTTGAAAAGGCTTTTATTTAATGTGATGTGACCTGCATTAAATTTTAAAAATGTGTTGTTGGTGGTGCTTGGGAAGACAAAAACATTCAAATTCCACATGTGATGATTAAAAAGTGTTAATATGAAATGGTTCCAATGTGAAATTATCAAGATGGAATTGTCATTCAAAAGGACAACCAATAATGGAATCCAAAGCTACTCCCCCTAAACTAAACTAGGTCCAATGTACCGCATCATTGGAATTACACAATCTACACAAATTTAAATTCAATTTTAGTACTAAATTTTTAATGATCAGTGATTTTTAACCATTTTAATTTCAAGCATGCCTTTCAACACAACTTTTTAGTCTTAAATTATAAACAATTTTTTTCAATATAAAAGTCAATAATTTTCAAACTTGGTAGAAAACTTTATGTTGTGTGTTGTAAGCTCTTGCAAAGCTTAGTGGATCTATAGTCAAGGTAGTTTTTTGCCTTTGCCTTGTGGTCTTCCCTCTGATCACCCAATAAACTCGTTGTTCCCAAGACTCCATCCTAAGTCTTTTCAATAAAGGAATACTTAGGCAAAGTTAGGCAAAAACAATGTATGTTGCAAAAAAAAGATTTTTTTTTTGCTGCTCTCTCTTGGTACTCACAAAGCTTACTTTTATTCTATTGACTACCAACATGATTTGTTTATGCCTATTAAAGAACCTTTAGTAGATGATCAAGAAAATCCTAGTATTACGAATTGTTCCCTTTCTTTTAAAATTTCAAGATTTTGACATTTTTGTATGATTTGGTTTACATCAAGTTCATCCAATGAACATGTACTTTCATAGAAGGCGATATGTTTTTGTTGTATAAAATGTTTGAAAACAATTGTATGACTTTATGTTTTTTTTAAATTCCTTTTAAAAAAATTATAGTTTAAACACTTGATATAATTAGTTTACAAAACTCAAAATGACATTTACATAATATCCAAATTATTTTAAAATATTTTTATTAATTTAACAAGACGTCACTAGGCGTATTCACAATTAGGGTACCATTTTTTGACCATAGGATTCAAGGACTTTGTTTTTGCTATCTTCCAAATATAAAACTAAATAGAACTAAGTGAAACATATTGGATAATTTAAATTATGATAATTTTCATGGTGGTGGTGATTTTTCACATGTGTATGTAATTATGCATAAATATTTTGATAAAAAACCAGAAATGCAAAAAATAAATACATAAGTTTTTATATACAACTTAACATGTTTTCTTAAATGAAAATTTCTTGCATTTTTTGCCAACACTTGGGGCCACAAATTCTAAGCCTAATGAATACAAAAAACCAATCAAATGGAAAAAAATAAAATAAAATCATTTTCTAATTTATTGCCCTTTTAGAATGGATTCTATAGCCTTCAAAAAATTTAATTGTATATTATTTAATCAAATGCATTATATGAACATTGCCAAACATAGATGTATGCATTATTTATCCATGAAAGAAAATTAAAATCAGTTGCATTGTTTAATACATTTTTGTCATGCCCGTACATGGCTTCATACATGATGGCCAATTACGGGCATGCCCATCATGCCTTTTAGGGTTAATGTACGGTCTTAAGTGACTGTACGCTATTAGATACTTAGGGTTTCAATTTGTTGGCGGTTGTATAAAAGGCCAAGCCCTTCCTTTTTCTTTTTAGTTTTTCTAAAAAAATTTTGTCAGGAGAGTTTTTTCCATAATCATATTGGATTTTTAAATGCTCACGATGGTTATTACACGGCCACCATTTACATACACTACATGTTCATTCCTTCTTTGTAATTCAATTCTAAAAAAACTTTACTCTCTATTACTTCATGTCGACAACGGCAAATTTCTTGTGCCATTGAGTTCTTGAGTTGTTACTGCTAATGTTGTTGCTAATGTTGCTACTACTGTTATTGTTGTTGTTAGTGTTACTGCTACCAGAGGGAGTGCAAGTTGCTGCTAGTGTTGTTGCTAGTGTTGTTCTTGCCGGAGGGAGCTCGCATTGTTACATTTCTACCAACCACTAGACTCGGGATCCTGGGGCAAGTTTCAAACCTCCTCCCCCATCTTTTTCTCTTTCTTGCTTTCTTTCTTTTTCTCTCTCGCACATGAGGCGGTCTTGGAGGAGGCGGTCCTGAAGTTACCAAGTAAAAAACAAACAAAAAACAAAAATTTCTCCAACACCGAGTGCCATCACTATTACAACTTGTAGCGATGCGAGCAAACACGTGTGTTATAGTGTCGTCGCAACGCGAGCTATAGTGCCACCGCAACACAAGCTGTAGTGCCACCACAATGCCATCGCACCTTGCAACAACGCGAGTTGTAATGTCACCATTACTTGCTGCATCGTCGCAAGCTCTTGTAGTTACGAACACCAACGTGCGCTATAGTGTCGCCACAACTTGCAACAATGCGAGCACCGACGTGTGTATCAGTGCCACCCTAACTTGTAGCAACGCGAGTTATAGCGCCATTAGTACCACTTGTAACCACGTGAGTTCTTGTAACTGCGTGAGCTTGCAACACCGCGTTGTCATTGGCCATCGTCGCAGAACTCACAAGCGCTTTGCGATGCCGTGACCCTTGATGTCACATTGCCAATTTTCATCCGTCCATGGACTTTCGTCCATTTAGGAAGGCCCGTTGAACTTTCGTCCGTTGGATCTCCGTCCATCCACGGACTTTCGTCCATCCAAGGACGCCTATTGAATTTTTGTCCATTGGACCTCCGTTCATCCACAGACTTCCATCTAATGTTTATCAGACTTTCGTCCGACTGTTACCTTGTGTCTTGCGTTTTGTCGTGTTACGTCCTACATTTTGCCATCCTATCGTCCTACGTGCGTCTTGTGATTTGATGTCTTGTCTTTTCGTCCGACATCCATCTAATTTCTGCCCAACCTTCGTCCAACCTTCATTCGGCATCCATTTGACCTTTGTTTAACATCCGTCTGTCGTGGATTATTCCTAACAACGCATCATATTCTTCAAACCATACATTGTGTTAGAACTTCGTAGCTAATGTTTTGTATTGTTACAAAATTTTGGGGCATGGGACACACCATGTCCTCAAATGATGAGAGCTCTACCGTTCAGCCAGAGCCCATGTATTAGCTATGAAGTAACACATAATCTTTTGAGCCAATTTCTTTAAGCTCACGATCTTCACGATGGTACCATCAAACATCTATAGCACCATTGTCATCTACTACAACTCCTACCAGGAATTCAAGTTCAAGTTACACTACATCAACGGTACATTAGAGTCCATTTGGAAGGGTTCATAAGTGGGGTACGCCTATTGTCGCACCTACTTTCAAACCATCACCGTATATTCCGTTGCAAACCGTTACCTCTACACCCATATACACCATGGAGGTCATGAGTTTCTTTGGGAGAATTGAGAAGTTTAGCAGAAGGCCAAGTATTATTTCTTTGAAAAAGTTCAAGGCAACTTTCTCAACTGTGGTCTGTGAATTGGAGTTCATGTATGGCGCTAATTACACCGAGGTGTTCGCATTCAAACAACTGGCCCGTTATGTGCACTATGAGGCATTAAATGTCTACGAGCAACATTTTTGAAGGATTTTGGGTATCACCCAAATCCCTAATCCAACTTATGCCACAACCATTGCCATTGCCTCTCAAGCTGCATTACAAGCTACAATTGCACATCATGGGATTGTGCCCAATAATCCAAATCCGGTACCTATTTCAATAAACCTTTGTCCTCAACAACTCATTGTTGCTACTATAAACATTTCTCCTACCATCAATGCACTAGCTTTTGCTAATCCATTGGGGGAATTCTTACGAGTTCTTGAGCTGGAATTTTCGTTAAAGAGTTTTGAAAAAATTCTGCAGCTCGCCACCTTCTCTTAACAGAAGGATGAAACCCTCAAAATGTTCTATAGAAGGCTTTTCAAGCTTGAAGAGGATACTCAGAGCATCACATACCTAAAAGCTACCCATCGGTATCTTTGTTCACTAAAAGGTACTCCAACATTCGATGCACAGGTTTTGCAATGGGTTTTTGCAAAATTTAGAGACTTGTACACTTTGTTGGATGTGTACAACATTTTTGAAAAGCTGGAATTGGCTCACGCACACTATGAGGCTAGTACTATGAGGCCTCCTTCACGTTCAAGGCCTTAGCCTCACCAATTGCGCCAACTAGATCATCACATTCCTCTTCAAGGGCTAAAGTAGTGCATTTGGCTACACCCATCCTACCTTCTTGCAACTATTGTGGCAATCCTATTCACAAAGCAAATGAGTGCAACATTCCTTCGAAGGATTTCTTTTGTGATTACTATGGGAAAGATGGACATCAGGAAGCTATTTGTTTTTCCAAGTTCTTGGAAAGGAAGCAACTTCGATTATCGCAGCAAAATCTTCCACCTTCCATTCAAGCTTTTCCCACCAAGGGTAATTCCAGTATGAATGCGAAGAAGAAGGAGCATAATGCTAACAAGAGGGAGGTGCTTCAAGCCCATGCTGCTCAACTTCAAACTCTGCAAAATGAATTTGAATCATTGAGGGCCCAACTTGCTAATCTAAAAAGCAAGTTTTCCCAACCAATTAGTCATGCCCAACATGTACAAGGTTCAGGATCACGGGAGGGACATCCTAGGTCATTCTATGGCCTCCCACATGATGCCATGGTTGGGGAGTATGTTATTTCCAATACACATAATTTTAGTCTCACACCAATCTTTTTGCCCTTCCTTCGTCGTGGCACAAGAGGTTAATGTGGCACCCAGAGTTTCTGCCACTAGCCAGGTAATTCAAACTAATGGACTCACATCTAGTTCAAGTCCTATTACTAGGGCTAGAGGAGCTCGAGCAGTCATGCCATAATATTTTCGTCCTCTCAACATGAAAGAAAAACGCACCTTGTTGGCGAGGGGGGAGGAGACTACTACACCACAAGCTATTAGGGCATCAAATTCATGTGTCCCAAGAGTACATGTACATCAAGAAAACATACAATTTTCCATTAATCAGCTTGTGGAATGCCAACTTCAAATGCGTGAAGTGGCGCAAAAGCTTGTGAGTACATCGTTATTTAGTTTTCAAGATTTGAAACTAAGCACTAGGGACATAATTGCAATACTAGAAGATACCCTGAACACTACATCAGGTCCTCTACCAATCCCTGATCCACATGCTACAAAGGTCCCATCCAACACCTTGGAGAGACACTCAATTAACTCATGTGTTATAGATGGTGTTTGTAATATGGTCACTAGTTCTAACATGGTTAAACTAGTGGGCTTTCCTACTTCTGATTCTACATCCAAATATCATAAGGGAGTTAAGAACACCTCACTTGTGGATTTATTACTTAGCAAAGGTGTTGTGGATAGCCATACTCTCCATAAAGTCTTTCATCCATTCCAAAGGTGGTGCCTAATGATAGAACTTCCATCCCCACCAAAGTTACCATTGTTGACAATACTAAGTCAGCAATCCAAATTGGAGGACATACACCCAGAGTGGTACTTCTTGATACAGGTGCCCAACCAGTGATTTTTGGAGTTCAATTCGCCAAGAAGATGGGCATGCTTGACTCCAAATTACGAAAATTTATATGGTAGATTCGCACCGTTAGTGGGAGTGTAGAGGAGGTATTTGGGAAAAGCTCAAATTTGATTGCACTTAACTTCAATGAAGGTACATATCAGGAGCTTTGTTTACAGGCCAAATGTTTAGTCACCAATGCCACCAATTATGATGTGTTCATTGGGCAAGAGGCCCTGTTTCCACCAGGTTTCACAATTGACAACTAGTTCAAACATGCGTACTACTGAATGGATTGGGAAATTGATGGCCACCACCTGGGATACATACCCCTTGATTTACATGGGAACCATAGTCCTATGGCTCACCATTGTATGCTCAAGGAAGCACACACTATTTCTTACATCCAACAAGTTAGCCACGAGTGGATAGAGGGAGATGAAGAGGAAACAACTTACACCCAAGCTACTGAAAGCTTTAGGGTGGTTCTTATTGACATTCAACATGGACTAGAAGTTTTACAAAGGTTCAAAGCAGCCCACGAGCCTTTGGCCAAAGCTTTGTCTAGTTTTGAGAACATGGAAAGCCATGACGAACTGATTAAGCCAGTACTTCGTCAGCTAATCACTTGGACACCACCTAAGGAAATGATTACATTACTAGAGCTTTTTCGTGGTATTGGTACATGTCTCGAAGCCTTACTACAATCAGGGATGGTGGTTCGAAGGTATTTCTACGTAGATATTGATCCTATTGCAAGGCAAGTGGTGGCATCGAGAATGATGGAGCTTGCAGCTAGATTTCCAGAGTAGTTTTCAACCACCGCATGGAAGGCCAGTTTCATTTTCTTGCCCTCTGACATACAACTAATTCAGAAGAAACAAATGAAATTACTTGGCCCCGTGGACCTCATCATTTCAGGTTGGGAGTGTCAAGGATTTTCAGTGCTTAGATTTGGAGAAGGCTTGATTGACACAAGATCCAGTCTCTTCACAGACATGGTACGATTAATCACATGGGCTCAATCCATTTCTCCTATGCTTGGTTATGTAATTGAGAACACCCCTTCTCAACTTGATAAAAGGGAGAAAGTCCAGGAGCACTACACATTAGTCAAACATTACCTTGGAGAGCCCCTCCTATTCAATGTGGCACAATGTGGTTCCTATGCGCATCGGTTGCGCAACTAGTGGACCAACCTAACACCATTCTCAGTTCAGCAGCTAGCTTTAGATACACCATCAGAAACCCCAACTTGCAAGTTTCTCACATATTGGATGATTAGAGCTCTTGCCAACCAGTTACAAGGCAAGAAAAACCTCCTTGGTTTCATGCGAACACAATAGGAAAACCAAGAGGTGCTTAGCCCACCTTTATCTCCTTCCTAGGAACACACACCTTTCAAGGACATGGACCAAGCCTAATGTATCGTCATGTTTCAGCCACTTGGGATGAACCAAGCCTAGAAGAAAGAGAAAACACTATGGGGTTCCAAGCTGGCACTACTAGTCACATTAAGGTGACTAAATTGGAGCGTAACGCTCTACTGGGGAGAAGCATGGACCTAAACTCCCTTACATGGTTGTTGGTAACCTGTGTACTCTTTCAAATGTACACAACACCAACACTGATTCAATTAGCTTGTAATTTTGGCGATGTAATCACATGGCACTTCGACCAAGTACACTTGCTTATCTTCAACACTTTACATTTCACTTTTAGTGTTAGGGGGGAGGAGATACAATGTAATTTGACTCAAGTTATGTCTGATACACCTAGAGGTACATTAGCTTCTGGAGAAACAATTACAACCTTCTACGAATCTACACAGTTGGAAAGTGGAGAACTCAATACACCAGGTTCTTCAAACACACTTTCCAATTCCATTCCATGTGTTTCCAACTACCCTTTCGTTATGGGATACTAGCTCACCAAGAAAGAGAGAAACCAGGTCACAAACTTGCTAATTAAGTACAAAAATGTGTTCACATTCTCAATCAAAGACTTAGGTAGGTGTAAAACCATGTAGTTCTTTATAGACCTTACAAATAAGACACCCGTCTATCGGAGGAGGCATAGGTTGAACAAACATGAGTGGGAACTAGTAGATGAAAAATGCAAAAAGCTCCATGAGGCTAGTCTCATTCAACCATCAAGTTTTGATTTCGCAGCCGCTATAATAATGCTAGCAAAGAAGGATTCAACTGGATTATGGATTGAGAAAAGGATGTGCGAGGATTATAGGCCTTTGGACCTAGTTACTTCAGGACAGGTACCCCATGCCCATCCTTGAAGAACTGTTTGATACCATTGGAGATTCATAATTGTGGATTTGACGCAAAACTTCAACCAGATTGTGCTCATTACAAAAGATCGCAAGAAAATGACATTCCATGGAAGCAACAAGTTGTGGGAATGGCTTGTGATGCCTTTTGGATTGAAGAATGCACTTGTCTTCTTTCAACGAATCATGGACCAAGTTTTTGAAAGGGCAGAATTTCTGAAATGTTACATAGATGACGTCCTAGTGCATAGCAAGGAAGTCCTGCAACACTTGGTTCATCTTGAGGAATTATTCAAGAGGATCCACAAAGTCAATATGAAGATCCATCCTAAAAAGTGTGAGTTTGATGTCATTTCAGTAATCTACCTTGGACACAAAATTTTACCAAATGGTATTATGGCTCATTAGGCCAAAGTAGTAACCATTTTGGAGATGCCCAATCCTACTAATGTTCACACGTTGAAGAGCTTTTTCAAACTATGTAATTATTACAAAATTTCTATCCAAGACTTCAGTACTATTGTTCATCTTTTTTATGCATTGTTAAAGAAGGATGTTGCTTGGACATAGAGTGATGAGGCTCAAGAAGCTTTCAACACACTCAAGGAAAAGCTTTCAGAGTTCCCCATTTTGAGAAGACCTGATTTCAACAAGGTCTTCATTCTCCACACTAACTGGAGTGCCTTTGGTATTAGAACTATTACTGGCCAATTTGATGAGGAAGGCAAGGAATATGTTATTGCCTATGCATCCCGAAGCAACAACAAGGCTGAAAGCAACTACTTTTCATACGAAGGGGAGTGCCTTGCTATTGTATGGGCTGTCATACATTTCAAGCCTTATCTTTATGGCACCAATTTCACTTTGTATACCAACCATTAGCCTATCAAGTGGTTGATGATCAATGATAAGCTTACTGGTAAATTAGCTCATTGGGCACTTATACTTCAAGAATATGAGTTCAAGGTTATTCATTGACCCGGTATTACACATCAGAACGCAAATACCATGTCACAGAGACCCTTCACTACCTCTAAAGATATTTCAGAAGCCAGGCAAGATTTCGACCAGATTCCAACAATACATGTATCTGATGCATCTAATTATCTTGCACTACTACAATGTAACCTGATTGAGCACCCCATTGTGGATATATGGGAGGACTTGGACACTTTGAGGTTTCTTCAGCATGGGGATATTCTCCCCAAATTACATCAAGTCATCGAAATTGCATACAATAGCGGTCTAAACGTTACCCATGGAGGGACAATCACCTCGTTCAATGCTTACCACAAGCGACAGAGTGGTTCCTCCACCACATGAATGGCCTGGTCTTATTCAGAAGGTACATTTGAAGCTTGGACACTTTGGAGTTAAGCATACCCATAGCCTTCTTGCTCCTCATTACCATTGGAGAGTTATGTATGCTCAAGTCCGAAACATCATTGCTAGGTGTGAATAATGTGATAGGGTGAAAACTTTTTTTTCCTCTCAACAGCTCATGCTTTCTCCACTCCCTATTCAGGGCATGTTCTACCATTGGTCATGTGATTTAGTTGGAGAGTTACCACAGACCTCTAGGGGTAATGTTTACATCATGATTATGATTGAACATTTTTTGAAGTGGGTTGAGCTTGTTACGCTACCAAACAAGTCATCACACAGCACCAGCCATGTTTTTTTACAACAAGTCCTAAGTAGGTTTAGGGCTTGTGCTAAGTGCTTTACTGATCAAGGATCTGAATTTAGGGGAGAATTCCAAGACCTATTTGACCATGCTCTCATCGACCATTGTTGGACTTCAAGAGATCATCCCCAAGTTTATGGCCTTGTAGAGAGGATGGTTGAAATGTGCAAAAAAAGACTTTGGAAGATTTGTCTCATTAGGAACAAAAAGGATTGGGACCTGGCCCTCCCTTACATCGCCATGGGTTACAGGATGTCCAAACACGTTTCTTCGTTTCATTTCTTTCCTTACTTTCTATTTTTTGGGAGACATCCCATTCCACCCTCTTCCATTGCTACTCAAATGGACTAGGTTGTGGACGTGGACTCCCCAACCACTTGGGCTAGGGTCATTGCAAAAAGGGTTGCTCTATTCAAAAGGGTTATGCCCATGGCCATGGATAACCTATCCATAGCACAACACCGAAACACCTTACGGTATGCACACACACGAAGTGGCAGTTACAAACCTAAGGTGAGACAATTTGATGTTAATGATTTTGTGTATTTCCAGCGACAACCCAATGATACTCTAGACATTTCTTTCGGTCGCACTATCTTAAGGATTAAAGCAATCAGGCCTTCTAGTGTGTTGGAGTTACAAGGAGCTAATGAACGCACAATTCGGGATCACTCCAAAAATTGTGCACCCTGCCACCTGCCAAATTTGGATCCTACCATCATCACGTCGACTTGGATTCCTCCACTTGACTATCCATGTCAGGTATGTCAGTGGACAGACGATGCTGATCAGATGCTGCTTCGCGATAACTATAATGGTGGATACCATCTATTCTACCTCAAGCTAGAACTCACTCAAGTTCCCACTGACATTTGGTACTGTTCATCATTTTTTCTTACAACACCGTGATTTCTACTCAGACCATGCCATGCTTTTCCCGACTCAGGTCTAGGGGGGGATACATGAGAATTTCATCTCAACCTCCTCTTATGCATGATATACATATGTGCATGCATCTCTTTTTGGTTGAATAGTTTTTACCTTTGGCTGGTTTTAATCTTTTTGTTTAGTAGAGTTTACTATGGATTTACACCCTTATTAACACCGTACGTCACAACACTACACATCACGACATTTTTTTAAATGTAAGGTAATTCAAATATATAATATTGTGTACACATACATTGGCAAATTAGGGATGATAATTAATTGTGTAAATGACATTCCAAACATAAGCACATGATGTAGAAAATGTTATAAAGAAAAAATAAATGAAAATAAAAATATACAATAATTTGGCAATTTTGTACTAATTTGTTCAAGGAATTCCATAATGGCAAATTTGGTGCACAATTTGAATTAGTTCCAATGGTACAAGTTAATAATTTCTTTTGAATAAATAACACAAGGAATAGATATGGCATTATTTTTTTTCTATTAAAAAGTTTATAACTGATTAAAATTTGGCAATTCATATGAGTCCATTCACAATTAGGGTACCAAAAAAGAGTGTTTAAATTTTTAAGGACTTCAAAAGACAACTTTGGATTTTTGTTTATCTTACATAATTATAATTGTAATGGATTGTTGTAGGGCATATTCACAATTAAGGTGCCCAAAAGGATGGTCTAATGGAAAAAAAATTGCAAAGAATTATTTTGGATTTTTATTATGTTTATTATTTCATGATTATAAGGGATTAGTATATGACTATAACTAGAATGATGGCATGTTAATCTATTAAAAAAATGTAAGAACAAATTCGATATAATATAAATGTCCTTTTGAGTTTTTAAAAATTATTTGAATCCTTGTCTTAATTGCAATTTTCATTTTAAAACTTTTTATATGTGTAGGGAAAATGTAAAATAAGTAATAAGCATTTACCCCTACCTTTTCCTTGTCAATAATTGAAAATGTTGGTCATTTACCTTTACCATTATACATAATATAAATGAAATCTTACCCTCATTTTGATTGGGAGTTTTTTTTCAAGTCAACATAACTTTAAATTTGGCTAATGTATATTGTTTAACAATATCATTTAAATTTACTTGACAATATGATAAAAATCAATATACCCATTGATTACTAAACAC
>Ga0116227_10014030_pt1 | contig 12371 bp, 11 predicted proteins | sample S1TSphgellanicum_FD_89693 | JGI IMG/M metagenome (GOLD analysis project Ga0116227, IMG submission 89693) | Host-associated microbial communities from peat moss isolated from Minnesota, USA - S1T2_Fb - Sphagnum magellanicum MG | ecosystem: Host-associated > Plants > Peat moss > Unclassified... | reverse complement strand
CATGAGGTGGGGGTTTGAGAGCAGATGTTCCAACATGACAGCATTTTGGAGAAACCTCACTCTACCCTGCTGTGTTTGCAGTGGGACCCGTGTTCCTAGAGTGCAGTAACAAATCTTGAGGCTGCAATCCCCAAAAGAAAACCAGATTATCAGCACCTCCTCCAAAACTGCTCTGTTTTCACCCACTTACCAAGCCTTGCAATCACCGAAACCCTAATTTCCAAAAACCCCACGAAATTCGATATACAAATCAAAAGAGCATGAGTGGACAGAAACATTTGCAAAACAGAGAAACATGCGATTGATCGATCGATGGATCGATCGAAGTAGAACGCCAAGAAAAGAGGGATGCAAAAACCTAATTCTAAAGGGAAGTTTCATGTGCGCCAATCTCATACAATCCCTCAATTGCCAACAGTTTGTAAAGCAAGAAAATTAACCAGGTAATAGGGCACGCCATATGGAAAGCCATATTGCGCTTTATCCGTCGTCGCTTCCACCGTCCGTCCCTCCGGTCCCCTGTTCCTTCCCCCCTCTCCGTCCCTCCCCCTTCCTCTCTGCGGCGCTAATCGCTCATAAATAACTCCGTAAAGTCACGTAAGTTTGGCGTGTCATCGGAAGCTCCTCGACAAACATCGCTGGAACAATCTCCACTAGGTACTTCCTTACTTCCTTACGTACTTAATTGCGTAACAGCATCGCGTTGTAGTGCGTTGTTTGCCATGCAAAATGCTCGCATGTTTTTCGCAACAAACGCCGACCGTCGAGAAGAGGAACAAAACGTGAATTCAAAATAACTGACCTAAACAATCTGCATTTCGAGAGCCTTAACAGATTTCGTAAGGTACTCGTCAGGCCAGGCACAGTACCTTACAGAATTCGTAAGGTACTTATCAGCCTACGCATAGGACCTAACAGGTTTCGTAATGAACCATCACGCTAGTCATGGGACCTTACAGATTTTGCAACGTACCCACCAGGCTAGTCTTTGGACATTTTACAAAATTTGTAATGTACCCATCAGGATAGTCATAGGACCTTACACATTTTGTGACATGCCCCCCAGACGAGGTATAGGACCTTTATATATTTAGTAAGGTACCCAACAGGTTATGACCAATAGTCACAGGACCTTTACATCTTTTGCAATGTTACCCACTAGGCTAGTCCATAGGACCTTACATAATTTTTTAAGGTATCCATTAGGTGAGTCATAGTACCTTACAGACTTAGTAAAGTACCCACCAGGCTGTCACCCACCCTTCGAAATTTCTGTTGGGGGTGCTCGTCAGGTTGCCATAGGAAATACATCAACAATAACATAGGTAATATTCAGGATGATATTTTGCTTGCAAGTTATTAGATTGCACCAATTCTTCAATATTCAGTTTTCCAAGAATGTCCAAATACTACTGAAAACTTTCTTAATCGTGTTGTTCTACTTCCAAACATGTCCACATTTGGACACTGAACACCATCATACTTCTGAAACACAATTCTTAGATAATAAGTTACTACCACGAATTTTCTTCTAAATTTGAAAACAAATTTTCTGCTGCATCTTACAATACATAGAAGAACAAAAGATATTTGAAAATTTCATTGAACATTCTTTTCCTGTGAGCAAATTGAACTCGCACAGGGAGTTGTGAAACCCTAAATGTCAAATGTCAAGAGAGATTTGAATGTCTGTTTTTGCCCCTCATTTGCTCAATGGCTTAGACCACTTGGTCCCTTCAATTAGATTAAATGATGTTTCCAACAGGATGCTCACAAATCAGTCACAAAATGCACATTTCATGGGTACTGAATGAGCACAGATTTGTTGTCAAATGAGGTGAAAAACAAATAGACAAGAGGCCAAAGACTTAGGATAACCCCACTAAATGATTTCTACTGCATACCCATGACAGTATCAAAATTGTTTGGATGGCACTTGCAACAGTCCTTGAATTTTGCTCATCTGGAAAACGTAGCCACAAGAGACAAGGATCAAGGTGTTGGCATCATGATCTGCTAAAAGCTCCTTACTCATCATCTTTCCCAGCACATCTCAATGTGAGATATCTTCTAGCACACAATATAATAAGCCCCATCACTCATCCTTCCCAGCACATCTCAATGTGAGATATCCTTTAGCTGAACATGTTCCAAATGAGTATGTATGCTGCGCATTCAGTAATAGATGGTCTGAGTACGGTGGTATGGTGGAACCTTCTCTGCTGCATTTGGCAATCCTGATGACCAAAGCCACCAATCCACGTGCACACTCAGCACCTGCAAATTGCAGATTGTCCATAATGTGATATGCAGAGAGAGAGAACACAGAGGGAGAGGAGAAAGCAATTGCATTAAGCTCCATTATAAGCACTCCCATGATAAGATCAAAAGGGTGGGCTTAAAACTCTCACAGCCATTTCCCACATAACAAGCTTTGGACAAGAAAATCTTTTGTCACCCATTTTCATGAGACTTTTGAGGCTGAGTTCATGAGCTGGGAACTCTTCAACAGCAAATCTCTGCAATTTACTAGTTGTACGGAGCTCATAGACAATATCAGTAAGCTCCAGGGAAATCTGTGATTTTCTACAGTGTTCTCTTTGTGTTGCTTGCCCTCTGAAAAATTAAAGAAAGCCAGTCTTATACAAAGTATACTTGGATTTCCATAACAACAAAAGGTGAATTTAGCAGAGAATACTTTACCTGCTTCCCAGATCGAGCAGTCAGGTACTCCCGCAACCACTCCACTGCAGTAATGCTGCATGCCCGAATCTCCACCTCCTCTTCAGAACCAGGAGTTAATTCCTGTGAAGTATCCAATACTGTAGCCAGTGTTGGACTACATGTAAGAATTCCCCAGTGCCGCAGTACTGCAGGAACAACATAATCTGCAAACATAGTGATGGATGCTATGTCCTTGAACTCCCCAAGATCCAGCCCCTTGAAAGCACCCCATATATCTGCCACAAAGATTTGGGCCCTTTTATAAAGAAAAACCTGATGGCCTTTGTATACACAATGATCTCGAAAACCTGTAATGTATCAAGATGAATAAGTCAGCAGTGAATATACACATTCTGGTTGGTAAGTCAAAAAGAAATCACGAAACCGATCAATATATACTACATAAATTCCTGCATAAAGTTTACAGCAAAGAGTGGGCAGAAGAGGGCTACAAATCGATGTTATACTTGACCTAGACAGCAAAAGATTGAACACTTTGTATAGTTCCCGCTGGAAGCAGCAACAACAGACAAGGGGGGGAACTGGTAGGAGCATATGCTTCTGTACCCGGAAAATGTTGAGTAAGAAGCTCCACAAGTGTAACAGCTGACCCCTTAGCAGCAGCTATGAGATTGACAGCTTGCCCATTGAACCACTGCTCCAATCCTGTGCCCACCTAGCAAACCACCCCTTTAACCCTTACAACCCTGGCTGGCTTAAATCAACAACCTATGTTCTCACAGTTCAAATAAAACCCCTGAGATGACCTCTGTTGGCAACATGCTTTGGAAATGAAAATGAGCCTATATAGAGATGCACTGCATGCAGCTTTCTAAGCATGTCAACAATCTGACGCAGACATTGGTCGGCCGATGAGCAGCCTCTGGATTTTTTATGGACAAGGCCCAGAAGTGTGAAGGTTAAAGAAGCCTCTTTGCACTCCAGCCAGAACCTAAAGAAATTCAGCAAGTGAAGTTCTTGAGTGAGTCCCAGAGACTAACCAATGATTTTTCTCAACATCTTGGCTGAACTCATCTTCCAGAAGGCTTCAAATCCCTCAAGCATTTCATTGATTTGCTTAGTTGAGACTTGGCTAAATCATATTAAAATCATCCACAATGCAGTTGGGCATACTGCTTGTACTTCCAAACTTCCTGGGTTTTTCTTGTGTGGTAGGACCAAGGACTGTTTTGTGTACCTCACGAAGCAGCCGAGCTCGTTCATCCTCCAAAGGAAGTGGTCGTGGCCATTGAAGCATCTCTCGCAGCATCATCCCTATGTGCTATGCAGGAAAGAACTTCAACCTTAGAACAGTACAAACAAACCTGAAAGCAGCTACAAAAGGCATGAAATCAATGCATAGGTAACCAAGAAATTTAAAAAAACCAGAGTAGATAAACCCTAAACTCTGAACAACCAGTCTCTCTATCCACCCTTCCTGCTAAAACAGAAGCTAGAATCAACAGCTCATGCTCAAACAGCATCAAACCTTCAATTGGCAATAGTTTTCCATCACAAAGATTGCAATAGTGCAGAAAAGACAAAGCACAGCTGACAAGCAGAGAGAGATAGAGAGACAATCGTACCTGTACAGTTCTTCAATCGTTGGGCATCAAATACAGTGTGGTCAGCCTTGAGAGCTTGTGCAAGACCAGCTGCCAAGTGATCATATTGCAACTCCTCATCTGCAAGGAACTCAAATGTTTGTTAATAAATCCTTTTTGAAGATGCTCCAGTCCAGGAAAATGAAGCCGCATGAAGAGCACAATCACAAGTCCGAGTACCATCTTGTACTTGGTTTTGGACCAGAGAATCACGTGAACTACATGCAATAAATATTCTTCTAGCTGCATGCAGATGGATACTCTGCTGCTAACCATTTCATACTACTTCAATGCTCGCTGTGTTGCAAAACCAAAACTACACAAAAGAAGAAGACAATAACGAGATGCTGCTCAAGAAGAGACGATGCTTTCTTTCCATTAACAAAACAAAGAGATGGAACGAGAGAGAGAGTACAAACCAGGCCAGAAGCAAAAATTCAGAGTGTCTAGCACCAAGAGATACTGTGCCGTAAGAGGTCCATTGTCAAAGTAGTGTATACCCTCGAAATCCCATTTCACAGTCGGCAATCTGCCGTCAAGACGCTCCACCAGTTTCTCAATTCCTGCGCATCCAGAAATATTCCAGGATATTCTCAGAAGAATTTTGACGTCAGAAGAACGAACTCACTCCTCAACAAAACACTCCCCTGTCGACTGCATGCAAAAAATCTTGAAGAAAATCCCACAAGTACCGACGTATGGATTTTCGTGATGTGAAGAAGAAGAAATTTGCATGCATGTTACGAAGAAAGCAGGATTGTAGGAACAGTCATGGGGGTGGAGAAGAAGAGAAAGAGTTATTATACAAACCGGCGGGGTTTATCGCGACGTGAGATGCGTTGGATGCTACCCACAGACAGGAGCTGCGAACAGCCTCCATGGCCCCGCCGCCGCCGCTGCGGCTCTCACGTCCCTCTTCTTCTTCTTCTTCGCTTTTTCTGCATCTGCTTCCGTTAGAAATTTTCATGGCGTCTGCTGTGCTTTCTAAAATCTGCTTTCCGCTTTCGCACGAGATTTTCTTATACGTCTTGCATTTTAGACTTTAGGGCTTAGGGTTTAGCGACGACGCGAGTAAGCCACAAAACCTAAAAGACGACGCAACATGTTTGTTTGCGGCTGGAGAAAACGCCCATGCAAATCGCAAAGTAAAATATTCAAAAGGATTACAACACCCCGCATTGTGGATCACAGATTTTTGAGAAACGAAGAAGAAAAGCGGAAAAGAGCGATCAACAACAACAGCAGGTCGTTGGTGAAGAACAAGCGACAACAAACGGAAGAAGAAACTGAACGCGATCAACGAAGAGTAGTTCTTCACTGACGAAGGAGGGTTTTTCTTTAGATCCTGCCGTTTTCTCTTGTCTTCTTCTGCCATCTTCTGCGGTACCGACTGACCTTGTATGATGCCACGTGCAGTGACTAGATTTGTGAACTTCATCAAGGTGAAGAAAACATGCTGAGGACCAAAGAATTCAAGTCAGTGTTAACCCTTCTGCAGTACAGTAAGAGCAGTAGACATTTATCTCCATGCTTCTTTTTGCAAGAATCAAGCAGCTTTTTGTGAACCAGTTGTGAGGAGAGGACAAGGGATACTAAACATGCATTTTCTTTCTTCTTGTCAATTGAAGCTCCATTTTTGAGTGCGCATCTTTAAGCCCTGAAAAACTCCTCAGATAACAAAGGAATGTACAATAGAGAGACTTTTCCACAGCCAAATTTCTTGTTTCTCCCATCAGAGCCCAAAAAAAGTCAATGACACAATAGGAATACTTCAAATCATGCATGTGGCAAACATTCCAGACTTTGAAGCTCCCTGTGTATACCTACCAATGGCAATCTCTGTGATGATTCTTCATGCAATGACAAGAAGTCAAGATGCAATGTGCATCTCACTTGCTCAGTGTGTGTGAGAGAGAGATGGAGACCGATGCTTCCTAACAGTGGTGATAGATCAAAAACTATAAGCCCTACCTGAACTGTTTCAGTTGATGGAAGCCCTTGTTGACCATCCTCTCAACAGCACTGGCATCATCCATCAAACTAATCGAGCGGGGGACTATAACGAAAACCCTGAAACATAGCTCAGATGGCAACAATGTGCTGCTCAAGTTGTAGTCCACAATTTCAGAGGCTCTTCACATTTTGTCTCTGTGAGAATTATGAGTTACTTGATAATGGTCAGGTCTTGTGGAGTACATATTTGACCACCTCATAGAAGGACACGACAATGGCAGTAGAAGGTCCAGCTCGTCCTACTCTGGGCCCTACTCCCATGAATAGTCCCCTCACTCCTTGTTTTCTGCAACCCACTCAGGCATCTTTAGATGCTTAAAACAGGGAATCCACAAGTTTCCACTCAAAGCCTACTGGCAATAACATGGGTTTCATATTTGATACAAAATTCAGTCAATAGAAAAGGGTTCTGAGTCAAAGCATTCTGAGTCAATGCACAAAATAGAGCTTTACAACTCTCCCCCAGAATCTTAACTTACCTCCAGACGTCAAGTAAAGTTTGATAGGTGGTCATCCGCATGGCCTTTACTGGATCCTTCTGCAGAATGGCAAGAAAACAATAAATCAACACATTTCAGTGCATGGTAAATACTTTGTAGTATATACATCTTGATGTAACCAAGTATAACCTTATGCCAAGAGCAAGCCACAACCATAGTGATGAGAGGAGCCAACAAAGGAGAAACCATAGACATTCAGAAGGGACAAGGTAACACAGCAGCAAGGACAAAGCAAAAGTGAAAGTAGAAAATAACCAATAATGCAAATCAAAGTTCACAATCCAACCCCAAACAAATGATTGAATGACAACCTTACAAACCTTATGAACAAAATTCAATTCAGGGCCTGCCATTGCCATTGCCATCAACCTTAAGCTTACAGTCTTCAACATCTTGTGCAGCAGCATTTATGCTCAGATTTTATGACTCCTGATTTATGAATGGGAAGAGACACAGACCTCTATCTGACGACGTGTCTTAGCTACATCAAGGGGACAGGTGGCAGCTGCAGCAAGGCCACCTGCCAACACTCCTGCTGCAAAATTGGCTCCCAGTACACTGCAAACATTTGGCTCTGGTCCTGCTACTTCTAGCAAGTGATGCCGCACCTGCACCACAAAGAAACTTGGTCAGAAATCGCACAATAACCAAATGCCACTCCACATCAAAAGGCATAAACTTTTCTATGCAACTAAACTTTGTTCAATAAAGCATGGAGATGATGAGCTTACTGGTTCTAAAGTAGTCCAGCAAATGGCAGAAAATGGAACATCTCTAGCTAATTGTGCTCCCACTCCTGCCCATAGCATTCTTACTCTCTGCACTGTCCACCACAATGCCCCAGTTCTCCTTTCAAATCCACTTTGTATTCACTTCCATACACAAACCACTAGCATATTCAACATAACCTACAAGTAGTCAGGCTCTTATGCCCAACAAAATCTTTTTCATCAGGGATACAACCATAACCTTGGTGCCTGAAACCAAAAGACTTGTGATGTGGCCACTGTCAATATTACTCCATCACTGCACAAGTGTCTGGACCACCAGAACTGGGTCTTCAAAGTGCAAATAAGAAACTTACAGGAACCACCCTGTAACCCTTCAGTAGTTGAAAAGGCATTGTGTAGAACAGACATTATTCCTGGTGGTGTTCCACCCCTGACCTCCTTCTGTGCCTGCAAAATTGCAGCCAACCAAAGATCAGTTTGTGTTAAGCAATGATGTGTGAGATATTTCAGTTCAAGTACCAGATGGAGGGGGAAATGAGGAAGAAAAAACACCTCCATAAGTACTGAGAACTTCTCCATACCTAGAATCAGAGTCACTTTATCATAATTGACAGATGATGTGAAAATAAGGTTACACTAATTTCAGATCTTACAAAATATCAGCAAAGCAAAGAACAAAAAGTACCTGCATCCGAGTCCTTGCAAGCTCAACCGGAGAGCATATGATGCATGCAAGTGATCGTGCTATGGAACCCGCTGCTAACGGGGCATATGGCCTCAGATTCAACATGTGGTTGTCAGAATATGCCCCTATGGATTCCAGAAGGAAGTCATAACATGGCAAATAGATCCCCACCTGTCATGAGCATGAATTATGACTACTTTGTGTATCAAAACTGATACTGCGATAACAATGCTCTCTGACAGCAACATAACATGCAATTTTCAAAACCATTATTCTCTGATGTAACTAGGAATTGTGTTGGCACACATCATTCTTCCTTAAAAAGATATAATCATGAGTGACTAGGAACATATTGATGCAACATATGGATCTCCAGGATTCAAATTTCTTACAGTTGGTATTGCAATTGCAAGGGCAGGATTGAGGCCTGTCCACAGCCGGAAAAGGCCCTCCTGTGAACACTGAACAACCTTAGGGCAGATGTAGTAGAAATACTTTTCCCATTAAAAGCTGCAAGTGTCTGGAGAAGCTGTTTTCTTCTGGACTGTGCAAAGTTCATGTAGCCACAGGTAAAGGTCAGAATATTGAAGCTCACAAACCTGCCTTGCAATTTTATAAACCACATCCCAGGTGCCCTTGTACTGTGAGGCTCCAAGGGGTGGACATGCTGGTGCCACACCAACATTACTATTTCGTGGACATGCAGGTGGACACCTTCCATCCACTGCTACCTGGTCAAACAGTGAAAGATAGAAGTCATTGCCATAACACCATTTTCTGCAAGTCGCCAGGACTGATGGCATCTTCAAGAACTTGAGAGCTTAACCTTCCTGTAGCAGTTGATGCATAGAGCAACCACAAAAACCTCTTCCCTCTGGATCAAGTGACAACTCAGGTTGGATTCCCAGCTGAAGAAATATGCTACAGATACTTCAACTATCTCCTTCAAGCAAACAATGCAACAACTGCAGGTTTGCCTTTCAGTATCATACTGTAATGAACATTTGGGAGCAAGCTATTTCTCAGCTAATTCAATCATTACCTTGCTAGAGGTTGGAAGTTCCATTAGGCATGCCACTTGCTGTTGGTAGTTCACCCCTGCTGCTTGAGCTTGCAGCCTAGTCTGCAGGATACTCAAATCAATACTCTTATTAACACCATGCTCACACATCATTGCTGATCAACATTAACACCATGCTCACACATCATTGCTGATCAACTCTTTCCTCCTCCCACAACCAGAAATGCATCAATTGAGCTTTTGAGCCACACAATTCACAGTAGCACCTTCATGATTCTATCTCTGATCCATTTCAGGAGGTTCAACAAATTCCAATTGCACATGGAATACAGTACATTTGCTGTGAAGTAACTTCTAGCTAGGTGTTTTGGTGTAGAGATACCTTTGCAACATCCAAAGGATTGACAATCACAGCTGAAATGAAAGCAGCTCCAGCGGCAGAGACAGCCCTCTCCTTCATATCAATAGATTTTGATGGAACTTCTTTCATTTCCATACTGCCTGAATCTTCTCTGCTTGAACCCAAGAAGCGTCTCAATCTCTCCACTGATGTCAATCTCTCTTGCTGCCCCCCAACATGATGTGTATTCAATGCTGTGAACGACAATCCCCCCGCTCCAAGTCCGTTGTATAGGTTGTGAAGGAGGGGCGGCTGTGCGGGTGTTGCCCACTCCGCTCCTGCCCTTTCTTCTCTCATTGCCTACTCGTCCAAGATTGCAGCAGAAGAGAAATATTTCACGACAACAACGAAATCCCACCCCGAACACAAACACCAATTTTGCAGATGTTCAAGCTTTCTATATCCAGCCCAAAAATCCGCATCAACAACCAACGCCCCGAACCTAAATCCCGAAGAATCAAAGAGCTTCCGTTGGTGTGTACGTTCAGAAGAACAGAGGGAAAGCCAGGAACGAAATCAGACAACGCTGCTGCAGCGAGCACAAAGTCAGTCATGTCACAGCAGCACGAAGATGCAGCAAGAGACTACAAAAAAGATTTAGACAAAAACAAGAGAAAGATGCGCTGCTACTACTACGCAGACAAAAAAATTTATACAAACTACAAAGTCGGCGGCATCATCAAAGAACGATGGCTGCTGCTGATCACACCCACCGCAACACATCCTACAATCTACCTGTGCGCATGTGCATGCATGAGGGTTTGATGTTGTTAAGGCCCATGGCAAGCCGAAAAAAATACACTACACGAGCTGCTGTATGTATCTCGCGCGTCGTTCGTTCAAATCTAGCGGTATCTATTCATCGTTCGTGGTTTCCAGTTTCGACAACCATGGATGATTGGAAACTTCTGGAACACCAGCAACCACCTCCTGGCTTTGAGTGGCTTGCGCGACAATCTACCTTTCTCTTTCTTTCTCTCTCATCCGGGAAAGAGTAACCACGCCTTCTTCTTTTTCTTCTTCTTCTTCATCACAGATTCTAAGATTGGGGAATAGCAAATCCGTCACTACGCGCCAAAGGAAAGGACAATGTGGATAGCTGGTGAGTCGGACTCAAGAGTCGACGTGAGAGAACAGTACCTAATGCTGACCCAGACAGTTAGGTCTGTTGCTTGGTAACAACCCCTTGAGAGATTTATGTTTGTACACACACGTAGAAAATCTCTTGTGGATCTTCTTCCACAAAGCGCATCAACAAACGTTTCTTTTTCTTCAGCTCCGAATGTGTGCCTCAATCATTCATGTATGCAATACAAGGCAGTTACTATATCTCCCACATCCAAAATAGTAGAAAATGTTTGGGAGACGAGACCTCAAGCTTCAGACTAAGATGTACGCCTACTATATCTATGCATAAGTCTGGTTGTGGTTGTTGTTGTCGCAGTAATGCTTTTTGTGAGATGCTTCTCAAATTGTTGCTTCAGTTTTGTGATCTTTGAGAGAAGTGCAAAAGGAACTTCCGGCAGAACATATAAGCAAGTATGCTTTCTGGCAGATGGCTCAAATTGATGATGCTGTAGTTCTGTGATTGTCAAGAGAATTGCAAAATGAAACCTCTGGCAGAACGTTCAAGCAAGCATGCTTTCTGGCAGATTTCTCAAATTGATGATGCTGTAGTTATGTGATTGTCAAGAGAATTGCAAAATGAAACTTCTGGCAGAACATTCAAGCAAGTATGCTTTCTGGCAGATGGCTCAAACTGATGATGGTGTAGTTCTGTGATTGTCAAGAGAATTGCAAAATGAAACTTCTGGCAGGGCGTACAAGTAAGAAATCCTTCATCCCTAAATGTGTCACCATGATGTATCGAGTGTCCAGAGACAAGTTCACATGGGTTTATCAGTGAAGGTTTAGAGAAATCATGCACAAAAATCATACAAATGAGATTGTGTGAAACAAAACAGACAATCCCCAACTGGTTTGAATGAGGAAAAGGTTGTAGCTTCTTGCAGAGTGGTACAAGTTTGATTATTGCACAAAACAGAACCAGAAATGAGTTCAGGAATAAGCCAACACTGTATGGCAATGGTACTGAATTCATAAGGAGCAATGGTTCCCTACACATGGCATGATATGAAGATTAAGAATACCGAATCCCTCCTCTTCCTGCAGGTACATAGAGATTGTAGTGATTTCTGCAGAGTTTTGCTACAACTGATGAGAGCAGACATGACTGACTACATGTGCCACTACAATGATTATAGCAATATTGATGTCCAATTCTATTACCTACCACTTGTAATAGAAGCTTAACTTGGCAATCATCAGCAATCAAATGTTTTCTGATCTCAAGCAGACTAAAGGATGAAGGAGCAGACATCATTGTGAGTTGTGAACAAATTGTTTGAAGCTCTTGCAGGAAAATCACTTCACAAGGAATGGCTGAAGAAGCTCCTCCCTGATGGAACCACAATCTAAACCTTGCATCATCTCAATTGCTAATGAGAAGGAAGGCAGACTTTGTTGTTTCCTGGGAATTATATACAGAGGAAGTTAGGAATGCAAAGATTGATGAAGTTGCAGAGAAATCTCCACAACAACAATTAAAGGTAACACAACAATGAGTGCAGTCATAACCTCATGAGAGTCGCTCACAAAGTGACAGACCATCACCTTCATCACGAACGGCAGTG
>Ga0116227_10014029_pt1 | contig 12373 bp, 10 predicted proteins | sample S1TSphgellanicum_FD_89693 | JGI IMG/M metagenome (GOLD analysis project Ga0116227, IMG submission 89693) | Host-associated microbial communities from peat moss isolated from Minnesota, USA - S1T2_Fb - Sphagnum magellanicum MG | ecosystem: Host-associated > Plants > Peat moss > Unclassified... | reverse complement strand
TGTTTTCTGTGTCAGTTAAACTGCCCGGACCTTTTTTTTTTTTTTTTGATGGGTTTTTTCCCCCAAGGGGGTGCTTTTTGCACCAGGTTCACACTAGTGAAAATGAAGGAACTATTCATATCCTTTTCAAATTTCTTTGAATTAATAAGATGATTGCATTGACATTTTTTTCAATGCATTATACCATTAGTTTTGAAATAAGATATTAGTTGATGTATTTCTAAGTTTGACCCAAGGTATTGAAAGTAAACCCTCCAAGTGACAACAACGGAAAGAAAAATGAACTTGGGGGCATGCTCCTTAGCTCTTGACACTAGGAAAAGAAAGGTGTGTAAGAAATTTGAGATGGGACCCAAATAATGTGACAAACACAAACAGCTTATGGGCAAGTCACTTGCACAAGCTAGACAATTCAAATGGTTAATGCATATGGAGTAAACTTTGGACAACAAACTTGCTTTGGACTCAATATGTTCACCCAACTCAAAATTGGGAACAAGCATCGCCCTCCTCCCTATTGTATACTTTGTGATTAGTAATGAGGGTTACATCAAAATAACTATAATTTTTTAAACTCTTCGGTGGGAGTTTTGAAATTTTCAAGATATGAAGATCACAACTTAGTGAGTTCATAACTTTCTCACATGAACTTTGATCAAGGATTTCAAATTGAAAAGTTATAACCTTCAACGAGATATTTTCTTAACATGAATCTATGGTTATAATCATAAGAAAACTAAGATGTACATGTAAAATAGGGGAAACATTGAGGATGAAAACTAAACTTGATGAAAAATTGGATGTTTAGTTCATCAAATGGCAAGCACAAGAAGGGTTAGAGCCTACAACAATGTTTTTTTTTCGGACAAAAAAATAGATTTTTTTTTGTTTTCCTAGCTTAAATTCAACTAATTTTGCTAAAGTTTGGAAACTTTTGCAAACTTTTTAATGTCATGAAATTAAAGGGAAAAAAAGGCTGATCTGTAGGAAGCCTCATAAAGATTCATGTGGTTTGACAAAGGAGAAGAGGTCAGATGCCAAAAGAACAATTATTGAAAGAGGGGCAAAATAGAGGGATAGAACGAAAGGTTTCTAGCTCTTCTAACCAAAGGTTTAGAGCTGAGAATCCCTTACCAAATGTGAGATCCTTCTATGGAACAAAAGTGTGTACCTACTTCCTTGCTCTGGCCATAGGTAAATGACCGGTGCTGGGCAGGTATTAGAAACTGCACCAAACTCCCCATTGGATATGAAGGCAGTTCTTACTGTTCACGATTGAGGTTCTAAAAACAAATCAAATTCCAGTTTTGATATATAACCGCAGTTCTCAAAAAAGTTAAGTAATCACCCAGAAAACTGCTGATTCTTTGCCAGTTCTTTGATCCTGATTTGTTTCAAATACCCAGAACAGGTGGTTATTAACAAAAATCAAATACCCACCCAGCACTGGTACTGACACACAGGGCTATTGGGATTAACACGTTCCCAAAGTCATTCTCAACGTTCTTCCCTAGAGAAACATGGATATGCACACAAATTGTCACCACAGATGACCCAAAGATCCTTAGCCTTCAAGTAGAAAGTTTTACAGCCTAGACACAAAGGCAATGTATAAATTATCATGGTCCCATAGACAAATCTTGATCATGGAATGGATGGCCAAATCCATCAGCCAGAGTGGGTTCTGTGAGAAGCAATCTATATGGAAGGTGGGTCACCAGGAAGAAAGTTCAAGCTAAACACTTTTGCACATGTAGTTTGATGCTAGAACAAGTGTAATTAGCACCCCAAAAAATTCTACACAAAAAGAAGAAGTTGGGAATCCAATTGCTAATTAACCCAAAAACAGGGCAAGGTAAAATTACAAATGTAGGAAGGTGGAAGTATGTGCTGAAAAAGTGGGCCTTGAACCAAGCCACTAAGGGCCTAGGAGGGCCTTTGGTGTCAAGAGTGGACCTATGGATGATGACATTGCTACCTTCCAGCCTTCCAGTGCCAACTGGAAGTGCAAATGTATATCAGTTACAGCATTCTGGTTTCAGTTGGAAGTGAGTTAACATGAAAACTCCAGCTACACAACTTGTACTGCCATGACGACAGGGCATTAAGTAACAGTCTAGAACAGCTGAGGTGGCTTAAGGAACAGTCTAGGATAACTGAGGCAACATATCCTCACCACAGGGCAGTACCTTTGGACAGCTCTCAAGGCCTCGTCCTCAACTAGGAGCCACAGAGTATCAGATGCGTATCCACTAGAATTGAGATTCATGAAACATGTATGTTGAATTTGCAACCAATTGTACAACCTCTGTATCTCAGATATGAGGATACCATCAAGCTAGCCCATGATCATCTCCTTCACATTGAGAATTTTGCACTGAATTCCTTGACAACACCCAAAAACACAGCCAGTTTTCTCAAAGGGCTTGAAAAACATTTGAGAAAGTTTGCATTTCCATCAGGATTGTGGTCTAAGATTTTCATGGAAAGACTCAATTTCTATAGCAAGGATTCTCTAACATAGATCATGGCAAATGATTCCCCAGTTTATATGGACAATGAATGATTGATTCCGTTGCATATTTTCAGAACTATGAGTGCACAGAGATGTACATATATCACCTATAATGTATGCAGAATTTCTGCCCTCTAGTCAGTGCAGCATGCAAATGAGGAAAGGGAGCTACAAAAGCCAAGGATTTTTCACACCTGGTGAGGGTGGATGCTCTGATAGACATTGTTGATGACAGCATGGATTCAGAATCTTCTGAAAACAACTCATAGTCACCCCTTGGAACCTTGAAAATGTTGAGAGCAAGAAAGTGAGGAAACCAAAGAACCAAGACTTAGCATTTCTAAAGAACATAGATCCAGATGCATATTTGCAGCAAGGTGACATGCAGCTGACTACTAAAGCCTCCCAGCTGAAAGTCATCCAAAGAGGGCAGAGCCCTGAAAAGAGCAGACTCTGAGCCCTAAAACAAACAGCTAACTACTGATATTCACACTGGACATAGTGAATATATAATGATGCCATGGGCAGCCCTGGACCCTTGTAATTTCAAAGTTGAAACTTGTAAAGCATCACAGGCTCAGTCATAATGATGATGTTGAGGGAATACAAGCAACCAAACTGTTGTGTCTGGTTGTGGGTCATATCACATCTTCTGCTTGACACAAAATCAGGTACAGCTTGAGTAGCCTGCTCACTTCCTCAACTGCATGATGCTGCTTCCACACATTGAGCCTCTACACCTCCTTCAGGACTAACAAGCATGATGGAGGTGAGACTGCTGGAGCATTAGCAGGAGCTCCAGAACCAAAAGCCTTAAAAATCTTGTTCAACAATGATCTTTCTCCCTAGCTCGAGACTTCAAGACTGCTTTCAAGCTTGTATTCTCCCACCATAGCCAGTAGTTGGAGGAAGATATGCCAGTCTTGAATTCTCAGTCCTTAAGTTCCCACACTATCCACATTATATACAGCCTGACAGGCCCTCATCAGTCTTTGAATCCACAGACAGCAAAATCAGAAGCATGTCTATCTTGTTGTACTTCTGACGGGGCACTTCAGCTTACATTGCGCACTGAAACACAGATGAGGACCATCCTAGCAACGAGCCTGAACTAAAGTGATGTAATGGATAGAGGACAAAGCAATTCCACAGTGAAGGAAGACTGAAAAAAGCCTGGCTAATTTATTACAACCAAGGAGCTTAAAACTTGTAGCACAAGAAAAAGGTATGAATAGATTAAATCCACAGAGGACTATATCACTACCAGCAGTAAGAAGGCATGGTTCCTGCTCACATACAAACAATGATACTGGTTTCAAAGAAATTACCTCTCAACAAATTGGGACGCACAGCCCTAAAAGGGCTAATGAAAGGGAGGGACTGAGAAAGAGACTAATCAGTAACACTGCACACCTTAGCCACCCTTGATTGCAATAAGTGGTCTATTGCAGCAGTGACACCAAACTGCTATCTGACACTTGTAAAATACATTACAGACACATGAAGTGTATTCAATCAGTAGATGACATATCTACAGTTCAGATGGCCTGCTTGTCTTGGAGGTGGTTGGAGGTTTGGGAGGATACAGGTTTACTGAAAAAGTTTTAACTGGTAACACTTCCCTGAGATTCCCAAGGAAAGTAGCTTCATGGAGCTTTGCAAGCTAATACAGAATCCTAACCAAACAAAAGCTGTTTCCTCATCAAAAGAACTCCAGGCCCATGCACAGAATGATTCTGGTTAATGAATTACACTCCACCTGTTGTCTTGCAGTGTTGTTGCAACCAAATGCACTCCATCTTAATACATCCATTACACAATGTACTCCACACAATCTGACTACTCTCGCTGAGAGTTACGGTGAATGTGCAAAAGATCCCAGACCCAGTCATGTTGAGGCAAATGCTCTTCCATCCTTTGCAGCTCTTCAACAATGGTGTCAAACATTGGCCTTTTGTTCCGGTCTTTTGACCAGCACTTTTGAATCAATTCCCGCATGCCTGGAGGATAGGTCTTGGCTCTCATCTCTGGCCGATAGTGTTCCTCTGCCACAAGTCGTGCAGCTTCATAGGCCTCCTCGTCTTCAAAAGGAGCACAGCCCTCAAACATCTCATACAGAATCATGGCAAAGGAGAACACATCCACACTCTTATCATACTTCTCATGTAGAAAAACTTCAGGTGCCATGTATCTGTAGCTCCCTGTCTCTCCTGTCATTTTGTACACATCATGCAGATGCTTCATATCAATCAGCTTGCTCAATCCAAAGTCCCCAACCTTGAGCTCCTGAGCATCATCAAAAATAAGGTTGCGTGGCTTCAGGTCCCTATGGACAATGACATTTGAGCCACTGTGGAGGTAAGCCATCCCTCGGGCGATATCCAGGGAGTATTTCACAACTCGAGGGGCAGGCAAGGCTTCTTTCCTCTTCAACACCTCATGTAAGTCTCCCCCTGCAAGATACTCCGTGATCAGCATCAAAGGAGGTCTTAGAGTGACAGCTCCGAGAAACTGAACAATGTTGGGATGCCTAACCTTGACCATAAACTCCACCTCGTGCTGGAAATCCTTCACCACCGCTCTATCCCTGGACAAAGACGGTCGGATAGTTTTCACCGCTACCGGCGTCCCTCTCCAAGTCGCCTTCTTGATCTCTCCGAAAGAGCCTTTGCCGATGAGGACACTGTGCTCCAGGTCAATTTCCTCGGAAATTATCTCCCAATCGACGCTCTGCGGCAACGGAGGAGCGAGGACTAAACCCTCATGGTTTCCTACCACTTCTGCCCCATACTCCTTCAGCAGTTTCACCATCTCCGTGTTTCCGGCCGCCAGGGCATCAGCGCACGGGGAATTACCCCATCGATCTTGAGCATTGACGGAAGCACCCTGAGCAGGAGGAATTCACCTCTACTATGCTTTATCCGATTATCCTTAGACTACAGAATGAAGAATCACTACCAGGTCGCTGTAAACCTCAAGCCGCCAAATCTTGACCGCACACAACAGTAGCCTCAAAATTCCTCAATTGTACATACAGAACCCCAACAACAACAACCAAGAAAACAAAACAGACACATTTCAGGAATCTTGTTGATTGGCAACCCTACCTGCATGAGCAGGACCCGCGCTGAGCTCCGACAATCGAACAAGGCAGCGACATGAAGCGGCGTCCGCTGGTCGTAGTCCACGGCATTCACAAGCGTTTTGTCGGAATTGAGCAAATTGCGCAGGTTGCTGAGATCCTCGCTGCGCACCGCCCATTGCAACTTCGACACTTGCGCCCTGTCCGCCATCTCTGATCTTTCTTCCTTGCCCCCGTTTCCCTCCTCTCGTCTTGGGGACTCCGCTTGACACACCCTTCTTTTGCCCTCCACTCGCCTTAGTAACTCCGCCCGACACACCCCCTTTTTGCCCTCCTCTTGTCTTGGGAACTCCGCTTAACACTCCCCGTCGCACATGCGGAAAGTCGGGTCTTTCTGCCCTCCTCTTGTCTTGGGGACTCCGCTCGATACACCCCGTCGCACGCACATGCGCGAATTCGCGCAAACATCCCCGTACGAAGAAACTCGAATCGACGCAAAAATAGTGGCGTCGAGGATCAGCGCTCCCTGAGCCCCTTGCTTTTTCACACCCCGTAAAGTATATCAAAAGCATATAAGCATATAATGAACACCTTTCATACCTGCATACTACTGATAATCGTCGGTAGATTTTGCTGAAATATATATTTTTCAATAAAAAGACAGTCCAACTTCCCTAATACGAAAATTTCAGGATTTCAACAGACAAGAATAAATATGAAATGTTCCCTTTCACAGATTGCTCCATGTACTCAAGTGGTGCAAAGTTCAATTCTTGAAAATTTGGGCAGTGTGAGTTTAGAATTTCTATTCTTTTTAAAACTTGCTTCTTGGGGATTATTTAATATTGAACATTAGTCACAGGTATAGTATCATAACTTAGGTGTAAATAATTTTTTTCACATTAAGTATGAAGTGTCTCCATTACATATTTACATAATTACTCTATGCATTCAAGAGGTGTAGGTTTCAATTCTTGAAAATTTTGATGACATGAGATCAAAATTTCTATTTGTTGCAACTTGCCCTCTTAAGGATTGTTTAAAACCAAACATCAGTCACAACTCGCAAGTATGGTATTACAATTTAAGGGTTGTTAGTTTTTTCTCACATTTTCCAACTATTCCTAATCAAAAAATGAAAACTAAGTGATTCTGATCTTTTTTTTCCCAACTATAGACTTTTTCCAACACTATATGTACCTATCAACAACCTTTGCCTACACATTAAAAAAATGATATAAAAGAAACTCCTCCGCAATATACTAATACCTTTCATAGTACCATGGCAAATTCAACATTTCAACGCAGAAATTGTGCATCCTCTCTTCCTTGTCATTAGGTTCTTCCACACTTTGGTAGGTGTTGTTGAGGTGAATATTCCTCAACAAGAAACTATGATGTTGTAGAATTCTTTCTTGGTTTTTCTAGTACGCATGCTATAGAAAATTTTGGGGGACCCACTACCACAAGATGATCTTGTCCTATACTTTGGATATAGTGAAAAAAGTATCATATTGAACATGTAGATGGTGTACTCATATATTGTCCTTCACAATTTCACAGTTATTAAAGTATTGGGACAAAGGGTTTAAACCAATATGCATGACTTGGTTCTTGCTCTTTTTATTGACTGAATTTGAATATAAATGCTCGATTCATAACTTCTAAATGACCAATTACACAATAATTGATATTTTCATCTCAATTGAAACCTTGAATTAAAAAATAGGATACAAAATACAAGCTTGTAATGTTATTGGAAATTCATGTTGGATGTGTTGTCTACAAGTTGGCACAAGGCACAAATTTGTTTATTTGCTCTAAGTTGTTTCCAATCAAATCATTGATAGTTTCACTTATTTTTCATGATCACATGGACTATAATGTCATATTTAGAAATGTGATCATTTAGTCTATTGGATAGAAAATGGAACAAGTGATGGATGATTTTAAAAGTTGGCGTTTATTACTTCGAATTTAAGGGGCTATTGATTACACATATTGCAAACAATAAGTCACCTCGAACATTTGTTGGTGATTATTATCATCACACGAGTGAAGCATGCAACATGATAGTATCCTAGGTTGTAATGGATTGTAGCAAGAAGGGAAGCATTCTTCATTTTATAATTGTAAGCACAAATGTGCAAGGTTGGTAGTTGAAAATAATTTCAATGTTTTTTTAAAAATCAATAATTGTAAGGAAAATTTGAACCCTATGTGACTATAATTCTTAACATGGTGACTTTTACATTTTGCATAACTTGTTGATAGGTAGAAATAGAATCAATAATAAAAACATATTATTTAATTTGGAAGAACTAGTTAAAATTGAAGATGAAAGACCATGTGTTCCAAATTTGATATGTCAAGGGCAATAAAATGGTGATACTAAAGTTAAAACACTAATTCAACCACCAACAATTCTTGCAACAATTTAAGAACAAGAATCTTGTTGATGATAGTTGGAACTCTACCTTGGACATTAATAGAATCTAATTAAAAAGGTACATCAAATGTTCTATTGATATATTCATTTTACTAATATATTGTCAATATTGATTTTTTTTTTAATTTTTGAAAAATGCATCATATATATTACATCAAATGTTGAATGTTTATTGCTACACATTGACGTCACATGAATCCAAGACATTTTTTACTAATGGAATTCCTAGACAGAATGCAAGTCCCATAACACGAATTAAATGGAATGTTATTTTGACAATTGTCCATTGTGTGCAATTTGTTTCCTCAAATGCAGTATGAAAATATTCAAGTTAGTTTTACAAGATCTCCTTATTTGATTTGACTATCTTTTCTTCAATTTCCACATTGAGACCATTGATTTTGTTTATAGAATTAACCAACATTTGAAAAAACATTTTCAATGGTTTCTATTAAGTTCTTTTTCAGTTGATGAAGAGGATTGCCTCACACTTCTATCACCAATAAAATTGTTTGGTTTACTTTTGTTCAAATTAAGTTGATTTATCATTGACATTCTCATAATTATTTAAAAACTTCAAAGAGAAGTTTCATCATAAACTTCATGGGCCATGATTTGACAATAATAGTCATGCATAATCTATTTTTTCACAAGTTTGTATTGTTTAAACACAAATGGTGTGCATTTAAAATATGTGTTTGAAATCAAATAAAATATTTTCATTCACAATAAAATCTTGCATCTTATTTATATGTGTTTCATACATGTTTTATATCATGCATGCCTTCTATTACCAAATCATGGCATAGGAAGTTTGTGACGTTGTTATTCATATGTATTTAAAAGGTGTGTTCATGCATTTTACTTATTAATGTAACAATTGTCAAATGTTGTCTTGCACCACCAATTTTTTTGCATAATAACTTTAACTAAATCCTTTACTAAATTTATCTTTTTCACATGGTTTTGGATTTTCATTATGTATAGGAAATTTTCACACATGTAGGATATAAGGTCTTTGTTTGGCTTAAAAATCCCAAGTGAAATATAAACATTGTCCCCATTGACCAATAAATCATGTGAATGTAAAGGATTTAATATTCATTGACATCCATGGAGTATAATAGTGAGGTGTAGTTTATTTTCACTATTTTAGTTTTAAAATTTTAATATGATGCAAATTCATCAAGTTGGTCTTACAAATCAACACAACAAGATATATGTGCTTAATTTAACTAATGACTATGCCAAATGGATGAATGCACACTATAGTGTACACAATTTGGGGATAACTGGAATTACATATGGTATTAAAAATATAACAACATGACAATTTTCACTCATTTTGAATTATTCTAAAAATCACATATAATTTTTTTGGGCATCAAAATTAAAATTAGTTATAATAACCATGAAAAACAAAAAAAAAATTATGTTTATAATTACTTGGTCACAAAAATTACTTTGTAGTTGCAAAGGACATCAAGATGCCACATGGCATCATGGTTTTGTGACTATAATCAATATGACAACTTGTTCAATTTTTGGGTACATATATATTAATATATTTGAATGATTTTAAAATATTTATTCAAAAATACCATTTATTTTAACGACTAATAGTGACTAATAGCGGCTCAATTTCTAATGATGATGATGTGACATGCCATGTGTCAACAAAGTGTTACAACTAATAATTAACCGCACGACTCAAAACACAAATTTCAATAAAATTGCATTTATTGATTGGTTTAAAATGTTCATAATGCCAAAACATGTCTTTTATGACTTGTTCAATGCTACAATGTCCAACATGATTAAAGAATTGATTAAGAATGTCTTTAATAACTAACAAAAATGATTAAAAAACAACTACAATTGCATAAGACAAATCATTTTATTATCCAATTTTAGTTTAAATAACTTAATTTAGTTTATAATTTTATCACAATTTAACTAGATTTAACCATGTATTGTTTCAATAATGAACTTTATTTTAATTTTTCCAAATTTAACCAAAGTATTCAAATTTAACTTAATTCATCATTGTTTAACCATGTTTAACCAAAGTAGTTGTGTTTAACCATGTTTAATCTAAGTAATTATATTTAACCATGTTTCACCATGTTTAGCCAAAGTAATTGTACTTATCCATGTTTAACCATGTTTAACTAAAAATAATTATGTTTAACCATGTTTAACCAAGTGATTTTTTTAGTCAAGATTGTTTAAAATAATTGTGTATAACCATGTTTAGACTAGCTTAATCTATATCTAGCCTATATTAGCCTAACTTAGTCTAGGTCTACCCTAGCTTACCTTAAATTTAGCCTAGAGCCTAAGTAGTTTTAGGCTAAACTGGTTAATTTGCTTTTAGCCTAGGGAGGCCTAGGCTAACCTAGGTTAAGCTTGTATGTATTTTAGGTTGATCTACATCATCCTAAGTCAACCTAGGTAGGCCTAGGTTCTTCTTATGAAAATATTCCAAGATATTCAAATATTTGTGTTTATTGCATTTGCATATACTACATAATATTGTAGCTTACTTTGTTTTTGAAAAACTTTGATTTCTTATGCAATGGATATAAAGGGATTGTTTTGGTGTCGGTCTTTCTAATTTTTTTTCTTTCTTTTAGGACATTACAAGTTTGGTTTGATTTATTAAAACCATCAAGTTAAACCAACACATTTGATTATTTGCATGTTCCAATGAAGCATGAATGGTTTTAATTTCTTATTTTTAATTTTAAAAAAAAAAATTAAAACTATTGGACAAATGATAATTTGAATTCACCATCAAGCAAATAATTTTGATAATGCAAGTGCAAGAAGGGGTTTTCAAGGTAAAGAATACAAAGTAACAACTAAATTAAATCTCTTCCAAGTTGCATGACCAAATTTCATCAAAGGCCATGCATTGCCAAACAAATGTTTATAATTGTTACAATTATTAGAAGTTGAAAAAAGAAATAGTAATGTGATTTAAAGAAAAGTTTCTCAAGTTGATGTGAAAAATGTGCATGATTGCAATTGATTAACATAAGTACATTCCATAGAGGATGTTGACTACAATGTCCATCCTAACATTCATGATGGGGATATTATGTTTTGGTCACTTCTTTAGCCTTTTGTCAAAATTGGCAAACTCTTATTAATGTTCAATTTTTTTTAAGCATAAGAAGAAATCTTGCCCTTTTCCACCCTCACACATGGTGACTATTATCCGATTTGATTACATTTACAAGTGGTTTGTTGCACTAATTAATGGTCAATATTGTTCATAGTTGTTATGTTCATTATGTTGTTCATTTATGAGTATAATTTGGATTTTATTTAAGTTTATAATAATTTCAAATATTGAGGTAGCCTTCAACTTTATTTACACAATGCATTATAATGGGTTAGTGATTTTTTTGACATTTTTTCAACTATCAACATGGTACATGAGTTGACCATCCACTTTTAACATGTTGAAACCATTATTTGAGAATTGCATTTTACACTTATTATAATTTATTAAAACACATGTAATAATTCTAAACTTCACATTGATATTGGAATGAATTTTAGTGATTTTTTTCACATCTCTTCAATTATCAACATGTGTACATGAGTTGAACCATTCATATTTTAAATATTAAAACCATTACTCACAAATTGCATCTTACACTTATTATAATATATTGAAAAATATGTAATTCAATATTTTATAATTATACTTGAACAATTTAGTGAATTTTTTCACATTTCTTGAATCATCAACATATTCACATGAGTCAAATCATCCATTTTGAACTTATTGAAGCCATTATTAAAACATTGCATATTTCACTTACTAATATATATTGAAACACTAATAACAACTTAATACCTCGCATTTATATTTGAATGAGTTAGTGAATTTTTTCGCATATTTTGAACTATTAACATTTGCACATGAATTGAATCATTCGTTTTGAATGTTGTTAAATCTATCACTCATGAATTGCATTTTGCACTCATCACAATTTTTTGAAATGCATGTACAAAAATTTGGTAGGTCTCACATTTATATTTGAATGGGTTAGTGATTAAGTCAAAATGTTCATACATGCAAAGTCTAGGATGCATATAGACCTTTAAATTACATTTTTTTAAATATTAAATTTTTATACATTTATGTAAATTAGAATGTATATTTTTCCCCTAGTTTGTTTTAGGAATAATGGAAAATTTTATTATTATGAACATGATGTCACACTAACCCCCCCCCCCCCCCACCTCCTCTTTTCTCCATCATTCTTCTTTTTTTTTTTTTTATTTCTAATTATCATTTTTAATATAATTA
>Ga0116227_10014028_pt1 | contig 12373 bp, 7 predicted proteins | sample S1TSphgellanicum_FD_89693 | JGI IMG/M metagenome (GOLD analysis project Ga0116227, IMG submission 89693) | Host-associated microbial communities from peat moss isolated from Minnesota, USA - S1T2_Fb - Sphagnum magellanicum MG | ecosystem: Host-associated > Plants > Peat moss > Unclassified... | reverse complement strand
CTCAACTGCTGTGTACGTGAGCACCTTCTACAAGTCTTTGTTTGGAAGTCCATCAGCAGATCTAGTGTTTGGAAGCCCAAGGCCATCAGCAGACACCTCTGAAGGCCCATGCGCTGTTGAGGTGATTTTGATTCTTCAGGTACGAGCTGCTGCCGTGAAGGAAAGCAGAATCTGTTTCTGTTCTTCACACGTCAGTTCTTTGTGAAATTTGAAGTTTTCGTCAGTTTTTCTGAAGCTAGCAGGATTTTAAGATCTAAAAGTAACTTGGTGTTCAATTGGTATCAGGTTGTGTACTTGAGCTGGGGTGGAGTAACGAACTCCATCAGCAGATCAAGTGTTTGGAAGCCCAAGGCCATCAGCAGACGTCTCGGAAGGTCCATGCGTTGTTGAGGTCGTTTTGAATCTTGAGGTACCTGCTACTGCCACAAAGGAAAGCAGAATCTATTTCTGTTCTTCATACTTTAGTTCTGTGTGCAATTTGAAGTTTTCGTCAAGTTTTTGTGAAACTAGCAGGATTTTAAGATCTAAAAATAACTCGGTGTGTACCTTGTATCAGGTTGAGCTGCGGAGGAGTAACGAACTCCATCAGCAGATCAATTGTTTGGAATCCCAAGGCCATCAGCAGACGCCTCGGAAGGTCCATGTGTTGTTGAGGTCATTTTGAATCTTGAGGTACCTGCTACTGCCACAAAGGACAGCAGAATATGTTTCTGTTCTTCACACTTTAGTTCTGTATGAAATTCGAAGTTTGCGTCAAGTTTTTGTGAAACTAGCAGGATTTTAAGATCTAAAAATAACTCGGTGTGTATCTGGTATCAGGTTTGTATGTGTGGTGCGGAGGATTGACAGAGCTTCTACCCTAGAATATTTGCTTGTTGAATGCAGGGTGCGGATCCTTGAAAGGTAAGAATGTTTTGTCGTCATTTTCAAGAAGCTGGATGCTGTCCGTTGTTTCGAGCTTTATCCAAATTCATATTTCTTCATCAATGGCGGTCTGGATCCATGGAATCTACATGTTTAACAGTTGTCCATTCCCAAACATTGGTTGAAGTAACTAAACATTTGTCACACATGTTTCGCATTTAGTCAAATTGCATTGACTCTTCTCTTACATGCACATGTTCGAGATCTTCTGTCGGACTCACGTCTTATGCACATGCTTGAGATCTTTCGTTCTTGGCGTTTAGTTGTCTTGCTCCAAACTTTTAACAAACTGGGAAGATGCCCCCAAGTGAACTAGTGCAAGGAAGCGGTTAAGCTTCATAGAACCTTCACTTATACAAGTGTGAAGAAAATGTATGCTTTAATCCATTTAGTTTGTTCTTCCCAGTGTAAGAAGAATTATGTGGAGTAGGGACTAGTTTGAAGGGATCCTTAAAGCTTATGAAACTTCTAGATGGGTCAAGGTGAGTATGATCCCAATAGTGCCAAGGGGTCTAGACTGTACCTCATAGTTAACTGCCAATCATGTCCAGTGGAAGTTCTTATGTACATAGATCAATGCATCTAGTATTTTCTGAAGTGGCAAATAGCTCCCATACAAACTAGTTACCAACCTGAACGAATGTGTAGCTGTAATACGTCCTGACAATCAGTTCTAGCAAAGTGTGGTGGATTTATAATGAATTATTATACCATGAGTTCTGTGTAAATGGGATCGATAAAAATCCTTGACATCTGCAACAAAACTAACCGACCAACATTTCTGGATCGCCAATGTGGTTATGAAATGCTAATTATCAATTTTTACTTCTATCCATCCCTCACACACGATCTGAGAATTCATGTGTTTCGTTGATCACAACAATATTGTGAAATTTATGATTACACGAATGTGCAGGTTGTGCGGCATTTCATAAGGGTACGAACATCAATATCGTCACATCAATGCTAGAATTGTGCTTGTAACCTTCAGGCATCTGATGGTCACCGGTACTCTGGAAACCAGGTGTGTTATAACGTTGCTCCCAATTTAATAGCCAACATGATTTGTGATATATGTATTTGGGAAGATTAGTTAAGGAACTTGTGATTTCTTCTGTTATACAAGTGGTCTGAATGCTCATGCGACGATAAAAGTGAGCTATCCTGTGATGTCTCTACTCTATGATGGGTTTGTGAAATGACTGTTGTCAAGCGTTTTCCATTCTCTGATCAATCTCAACTCATTGATATCTAGCTTCTAAGGTGTTAGTTGGTAAATACTGCAAGTTTGTCTCTCTTCCACGTTCTAGAGACCTGTGTGAGGGGGTCGATTTGATGGGTGTCATTTGTAGCAACAAAATCAGAGATTGACAACCGAAAATGTGGTGTTTGCATAATTGAAACTGCTTATAAATTGAGTATGAATTTATAAGGATTGGTAAAATTATTTTGCATTGTAAATTTTACAAAGTTGGGAAAACCAAGTTATAGAGTGCAACTTCATACTAATGCCTAGATGAAACAATACTGTGTGTTGTAGAACATTGAAGACACAAAACACCAAGTCTGAAAGCAAGTGAAGAAGATTGATATTGTGAGCTCGAGAAACAGGAAGTCATAATCGGCTTTGAAGCATATTCAGGCCCTGACGCTGACAAATTCAGCCAATTGTTTCAATCCAACTTTCGACAAGTCATGGACCGAAACGTTTCAGAGATCGAGTTATGGGCGGATATGATGGAGGGCACAGAAGAATTGACAGATAGTGACGCCATGGAACGTGCCGGATGTAGTGTAATTGCCTTGATGGAATTAGCCAGGGATGGACGCGACGTTGCCGCTTTCAAGGCCGCGTGGCATCATTTTAACTTGAACAGGGGGGTTGCGTTTGAATCGAGGGACGTGAAGTTTGGAGAGCAGGAGACGGCGCTTGCAAAGTTGTACGAAGATGAAAAGCAGGCCCGAGCGCTTGCAAAGTTGTACAAAGCTGTAGAGGAGGCCCGAGAGCTTGCAAAGTTGTACAAAGATGAAAAGCAGGCCCGACCGCTTGCAAAGTTGGACGAAGATGAAAAGCAGACCCGACCGCTTGCAAATTTCATCTTCAACGTCGAAGATAAGGAGAAATTTGCTATAAACTGGATCAAAGATGAAGTGCGAAAGATAGTTCAAGAACTTGAAGATGGCGGATGGAGAAAGGAAAAGAATCCGCCTCAAAATGGGGGCGAGGACGTGAAAGACAAAGCTGGGCGCACAGGGACGAACGACATGGTTGGGTGCAACGTCCTTTGCGGAGGTGGGCGCAAAGGGGCGAAAGATGGAGTTCTGGGCGAAGAGGAACTACCGGAGCTAATACGCAACGCCTTACCTGCAATTTACCCGGGTAGAACAGCATTGCATATGGCAGCTGCCAATGGGAATTTGCAGATTGTGGAAGCAATATGTAAGGTGAAAAATGTAGATTTGAACAAAAAAGACGTTTTTGGGTACACCCCTTTGCACTTGGCTTGCTATTCACTTCATGACAATCGTGACAAAGTGATCAAAACATTACTGAGTCGTAAATCAATTGATGCTAATGTGGTTGCCAAGGTGGAGGGATACTACTTGACTGCCTTACACTTAGCTGTTAAGGCCAGATCCAATGACGTCGTGGATATGCTTTTAGATTGGGATCCACAACGTAAAAACGACAGTAAGGTCCTAGATGTCGATGCTAGATCCAGGTTTAGATTGACAGCGTTTCACATTGCTGTAAAAGAGGCACTAAAAGCAAAAGATCCAACAGAAAGAGATGATTTTGTAACGATGATAGTAGGATTTATCAGATTTATGAACAAGCACAGCCCAGAAGCTATAAATAAGAGAGACAAAACAAAAAGTACCCCACTCCACACCTGTGTAGAGGCTAAAGACTATGAATTAGTGGAACTATTATTAGAAGATGGGGACAAAATCGATCCGGAGCTACTTGACGCGAAAGGAAGGACGGCTTTGGAGATTGCTGTTCAGCAACGTGAGTTCCGGATGGTGCGAAAGATTCAACTCTATTTGGAGCGCGCTGGGCTTTTTGGTAATCATGAAGCATATGTCGAGTCTGCCAATGCAATCTTGGTTGGTGCTGCACTTCTTGCAACTGTGACATTCACTGCATGGGTGCAATTCCCAACTTCCACCCTCTTTTGGGTGTTCATCAGCTTCTCTTTCTACTTTGCCATAGCCACATTTATTGCTGCAGCAGGCGCTGCCATACCGAGTGCAGGCAGCACACTTGGCCTTGTCCGGCGCGCGGTTCTTGCATCTGCCATTTGTCTTCAAATCTCCCTCGGATGTGCTGTAGCAGCGTTTGCAACTGCAGGGTTTCTTATCTTACCTCCTGGTAAACCTCATAGGAAAGTCATAGCCACTACAGCCATTGGAGGATTTGTCTGTTTTTTCTTCTTACTTACTTTTCTACGGAAAATCACAAGAGCCATAGCTCCTAGTTTCTTGAAGCTAGATTATATTATCCAGTCACAAATTAAGGAAAGCATTTGGAAACTTGTAACTGAGGGAGTTACAAGTAGGCTGAACAGACGAAGCTTGTGAAAGACCTTAAAGGATGGTATACAGAAAATGTAACTGACTCTGCCCCTAAACGAAACTTTCAAGCTTCAACTTCCCCCGATGATGACGACTCAACAACTTCCTCCCCTCATGACAGGTCAACTGGTTTCTCCCATAATAAGAAGTCGGAAGGAAGTTCAAGCATGGGAAAAGGTTCTGGAAGGACGGGGAGCACCTCATCAAGGGAAGATGGGAGTAAACCTATAATTAGTATTGAAACTCGTTAGTCTAGTTAACAACCTCTGTTGTGACTAGCTAGTTTGACTAAGTATTTCATTTTGTGAACACTCTCCTTGGACATAAAATAAGTTGAGCTTGTCACATATAAATACATGTTTTTTTCTTCTGCTGTATAAAATATATATATTTTCTCTTTCTAAGTTTCTCGCCTTATATCCAATCTTTTTCATGATACATATCAAGCCAAGTTGAATACAGTGTCAATTTAAGAGTATTTTTCATTTTACTAAAGTGGCAGAAATAAATGAGAAAAAATCATTTATTAAGTCACTTAAGGATTTGGTTGAAGCAAAATCATTAAGTGACTTAATAATACTGAATGTGGTTAAAAGAAAAGGTATAAGTAACATAACCTGAAGTTAATGACATGATGATTTATGTGATGGGCTCCCCATTCGAAGGGAAGTTAATGCCATAGTAGCACCTCTTCATGTTGGGCACTAGGGTGCCTAATAATTATTTTATTTAAAACAATCTACTTCAACAGTAAAAAAGTATTTTTTGAAATTTCAACAATAAATATAGGCAGCTTCTTTGGCATGTTTTCTGACTTTGAACCTGTAACATATCAAGACATTTTACATGAATTTCTATTGCTTCTTTTTGCAAAAATGGTGAGACATAATGTTCCACCAAATGACAGCATAGAGAAATGTTGTAAATTATTGGATATTTGTGGATTGGCTTAAAGCAAAAAGCTCCTCTATTTCACCAATTTTTTGCATTTTCCCTCCCTTAAAGTTTTATTAAAATTTCGATATTTTTTTTAAAAAATTCAAATACCTGTATATCTAAAAACAATTTAATCACTACAGATGTTTATGTGCATGTGTAAGAGATAACATAATTGGTAGAATATGGGGTATTACCTTTCCTCTAACCTTTTAAAGCACATTTGATTTCAACCTCACGTGAATGTATGTAGAAGAAGAAACCTCGATGGGACCAATTGTTCCCATTTGGATAGAGTCTTGTGTGGAGTTTAGAAATGGGGATTACGCTAATCCAAATTTTTATGTTAATTAGTTGGTGGATGAAAAGCCTAGAGATCCTACATTAGACAAGCTGTGGAAACTTCAAGATAACAAAGTATGATAAGTAGATGTCCATAGGGGACCCTAGCTGTTAGTCCTTATGTTTGTGTTGCCTATACCAATTTCCTTTTACATTGTTACTTAAAGTAATTTTTCTTTGCATGAATATCATCATATGTGCACGCATTAATTTGTACTAATCTTAATGAATTCCCTAACTATCTCTATTTGGTATTTGTGTGAATTATTCAAGTAATTTGAAACTGTATTCCAGCCAAGGTTTTAAAACATCATTTTTTTGTAAATTTATAAGTTGCATTACCTTCAAAGCCATAATAATGTTTAGGTGCAACGGATTCATTCAAAAATTTGTCAAAAACTCTTTGCATTAGCATCCCAAATTCCATGGGAATATGATGTTGATGACAATATCAACATCAACAATGATCCACTTTAATTTTTCAGTTCAATGTCCAAATATCTTTAGACCCTTCAAAGACTTGGGGTTAAAAAGGGAGGGGAAAGGTTTACCTTGCAAGTTTGACAATGACATGCAATTGCCCTGCAATGTCTAAGAAGTTAAGCAAAGTGAGCTTTCTTTTAACAAGACTATATTGCAAGGGTAGGGGGGTTTTTTTTCCCGGAAAACAACAGCAGACCCCATGGCAAGCGGTTGGCACCCCAAGTCAAGTTCAGTGCCAGCTTGACTTTCACCTGCACACCAGTGGGTTTGAACCCAGAACATTTTTTGAGATCCCAGGGTCCCAGACAGGGGCTATGCCACTGAGTCATGACTCTTAAGGTCTAGGGTTGTCATTTCAAAACCAAATCCTACATCAATTGTGCTGAAACCTATGTTGCTTCAGTTTTTGCATCTATTCCACATAGGTATTCTGAAATATATTACAAGGCGATGTCCAGTGAGTTGTTTTTTTGGAGAATTTTTGTCGAAAAGCAACATGGTTTTATGAAAATGAAATATTTTTGCGTCAATTCCATTTTTTCTGAATAGAAATTCACTTGAGAATGACACAAAACTGTTTTTTTCCGGGCAGGTTGTCATCACATTTATGTCTACTAGTTAAAATTTTAAGAATTCCTTGAAATAACATCACCATCTAAGTCACAATCTGCCCAAGGATGCTCTTGATTCCATCAGGAAAATTAGGGCCAACCTGCAACAATAAATAATGAATGTATTTAAGATTTGTATTAATACAAATGATCTAAATTGGTCAATATCTATTTTTGACGGTAATATTAGGGTGAAAATGCAAATGAATTTTCTTCACCTCTTGTGATTGAAGAATGGCAGCACTGTTTATCAAACCATGCTGTAAGGGCCTGCATGAGAGACCCTGGTTAGTCCCTAGGAACCAGGCTGGTTTAGAGAAATGCCTGGATTCTAGGCCTTACATTAAGTATACAGACTAAGGCAAGATCAGGAAAACTTTCGTCAATTTTAGACTTGAAAAATCTGATTTCGACCTTGGTGAATTGTAAAGTTTTTCTAGAATAAAAACAATGATCCAGATTCACAAGATTTCAAAGCCTCAATCGTCATGTTATTATATAGTAAGTTCCCAAGAGGTCAATGGCTATGTATCTTAAGCAGCACCTGAGATTTTTTTAAAAAAAATTTGTTGGCTCTGCCCATAGGGAGGAGCTTACGCATCTGTGCTGGATTTGGGAATAAAATTTTCGCTCAACCTTGAACCACTGTGTGAGTGACATGTGGACATTCATCTACTCATATAAGATGGATGGGCAGTTTCCATCATCAAGATGAAAAATTCTTCATTCAATGTTGAAAGTTTTTGGTTTAACTTTAAACTCACCATACAAGGCAGAGTCACAATGTGATGAGTTGCTTGTTGTTACTAAATAATAATATGTTTTGAATATATTTTAGATGTATTTTAGAATATATTAGATATATTTAAAATATATTATTAGAATGAATTATAGACACATTATTTACATTTAAGTAAATTTTTTTTATTTTAATAATTTGGACTTCAAACTGGAATTGAAATATGTTAACACATTGGATCATTGGCCTCAATGGATTATTGAAAAAAAAATTATATTTAGTCATTTCAAATGACATTGCATTATTAATATAGATGCCATGGCAAAGTATCATGTGACAACATTCTTGCATAGAACATGCTTACCTATTTTAGTTTAAAAAGTAAGTTACATTTAGATTTACTTGTAGTTTATTTTAAACTTGGGATAAATTTATTTATTTATTTATTTTGTTTAATGAATTTTTGAGACAAAATCAACATTAAGCATGCATTTTAAAAATCAATGGCAAAAGAAAATGAATTTTCATATTCAATTATGAATAGTAATGTCTTAACAAAAAAAAACATTCATAGAAATAAGTTTGTGTTGAATTCAATCAAAATAAGAAAATTATTTATATAGATTTAAATTTTATATAGATTATATGGTAAAAATAAGGGATGCACTTGAAGATTCATTTATATTAATTTTTTTAATCAACATAGTTGAATAAATATTTTTATTGCAAGAATTTATTTTTAAAATTTTCACTGTAATAGAAATTATTTCAAGTTTCCAAATTTCCTTGGTCCTATAACAAACACCTCAAGAATAATTACACTTCATGTTAATTATAATTTAACATCAATTGAACATTGAAGATGTGGTGTATTGGTTAAAGACTTGGTTTGTCATTGTGTAGGTGAAGGTTGATTCTGTATTGTGGTATCATATATTTGTCAAATTTACATTGGTCAAAAGTGAAACCTATACATTGGAACAATGCTAACTATTATTGACCAAACTTCTATTGACTTTATTACATATACAGTACCAACAAATTATCAAAGAATAAAAGTAAGATTCAAGTATGAACATAGAAGTTTTCTAATTAACTAATAATGTTGTCAATTTCCATCGTCACATGTAATTTTCTCTTACATCATTTAAATCATTTAAAAAAAAGAAAGTCATTTGTCCATAGCAACAAGTACTCATTGATAAGGTCTATAGATAGTTCACTATAATGGATCCATCCCCATGTCACCTAGCATTTCACACAATGTTAAAGATTAATATAAAATTACATAACATATGCCCCTTAATGTATATATGTTCAATATAGTAATTGTTTTTCAAATGGTTGCAATTTTTGTGGTTTTCTTCTTAACATGAATGTTCCCTTTCCATTATCGAATATTTAAAACACTAGATGCATTCACACAAGCATTGTGGAAATTATTTGTTCATCTTTTTTTTTGTCACCCATTTTCACTTCTTCATTTATGATGGATGAGAATTTGTTGGACAAAGGGAGATGCCACAATTGGTCCACTTGATTACAATATTCATTTTCAACAATAATTGGGATAAGATCCATCCAATTAGTTTGCAATTGGGGTTAACATTGAACATGCCCTTAATCATCATCATCTTTAATGTGAATCAATGAACTATTTGGTTTTCCTAAGTATTGGCACCTTCCAATCCTTCATTTGTCCATGACAGATAGATTTGTTTCTTGTGTAATGTGATTACATCTAAATTTTGGATGAATCGATTGTCAAATGTTACCAATAGAAACCCATCCAAGGTTTTCCTTTTAATTGTGGGGTTTTGTCATTATAAAATATTTGCATTGGACTATGTATGGTATATACAATCATTGTTTGGAACTTACCATAATCTAGTTCCAAAGTTTTGTGAATTATTTAATGTATAAATAAAATGAAACCATCAGATCTTTTATACAAAGTGATCATGAACAACATGGTCAAATAAATGTCATTGCCATTCCTAAATCATAAGGGGTGAAGTAAAATTATTTGGATTTTCATTTTAATATTTTTTCCCAAAAAACAAACATTGACTTGAATAAACCACTTTTTAATGCAAATACATAAACATTCAAAATTTATCATTGGTTTGTTTTAATTTTTTTTCTTTTATAACATTTCACTAAGTTGAACAATTAATCCAGGCCTCATAGTCTGTGGCAAATGCCAACTTTGCCAAAATTAATTTAATTTTGGCAACTTTCTTTGGGTAATTTTGGCAAAATTGGCAGTGTGTGTATTTTAACATTAGAAAGTGAATTTCAAGGGTTGCCGCCATCGTTTGCAGCGTTTTGACGTTTGAAAAGGGCCTTTAAGAGCTCGAATTGCTTCACCTGCATGATACTAGCCAGCGCCAGGCTGGTCAGGCTTGTGCGAGTGTCATTCTTTTCCCACTTGACCATCGAAAAATCGCTTTCAACAGCTGCCATATTGGGAAACGCTGTCGCCCACCACAAAACTAGCGTAGACCATTGAATCGCCCCTTGACAACGTCCCACGCATCGTTAAAAAATGTGTTTTCGTCATGCTGATCGAATGCTTTCGCGACATGCAGCTCGTTATCATATACCGCACGCGACTATCGATGTTCTTTCTCCACGTCATCGATCTGCTGTTGAGACCAATGTTTCAAGAGATGAGCGCGATATGGATCCAACACGTCTTGGATGAATGCAACGGGGCAAATCTTGACGAAATCCGCGGGCATAACATGGGGTGCTTCCAACTCCCAGGCGTTGTTGTTCGAATCACGCTCGGCTTGTACCTGCGATACATTCACAACAATAGAAATCCCAAAGATAGTGATTTCTTTCAAAGTTGTCTGTTTGTCAGTGTCAGAGAGAGCATTGTACAAGTCACGAACCCAAGATCCCTGATCTTGAATGTGCATGACGACAGAATCTTTCAGAATGAACCAATCACTTCGCGTGATGATGGTCAGCGGATCAACCCCTTCCAACACCTCATCGGTGGCGAGGCGGATGTCCAGTCTTGCGGCAATATCAGTGACCAATTTTGACATTTCTTGTTGCTGCTGCGAGATCACATTTCTTGTTGCTGCTGTTGCGAGCCTGGATCTTGGTGAACGTGATTGCAATCCTGTTAAACAATGGTGAAATAATAGCCGCAATAACCCACCACATTTCCGACGGCGCCTGAACGGGGCGTTTCGCCGCATTGTGGATCATCAATCGATGATAATCTTGAAGAAGCTAGTGTAGAATGCTACCAAATGCAACCCAACGCGTTGTGTCTTTCAGGCATTTGGATCCCATGTCCGTGATCAGATTTTGCTGCACTCTAAGATGAACAGAATAGGCATGGGCTACTTTGTAGAATGCCTGATCCAAAACATCTTGCATGGCGTTCTTGACGACAATGTCCAATTGATGTGGGACACACCAAATCCGGAGCACAGGGTTGTTGCACTCCTTTTCGAGCAAGGTGACAACTCCTCCGTGTCGACCGGTCATCGTGTTCTCCCCATCAGAACTAATCGAAATCAATTTGGAGCGCCAATCTGGGCAGAGAGTATCGAGCATGGTTTTGATGAGTTTCACGTAGTTGACGGTCAGATGTCATTCAAAGAATGGAACCAAGATCATATGGAGGTTGTAGAGCACCCCTTCAAGTGCCCCACCATGTGATCGTTGAGGCCCGCAAGTTTTGAGTTCTTGCACAGGTTCCGATGCTGGGTGATGACAGCTGCAGTTTGGCGAAACGACAATCCAACAGTCACGTGTTCAATTACGAGATTGAAACGCAACGAGTTCTTGATGATGACCAGGTACGATCTGTCTTCCTACAACTTGAATAGTTTCATGGCGTTCGCTTTGGTGATCGGTTCCGAATCGTCGTCTTCCTCGTCTTCCTTGGGATTGAAAAATAGATTCCCAACAATATCATCAAGAATGGCTGGCTGCGATATAACAAACGTCAGGCTGTCACGGTCCTTGTCAAGAAACGCGTTGATCCCCATCTCCTCCTTCTTGTTGAAATACGCCAGTTTGTCTGCAGGAGAAAGAGTCTGGTATTTCGCCCATTCATCAGTGTGTTGCGATTGCATATGGTTTTTGTAACATTCAGGGCGAAATGGGAACTGGAACAATTGCACATTCTTCGTGCGCTGCCTCTTAACGGCTAGGCCATCGCGCTTCTCACGTCCGATGTGCACGCAGAACAGGCATTGGACTATTGTAATGGTTCCATCTGGCACACGTTGAACGAGAGTGAGGTCGAACTCGATTTTATGCTTCTCTTGAAAGGGGGTCTGGCAACTCATGATACCCAAAAATGACAGGTTGGTGGTTGAAACTGATCAAAACTCCTATGCCGCCCACACTATTGTGGCCACAATAGCGGCTCTAGCCGCTAGCCGCCTACACAACTAGTTCTCTTCTCAAAGCATCATAATCCTTTATGTATATCTAGCAAGGAGCTTCTTCCACCTCCTCATTCTACCTTCCTCTCTCATGATCTAGTGCATGGTTTAATTCTAGAGCAAGAGTTGTTGTTGTTGATGTTGTTGTTATTGTTTTCTTTTTTGCTTGTTTTTTCTCTTCTGTAATTCTCGAGAGTGATCTAAAACTTTCGAGATTGATAGGAGCTTTATGTACATGCATGAGCACTGATGTTTGCTGATGTTTTAGTACTTGAAGCTTTGTAGACAAGGGAAATTTGTAGATCTCTAAGACTTACCTCAATCGTGATCTAGAGATTTAG
>Ga0116227_10014027_pt1 | contig 12374 bp, 9 predicted proteins | sample S1TSphgellanicum_FD_89693 | JGI IMG/M metagenome (GOLD analysis project Ga0116227, IMG submission 89693) | Host-associated microbial communities from peat moss isolated from Minnesota, USA - S1T2_Fb - Sphagnum magellanicum MG | ecosystem: Host-associated > Plants > Peat moss > Unclassified... | reverse complement strand
TTTGTTATTTGCCCATTTGATATTGCAGCATTTCATAGGATTGTATTAATGTTGTGACAATGAGTACCATTGTTTCAACATTTTTAATGTGTTGATTTTATGTGATATGCAACAACATTAAAAATCCACTTTTATAAAGGTTGTAACAGCATTGATTCAATAGCTAATCAATTTGTGTTGTTTCAGCATCGACAAGATCTTATTCATTGAATGTGTGTTGAAAAAATGTAAATTATGTCAAAAAAATCTCAATGCTAACTGAGTACATATTGTTATAATGCTATCAATATATTGTATCAAAGACCATACTAGCATTGAATTTTCAACATATAGTCATCAATTTGATGACTTATTAATGTATATTGTGCCGATGTTGGTCATTTTTTTTTCATTGGTTTAATATTGATAACATGTCAAATATTTTAGTATTATATCAACGTCATTTTAGGACATGTTGTTACAATGTCACCTTAACATCATATCAATGATTATATCAACATTGAACATTGAACATATTGTTAAGGTGTTATAAAAGCACTCATACAAAGAGGGGGCAAGTTTGTGATGGAGTTTTTGGATGTGCCCAACCTTTAATAAACTTTGGAGAATTTAAGCCCATTGAATAATGCAAGGATGAATTATCAACAAAATGGATGATGTGTGAAATTGATTACCCCAATGAAATGATTTTTTTATGAAAAACATGACCCCAAGCAATCTAGATTCCATGAACAAAACATCCATGAAATGTCATCCATGAATTCTAATGAATGGAATGGCTGCTCTTTTGTGTGGAATTTCATTATGATATGATTGATGATCTCCCATGAAACATTAACATTTCACTCATGAAATTTCATCGATGAAAATTTGTGACAAGGTTATTAGCTTTGTGTGAGATAGCTCATGTTAGGCATGTCAATGTAAAGTATTTACAGCAACAATGCTCAACTAGAACCAACCTGAGAAAAGTCGAAAACTTATCAAACTCAACTCTCAACAATACATTAAAAAAACTCAGTTGTGTAAAAAAAAAACCTCAAATTGCTACAAGTTTTAATTTTAAAAAATTTAAACAGATCACCAACATCTTGCTGACACTAACTAGATAAACCATTGCTAACACAGGTGGGGTTGTGATGGACTGAAAGAACAACAATACAAGAGCTTGTGGTGTCCATACAAAACCTTAAACCCTAATCATACCCATCACCTCATGGAGCTTTTGCTTAAGAGTTTCTGACATTGCACCAGATGTTCATCAATACAGGACCCATTTCGACATTTTTTTTTGCATGAGCCAAAAAGAATCAGAATCACAGTAGGTGCAAGCAGTACAGACACCTAAAACTGAGCCCAACAAACATCTGTATTTAGGGGTTTCACATGGTGACAGTATGTAAGCCGAGCAAAATAGTAGCTCAAATTTAATCACAATTCAAATTATTTTACCTCTAGTAAAGAGAAATCCATACCCACCACCACCCCACACAGCATTTTGCAGCAGCAAAGATATTCTAGCAATTACTTACAAGGCCATCACTTGCAACATTCACTCAACTCCTTCATGTTCAAGGACACAGAAACACATACCTCAGTTTGAACAAATGTGCAGGTCACCCACTTGCAATGTACATTCAACTCCATGTTCAACAGCACAGAAACACATAATTAAACAAATGCACAGACTACTCACTTGGTACATACATTCAACTCCTTCATGTTCAACAACAGCACAGAAACACATAACTGGGACAAATGTGCACATCGCCCACTTGCAAGGTTAATTCAACTCTTCACTTTCAAACACATGCAATTGGAACAAAAACACAGGTCACCCACTTGCAAGGTTCATTCAACTGCTTCATCAGAAATGCAATGCAAACTGGGATGAAAAAAAACTGAGGGGAAGGAAAAAAGAAAAAAAAAAGACCTGGGATTGTTTTCAAAATAGTTGACTAGTTTGAATTCCACTAACTGATGATTCAGCATGATCAGAAGCTGACAAATTCATGTACATTACACTAAATAGGGAAAAGAACACAAACCAGCATTGGAGTCTCTCTCAGTGTGGCTGAAAACGCTTGCCGCTAGGCTCCGTGTCGATTCTTTGTCTTGAGAAGAAGCAAAATTACCAGCAGCACATATGATGAAATACCCATTTCCATTAAACATTAGACAACACATTTGCTACAGTGAAGCATATCATCTCAAGATACTTGTCTCATGATTTTGAAGGAATAAAAGGTCAAATGTCACACAAAATCAGCCCTATCATACATGCAAAAGAACTGCACTATCATGCCCCCCAAAACAAAATGTAACTTGCACATTAGTCACATCATCTAACAGCCCCCTTCACTGCAATGATGACTCATGTCCTTGACAAATGCAGTCAAAAACGGATTTTGTGAGGACACAGTTACGCAAGATAGTTATAGATCTGAGGGTTTGTTTTGTCCCTTTCAAGATACTCCCGATCGATCAAGCTCTCTATCCGCTTCTTCAAATCTGCTGGCTTGATTGGGAATTTAAGCTGCCAGGGTGATCACAATCCCAGATATTAAATCACAGATTCTCAACTCCTAGTGAATTACAGAGCACCTGAAATATGAGAAATTTGAGGTTTTCCAGACATGAACAGAAGCAAAAAGCATGTGGAATATGTCAAAAAATTGCACCTGCTGGTAGAGCTCAGTTATTAACAAAGTGTGACTCAAAACCTTACGAGTCTTCATGATCCGCACAATTGCAGCATCAATCTGCTCATTTCACGACACCATTATTAAATTGACTAGATTACACACACAAGGTTTGGGAGCTCAGAATCCATGACAATCTAGTCAGATATCACTCCCAAGTTCCTCCCCAGTCAACAAATAATGACAGCATTACAGTTTAGGGTTGAGGGTTTAGAATCCGTCAGTCTTCACTAGCTTATATCTTATTGCTTTTCACCCAGAATGCATGATCGTGGATTTTACCATTCAACTGGTTGTGACCAATGTAGGTTTAAGGATCCTGCTTTGAATGTCACATAAACAACACAAATGATCATTGTACCTGATATTGGCGATCATGGAAGACGCGCTCTGTAGTACTTGAATTTTCTTCCACAGTCTCTTTTAGCTGAATAGCGTTCACCTACAGAGCTCACAAATGCCACTTAGCAGATTTGTTCACAAGACAGTCATCTGACTGACTGACTACCCGGAACTGCCACAGAAACATTCAAGAAACAAACTAATGCATCATGTCATAGCTTCTCTGCTAATCTGTTCCAGAAGAAAGCATATCTCAGCAAACTACAGCACAAACTTTAGGACAGAATTCACAATTCTTAATGAACAAATACGATACAATGGTTGTTATTCCAACAACAAAGGTCCAGACTGTATTCTACAGCTAAAGGACCCAATACTCCCATAATTTTTCTGTTTCACCTGGATTTAGAACACTACAAACCACAGCCTGAAAAGCTCAAGGATGTAGTTGCAAAGATTATTAGCTGGTAGTGAACTCAAATTCAAGCCTGCAATATGAATCACCAAAATCCTGAAACTTGAGTGTACCTTGATACGGAATAGTGGGGCAATGAAATCATCATTGAAAGTGAAGCTATCCTCATCTTCTACATCCCTCCCTTTAGGTTGCTGTAAAACATCCACACCCAACCTGCAAACTAAATCCTGATGGCATTGAGGTGTGCTAAGCACTAATTTGCTTGTAAGATTTCTTGTTGACCCAAATCTTGTTGTTGTATTTACTATGTAAGAGTTATGCATTATCAATTAGGGTTGCCCATATATATACCTGGAAGGAATTTTTCACTACCTGCCCATGGCAGCTTCAAAGTGAGATCCATCACAAGAAAAAGGGCTGGCAGAGTGAAGAAAACTGATAACCCATCAATTCTTTTTTAAAGTGTTGATATCAAGTCCACAGGGAGACCAAAAGACAGATTTGCCAGTAAGCTGCATAGATGAGTACCTTGTTTAGGACCCGCACTTTGCCACATGCCAATGACTGCAAAGTGCGACGAAGCTCTTTGTCCTCAATTGCAGAAGTGTCCTTTATTTCCTGAAATGTCAAACTCTGTGCATTGTTGAACAGCATCAGCACCACTGTCTGCACCCGCCATACCAACAACAAACAGCACATCCTCAAAAGCTAGTAACATTGCAAAGGGTAACAATAACACAAGTGAGATATCCTTGACAGATGTTGAATGGGGGGGTCTTCACACAATCAGCAACATGATTTGAGTTTTAGCCCCCCAAAAACACCTATCTTTTTTATTAGCACATTACACTAAGTGTCCTTTACAGCAGCTGACACCCTACAAAGGCAGCAGAAAAACCTTTGTCATGTTGGTACCTGAAAGAGAGATACAGAGAGCTCCTTTTTGCCCTTTGGGAAATCGGCTTTCAACACACAGTAACCCAATGAGTTTTGCCACATAAGACGTCGTCCACTATGCTTACTCAAGTAAAACTCCTTAAATATGTCCTGCATGTAGACTAACATCCAGTGTCTGTCAGCACAAATGATATGGAAAAGTTTACAATGACTAAGAGATTCAAAAAAAAGTGAAGCTTATTTTTTGTCCCTAAGACTGCTCAAAGGAGGGCATGAAAAAGCCCAAAACACACACAAACAACAAGCATTGGGGATGGAAGTGACCTGATAAACATTCAACTCATGTGGCATTCGTACCTCCATCGGTGGATATGTGGGCCAATATCTAAACCCCCCCCAACCCACCAACCCACCACAAATCTCGAATGCTTGAAATTCAACAACAAACTCAAGACATATTCCAAAAGCTCCACACCAATGATCACTCAGGTATATCCACTTGGGTTTTGTTTAGGGGCTTTACCCCGTAGTAAGAACATGGACATTCATCTCAATTCCATGTGGTAGCTTGGATCGAGCCTGGGCAGACTGCCTGAACGATTCATTGATTTCTCGTGACAGCTCTATGTCCTGTAACTCGCACCAACATAATGTTTAAAAAGTTCAGGTTACCCAGAAACTTCCATTCCCCCCCCCCCCCCCCAAAAAAAAACCGCTACTTCTGATTTGATCTGTGGAGTTGCAGGGTTTAGGGTTTGAAGTTGTGCTGTTCCTCTGTTGTGTATAATTCTCCCATACAAAAATTGTAGGGTGATACTAGTATTGTGAGCATTCCAGCAAAATAGTACACTTTTCTGCCCTGACATCTAGAAGCTAAGTTTCCCTGCCCTGCTTTTGCATCACAGTTTTGCAGCTTTACCTTAAACATGCCTTCCAATTTGTTTGTAAACTGGCTCCCGCACTCAGTCTTGAGCTGTCTCCCATTACAGATGATGACACAACAAGATGAGACTTCTGCCCCTAGATCTTAACAGGAACCAAAAGAACTGAAGCCATCCAGCTTTACAGTAGTGGACCTTCTTACCCTACATGTAAGCAAACGTTACCAGTGAATGTCTTCCAGAAACGACACTAAATCATCTCACCTTTCTAATGGAACAACACAATATGCTATCAAATCCAAGAGAAATGTCTGTACCTTGGAAATCATGGACTTCTCTGCATCAATGGATGCACTTTTGCCTAGAAGTAATCGCTTGGCCAAATCCTTCTTATAGAATGCTTCAAAGACATCCTTTCCCTGTTGCCCCAAACCACAACCCATTCCACAAAAAGGTTGAGATTACTTGAAACTGCATTGCCCATAACATAGCTTGGTGGTATCGCTCAGTTGCTCAGCATGACTTCAGATGTACACAATTCCTGAATGAACAAAACCCAACCAATGCATGTACAAGGATTGGCCAGAAATCCACACTTCAGATAAGTCAAATCGGGACAATGAAAACCATGGAACAGTCTAGTACATACTTCTCAAGCAAAAAGAATTGTGAAACAGAACCCATAATAAACTTGGCTGGCCATCACCAGATGTTGTTGTCAGCAGATCCACACAAGAATTAAAGAGGGTAACAACGGTGAAGATGGGAATTGTACTGAAGAGTAGTGGAAAAAAATGATACCCCACCTGGATGAATCTGAAAAGCACAAGCACTTTGTCAAGCATGCCTTCAAGCTCCTCTTCTGAAGTCCCCTTGTTTCCAGCACGAAGCTTTATGTCAATAAATTTGGCAATCAGTTCTGCAGGTCGATTCTGCAAACCCAATAGCAAGACACTGGTAAGTGACAGAAGTGCACTATGTCCAAAGAAGTCAGGTAGAAGACATACGAACTTTCAGCCATTGTCCTGTAGGCACACACAAACTCTTCAATATCTGATTCAAATTCAGATCTCTTCACTTCTTTGCTTTCAGCTCAGCAAGCTCCTTAGGTACTTCATCTACACAAAAGTCCATCCTGCAACTTTTGTGATGATATCTCTGATGAGAAAGTTGGGTTGGAAACCTGGCGGAGGTTGATGAGATGTTCAAATGCATCTTTGATGGTATTAGCAAAGCTTTCATTCTTGGAGAAGCTTTCTTCCCAGACAGCATCCAGACGAGCTTTCAGGTCCAATAGCCATGACACCATGTCCTTGTCCTTTTCTTCATCCATCACAAAGCTATGCCCAGTTGCCTTTATGTACCCACTCAATGCATGCCGAAGTTGCTCCAATGCACTTACCCGTGAAAACAACACATAAATTCTTTGGAGATCTGCTACACGGTTTCCATCCATCAGCATTTTGTACCCCTGGCCATCATTACCACCGCACCACAAAGGTGATGTATGTCTGCTCACAAACTGAACACAGCAGCAACAGAGTGCATGCTCACAAAAAGCATAAAACACAAGAAACAAGATGGTAAAGCAAACCCCAATTGACTAATGCATGAGGAGTGCCATTTACCTACCTTGTCAAGAATAGCAGAAGTGTGACGGTCAAGCAGTTGTTTCTCAGCAGTGGCTATCAATGGCTTCCGTGTACTCACATCCAAGTATAACAGACACCTCTCATTCTCTTCATGTAGCCTTGCCTGCACAATTGTACAACACAATGATGCCAAAAACCGAGTCACAGCGCTTTGGTCTCTTCTTCTCTCTCCCATTTTGCATGCCGAGGGGGGTAGGCTATTTCAATGACCCTTTTTTGACTAGAAGGCCAATTACATGAGTACAACTGACCTCAACATGTCTGAGGTAGTCAGGGACATCAGTCTGTTGCATGAAGCGGGTGCCTTCTGCTGCATAGAAGTCAGCAGTGCAATCCAGGAACTGTCGCTCAAAGCTTTCTCCATAAATACCGAGTGCACTAAACATGCGAAGCAAATGCTTCAGAAGTGTGCGGTCCACAGTCTCCCCTGTCCTGCATGATCAACAAGAGAGGCCCCATTAATGATGTTGTGTATCTTATGATGAAGTACTCTTGAGCATTTCAAAAGGCCTTCAACTCACAGACAACAAATATCATGGAAGCAATGCCTTCTACAAAAAGACAAGCTTTTAAGAGTCACCAGGGAAAAAATGCAGTGACTCGTAGCAAAAGTTAGCTACTTGCCAAATGCAAAGCGAATTTTAACTTAGCACTGCTGACTGATGTTGCCCACTAAAAACATGGACAGACCCCAGTCCTTGAAACCCTCAAATTCCTTCCCTGAGTTGAATTTTCACCTCTCTTTCTCAATCAGTCGAAGAAGGCCTGAGACAGTTTTGGATTCAACTTCAGAGTTGGCAGAGAGGTGTCGACGGAAAAGCTGTAAACCCATGTCCCAAAGGGAACGCACACCTGAGTTCTGGATCACATAAGTGCGGTCCAGGTAGAGTGCAATGCTGCGGATGACGAGCATTTGGTCACAATGATCCTGCCAACAGCTCTCAACATGAGACAGAAATACCACAGCATCGGGACTTTGCCCTACTAATAAGGAGTGCAGCTTAGCTGCAATGTGGGTCTCACATTCCTGCTGCAGTCGATGATACAACTTCCCTGCCATCTTGTGTAGACAGAGATCCTCAACTGCCTGCAAACCCAATCACAAAAATCATCTCCTAATCAGATGTTGTTGTTCCTGCTGCTGCTGCTGCTTCCCCCCCCATCTATATTTTCTCCCTATGCTTAAAACACACATTTTAACACGACAATCTTTCTTGTTGGCAGTAATGATAGAAAGAAAGGAACTCAAGATTACTCGGTAAAGCTCCTCCAAGCTGCCACTGATGGGCTGCTTGAGGTGAATGGCTGTCACTGCTTCCTTGATCTTCACCCATGTCACCTCCTCAAAGTTGTTTGGCAGCTTTGGCTTATCTGCAACCCAACAAAGAATGTCAACTGTCAGACCAAAGTAGACATGCGATGATGATGGGATGATGACCATACCCATACCCATCCCATCCCATCAGTTCTTCTGCAACAACAGAAACATATAGCAAACTGTGGCAGCTGTAATCTGCAGCTGTTATTACTTCAAGCTTTACCCATCAGCTACTTCTTTACTATGAAATCTGTCTGAAGATTCGTTCAAATACTGTAACACATGTAACCTCTTCAACATTGCAATCTCTTCAACTATACATTCAAACCCTAGGCTAGAGAGCATTTCTGAATTATTTGCAATTCGGGTAACCACCCATAAACTTATTTATTTTGGCTACTACCAGTCAAGAAATAGTAGAACAAGAAATTTAAGGTTTGGAACTTTGATTGGGATTTGAGGGGTGGGTGTTTTTTTGTGTTTGGAACCACCTTTGAAGGGCTTGATGACAAGCTTCTTGGTGGGTTGAAGAGATGTGGCTTTCTTCCATGCCAAATTAGCTGTGGTGCCCGTGGCCATGGAAGTAGAGGATGAGGTCAGGCCTGCTGAAGAAGGGACAGTGAAGAAGCAGCTTGCTGCTGGGTGGTGGTGGTTTTGTTGTTGTTCTAATTGCATGAGATCTGAGGCACTACTACTTGTGTTGTTATCATCCTCTGTACCCATCTCTCGACATCCGTTTCTCTCGCAGGTTGTTTCAACAGTCATCTTTGGTCTCTTATCGTTGGTCGTGGTGCCCGCCACCGTAATCATTGTCACTCTCAGCCCTCCTCCCTTTTCGTTCTCAGCCGCATTTCTGTTCACAACCCTAAACCCCAAAATCAAAACCACATTTCCCACTCCCTCTCGATCCCGTCCTCCTCCACCAACTTCCCTGCTCCTTCCGAGATCTTCAAAGCCAATTCCCGGGAAAAAGGAAAGAGCGCGCCGCAAACAAAGACACACAGAAAATCCCTACTGCTGTCCCGACGCTTTTCCCAGCTTCAAAACTGGACCAAAGATCCCAAAACAAGCAGCCAAAAAAAAAAACCCCCCGAGGAAGAGGGAAAAAAGAGCTATTGAATCCAGATAAAAAAGGAAGACGACAAAGGGGGACAAAATAGAGAAAAAACGATCGAACCAAGTTTGGAGAATCCGCAGAAGAGGCACAGGAAAGAAGGGAAGGGGGGGAGATCGGAGGACGGGAACCGACGAACGGCGAGCGCATGGAAAGGGGTAGCGGAGAATTGGAGAAGGGGGTAGGACCCCCTTGGGCCTCCCTCCCGCGGGACGAAACCAGTTGTGTCCAACTGGTGCCAACAGCCCGGCCATTGGGGGGAGGGGGTTAGTGAGGATGGGTCCTGGGAAGATCATTTAAGCGAGAATTATTAATAATTTTTGCTCACTAATTGGGAAGATTAGGCGTAAAAAATGTAATTAAATTTTTTTTAGCTAAATTCTAATTTTTTAAGGTTAACTGATTGGTTTTCTTTTTTCAATTTGTGATGTAGTTGAGGTGGCAATCATCCATAAGTTGATTTAGCTAGATTTGGCTATTATTAAAATATGAATGGAAAAATATGTACATACCTTTATTGTTTTTGGCTACCCTAGTTGAAATTGTGTATAGAAATGTGACAACTTTTTGAAGAATTTTTGTTCATTTTTTCATTTTTTTGTGGTTTTTCAAATTATTGAATTTGTGATAATTGTCTTTGGAAATTTTACAATAGTGCAAAATTTCACATCAAAAAATGGCTTTTAAAACTAACCTTAAGGGAAGTAAATAATAATAATAATAATAATAATAATGTTACAAATGCATTATAATATGATATAAATAATAGTAACATAAAATATTAAATAATTTTGTTAGCTAAAACCTAATTTGTTTAGTTCACTAAAAGGGAACCCAAAAATTATTTTATTTTATTTAATAAATTAATTATAAGAACTGAAAAATAACCTAAAATAATAGTGAATTTTGCAAAAAAATTATATAAAATAGAAAAATAAGTAGCGCAAAATGATAATTGATTTTATTAGTTGTACTCAAAGTTGTTAACTTGACTAAAAGGGAAATAACAATAATAATAAATTTTAAAAGTTCATATTAATAGGAAAGAAAAGTATGTAGCATAAAATGGTAATTTTGTTTGTTAACTTAACCCTAATTTGTTAAACTAACTAAAAGGAAACCAAAAATAATAATATAATTTACAATTTTTCATTATAATAAGATAAACAAAACCTTTTTTTTCTTTGGTCAATTTAATATTATATTTATCTGCCTTTTTTAATAATACTTTGAAATAACAATTTGTTATGTTTGGGTTGCTTAAATTATGGGGTTTGTTTAATGAATTATTTTATAGTTTTTGCAAGCATGATGTTCTAAAAATTTGCAACATCCTTTTTTTTCCAATGGGTTTGTGAATTAATTTGTAAACTTTAAAATGATGCATGACTCATTGTTGTAATATGATGCAACCTTCCAAATTTTTATTCAGAAAAACATCATAGATTTGGAAAATGTATAAAGGAATAGGAAAAAAGAAAAAAGAGAATTTATAAGATGTCAAGTTAGCCCAAACTAAATATCAAAAACTCATCACCTATAATAGGTCAATTGTATTTCTCCATGTTAAAAATCAACCTCTTGCAATAGGTCAGTTGTGGTGATCGGAATTGTGTCTTTAAAGGGTGGAAGCCAATAAGTAGTTAGGTTTATGGCTACTGCCCAATTTAAAATGGAAGATGTTTGCATCCTTGTAATGTGATTGAGATTTTTTGTTAAAGAAAAGTAACCAAGACAGACAGATGAGGGCCTTTTAGCGTTTTCAAGCTCCAAATGGCATTGGCACAATTGTGTAAAAACACATCAATTTTATATTTTGTAGACATCCAAATACTTCAATTGCTAATGGGAGGAACTGATTAGTGGGATGTTGATCGCGATAACTCATTTCTTTGGTCTAAACTACATCAAAGGCAATGAATCCTTGAATTGCACAAAACTAGGGAAGTAAATTTGTTTGCATTGGGTCAGCAATGACAACATTAGCTAGGGTGCAAATGCCATCTTTGGTGAGCACAATGTTAACCCAATTTCAACAAAAGGAGTTGAACATGGTTGAAAGAAGCACATGTCGTTATTCGCATCCCACATGGAAGCCAACATTTCACACGATGACAACAAAAGTATCATGAATTACAACATGAATTCTTATGTGCTCATTGCCAGGAATACAATGTAAAAAATGAATACCCATAGGATAATGGGATGTGTGCACACCGAAAGATACCTACAATTGAAGGATGGGGTAATCCAAGTTGTGTACGAAACATTGTGGAAAAAACTAAGGAAAACAATTAAAAGACTAGGAAAACTAATCGAGTTATAAGTTAAACACTCACCTTTAAACCAGAACGTGATAAAATTCAAGCACGACGGGTTTCAAATATCCTATCGAAGAATATGCTGGAAAGGGTATGATGGTGCAGACACTTCAAGATGGAATTTTGAAATTGAATAAGTTGTTATCCAATGAATCGTTCAAATGGAGGAAGACGTGCACGACCTAGGGGCCGTAGAAGTTCCATAATGCCAAAACGTGTCTTTCATGACTTAAACATTTATGACTAATGTCATAATCTAACCATATAGTCATATGTCCTTAATCATATAATTTTACTCAAATTTGTGAATATGTTGTAATTTTATTATGACTACATGACTAACCTACATACATTAATAACCTACCTAAGTTAGTAATTTAACTAGGTGTTAGCTACCTACTAGTTATTTACTAACTACCTATAAAATAACTAGTACTTATGGGCTAGTACTACCTATTATCTACCTATCTACTATGTAGTACATACATACCTACCTATTAGATATAGGTAGTATATACCTACTTAATTACTTATTACGTACTTACTACTAGGTACTTACACTAATAGAAATCAGCCAAAATGTAACCAGTCAATTTACGACTACATGCGACTTATAGTCATTTGCGACTAGATTTGAGAATATTTGCAATTACAAGACCAACTTTCAACTATTTTGGTCATTTTCACAACTATGATGCAACTATTAGAAATTTCATCCTATTGGTTACA
>Ga0116227_10014025_pt1 | contig 12375 bp, 10 predicted proteins | sample S1TSphgellanicum_FD_89693 | JGI IMG/M metagenome (GOLD analysis project Ga0116227, IMG submission 89693) | Host-associated microbial communities from peat moss isolated from Minnesota, USA - S1T2_Fb - Sphagnum magellanicum MG | ecosystem: Host-associated > Plants > Peat moss > Unclassified... | reverse complement strand
TGTGTGTTTTTTTTTTGTTTTTTTTTTTTTTTTTTTTTGTGTTTTTTTTTTTTTGATTGTTTTTTTTCGATGGGTGTATTATGTTTTTTTTTTTTTTTTGTTTATTATAAAGGAGGGAAAAAAAAAAAGAAAAAAAAAGTGATGATAATGAAAGACTATTGACATTTTCATCATTCAAGTGTTAGTGGAAGGTGAATGTGGCAAGGTGATTTGCAAAGTTATCAACTTATTAAATATTTGTGTACATGAATGATGCTTGTGAGAATGTGTTGTATGTAAGGTCACCTACACTCATTCCATATACTTTGACTTACAATGTTCTAAAATGTTATAAAATAGCATCCAAAGGTGATGTGCACTTGTGACACTAAAAGTTCAACCTTTTGAACTCATAACAAATTTTCACATGAAGTGTTGTACTTTGTGTTTTTCACCTTTGGTTATTGATAAATTAATTCATTATATATCCCCCATACCTTGAACTTGGATGGTTCATGCATCAGATGCATGAAATAATGGACAATTATTACACACTCAAAAAAGAAAACACAAAAAAAAAAAAAAAATCATTATGTTATTCAAACTATATTCATGTGTAAATTCAAATTCAAAAGATAACAAAACAACTCTTATACATGTATTAACTAATGAATAGAATACCAAAAATGTATGCACTTATTTTCTTTTTATAGGTAAGGTAGATATTACTAGTAATATCTAAACTAATTAAATAGATAATTATTTAAAAATTCAAACATTATCAATTTAGTTATAAACACTAATTAACATTTACAAAAAATAATTGATTAATAATTACAAAAATAAAAATTACTATCCTCATAATACTGTAGTTAACAACGAGCCACAAATTTGATGGGGGTAGCATCCATCTTAATGGCCCCATCCATGAACATTTGAATCATGACATCAAATTTCAAAGATTTCCAAACACTTTGATGCTAGTTAAGGGTTTGAATTAGAGTCAACTTGATCCAAACATTGAATCTTCATAACATTCATTTTCATTTTTTTGGTGTGTGATTTCTATCCTTACCAAGGCCGTAAGGTTTGATAAAAATTATTGTTGTAATTGTTGTAAAAGCGAATGCATGATGTACCAAATGTGAAGGAGATAGACTAGGCAAGCCAAAAGTTAGTACTTCTTATTGTCAAACCAAACTTAAGTTGATAACATGTGTGATATAATTAAGGTCCATCAATTGGCTTATAACACATTATCAATGACTTGAGCCATTTTTTAAACTTGGGTTGTTTTAGTATATAATCCCATTGTTGTTATTCACCGTAGATAGGTTTGATGAACATGCATGAGTACCTATGAAATTGCACTTGAGCCATCATCCTTCACAACATATATGTCAACTTGGAAAGCTCATGTGTGTGATTAATATTGCCTATGGATAGGCAACTTTAAATTGGAAATGGTAAAGAGGGTCTAATATAAATTTTCACCTTTGTTATTGTCATCTTTGATCCAAAATGGCATACAATGTTTGGCCCTTGGATCATGGCACCAATGCATATTGTAACAAATTAAATGATGTTGGATAGCATTATATCCCACTATAGTTAATGTGCACAAAATCATGTTGATGTAATGTAGTATCCACAAAAGTCGACTTGCCAACATCCATTAAAAACCTAGATGGCCAAAAATCATTTAATGCAAGAACATTTTTTGAAAAATTAGCAAATGGTCTCCTAAAATAAACATATTGAAAAACATCTTTTTTATCCCTTGGGTCTCATAAATTATGTAAAGAGTAATTTCCTTGAGCCATTTAATTTTCAAAGCATTGCCACCATATAAAGTGTGGATCTTATCATTTAGTCATTTAATTTCTTAAATTATTTTCATTGTAAAACATGTTTTATCATTATTAGAATAATGATTTTCAATATTTTTTTAATTCTTCATACTTGATCAAGTCTCCTTTAACCACACTTGTAGCTTCAAAATAAATTATGGAAATTAATTGCACTCGTTACAATTTAGAGCCCAAACTAGGTTGACAAGGCACAAATGTCAACCCATTATGCTTCATGTTACTAAAACACATCATGCTAATTAATTGTGAACTTAACAAAAACATATTAACTATGTGAACTCAAACTATACCCATTAACTAAACCTTAATTATTGTGATTTTGTAACTGAGAAATCAATCAAAATGTAAATAATAATGTGAATTGGTAACTTTGTATTCTAGATAAATTTTCAACTAATTGTAATTCCAACATTCATTGTGACATGTAATACCATGGGAAGACATGTAGCCTTTCATCTTCGGTTTTGCATACATGGTAAACATAAGTTGACAATAGATCAACTCAATTGATTTTAGAGACAAAAATTAGATTATTAAAATAATACATCAAATGTTTTTCACTAAAAATTTCTCATTAACTCACATGTTGGGTCACTTAGTCATTTATCACTTTTCATATTTGGTTATTAAGGATTGTTTGGTTAGAGATTTTGTGGGTGCAAACAAAATACAATGAGCCAATGACATTATTTTTTAAAAAGGACTCCATGTCTTTTTGCCCCAAAACAATTTTTTTATACAAATGAATTTTTGAACATATTTTTTTGCAAATTTTTATAATAAATGTTTATAATATTCCAAGTACATGAAAAATTTTAGAATAATTTTGAATAAATATGAATTTTTAAAAGCTTTTTGATTCCTTGCAAATTCAATGTTTCATTTTTAAAAATGATAAAAATTTCAAATCATAATCAAAATTAGATTTTAAATTTTTTTTATGTTTTCTTATATAATAAACTACATTTTTTTTAACACATCATGTACATTATACCCCATTTATATGTGGTAAAGTACTTTTGAAATTCTAAATTTTTTAAGATTAAAATTCCACACATTTTAAGGTATGAGTGTTTTTTGAATGTGGTTAATAGGTCTTTATCTTCTTAATTTTTTTCCCATCAACATTTTATATATTATATGAGTCCTTTTGATAGTCCATTACAAAATTGATTCCTTCTGACACAATAGGTGTTCATTTTCAAAGGTCCTAAATCGAAATTAAAATTTAAAATTTTATTAAATGAATTTTTGGTTTGAATCTTTGACATTTATATGAATGAAAAATGAACAACTTGCCATGATTGCCATGGTATTAAATAGTAAAACATAAATATTTTTTCAATTTTGATTTTTTTCCTTTGTCATTTGAAAAATAAATAAATAAATATAATCATTTAAATTCAATGAATCATGCAGATATATATTTATGGTATACATAATATAATAAATATTTTTAAAGTTTTTAGATTGCATTAGGTATTTGGTTTGATTAATCATTCAAATAAATTTTGAAATAGATTTTATGCATTGGCCCAACTCATAATGCTTGTTGCCTTTCATTTTCAAAATGATTGTTCATTAAAATTTCAATTTATCACATATTTATAGTCAATGCCTTGGAAAAAAACCCCATTTGTGAAATGAAAATGATCAAACTTTACACATGGTTCAAAATATATGAATCACATGTAAAATAAATGCTACAAATTTCACAAAGATTTTTAATAATTTCAAATTTTGAGAATATATTTACATTTTTAAGCACACAATTACAAATAATATTTTCATACAATCCACCATAATATACATAGAAAAAATATTATTTATTATATTTCTTGGGTTATGCTTTATCATAATATGAAAAAACATTGTGAAATTTTTCTTAATGTTGAAATGGTTTAAGCCCAAAAACATTACAATATAATTACATAAGGGGAGTCACCCTAATGTGCTTTCAACCATCTACCAAACTTTATTGCAATAAAACATTGTAACAAGAAAAAAAATTAAAAATAAACATAAAACGATGCCGTGTTTTAAAAAGTTTCATAAGAAGGAATCCACATAGTGTTAATAATTTGTCACAATCCCCACTTTGAGGATCACTTACTCTATGTGTAGGGTAAAGATTCTTGAAAACAAAAAACCTAAAATGAAAGAGTATTTGAGTTCTACCTACATTTTGGAATTGCTCTTGCTCATGTATTTTATCCACAATAAAATATGTGATGAACATTATTATGAACCTAAATCATGAGATGCAAAAAGGGGAGGATTCTCACATTGACTCCTTAAAGTGAGAGGGATATTATTCTATGTAGGGTAAAGCTTTTAGGTGGGAGAATTCCCAAAGCAAAGGAGCTAGGATGAGTGGTAATTGGGTTTGGCCCAAAATTTGGTAATGTCCCAAAGTCATGGGCTCTATTCATCATAAAACATGAAATGAAAGTTATCATGAACCTAAACATACAACAAAAGGGAAGAACATGAAACAAAGGTTATCATGAATTTGAACATATGACAAAGGTTTTTATTTCCATTCCTTAACAATGGCACAATATATCTTACATTTATATTTTCACTTGCAAGGTATAAGTGGAATATTTATCCCTTTTTTAAGAAGGATATTCATAGGTATAGAAGGTGCTCCCCAAATGCACTACGGTATTTGTTCAAGTGTGTTATTTGCAAGGTAAATGCCTTTAAAATGTGACATTATTAAAACAAGTGTTTGCTTGAGGTGGATGCCCCTTTTCAAGGGTGTTACCCTACTTAATACATTGGGCAAAAAAATGTTTTTTCCTATGATAATTGGTGGATATTTTGGGTATCATAGGAATTTTTATTTATTTATTCCTATGGTACTTGGTGGATATGTTGGGTATCATAGTGGAAAAAAATGAAAAAAAGGTTGGGCGTTTTGAAAAGTGAAATACACATTAGAAAGGGTGTTGTTATTGTTTTTAGAATGCCTTGTCTCTTGTGGAGGAAAACATCACTTAATAGTAGGCCATCCATATACATTAGAACTTTTAGTTGGTGTTTTATGACTACTTGTGTTAGTAAATCCTTCCCATTCTCAATGAGTAAGTGTAAGTTCCCTACTCTTGAAATATTCAAAAATACAATACACCCTCCAAATACATTAGGAAAATTCCTTGGAATGATTATTCTACAACTAGGTAACATGAATGACACCAATTGTTCACTTCCTTTTTTTGAAAAAAAAGGGTGCTTTCCAATGATAACCAAAAGAAAAAAGAAAAGGCCACAAAACCATCCACTCAAACCATTGTACTTGTATTAAAATTTATACCCAAAAAGTTGCCAACAAACTTTTTTCTTTTTCTACATAAGTCCAAAATAAATTTAAAAAAAGGAAAAAAAAATCTTTTATTGTTGGCTTTTATGTTAAATTTTGTGCCCAAAAATTTCCTACCCATTTCTTCTTTTTCTACAGAGGTCAAAAGAACCATTCTTTGGTCATTGTGTTTCATGTTAAACTTTCTACCATATTTGTTGGATTCTTGAAAAACATTCCAAAGTTATTTTGTTCGTATTAGAAACCATGTCCTTTGCACATAAGATGCTTACATCAATTGAAACATTTGAAGAGTACCATAAAAACACGTATTAAATATATAATATAAACACAATCAATTTTCGAAGGCCAATTATCTATTAAACATTATGAGGTTCATTCTCTTCCCTTTAAAATTAATCCAATGGGTTTATATTATGAATCTTTTATCTTAATGCTTTAGGATGGGGTAGTTTCAATTTCCATTCTTTTTATAGTGATGATGTTGCCATCACTCCCTATGCACTACAATTGTTTAATCTCATAGTGCTCTATTGCATGACCTTCCCTTATTAACCAATTGAATATAAACAAATATGAAGCGAGTCAACAAGAATTCCAAATATGCACCCTCTCACAATTTCCTTCTTTCCTTTCTAACACTTATGTTCTTTCCTCCTAGGTTAGATGTTCACCAAAGGGTTGAACTAAAGCTAAGCATACAAAAAGTTCACCATTTTGTCAATAACCAACACGAGCGACCTAGTTCCTATTTGCACACCAATCCTCTATTCTTCATTGTTCACAAGTCTCTAAAATAAAATTATCACTAAACAACCTATTTTTTTCAATTGAATCAAGTTCTCCAATGCAAAACAAGATCTCCTTTGCAAAAAGGACCAATTTTGTTCCATTCTTCTCCTTCCTATTCTCCACAAAGCACTTTGTCTCTTTTTCTTTCTCCCCTATTTGACAACTTGCTTCCTTTTGCCTTATTTTATTTTATTTTATTTCTTTCCTCCATAGCCACCATGTTTGCCTTCCTCCCTCCTCCTTCACAACAACAATTCTCCTTTGTAGCTCCCCTTGTCTCCCAAAGCTTCCCCCTTCATGATGTTACCACTTTTCCTCACTCCCTTCCTATTTCTTTGAGGTTCGCAAAGGGGGGAAAAAAATTAAAAAACCCCTTGTTCACTCATGAAATTCAAAAACTTCACCAACTTCATGGTGAAGCTACCCAACCTCAACATTTGTTAAATACCTAAAGCACCAGCTATTCGAAATCTAGGTTAATTGGCCCCCAAAAAAAAATTACACTCAAAACAACAAAAACATCTTGCTTCTTGTTGGTTTGCCCTGCTTATCAAAGTGTTCAAAAGAGGTTTAGAGGTTCATTGTCACTAATTGCCATCACACCTTTGGCTGAATTGCTGAGCTGTTAGCAGCACGGCATCCTTGCTAGATTCTTAGTACAATGTCAGACAGTTAGATCTGAATTACTTCATCAAACTTAACGTCAATTAGGTTCTAGCCCGGGTGCTGTTTGGCCCACTTAATGACGCTAAATCATCATATATATTAATTCACTTAGTCCGTCCGTCTATCTAACGGGGGTTTTGGGGGGTGGGGGAGGGAGAGGTCGGTGAAGCAGCGGGCGACCAGGGTTGTTTGTAACTGCTATGAAATTTCCAAGTGCCAATTAAAACTGACTGCGACTTTTCCTTTTGGTACATTTCCAGGTGCCAATTAAAACTGACTGCGGCTTATCCTTTTGGTAAATTTCCCAGGTCCCAATTAAAACTGACTATGGCTCAACCTTTTGGTAAATTTCCAGGTCCTAAATTGCGGCTTTTCCTGTAGAGTCATTATTAGGTAAAGGGAAAGATACGGGTACCCGAGGTGACTAACTAACCACGTGTCGAGATCCGGAACGTCGACTGACATCTTAATTGACGGATTACTACTACACAACGGACTCCAAAATCAAGGTGCCAAAAGCGTTGCCTGACCGACGGTTATATAGAGGAGCATGTTTTTGAAAATTTCCAAAACTTTCGGGAACCAAGGTTCAAAATGTCAGAACTGGGGTTTTGGGTTTTCTCACGTCGGGTAAGGGAGTAAATACCCAGACTGATAACCTGAGGGTACACACGGCTGGTTCTGATACCCGCACAACGTCGGTCGGGACCACTGCACGTTCGGGGTGGCTGGAGTGGCGTAGCCACGGGTGTCCGAAGGTCAGGGGTACCACTAGTTGTAAGTAAGTAAGTATCCCAAAATCAAAATAAACCCTATTGAGTTAGCATTTCACTTTTTTTTTTTAATGTTTCTCTTATGATACCCATTGAATACCCATCAAATATCAAGATGAAAATAATAATAATAATAATAATAATAATTTTGCTTGTACTTTGAATCAGGTAACATGCTTGAAGCAAGGCATTCATGAAGTACGTGCCTGCCCGAGGTGGTTGTGCAAGCACTTCCTTTTTATGGGTGCCCGGTTCTTCGGTCGTGACCTTACATTATATATCCATGAATATCCATCCTAGAAAAATGAGGGATATTTACCTACGAAGCTTTGTAGTTTGTGAATTTGGGGGGCCTTCTTGGTGTTATTGGAAAGCCCTCGGTGAGTGAGATTTAATAGAGTTTATTTCACAATTTTCCGAGCTAAAGTGTGGAAGATATTGAATTTTGAGCTGATTTTGTTTGCTGGAAATTCAAACAAATTACCAAAAAAATTGGGTTTGGAAGGAAAAAATCAGTTTCAGAACCCTCAATGTGTTCACACTTGGACACAGGCTACACTAGTTGCACTCAAGGAGAAGGTGCAAAGAAGTGACTCACAAGTAAACCCATTTGATACTATTGTTGATGTGTTCTGTTCATCCATTTTGGAACTGTTTTCACCTTCTGTTCGTCCATTTGGAACTGTTTTCCTGTTGTATTTGTTCCATCTGGTATTGTTGTCACATTCTGTTCGTCCACTTGGTAGAATTGTCTTCTCATTCTGTTCATCCATTCAGTACTACTGTTTTCGTCTGTTCTGTTTGTCCACTTGGTATTGATTTGGGGTTTCGGTTCGTTGGTTTGGTGCTGTTGTCTCGTTCTGTTCATTCATCTGGCATGTTTTGTTCATCCATCTTGGAACTGATGTCGCCTTTTGTTCGTCCATTTGCAACTGTTTTCATGTGCTAATCATCCATTTGGTATTTGTTGTCGCGCTCTCTGTTCGTCCATTTGCAACTATTTTCATATGGTATTCATCCATTTTGTCTTTGTCGTCGTATTCTGTTCGTCCATGTAGAACTGTTTTCGTGTGTTATTCGTCCATTTTGTCTATGTTGTCGCGTTCTGTTCATCCATTTGGAACTGTTTTCATGTGCTGTTCGTCCATTTGGTTTTTCTTGTCGCGTTCTGTCCGTCCATTTGAGAACTATTTCGTCCTCTGTTCGTCCGTTTTTGCTGGTTTTTCTGTCGTTGCCTGCTCGTCCAAAGCTCGCTACCTTTCGACTCTCGACGTCCGCAAGTTTTGTTGTCTTGTTCCGCACTCGCTCTTCTGTCTCTCTCCTCTCTTTCCGTTTCCATTGCTGTCGCGCGGATCTTCCGTCCTTCTGGATATGATTCACATGAAGAAGAGGAGTGCCACTTGAGATTGAGAGACACAGAGAAAGAAAGAGAGAAAAAAAATAAAAATAAAGAAGAAAGAGAAAAAGACGAATTTTGTTGTTGTCGTAAGAAGGTGGTGCGAGAACTTTGGAAAGGATGCCGAAGAAGAATTTTGTTGTTGTTTTCGTAAAAAGAAGGTGCGGGAAGTTTGTGTTATTTTGTGGAGGCATGACAAGGCCATGTGGGAGAAGTTAGCTAGCTGATACCGCCCGGGAAAGAAACAGGTCTTCTTCAGACCACTCCACAAATACCTTATACAAATCCCCCAACAAACATGGGTGAACTCATTATGCTGCACTTGACTCCTCACTCCTTCTCTCATTTGCAACCGTCTTTCCAGTTCTTATCGTGTGTCAACCAGCCTCGGCTCGTGCGTTGTTCCTTGTCCAAACGGCGGTGCTGCAGTTGTTGTTGTAGTTCTTCTACCAAGGCAGCATTGCGGTTGTTCAAGGACAAACTGATTGTAGCAGGAAGGAGCACAACAATACAACAACACAGGTTTCGAGATGCATGGAGGGACAGCAGGAAGAAGAAGAAAATTATTGTCTGTGGTTTAGGTCAAAGCTTTTCCGGAGCAGCAGCAGCAGAAGACGACTTCAGCAGCAGCAGCAGCAGCAGGGGACAAACGGCAGGAAGAAGAAGAAGATCATCAAAATTGGTACTCATGTGCGAAAATGAGAGGGCGTCAGCATTTGGAAGTGACGGTAGTGGTATTGAGGCTGCAGAGAACAGCAACGCAGGAGGATCAGGGGAATCATCAGAGAGCTTTGGGGGAATTGAAGGCGTTGATGATAGAGGTGAGCAGCCATCTGGTGATCATGCATAGTACCGAGGGTTTTCAAGAAAATCCTCTGTTCTAGGTACTACCCACAGGATGATTTTTGTGGAAGAGAAAATATCTGCAGGAGTTGGAAAAAAAACTTGGCATTTATGTATTTAGCAGTTGCCTTCTTTGATTATGAGTTCTGGTGGGAAGATACATGTATTTGCGCCCTTTTTTTGCACCCATTTCTTTTGCCATTTCCTTCAATTGTTTCCATCCTTCCATTCCCTTCTGAGGTTTTTTTTCAGACTAGATTCCATCATTTTCAGGCTGAAGAAAGTTGGAAAACTGACATTCAGATTTTGTCTCTTCATTCCCAGTTTGTCAAAACTCTTATTAACAAACCAATCTGCAAGGTTTTTGTCTCTGAGGTGGTGATAACAAGCTCCTGGCAATCTGTGAGCAGCAGTTATAATGACTGACATTTGATGATGGGTCTTCTTTATTGGACTAATAACTCACATCTCAGTATTAGGGTTTGATGAGTGCTGCTGGTTCTCTTCACCTTAAAGCTCATTTGTACTGTGGTGCAATCTTGAGGAGTAGTGAGAGTTCTGATCTTTAATTTATCTACCATTTTGTGACTTTCTATTTGCTACACATAATAATGCAGGTAATATGAAAGAGGAGGGGGCAGGAAAAGTAGACGAGTCTCCAGTTCCTAATTTGAGGGAGATGCTGAGAGTGGCAATTGAGGATCTTGAGACAGCGCGTGCCAATAGTACGAGGATTGAAGAAGAAACTCAGAATGTGGCAGAGAAGGCTCTCGCATTGCGGGATCAGGTTGCAGATGCAGAGCAAGCTGCAGATGCTGCAATTGCTCAGATTGAGTACATTCTTGCCAAGGAATTAGCTGCAGGAGAAAGTGTGGCAGCTGCCAGAGCTGCCTTTGCCGCAGCAGAGGAAAATGTGAAAAGGGCAGAGAAGGCATTGGAAGCCACTGGACTGAAGCTTAAAATTGAGAACAATGGCTCAGCTTCTGTGTCTGAAGACAAAAGCATAGATTTGGATGACCATAAATGTGAAGCAGGGGTTGTTGCTGCAGAGGAGAGTTCAATGGCAGCTGCAAACATAGAGTTAGAGAAAGCAGTTGATGAGAGAACGGAAGTGTCTTCCAATCCTAGTGATGCTGAAGAGACAGAACAGACAATGGACACATTGGAAGACATGGATGGGAGGAAGACACTGGCAGAGGAGGAGGGACAGCTGGAAATAGCTAAAGCAGAGTTGAAGGCAAGTGAATTGGCTATCACCAGGTTAGAAGCAGAGCTTGCCCAAATCCAGACAGAAAAGTTGGAATTGCAGAAGAAGGCAATGCAACTGAGTGAGGCTGCCCAGTTGGTGAAGGATGCAGCAGCAGCAGCAGATGAGGATGTAGCTTCTGCTATGTTGCGGGCAGAAGAAGCTGTTGCTATGGAGGTCAAAGCAGCTGAACGTGTTAGTGATACTGAAATTGCCCTTCAGAAGGCAGAGACATTGGCAGAAAGTACTTCTCAAGCAGATGCCGCAGTTTTACAAGTTGACATCTCTGAGGACCTCCTACAGCAGGTGTCCAAGACAGCCAACGGGCCTTTGCTGGAGACAGATGACTACATAATTCTCCAGAAGGTCAAGCAGGGCGGAGAGGGAGGGCTGGGAGTTGTTTCACCAGAAGCACTGGAGAAGGTAGGTGAAACAACACAAGAGGATGGTCATGTTCTACAATTTCAGGACTGAGAACAAACAGCATGTTTGCATACGACTTTGCAGCACAATGTTACTGCATGTTGCAGTGTCAAGCTGTAGTGTGTGTAACTTACTCATATCAGTATATCAATGAATTTGAGCTGGGGCCGAGGAAAGCAAGACAAGCAGGTCCGTTGTATTTCATGTGAACTTGTGATGAATCCCAAGAGGTTCAGCATCTAGAATTTAAAGGAGGATTATTGCTGAATCAGTTAAATGTATTCTATGGATGTGATTATAGTGTAACTGAGAGATCTCAGAGTACCAAATACTTTGTCTGCATAATGTTTGCAGTACCAAGCAACTGTATGGTTTCAGGTGCATAATTATTGACCACAAGTGCATTTCCTCTGTACAGCATGCAGTGGTATCAGGGGAGGCGGTGGACAAAGACTTAAGAACAGCAACCTCATCTGCTTCTCTGAACTCTGTAGAGACATCTGCAGTAGTGGACAAGCATCCCAAGGAAGAAGCTAACAAGAGAGGGGACATTAACAGTAAAGAAGTTGAGGCCGAGAAGGCAAAATCTGCAGGACAGCCCAAAAAATCAGAGTCCCCTGTAAAAGAGCCCACAGTTGCAAAGTCTTCAACCAAGAAGTCATCCCGATTCTTCTCAGCCTCCTATTTTTCATCAGGCGATGAGGCAGAATTTGCACCTTCTACAGTGTTTTCTGGTCTTGCAACATTAGTGCGGGACCAGCTGCCAAAGGTGGTGGTTGGGATGGCACTGGTGCTTGCAGGGTACTACTTCACCATCCCTGGCAAGCTCCCCAAACTGATGTGTACTGCATGTTGCATATTGACTTTCTTTCCTCTATCAAGGATCAGCCCTTAGTTCCTGTGCTTATCTTCTACATAGTTGGATCATTTTCAAGTACAGGGTTGGTTCTTAAAGAAAAATTCCTGTTTGGAATTTCCGCTTTTGGCATTTTCAGAATGATTTTGCTTTGGGTCATGTAAGTGGGGAGCTTCCTGTAAGCCCACTTGTTCTTAGTCCTTCC
>Ga0116227_10014024_pt1 | contig 12376 bp, 6 predicted proteins | sample S1TSphgellanicum_FD_89693 | JGI IMG/M metagenome (GOLD analysis project Ga0116227, IMG submission 89693) | Host-associated microbial communities from peat moss isolated from Minnesota, USA - S1T2_Fb - Sphagnum magellanicum MG | ecosystem: Host-associated > Plants > Peat moss > Unclassified... | reverse complement strand
GGCGAATATCATCGATAACGCATTCGGCGAGAAGCTGAATCCGCCTTTCAATCCTTACAACAACAGCTTGAACTACCTGATTTCCATCTACACCATCCCCTACGTGGGCTTGACTGGTTACGTAGGAACCAGTCCTCTCTTGCAAGGGGAGGGTGCCAAAGCGGTAAGTCCAGTGCCGACTTACGCCCCTATTTCCACTAGCTACTCTCCTCTGTTGTTTTCATCCAACAACTTTTTCCATCCAAAAACTACCTACCACTTTTTCCATCCAAAAACTTCCTACCACTTTTTCATCTCAAAACCTGTCATTTTTTCATCCAAAATCTACCTAGTACCACTTTTCATCCAAAAACTACCTACTGTTCAGTCCTCCAAACTGGTACCTAGTGCCTACCTACCTACCTCAAAACTGGCAATACTTTCAGACCTGGGGGATGGGCCTTGCCCACTTGGGTACCTCAAAAGTGGCCGACGTGGGCCTGGGGATGGGTATACCTCAAAAGTGGCCTACGTGGGCCTGGGAATGGGTACACCTTAAAAGTGGCCTACGTGGGCCTGGGGATGAGTACACCTCAAAAGTGCAGTGGCCCTACTGGTTCTGGGGACAAGTACATCAAAAAGGCTTGAAAGATAGGCCGTTAAACTCATGTATTTTTGTCTCCCTTTACTAGGTCCTTAAGGTTTAAAGATAGGCCCTTATCCAGTCCTTGCCTGTAAATGTCGTGTCCTGCCTGATTGTTGTGGAGCCGTGCACATGGCAACACCACTGTTAATTAAGGTGTGCCATTACAGGCAGGAACTGGCCACTAGACAATCGGTTATTAGACATAACCAATCAGAGAATGACACGTCAGATGAAGTCATTGAAAAATTGGTTTATAAGTGTGAAAACGTTGTGGATGGGTGGGGGGGGTGGTGGTGACACAGTTGGTGGCCGGATTGTTGGGTGTGGAGGCAGGCCAAGACGCCGTAATCCGCACTCTCCTTTACAGAGTGAAGGATGAACTAGTGCCACCATACAATTACACGGTTGCGCAGTTTACGGACAACATCTCATCCTCGGGAAACAATCTCAGCCATGTTTTTGTGGACGAAGGTTTGGAGGTGCCAAGATCCGAGGGTGCAGATGGACTAGTGACTGGCAACATCTTGTCTGCCAATAACTACTCGGTCTCGTATGCACGCACAGCGCAGCAAGTGTTGGAGACTGTATATGGCACGGGTAACGCCTCAATCCCCGGTGGGTTTTACCCCAAGGGTGGAAATGGCACTATTGCCTTGAGCTACCTAAAATCATGAAGTACCTACCTACCTTCCTACCTACTTACCCTAACTTTATTACTACAAATGATTTTCATTACAACCTACCACTTGATTTGAACACTAGTGCAAACTTATGTCTTCTACTATCACTTGATGGAGTGGAATATGGTGAGTGTTTGTAGAAGAGAGAATTGCACTAGACCTTAAACTCTAAGCCCTAAACCTTAAATTTTAAACCCTAAAGCCTAAGACCCTTTCAAATTCTAAGCTTTTGTGTAGCAGAAAACAGGACACATACACTTGGATGTTAGATACACATAACATTGCACCCATGTGCCCTCTTATGATTTAATAAGAACATTCCACTGCTGAAAGATTTAGGGTTTGTCACTGGGGTGTCCTCCCACTACTACTTTACTTATCATGGTTTTATTTTTCCTTCCTCATTTTAGCGTGTGTGAAAGTTGTGTGAGATTTTTTGGGTTGTGAGTTGTGAGAATTTTGGCTTCCACCCATGAAAGGATTATTACTAGGTGTAATAATATGGTTTAATATATTGGGAAATGCATTTTGTATCCAACTATTTTTTCAAGATTTGCAATAAAAAATGTGGGTGGATCTATTTTGCAACAATTGTCTTCCCTGGGTTGTGAATTTCAGCTTGTGAAGAAAACTACAAAATTGCATAAACCCTTTAAAATTGCATAAACCCTTTTTTTTAAAAATTATTTTGAGTTTGTTTACTATTTCAGTAGGAAATTCACCACTATATCTTTCAACACATTTAAAAAATTATACCCAAATATATAATTGATTCAGAGCATTTGTGAATGAATTGAACTCCAAATTGTGCTTCCTATATCTTATGTTGAGGACATTTGCAGCAACAAAAAGGCCTTGGTTTAAGCAAAGGACATTCCATTGGCTGACCAGGCATAATTGTCCCAAACACTAGTTAATGCATAGCATATGTAAATTAGTGAAAATCTTGGGTTTTACATAATTATGAATCCACCCTCTTTATGCTAAACTCTTGTTTGATAGACATTTGAAATCTTATGTAATTTGGTAAATTGTCCTTGTGATTATTATATCTTCCCTTACAAGGCTTTTATTGGCTTTGTCTTACATAGGCACTGTGAGAATTCCTTTTGAGTGACTATAAGGGGCAAAGTATCAAAAGTAAACTTAATGAATAAAGTTACAAGTTTAAGTGTACCTTTTTCTCACACAATGGATAAATGAATACTTAAGTTGAATGAGATTGTAGTGATGTCAATGCTAAGATCTGTAAAAGATGAATAATTTACTTTCACACTTGCATTCATGAAGGATAAATTGCACAACTAGTTAGGTCTGCATGTTTGGACAAAAGTTTTATATTGAAAAGATGTTTTTTCATTAGGAGGCTATTACAATTTGGAAAGATCAAAAAGTTCAAATTGGTGCTACCACTTAGCAGGTTTTGTTCTTCTCATAACCTGAAATTGAGCTTCAAATGTTCTTGTTTTCACAATTTGGACAAGTTTGATCAATCATGATTGTGTTTCATTTCTTAAGATGTTATGAGGTTTACTGAAATTTGGTGTGATAAATGAGACTTTTAATTGCATTGGGAAAAGTTGAATATCAAACTAGGTTGAACTCCCCTTCAAAATATTTGTGTTTAATTTATAAGTTTGAAGTTTTGTGTTCAATGGTCATTGATTTCTTTGGTGGGGGCCAATTAGACTTACATGAAAAACATTGTGCTTACCATTTGAATTTTTTAAAAATGAAATAAAATAACCACTTTGGATTATTTTGATATATCCATGTTTGCCAAGATCTGACTCAACAAATGATAAAAAGCCACCCAATCTTCTGTCAAAAATCACATAAGAAACCAGGTAGGTATATCAGAGGGCTATCCCATTGCCATTCACACATATCATATTGTATAAGAAAAACACCCCAGCCAAGATACCAAAAACTTAGGACACAATAAAAACCTTAGTCATTTTTTAAGTGGCAAGAGTTGTTGTTGTACCTACCCCATCCTTGGACTTATCCTAAACCCAGTACTCTGATTTCATTGATTGGCACAACAATACCTTAGTACCTTGGCCAATTCGACACTAATTATATTATTTTCATAAATGTTGAAATTTTCAAAAATCATTTCTTCCAAATCAAAAAAATGTTGTGAAGGAAAATAGTGAATATTGAGGAATATTCCATTTGTTGAAATGAAAATTTCAAAATTAATTAATCATTCAACAGACATGTGTTGAAATGGCCAAGGTATTATGGTAGTGTTTTGCCACAAAATGTAATTGGACATGGTGGGTGAAAGTGGAAATGAATTCGAGATCTTTCCATTGTTTTTCTTTATATACCTTGCCGGGCACTAAAAGAATAGCCATGGACAAATGTACCTTAGTTGGCACTTTTCAATAAGAGCATCTTCACCATAAGACCTTGCCTTGGCCCTGGTCAAGGTAGGCCTTCACTTGTATTAATGTGTGTATTTTTTTTTGGGAAAAATGGCCCCAGAATAAAACTATTTTTAGGATTTTTTTTTCTTCTAAATCACTACATATAGATTATAGGTTTGGCATGTTGCCAAAAAAATATAGTGGAAAACCAAGAATTTTCTACTTTCCTCTTTAACTTGTAGCCAACTTTGGTTAAGTCCTCTTGTGGATGATTGCCCACTCCACCTACCCCTCACAAAATTGAAAAAAAAAAAACCCTGGCTACTAGTAGAGTACACCAAACAGACCCCCTTTCAAAATTTATAGCACAAAGAAACACCAAGTTGCTACAAGTGAGAGGTCAAAGAGTTTTAGATAGAGAATGCAAACCCAAAGTTCAATTACCAAGTGTTTCTAATTATGGTCTTTTTCTTTTCAATTTTGTGAAGTAGGTGGATTAACAATCATATCCACAAGAGGATTTAGCCAAATTTGGCTAAAAGTCAAACACAAAAGTAGATTTTTTTTCAAAACCCACAAAAACCTATGTTCAAAATATTGTGAGTTTATTTTATTTTATTTTTAAAATGTGTCAACTTTGTGCATTTTATTCCAAAGAATCCAATGAATGCTTCCCCCCACCACCTTTTCTCCTTTTTTGTCACCAAATGACTAAAATTCATCACAAAAAAAAACCATGCTTCTAATAAGTCAATTGTTTGAATAGGAGGTGGTTCTAAAGGGGAGTGGGAGGTAGTCTAGAGGTGTTTAAACCCACAACTACCACTTGACATAAGATAGAAAATGCTTGCATCTTTTGAATTGTAATGAAAACCAATTGGCAAAGAAAGTGATTAGGACACAGTGGTGGACCACTTTGCCCTTTCATAGGTCAAGTTATGTTGAGTTAGTCACATGACAAATAATCCACTTGTTTGTGCTAGCATCCAAATACCTACCTTGTTAATGGGGAGAATTGATCTATTGGGTGTTAGTCAAAATCACTCCTTTCCTTCATTTGCAAGGCTTGTGTCACAACAAATCTTTGCATATAACATGATTGGGGAGGTACGATGTGCAAGTATGATCGACTATCACAACATCAATTAAGTTGTGGATTATGCCATCTTCGAAGAAGACAATGTCAAATTTGTTTTTTATAAGACACTATGCCAAAACATGATATTTGTGATTTGATTCTTTTATTATTAATGCTCAAACTTAGTCATGTAAACATCCATGACATGTAAAATGCCTTGTAATAATTACTATGACTACATGACTACAATCATTTTTTTCATTAGCCATATAACTTGAGATGCAATTAATGGCTATTAATCCTTCCAAGAGAAATGAATTGTAAATGATTTTTCATTCATAAAGTCTATCACATATCACATTAATTACAAATACAATTAAATATTGATCACAATGATGACATTAACATAAAGTCCTTAGATGTATATTAAGTATTATTAAGGATATATTAAAAATGTATTGTGTAAGCTGATATATTTGAAGATATAGGGGTAAATTGAAGTCTAGTAATAGGTAGGTAGGCCTACCTACTTACTTTTGACTTAGGTTTCTATGTTACCTATTCCTAGGTTAATAAATAGGTCTACCTAAATAGTCAACATAATTTTACTATGGTTAAACACATGTTAACATTTCATAAGTCAATAAATACTTATTATTTAATTATATTTCATGGCTAGAATATTAAAAATCATGGTCTTTCCCAACTACATCATCATAAAATCCACACGACAAATGGCATAAATTACGACAATCAAAAATATTACTAATGACAAAAGACACAAGTTTGATTTTACTGCACATTCATGTAGTTACTAATGCCATATATTATTACAAATTTAATCATATGTGAAAAATATATCTCAAACATTTTGGCATAATGGGAGTTGAACGTTGATGAAAAGAATACATGCAATTGTAATCATCCTACATGAAATTTGACTTCATGAACAATGGATGAAAAACTATTATGCATTGCAATATGTGTCCCTAACTTACATTTTCATTGCCATAGGCACTTTGTAAAAGGTGAACACCAATTGAATCAATGAATTGTGTGTACACACCAAGAAAGACATATGATGAACAATTGAGGAAGTCCAAATTGAATTCAAAATACCATGGAAAAAAATTATGTAAGGTAACATAGGGAAAACAAATTGATGAACATTAAACATCTTTGTGAAAAACATGTTCAAGAAGGTGTGACAAGTGAAAACACACTATAGTGACTTGCTTTTGGGCACTTTTGGGTATAGTATTATAATACATATAATATATTTGTTTCAAAAGTATAGTCCATTTAATTATTTTTTTGGGCCCTACGATTATTAGTTTTAAAAAACTAATGTTATGTAATATTATTGAAATAATAATAATAGTATTCATTATCTATATCGAAGGATCCATTGGTATATTTATGATATGCATTGCAACAATAGGGTCAGTATTTTGTTTTGATTGCATTAATTTTAAGGCTTCATTAGTCATCAAAATAATCAATTTTAACGAAATTTAAAATTATGGCCCATTTACCCATGCTTGTTATCTTCCATGTGAATGTGATTACTTGTCAAAATTTCAATTTATCACACATTTATCGCATCTTTGCTAAAAAACCTCATTTTTTTATATCAAAAATTTCAAATTAATCACATGGTATCCAAATATGGTTCAATATATTTTCATCTTTCATGAAAAGTAAAAATCATTAGAATTATTTTTGGAATATATTTGTGTTTTTGAATACACATATACACTACATTTGTTTCCACAAATATATTCCAATCTCCCACTTTATAAAATGAAATAAAATAATTTCTTTTAAAATAACTTGTCTAGGTTATATTTTAACATAATATTAAAAAATATTGTGAAAATATTTTAAAAGTTTGAAGTGGGATACATTTAAACATGCACATTCTTGAAAAGTAGTATAATGTGACACCCCAAAGGGGGTCACTGTAGTGTGTTTTCACTTTAACAATGCAAAAAAATGTGTTGCGAAGGTGTGATTCTAAGATGGAATCTTAATGTTGAAACATTTGTCAACAAATAAGTTAATAAAATGGAGGTAAATACACATATTTTGAAGGTGACAAAAGGATGCAAGTTGCTTTCAACTATTGTTAAAATTAATACTATTGCCATTGACAGAAAAGAAACTTTTAGCAAGAGAAACCCTAAATAAGATAAAAGGATGTTAATGAAATAAGAATTTAAAAACTATAGTTGAAAAAGTTATGATGATTTGTGATAAATAATCTTTCACTATGTTTAAAATTACACATTTTTCAATGAAAACATTTGTTGCATTAGGTTAAGATGAATCTTTCAACAATGAACACATTGCAATTTAAATATATTTACCTTTTCAAAATGCCCCCCAAATAATACCTTGTTTGACACAAATAATACAAATTTTTATCACTTAAGTTATCCCTCAAAGGATAAAGATAACCAACTCCAAAATAAGATAAAAAAGGCCTTCATCAGTGTTGGGTGGTTATCATAAACAAAAATACACACTTGACAATTGTTCAAGTTCAGAATTGTGATTTTAAAAGAAACCAAACACTATTACAATATGTGGCCAAGTTCATTATTTGTGTCATTATATTTTGAATAAACTTAGACAAATTTACCATGGTGAAAGTGGTTAAGCCCATATTCAACAAGGGTTAGTGATTATGAACATGAAAAATTTAATAATAACTTAATTCATTAATTTGACCTCCTACATGTTATACTAAATTAAATAAGCTAACCTAAGCCACCTAAGCTTTTAAGTACATAGCCAAGGTTAAAAGCATGGACCCTAGCTAGCGTAATTTAAGCGTGTAGGCTACCTAACCTAAATTAAAGCTGCAAAAGTTAGGATTTGATCCCCCCCACTTTCAATTTGAAAAATGAATTCCTTACCATTGCACCAAATTTTTAATGTCAAAATAATGTGTGAGCACATTTTAATAAAAATAAAAATAAAAATTGAGTTGAATAGCCTATTCAACCTACCTTAATTAACTTGGCATCACCTAAATAAACCTAAGCAAGTCAAGTTAGCCTAGGGTCAACCTAAGGATTATTCTAGGACCTACAAAAAGCTAGGGCAATGTATGTTATTAGGTAAAGCTTACCTTGGGGTTACATAGGCTACCTAAAGCTTAATTAAGAAAAATGTAGGTGTACCTCAAGGTCACCTACCTATTTATTTACAACACAACTACTTATAGATCTACGTACATGCATATTTATTTAACTACGTACCTATTTCTCCTCAACTACTTAGAATCTATGTATAACAATATCAAAACAAACCTATTTACTTTAGTGAACTATTAATGAAACATCATGATTACATAATGACCACAAGGTGACATTAGTCAAGGTGAAATGATAAGGGCGGGGTGAACTTATTTCGCTTTGAAAGCCCTATAATGATTTAGGATAATGAACCACATCCAATTTTTAATTAATTATTTCATGAAAATGTCTTATTATTTGAAGGTTTTGAAATAACCATAAATGGTGGTTCTTTGATTATGAGTTTTTTCAAAAAATTGAAACCAACATTTCTTTCATTTTAGAATATTGACAACTAGAATTGCAATTATGACAAAATATGTCAAAAATGACATTCCATTGTCCAAGGTAGTTCAATAAACACCTAGTAAAGCATTTAGGATAATTCAATTAATAGGATGGTTCATAAAAATTATTGTCAACATCATTGCCAAGATCATTTCCAACATCAATATTCACAAATTCATTCGTTCATGAACATTCATTTTTATTGATAATGCATGAATCTTATCCATCATTGTCCATTTTCATCCATAATGTGTAATTAAAAAGGTGTTTAAGAAGGTTCTTTGGATGGTGGACCAAATGAAATTTTCATAGAAGTTTCTTTGAATAAAATTTGCAAAAGAATACAAATAGATGTAATTCTTTTCATTGTTTTTAATTTGTTCAACACCAATTTGAAGTATGATCTTACATCATAGCCTTGTTTATTTCATTTTAAGTTTATGTTTTCATACATTGTAAAAGTAAGGTTATGTTTTAGTCTTTCTCTTACACACTTCATTTTTTAAATTTTGTATTAACCTCAAGGAATGGTTAACAAACTAAAATGGTCAAATAATATTGGTGGGCCCATTCTTTTAAATGTTTTCACAGATATATATATATATTTCTCACATTTATCCATTGCATGCCAAAGTATATGGACTTAAGTTTTCATTGGAATAAAAAAGGTGGAATCACTACAAATTTGTATTCCTAATTACTTTGGCCCTTTTAGGAATCACATTCCTAAACTTTGGAAATTTATAACTAAAATTACATGTTCAATTAATTACCTAATAAAAAAATTGACTAGAATACCATCTAGAGTACCTTTGAAAAATGTATATTAAAAAAACCCAAACTTTATTTCAAAAATGACATTCTTGACCAAAAACGTCATAGATAATAACCACCATTACATTCTTCAAATTTATCATACTATCATTATATTATTGTTAAGATCACTCTTATTTTTATTAAGCCTTCAACAAATGTGAAAGAGGAAAAAATGTTTATATGTATGAAAGCTTGAGTGAGCTTGTGTCTCCTTTGTAATTTCTTATGTGTGCAATTTTATTCACATAGAGTTTGGCTTGGTGCAATAAACATGTTGTAATTTATGTTCAAATTGAATGTTTAGGTTGAATATTGTAAACAACCTTGGAAACAAAAATTTAGATTAAAAGCCAAAATAACCTTATTTTTAATGTGTTGTTCCATTACTATTTAGTAATTGATTCATGAATGTACAACATGGGATATTTTAATATTTGGCGTTGATTCATGGATGCATAACATGTAATAGTTTCAAGAAGAAGCATAACTTTAAGCAAATATTCAAGGTCCAACATATTAAAAGATGTTCCATTACTATTTGGAAAAAAAATCACTTTAAAAAAAAGAAAGATTAACATGGATGTAAATGTTGAGTGGTGTCACATTTGGAGTATGCATGTACTTTTCAATGTCATTTTTCGAACAAAAAAAAAAAATGGTCATAATTATGTGTTCTAAAAAGATGCAAATGTTAAAGGCTATAATTCAATTAGGATTTCTTTCCTCTTGTTTTTCAATTTTTGATATCAAGAAATTGGCAAAAATAAACAAATTACATTAGAAAACAATCCATTACATTTCAAAAAATATATTTGAAAAAAATCATAGAACTCAATTATATAACATCAATTATTGAACATTGAAGTCATTTATGTTACAAAATGTGTGTGTAGTTCATTAGTCCTTGTTCACTAAACTAGTGAATTCACTCAAAATTTAGTGATTTAGTGAAATCACATGGTGTAGATGAGCACCTTTTGTTATAAATCCATTTCATTAAAAGTTATTTTTACTTATGCAACATGTAAAACCAAATACAAATCCAAAAATTACATGCCAACACAAACCCACTAAATAAGAAATAAAAAACTATAACAATGCACTTTCATTAATGTTTTGTGGTGGCTCATGATATTATTGTCACATGTGTGCAAAAATAATATGTTTAAAGAATGTAAGTTCATTTCACTTACATCACTTGGAACAAGGAGAATAATTTTTGATTTTTTTTGGTTTTGGTTATATTATATAATAAAATGGAGATATAAAAACTAGTTTTTAAAAGGTATATCACATAAATCAAGAGTGTTTGCTAACAACACAAGGAATGAATTTTATTAATTGTTTTTATAGGTTTCACCAATAAATCATTTTACCAATATTTGATGTCATTGGTGTGGAAAATGTAATATTTAGAACAACAAATATGAACTTTTGAAACCTTTTTGCAAAAGTTGACTAAATTCTGCATAAGCCACAAAATTCCAAATGCCAAACATTGGAGTAGCCAAAAACAAATCATGAATTGTCCATGAATCAAATTGTTAACTATGTTCTAAACAACTTAAATCCGTAAAAGATAAAAATTGTTGGGTAAAAGTGAATGAAAACATGAGAAATTACATAATGAAAGGACTACCTAGTGGAAGATAATCTTACCTTCTAAGCAATAAATCAAAGAAATAAAAAACAAGCATTTTTCAATAGTTTTCAAAATTTCAAGGTGTGGGTTGGAAGGGTAGGACTTAGAGTACCTTCTCGCCACTTCATAGTGCATCTATAGCCTATTAATTCATGGCAAACTTGATGCTTTCACCCTCTAAAAATTGTTGCCCTCATATTGTTGCTTTTTAATTATATCTTAGATTACCTTCATATTGTACTTAGCAATCAAGTATGAAGAGATGAGAAAAATAAAATATTAGGCTGAAAGCTACAATCTTTTGTATCAAACTATATTGAATACTTTCCTCGTATCGAAAAGTCAAGACCAGATCTTTAAAAAAATCCTTCCATATTTCCATGGAACACAATGTATTCTTTCCCAATTTCAAATACATTTTTTTCACCATTAGTCCTCCTAATCTCCAAGAAACAACAAGCAAAAATGAAAAAATGAGGAACCACACAAGAGAGAATGAAGGAAAAATAAAAATAAAAATATATATCTTCCACCCACACGAGTTCCCCATCACTCAGAAGTTACAAAAACATTTTATCTTACAAAATAAATTCTTATCCTAATCTTTTTCAGAAATCCCTAGTTGATTGACAAACTCATGCCAATCATTTTTGTCATCGAAAACTATCTACCCAAATAATTTCATCTCCAAATAAGTAAGACACAATAAATGAATATCTTCAATTACTAACTAAAAAATAATTAAGATGCCCACTAAATGAACGCAACAAAATTATTTTCCTATAAACATTTTAAAGACAAAATTCCACTCTAGAATTAACTTCTAATAATTTTACCTTGAAAATAACAATAATTATCATAGATAACACAAACCCAACACATCTAGATGCCAGCCAAACTTACCATATACATCCATCTTGGGTTTACTTTGGGGCTCCCACAACTTGTGGACCCATCCCCTATCCTCATTTCTGATCTATTATTGGAGCCATGAGCCAATGAGCTCCTCTTTTCTTGACCTCTTGCAGCTGAACTAGTTTCTTGTGACTTAAAGAGCCGACCCACATTTTCCAAGCATATTTTTACTGACATAATCTTCCAATGCACATCCCGAGAGACTTTACAGTCACTCCAAGGTTGAGGAGGATTCTTAACTAATGTCACTCCAAAGATTGAGGAGCAAGTTCCGACTACCACCCCACATAATCTTCCAATTCAAGTCAAGAGAACCATTATGGACACTCCTTGGTTGGTTGCAAAGCAGCCCTTTTTCCTTTTTTTTTCTTGGCTGAACAAATTGTCAGAAGCCCGACACAGGTTCGATTTTTTGGTGACGATTTTCTTTAGGGTTATTTTCAAAAACAAGTTTTTCAGGAGGATTCTCGAGGAATTCTAAAGCCCTCATGTATTAATAGAAGCATGAATAAGCACCCCTAACAAACGGAGAGTCCAAATTGAGAGACTATTTGCAAAGCTGTTTTTTTTTTTTTTTTTTTTTTTATTTGTTTTTAAATAAGAGAAATTTTTGGGAAAATTTTAGGTTTTTAAATTTATTTTTTTTTTTTAAATT
>Ga0116227_10014023_pt1 | contig 12377 bp, 13 predicted proteins | sample S1TSphgellanicum_FD_89693 | JGI IMG/M metagenome (GOLD analysis project Ga0116227, IMG submission 89693) | Host-associated microbial communities from peat moss isolated from Minnesota, USA - S1T2_Fb - Sphagnum magellanicum MG | ecosystem: Host-associated > Plants > Peat moss > Unclassified... | reverse complement strand
TCGGGACGGGCCCGCCCCGCGCCCGCGTAGCGCCCGCGGCCGGCCGCGATGGCGGTGGTCCGTCGCGGCGTGCCGGATACCGAACTGGCGCACCTGCCCTCCACGCCGGTGGAAGAGGTGATCGCCCTCACCCGCCGGCTGGCGCCGCACGGGCTGCACCTGCAGGTGCACTTCGACAGCAGCCTGGTGCACACGCTGGCCGCGCCATTGGCGCAAAGCGCGGTGCCAGTGGTGATCGACCACATGGGCCGCGTGAACGCGGCACTGGGCGCAGACCATGCCGATTTCCGCGCACTGCATGCGCTGCTGCGCAACCCGCTGTTTCGCGTCAAGGTGAGCGGCGTGGACCGCATCGACCCGCTGCCGCCCTACACGAACGGCGTGGCGCTGGCCCGCCTGCTGGTGCAGGACTATCCCGAGCGCTGCCTGTGGGGCAGCGACTGGCCGCACCCCAACCACACCCACGTGCCCGACGACGCCATGCTGGTCGAGGCGCTGGAGCGCGTCGCCCCCGACGCCGCGCTGCGCGAACTGCTGCTGGTGCGCAATCCCCAAACCTTCTACCGCTTCGAGCCCCCGCATGACGCCTGAGATCAACTACACCCCCGCCGGCCGCCTGCAAGGCCGGGTCGCCTTTGTCACCGGAGCCGGCTCGGTCGGCCCGGGCTGGGGCAATGGCCGCGCCATCGCCGCGCGCTTCGCCGAGGAAGGCGCGCAGGTGTTCGGCATCGACCGCGACACCGCGCGCCTGGCCGAGACCGCCGAGCGCGTGGCCGCCGCCGGCGGCACGCTGGCCTCCACCGAATGCGACGTGACCAGCAGCGCCTCGATCGCCGCCGCCGTGGCCGACTGCATCGCGCGCTTCGGCCGCATCGACGTGCTGGTCAACAACGTCGGCGGCTCCGCCAAGGGCGGCCCGGTGGAGATGGAGGAAGACATCTGGGACGCCCAGGTGGACCACAACCTCAAAAGCGTGTTCCTCAGCTGCAAGCATGTGCTGCCCCACATGCTGCGGCAGGGGCGCGGCGCCATCGTCAACCTGTCGTCCACCTCCGGCCTGCGCTGGACCGGCGCGGCGCAGATCGCCTATGCCGCCACCAAGGCCGGCGTGATCCAGTTCTCGCGCGTGCTGGCGGTGCAGTACGCGGGCCAGGGCATACGCGTGAACACCGTGGTGCCCGGCCAGCTGCACACCCCCATGGTGGAGACGCGCCTGGCCGGCCAGCGCGCCGGCGGCGACGTGCAGGAGCTGCTGCGCCAGCGCCAGTCGCGCATTCCGCTGCCCTTCATGGGCGACGGGCGCGACACGGCTGCGGCGGCCGTGTTCCTGGCATCCGATGAAGCACGCTTCATCACCGGCACCGAGATCGTCGTGGATGGCGGCATGTCCGTGCGCTGCGACTAACCCCCTTTTTTGAACCGGAGACAGACATGAGATTCACAACCCCCCTGCGCCGTGCCGTCCTGCAGGGACTCGCCGCCACGCTGCTGGCCGCCGCACCCGTGGCATTTGCCCAGACCACGCTCACCCGCATCGTCGTGGCCTTCCCGCCCGGCGGCCCCGTGGATTTCGTGGCGCGCGCCATGGGCGAGCAACTGAGCAAGGAGCTGGGCCACCAGGTCATCGTCGACAACAAGGCCGGCGCCAACGGTGCCATCGCGGCCGAATACGTGTCGCGCTCGGCCCCCGACGGCCAGACGCTCTGGCTGACCAGCGTGGGCGCCGTGGCCATCAACCCGTCGCTCTACGAGAAGCTGCCCTACGACCCGCTGCGCGACCTCACGCCGGTGTCGCTGGTGGTGCGCAACGTGGAGGTGCTGGTGGTCGGCGCCAATGCGCCCTATGCCGACGGCGCCGCTTTCGTGGCCGCGGCCCGCAAGGCTGACAAGCCGATGACGCTGGCGTCGTCCGGCACCGGCAGCGTGCCGCACCTGGCGATGGAGCTGCTCTCCGACGCCGCCAAGGTGCCCTTGCTGCACGTGCCCTACAAGGGCGCGGCCCCGGCCATCGCGGACGTGATCGCGGGCCACGTGGACGGCTTCTTCGGCGACATCCCGGGGCTGGTCGGCTTCATCAAGGGCGGCAAGCTCAAGCCCATCGGCATCGCGGCCGAGCGGCGCCATCCGCTGCTGCCGGACGTGAAGACCTTCCAGGAAATGGGCATTCCGGGCGTCGACTCGGACAACTGGTACGCCTTGTTCGCGGCCAAGAACACGCCGGCTGCCGTGGTGGAGAAGGTCAACCAGGCGCTGCGCAAGACGCTGGAGACCGAGTCGGTGAAGGCCAAGCTCATGGCCTCGGGCGCGGAGCCCGCGCCCTCCACCTCGGCCGAGCTGACGGCCCTGCTGAAGAAGGACACCGACAAGTGGTCGCGCGTGGTGCGCGCCAAGAAGATCAAGCCGGAGTGACCAGGAAACACCCATGCGCATAGACCCCATCGTCCCCGGCAGCCGTCCCGAGCTGGCCGAACTCGAAGCCCGCATCACCGCCGAGCGCGGACGCATCTCGCCGCTCTACCAGGTGCTGCTGCACAGCACGCCGATCGCCCATGGCTGGGAACAGATGCTGTCGGCCGTGCGCAACCGCAGCAGCCTGCCGGCCGGCCTGCGCGAGCTGGTCATCCTGCGGGTGGCCGTGCTCAACGGCGCGCCCTACGAATTCGACGCCCACGTGCCGCATGCGCTGAAGGCCGGCGTGGCGCAGTCCACCGTGGACGCCATGCGGCAGCAGCCGCTGCCGGCCGACCTGCCGCTGACCCCGGCCGAACGCGCTGCGCTCGACTACACCGATGCCATGACCCGGGACATCGCCGTGCCCGACGCGCTGTTCGCCCGCGTGCGCGAGCACTTCCAGGGCCAGCAGCTGGTCGACCTGACCGCGACCGCCGCGGCCTACAACATGGTGTCGCGCTTCCTCGAAGCGCTGCAGATCGGACACTGAATGCAGCCCTCCCACACGCCCGATGCCTGGCTGCTGGTGCAGGCACAGCTGGATGACGGTGACGCCCTGGCGCCAGCCGCCAGCGCCTTCTGCGCCGCCGTCGGCGCCCGGCTGCACCGCACCGCCTGGTCGCCCGCGCAGCGCACGGCCTACGCCTATCTGCGGCTCCCACAGGTACCCGAAGACACCACGCCGCTGGCCGCGCAGTTCGCAGCCAACTGCCCCGGTGCCGCGGACGTGCGCGCCTCCCGCCTGGAACTGGTCTTCGACGCCACCGGCGCCTCTGCCGGCGCCCCGCCCGCCTTCCACTACGTGGTCGAGATGGACCCGGAGGACGGCTGGATGCCCGAGATCGCACGCTGGTACGACACCGAGCACATGCCGGGCCTGGCGGCCGTGCCGGGCTGCGTGCGCGCCATGCGCTTCCTCAACCATGGCCATGGCCCGCTGTCGCTGGCCTGCTACGACCTGGTGAGCGAAGAAACGCTGGGCTCGCCGCCCTGGCTGGCGGTACGCGCCACGGCCTGGAGCGACATCGCCCGGCCGCATTTCACCAATACGCGGCGCACCATGTTCCGCATCCCCGGCACCGGCCTCTGACGCCGCCGGCCGGGCAGCCACAACAAAAGGAGACAAAGCCCTTGCCCACGCAACCCACCCGGCATGCCGCCGCGCGTCCGCTGGCGGCCTGCGCCTGCAGCCTGCTCGCCGCGATGGCAGCAGCACCCGCCGCCGCACAGACCTATCCCTCGCGGCCCATCAGGATCATCGTCACCTTCGTGCCCGGCGGTGGCGCCGACATCGTCGGGCGCTACATGGCGCAGGCGCTGACCCAGGCCCTGGGCCAGCCCGTCATCGTCGAGAACAAGCCGGGCGCCGGAGGCCTGCTGGGCGTGGACGCCGGCCTGGCAGCGCCGGCGGACGGCTACACCTTCACGCTGATCTCGTCGAGCTACACCGTCAACCCCAGCCTCTACAAGCTCAAGTACGACCCGGTGCGCGACATCACGCCCGTGGCCCAGGTGTCCGCCGGGCCGCTGCTGGTGGTCACGCACCCGGACTCCGGCCTGCGCAGCATGGCCGACGTGGCCGCGGCGGCCAAGGCACGGCCCGGGCAGGTGAGCTATGCATCGTCCGGCCAGGGCAGCGCGCTGCACCTGGCGGCCGCGCAGTTCGCCAGCCGGGCCGGCGTGCAGATGAACCACATCCCCTACAAGGGCGGCGGCGCCGCGCTCAACGACGTGCTGGGGCGGCAGGTGGACGTGTACTTCGCCGCCACGGCAAGCGCGTTGCCCCAGGTCAAGGCCGGCAAGCTGCGCGCCCTGGCCGTGACCATGCCACGGCGCCTGGGCGCGCTGCCCGACGTGCCGACCATCGCCGAGTCGGGCTACCCGGGCTACGACGTGACGCTCTGGTACGGGCTGATCGGCCCCAAGGGACTGCCGCCGGCCATCGTGCAGCGCATCAACACCGAGGTGAACAAGGTGCTGGCCCTGCCCGCCACACCGGAGAAGTTCCAGGCCGACGGCGCCGAGCCGGCCGGCGGCACGCCACAGGCCTTCCACGACCTCATCGCCCGCGAGACCGCCCACTGGCGCGAGGTGGTCGGCCAGCTGGGCGTGAAGCCGGAATAGCGTCCGCGCAGAACCAGAACATCAAGACACGACAAGGAGACAGCCCCCAATGCCCCTCAGCCCCCTTTCCCGCCGCAGCCTGCTCGCAGGCGCCGCGGCGCTCGGAGCCACCGCGCGGTTCGCGCACGCCCAGGCCCCGGCCTTTCCCGCGCCCGGCCGCACCGTGCGCTTCGTCGTGCCCTTCGTGCCCGGCGGCACCTCGGACATCGTCGCGCGCACCACCGCCAACGAACTCGCGCGCGTGCTGGGCACGCCGGTCGTGATCGACAACCGCGCCGGCGGCGGCGGCGTGCCGGCCATGCTGGAGGTGGCACGCGCCCCGGCCGACGGCTACACCGTGATCCTGGGCCACGTCGGTTCGCTGGCGGTCAACCCCTACATCTACCCGAACCCGGGCTACGACGTGAACCGCGACTTCGCGCCGGTCACGCTGCTGGCCAAGGTGCCCAGCCTGTTCGTCATCCACCCGGACGTGCCGGCGCGCAACCTGCAGGAATTCATTGCCTACGCCAAGAAGCATCCGGGCCAGCTCAACTACGCCTCGGCCGGCAACGCCAGCGCGGGCCACCTGGCGATGGAGTACCTCAAGCTCACCACCGGCATCTTCATCACCCACATCCCCTACCGCGGCACCGGCCCCGCGCTCAACGACCTGCTGGCCGGCCGCACGCAGGCCTTCTCGGCCGGCACGCCCGCGCTGCTGCCGCACATCAAGAGCGGCCGGCTGCGCGCCATTGCCACGGGCACGCCCGCGCGCCTGCCATCGCTGCCCGAGCTGCCGACCGTGGCCGAAAGCGGCTACCCCGGTTTCGAGTCGGTGCAGTGGTACGGCATGCTCGCGCCCGCGGCCACGCCGCGCGAAGTGGTGCTGCAGCTGCAGCGCGGCTGTGCCGAAGCGCTGAAGTCCCCCGCCATCGCCGAGCGCTTCGCGCACGAGGACGCCGTGGCCGGCGGCGGTGCGCCGGCGGAATTCACGGCCTTCATCGCGCGCGAGCAGGCCCGCTGGAAGAACATCGTGGCCAAGGCGCAGATCCGCGCAGATTGAAGGCGGGCACCGGGGCACGGCGCACATCCGGGACAATCCGGCCAATGCCTGCCCCGCACGCCGCCGACTACCCGGCCCCGACCGACCTCCCTTCCGCCCTGGCCATGGTGGGGCGCCTGCAGCAGGCGGCCCAGGCCTGCGGCGTGGCCCTTCGCGCCCCGCCGCCAGCGCCCACCACCTGCTGCGGCCGCGGCTGCAACGGCTGCGTCTGGGAGGGCTGGCAGGCAGCGCTGCTGTATTGGCGCGACGAGGCCCTGCTGGTGCTATCCGACTGAAGCCGTGCGCCGCCGGCCGAAAGCCCATCCGGCCAGGCCCAGCAACGCCCCCAGCAAAGCCAGTGCGGTGCCGGACAGGGTGGGAATCGCCTTGGCATCCAGAACACCCGCCAACACCCCTGCGCCGCCCGCATCCGCAATCGTGCCATTCACGGTCAGGTCGTCATCCCCCAGTTGCCCGTCCACGATCGTGAAGCTCACCGTGTTTCCGCTGATCGTGGCCGGCATCACATACCAGTGTGGAGCAACGTTGTCGCTCGTGGGCCCGTACTTCCAGTACTGCGTGCCGGGCAGCGCTGTGGTCGGATAGCTCAACGTCATGGTGATGGAGGCCGGCGACGCCGGGGACGAGACGCAACCGACGATGCTGAAGTCAAACAGCCCATAGGGGAAGGCAATCCCGGGCGGCGACGCTGCGGGCGAAGGCGCCGGCAGATAGGATGCCGAGTCGTAGCTGCAGCCCGCACTGCCGGAAAAGCTGGCCACCACCGTACCGGCCGCCGCCCCGCTGGCAGGCAGGTCGGAATAGCTCGTCGCGGTGAGCGTCCCGGTCTGGATGCTGACGCGGTCCACGCCCAGGTTGAGCCCATGGAGGTTGTCGACCTCGGCGAAACGCAGGCGCACGGTCTGTCCGGCGAACGCAGAGAGATCCGCCGTCACCGTGCTGTAGTTTTGCAATGCCGGGTCGCCCGGCTGCGTGCGAAAGACGTTCTGCAGCACGCCGGCGCCCAGGTCGAACACGGGTGCGGCCGGGCTCATGACGTCGACCCGGGCCTGCTGGTTGGGCACCGTGGTGTAGTCCAGCGTGGAGGGGGCGGCAAAGTCGTCCGACTGGTTCAACACGAACAGCCTGAGCGAGAGCTTGGCAGGCCGCCCTGCGGGCAGCGCCACATCCTGGTAGAGCACCTGGCTGGAAGGCCCCTGCTGGTCGCTCATGGCGGCCGCTACCCCCTGGGGCGGGGCCTGGACGGCCAGGTGCGCCGTGGGCGACACGGTGCCGCCCTGCACACGGAAGCCGCCCAGCGAGCCGGGCTGCACCGCCGTGGTCCAGCCGTCGAAGACGCTGCTGCCCACCCCGCCGTTGGTCTCCAGGCCGCCATTGACGACCAGCTCGCCCGCCATGGCGGCCGGCGCCGCGCTGGCCGTAGCCAGGGCAGCCGCACAGGCTGCGGCAGTGCGCAGCAGCAGCGGCGCGTGCCCGCGCCGTGCCGGTATGAAGCGTTCCATGGCCGGCTCAGCGCTGGTAGTAGGTCACCGTGGGCGCATCACCGTCGGACGTATTGCCCTTCAACCGGTTGTTGTTGAAGGAAATGATGCTGGCCCCCGAGGCGGCGGACAGTCCCACACCGTTGTCCAGCACCGTGGAATTGGTGAGCCTGACGGTGGCAGCGGCGCCGCTGGCCAGCACGCCTGTACCGCTGGTGAACTGCACGGTGGATCTGTCCAGGGTCACGGTCGCACTGCCGCCGTTGGGCACCACGCTCAGGCCCGCAGCACCGCAATTGTTCAGTGTCGAATCCGTGATCTGCGCCAGCACGGCGGCAGTAGGGCTGACGCTCACGCACGCCTGGCTGAACCCCTCGATGATGACGTTCTTGATGTGCAGGTTGCCGGCCCCGCCTGTCCACTGGATACCGACGATGCCGAGAGTTGTGCCCGCCCCTTGGATGAAAAGGTTGCGCAGGTTGACCTGACCCGTGGTGTTGATAGTGAACCCAACGACACCGCTCGCCAACGTGCCGGCTAGAACGCCCCCACCATCGATCGTGATGGGCTTGGTGATCGTGACGGCACCAAACCCTCCCGAGTCGAGCACGTCGATTTCACCGCCAGGGGCTGTCTTGGAGATCGCTCCGGCAAACGTCTTGCAGGGAGCCGTCCTGCTGCAGGGATTGACGTCGTCGCCCACGCCAGACACCCAGGTGCGAGTGGCCTGCGCCATGGCGGGCGGCACCCACAGCGACAAGCCCACGGCCAGAACGGCCAGACAACGATGAAACGTGCGCATGGCGGGACCTCTGTGTGTGATGGAGTGCGGCAATCTAACCGTTTGACACGCAAATAACCATAGGGAAATGCGAATTTCAGATTCCGCCACCTCGGGCCCCGCAGCCGCCCGGTTGGCTACGCGCACCGGGCACGCTAAGCCGCCTGGCGGTCGCGCGCTCCGCCGCCAGGCTCCTGGAACAACTCGGCGATCACGCCGCGCAGCCAGGCATTGCCGGGGTCGGATTCGAAGCGCCGGCTCCAGTGCAGGCCCACGAAGAAGTCGCGCAGCGGGAACTCGGGCTCGACGATGGCGTAGCCGCCTTCCTCTGCGAAGTTGCGCGCGATGTTGCGCGGCATGACCACGGCCAGGTCGGTGGCGCGCACGATGGAGGGCAGCACCATGAAATGCTCGGTGACCAGGCGCAGCCGGTCGTCCAGGCGCAGCAGCTGCAGGATGCGCAGCGTGTCGGCGTGGCTGCGCACCGCCACGAAGTCCAGCGTGTGCAGGTCGGCCAGCAGGGCGTCGGCGCTGCGGCGCCTGCGCGCGAACGGGTGGCCCGCGCGCAGCAGCACGATGTAGCGGTCGCGCAGCAGGTCGATGCGCTGGGTGTCCCGTACCTCCGGCAGGTAGCCCACGGCCAGGTCGATGCGGCCGCTGTCGAGCGCGCCCGCGATGTCGGCCACCGGCAGCGGCGTGGTCTCCAGGCGCACCTGTGGCGCGCGCTGCCGCAGCCCGGCCATCAGGTCCGGCAGGAAGCGCCCCTCGCCGATGTCGCTCATGTGCAGGCGGAAGCTGCGCCGCGACAGCAGCGGATCGAACTGGGCCGACTCCCCTATCGCCTGCTCCAGCGCCGCCAGCGCGCCGCGCACCATGCCGGCCATGCGCTGCGCGCGCGGCGTGGGCGCCACGCCGCCGGCCGCGCGCACGAACAACGGGTCGTGCAGCAAGCCCCGCAGCCGCGACAGGCCCTGGCTGGCCGCTGGCTGCGTCAGGTTCAGCAGCTCGGCGGCGCGGCTGACATTGCCGGTGCGGTGCACCGCGTCGAACAGGCGCAGCAGGTTCAGGTCGATCTCGTTGATATGCATGAGATTGATATTGGATAGTGTGATCATTTTATTGATGGATGCTTCCGGCACTTGCACACTTCCCGCACGACAAGAGGAGACCGCCACACAGCCACCCGATGGCCGCACGCTGCCGGCGCAATGGCCCGGGCGCTGCGCGCATCGCGCCCGCCGACTTAGACACCCTTGCCGACGACCTGGCCCGCCTTGGCGCGCCGGCTCGCTGATTCTTCTTCCCGCTCCAAGCCACCCCATGTCCCATCCTGACGCCCTGCCCTCCTCCGCCCTTTCCGCCAGCAACACCACCACCGTGCGCGAAGCGGTGCTCGACCTGCTGCGGGCCTTTGGCATGACCACCATCTTCGGCAACCCGGGCTCGACCGAGCTGCCGCTGTTCCTCGACTTTCCGGAGGACTTCCGCTACGTGCTGGGCCTGCAGGAAGCGGTGGTGGTCGGCATGGCCGACGGCCACGCGCAGGCCACGCGCAACGCGGCCTTCGTCAACCTGCATTCGGCCGCGGGCGTGGGCCATGCCATGGGCAATATCTTCACGGCCTTCAAGAACCGCACGCCGATGGTCATCACCGCCGGCCAGCAGGCGCGCTCGATCCTGCCGTTCGACCCGTTCCTGTTCTCGGGCCAGGCGACCGAGCTGCCCAAGCCCTACGTCAAGTGGAGCATCGAGCCGGCACGCGCCGAAGACGTGCCGCTGGCCATTGCCCGCGCTTACTACATTGCGATGCAGCAGCCGCAGGGACCGGTGCTGGTCTCGATCCCGGCCGACGACTGGACCCGGCCCTGCGAGCCCGTGGCGCCGCGCACCGTGAGCACCGAACACCGCCCCGAGCCCGCCGTGCTGGCGCAGATCGGCGCGGCGCTGGACGCGGCGCAGCGCCCGGCCTTTGTCGTGGGCGCGGCGGTGGACCGCAACGGCGCCTGGGAGGCGGTGCGCGCGCTGGCCGAGCGGCACCACGCCGCCGTCTTCGTGGCGCCCATGTCCGGGCGCTGCGGCTTTGCCGAAGACCACCCGCAGTTCGCCGGCTTCCTGCCCGCCATGCGCGAGAAGATCGTCGGCCTGCTGGCCGGCCACGACCTGGTGTTTGCGCTGGGCGCGCCGGCCTTCACCTACCACGTCGAGGGCTTTGGCCCGCACCTGCCCGCCGGTGCCACGCTGGTGCAGCTGACGGACGATCCGCAGACGGCGGCCTGGGCGCCGGTCGGCACCTCGGCCGTGGGCAGCATCCGCCTGGGCGTGGAGGACCTGCTGGCGCGGCCCGCACCGACCACGCCGCGCAGCCTGCCCGCGCCACGCACGCTCGCGCCGCGCGCCACGCCCGAGGGCGAGCGCATGTCGGTCGCCTGGCTGCTGCAGACCCTGGCCGAGCTGCGCGCGCCGGATTCGGTGATCGTCGAGGAGTCGCCCAGCGCGCGCCCGGTCATGCACCGCCACCTGCCCATCCTGCAGAGCGAAACCTTCTACACCATGTGCAGTGGCGGCCTGGGCCACAGCATGCCGGCAGCCGTGGGCGTGGCGCTGGCGCAGCCGCAGAAGAAGGTGATCGCGCTGATCGGCGACGGCTCGGCCATGTACTCGATCCAGGCGCTGTGGAGCGCGGCCCAGCTGCAATTGCCGATCACCTTCGTCATCGTCAAGAACCGGCGCTACGCCGCACTGCAGGAATTTGCGCCCACCTTCGGCTTTGCGCCCGGCGCGCAGCTGGAAGGCTGCGACCTGCCCGACATCGACTTCTGCGCGCTGGCGCGCGGCCAGGGCTGCGATGCGGTGCGCGTGGACGACGCCCATGCGCTGCACGGCGTGCTGCGCGACGCCCTGGCCGCCACCCGACCGATGCTGGTCGAGGTCGAAGTGGCCTGACGCCCCCGACACATTCCCCAACCTACAGGAGACATCCCCATGAATCTGCTTCCAAAATTCAAGCAAAAAATGGCCGTAGCCCATACGGCACCTTGGCTACTTGCTCTTTTTCTAGGAGCAAGCGCGCCGCTGGCGGCGCTCGCCCAGGCGTACCCGAACAAGCCGGTCAAGGTCATCGTCAACTTCCCGCCCGGCGGAGCGGCCGACCAGATCGCCCGTGCCGTCACCCTGCCGCTGCAGGAAGCGCTGGGCCAGCCGGTGGTGGTGGAGAACCGCGCCGGCGCGGGCGGCAACATCGGCGGCGAGGCCGTGGCCAAGGCCGCGCCCGACGGCTACACGCTGCTCATGAGCTCGGGCGGCATGGTGTCGATCAACCCGGCCATCTACCCCAAGATGAGCTTCGACCCGGCCAAGGACCTGGTGCCCGTGGCCGCCGCCGCGCGCGTGCTAGTGTTCCTCGAGACCAAGCCCGACTTCCCGGCCAAGACGGTGCAGGAGTTCATCGCCTACGCCAAGGCGCATCCGGGCAAGCTCACCTATGGTTCGCCCGGCAACGGCAGCTCGCCGCACCTGGCCGGCGAGCTGTTCCGCGAAATGGCCGCGGCAGACACCGTGCACGTGCCGTACAAGGGCGCCGCGCCGGCCATGCAGGACCTGCTGGGCGGCCAGATCGACTTCATGTTCGACCCCGGCATCGGCCTGACCCATGTGCGCGCCGGCAAGCTCAAGCTGCTGGCCGTGGGCAGCACCAAGCGCTCCAGCGTCTTCCCGGACGTGCCCACGCTGGACGAGGCCGGCCTCAAGGGCTTCGACGCCGACACCTTCTTCGGCTTCTACGCCCCGGCCGGCATCCCGGCCGACGTGGTGGCCAAGCTCAACCGCGAGATCAACAAGATCCTGGCCACCCCCGCCTACAAGGAACGCCTGGCCAGCCTGGGCGGCGAGCCCGCGCCCATGACGCCTGCAGCGTTTGGGGCCAAGGCGCATGAGGATGCGGTGCGCTTTGGCAAGCTGATACGGGAGCGGGGGATTCGGGGGGATTGAGCAGGCCTGGCCCGCCTGGCTAACGCAGGTTTACATCTTGCTAACGCACGAAGGATACGATTGGTAACCACACAGATACCAACCCGATATTCCCATGCAAGCTTGCTCTGCTCCCGTGGCCATGGCCGGCACCTCCCTTGGGCCTGCCGACCCACGCCCTCTCTGGCGCTGGGCATTCTTCTGTTTCTGCTGCCTGTGCCTGCTCGGGCTGTGGCACCTGCCCGCGAAAGCGCAAAACGCCAATGACGGGTTTGACCCCAACGCCAACGGCTCGGTGTACAGCCTGGCCGTGCAGCCCGACGGCAAGGTACTGGTGGGGGGCTTTTTCACCCAGCTGGGCGGCCAGACGCGCAACCGCCTGGCCCGCCTCAACGCCGATGGCTCGCTGGACACGGGCTTTGATCCCGGCGCCAACGGCCCGGTGCTCAGCCTGGCCGTGCAGCCCGACGGCAAGGTACTGGTGGGGGGCGATTTCACCCAGCTGGGCGGCCAGACGCGCAACCGCCTG